>Ga0187892_10008898_pt1 | contig 13470 bp, 12 predicted proteins | sample MA1701073metaG_FD_139345 | JGI IMG/M metagenome (GOLD analysis project Ga0187892, IMG submission 139345) | Bio-ooze microbial communities from a basaltic lava cave in the Kipuka Kanohina Cave System on the Island of Hawaii, USA - MA170107-3 metaG ...
CGCTTCTCCCACCCAATTCTCCGAGCGAGGTCGCGATAGATCCGCCGCAGCTGCCCGGTCTCCGACGCGCGGAAGTACTCCCCGCCCGTCTCCGCCGCGACCGCCCGCAGCGTCGGCTCGTCGAGCACGCCGTAGTAGCCGCTGCGGAAGGTGCGCGGATCCGCGAACGTCCCGACGCCCACGGTGTAGACGCGGACGCCCCGGCGGCGGGACCCCGTCGCTCACCCGGCCGTCGGAGAGCAGGATAGCGAAGGCGACGGGCGATGCGGCTCAGCGGGGGGTCGGGCTCTTCCATGCTGCGGCTGACGTCGATGGCGTCACGGTGCGGTCTCACCAGCGATGGCCGTCCCGGTGAGTATCACCGCCACCCGCTCATGTATCCCGATCTGACCGGAGCGCCGCAGCATCATCAGGCCGGCCAGGCCCGCAGAGCCGGTGGGACTGACGGCGATGCCCGTCTCGCGCCGGGCCAGGCGGTTGGCGTGGATTATGGTCTCTTCATCCACCACAATCGGATAGCCGCCGGTCTCGACCAACCCCCTGACGACCGCGAGCCAGTCGTAGGTCTCGTCGTCGACGATGCCGGACGCCGCGCTGCGCGGCTCCTCCTCCCACGGCCACATGAACTCGGCGCGGTGAGCCGCGGCATAGTGGAGTTCGTCTTGCACGACGGGAAGCGACGCGCTAGCGGCGATGAGGTCGGCGCGGACCTCGTCGTGCGCGTCGACCGGCAACCGGATCCCGAGCTCGCGGCTCATGCGCTCGAGGATTCGCCTCCGGACCCTGTCATACGCCCGCTTCAATGGATGAATGGCGCGCGTCTGCACGGCGTGGATCCGCGGGGACCGGTGCAAGAGGCCGAACGCAACCGCCTCGCGCAGGGCCTGGATACAGGCGCTCGCCAGCGCCCCCCCTCCGACCTGGATGAAGAACCGGTGCAGGTCCACGCCCGAATCGAGGAGACCGGAAATCATCTCATAGCAGAGGGTCTTGCCGCCTTCGATTGTCAGCCCATTGACGGGCCCCTGGCACGTAAACGGGAAGGCGCCGTCGCGGATGGTCTGCTGCAGGCGGTGGTAGGTCGGGTCCCCGGGACACCAGGCCTCCCGCGGGCAGACGACCACCCGGGCGTCAAGACCCTGCAGTCGCGACAGCAGGCGAGGATCGATCCAGGTGGGCACAAAAACATCCAGCCGGCGTCCCGCGGCGCGGGCCACGACCGCTGCGGCCAGCGCGGCATTCCCGCAGGAAGCGATCGCCAGGACCGGATCCCGGGTCCCCTGCCAGGCCTTCCCGACCTGCTCCATGAGCGTCAGGTGGACCGCCAACCCCATCAGGTGACGGGCCTTGTGCGATCCGGCAACGTTGCCCGTTTCGTCCTTCACCCACACCCCGCGCTGAGCGGAGAAGCCCAGGTGCGAACTCAGGGGCCCGCTCCGGTCGAATGGGGTGGCGGCAAACGGCCGCCCATCCACGCGACCAACGGCGCCATCGAGACGTTCGACCACGTCCACGTACTGCCCGTCCGTCGCGCCGAGCACGCTTGCCAGGCCGTGGGCATGCAGGAGGGTCCGGTACCGGATGAATGGATGTGGGTGCCCCTTGTCGGGAAACCGCGCGGCGAGAGGATCCAGCGTGGCGACCATGACGTGATCCGCGCCGTCGCCGCTGTGGGGGCACCGGAGTGGGAACGGGTCGCCGAACGGCGCCGGGTACCCGCACCCGGAGCAGGCCACGGTGGAAGTCATGGTGTGGCGCATGATCACCGCCCGGCCTGCACGCCCGTGTCGGTATTGAACCGCTGAATCATCTCGTCCCACCGCGGGACCGTCTCGCGGGTCTCTGCCCAGAACCGCTCATCGCGCCGCGCCTCGAACACGTCGAGCGGCACGCCCCGCTGCTCGACCCATGTGAAGTAGCCCAGGTTGAAGATGCGCGTGCGGTCGGTTCGAGTGCACTCCAAGAAGTGATCGATGGCGACGCCGGCCATGCACGCGCCGAAGGTCTCGGCCGCAGCGACCTTCTCGAAGCCGCCGGGAAAGTCGCGCCGCAGGGTCCGCTCCCGCTCGGTTCCGTACATGGCGGCGCTGTCGGTCGCCACGGTGATGATGAGGTCATCCTTTCCCCACCCGAAGACCTTCGCGGTCTTGATCGCTGCCAGCACGTTGCAGATGCCGGAGAGACCCAGTGCGCCGAGGCCTTCGACGACCTCAGGGGCAACACCACGTCGGTCCCGCAGGTACGCGCGTCCGACCTCGGTGTTGAACAAGACGTCGAGCCGGTCGGTCGAGCGGTCGGAGATCGCCGTGACGGCATCCGTGCTCATGACATTGTGGATCAGGGGAATGTGTTTGTCGCCGATGCCCTGGATGTTATGCTCGCCGAAACCGTTGTAGAGCATGGTCGGGCATTCCAGGGCCTCGACGGCAACCGTCAGGCTGCCGAACGTGCCCTTGAGAAAGTCGCCGACCGCCAGCGTGCCGCCGGAACCCGAGGCCGCAACGAAAGCCCGCAGCCGCCGCCGAGGTGCCGCTGCGCACAGCGTCTCGACGAGCCGCGCCAGCGCCTGACCCGTGCACACGTAGTGGGCCAGGTAGTTGCCAAACTCGCGAAACTGGTTGAAGATGACGACGTCCGGCTCACGCGCTAGCTCGTCGCACCGATCGTAGATCTCCTTCACGTTGCTCTCGGTGCCCGGTGTGCGGATGATGTCGGCCGGGTCCGACACCCACTCCTCAAGCCAGGCGAAGCGTTCCCGGCTCATCCCTTCGGGCAGCACGGCGATGCTCCGACAGCCCATGATTCGGGAGATTGCCACCCCACCCCGGGCGTAGTTGCCCGTGGACGGCCAGACCGCGCGGTGCCCGGTGGGATCGAACTGCCCCGTGACTATCCGCGGGGCCAGGCAGCCATAGGCGGCCAGCACCTTGTGCGCCCTGATCATGGGGAAGCGGTCGCCGAGGGCCACCACGATCGGCGCCTCGACACCCGTGAGCGCTTCGGGGAGTACCAGGTGCACGGGGATTCGCGTGAGTGTGCGGCGGTCAGCGCCGTTGTGCCAGTGGATCCGGAAGAGATTGAGCGGGTGGGGAGCGTCGGGGTCCACACGGTTCAGCGCCGCGTGCACGTTCTCGGGGAATCGGGCCGGGTCTGCCAGTTCGGCAAACGTGGGGAGCGCAATGCGGGTTTCGCGGAAGCGCGCGACCGCACGCCGGTACACAGCCGGATCGACGACGTCTCGCTCGAGCCCAAGCGCCATCAGCGGGTCGTCTCCTCGAGTCGCGGGAGCGCCGGCGCCGTTCCTGCCTCCCATGCCAGCGCCGTATAGCCGAACACGCTCCGCTCCAGATCCCGCAGTTCGATCGCTTCGTTGGTGGTATGGGAGCGCTCGTTCTCTCCCGGGCCATAGCCGATCGTCGGAATCCCAAGCCACCCGGCCGAAGCCGAACCGTTGGTGCACGTGGCGTAGACCTTGAGACCGGTCGCCAGCCCGGCGGCCTCCAGCGCCCGCACCGACGCGCCAATGAGGGGATGCTCACGCCCGAGCTTCCAGCCCGGCGCGAACTTGTCGCCGGCTAGCCGCCGGCCCGTGTAGGTCACAAGCGCGGCACGGGCGATATCCACGCGGCAGGCCTGGTCATTCGCGGCAAGGCCTGCGATCGCGCGCAGCGGCGCCAGCACGGACTCCGGCGTCTCGCCCGGGAGCAAGCGCCGATCGTACACCGCCCGTGTCAGGTGGGGAATGGTCGAGGACGACGGATTGGGGAACGACGTCACCTGGATGAGCACGCACGATGCGGGCCCGAGGAGCTCATCGACCGGCAGCGCGATCCCTCGCAGCGCGACGATGAGGTCCGCCATGGCCTCGGCGCTGTTGCGCCCCTCCTGGGGATAGGCGGAGTGCGCTGCCCGCCCAAGCGCCTCGACGACGACCTCGGCGCGGCCCCGCTGGCCCATGGCGACTTTCCCGCTCGTCGGTTCTCCGATGATGACCGCGTCGGGCCGCAGACGCTCCAGCAAGGGCCGCAGGGCCAGGCCCTCGACCGTTTCCTCCGCGACCGTGCACGACATGTAGACCGTCCGCCGATCGCGGCGCGGGCGCTCGCGCAGCCCCGCCACGCCCACGATCATCGCGGCAAGCGGCCCCTTCATGTCCACGGCGCCGCGGCCGTACAGCGCGCCATCGATCACCTCGCCCGCGAACGGATCCGCGCGCCACGCGCTCAGATCGCCCGCGTCGACGACATCGAGGTGGCCGTCGAACAGGACGGCGCCCGGCCGGCCGCCCCCGACGGTGCCGATCAGGTTGCCCAGATCGTCGCGCCAAACTTCATCGTAACCCAGGTCGCGCATGGCTTCCTCCGCGACGTCCGCGGCGGCGCCCTCGTTGCCCATCACCGTTCGGGCCCGCACGAGCCTTTGGCAGAGCGTCACAACATCCACGCCCTTCACGTCCATCCCTCGTAGACGGTGTCCAGGTACGCGCGCAGCGCCGGAAGCATGGAGGCCACCTCCTGCCGCAGCGGCTCCGCCGTCCTGGCGCTGGCAGCGACCGCCGACGCGAGGGCATCGAAGTCGAGCCGGGTGAACGCGCCGCTCCGGACCAGCACGTCGCCGTCGACCATGACCGTGTCGACGTCCGATGCCTGCGCCAGGGTCAGGGCCAGGCCGACCTCATCGGCGCCAGGATCCAGGTATGGCGCGCGCAGCCGCCGGAGGTTCAGGATCGTGACGTCGGCCCGGTAGCCGGGCAGCAGGCGACCCACCTCGCCCTCAAGCAGTGCTGCGCGGGCACCCGCGACCGTGGCCATTCGCAGGACCTCATACGGCGACAGCCAGAGCCCGCGCTGCGCGGGCGTCCGGTGGACGGCGGCGAGCAGCCGCATCTCCTTCCACATGTCCTCGTCGCCGAAGAGGTCGGCGCTGTCCATCCCGATCGCCACGTTGACGTGTCGCTGCCGGAACGCCTGCAGAGGAGCGAGGCCGCTGCCCAGCCGGAGATTTGAGCTCGTGTTCGTCACCACACTTGTGCCCGAGGCCGCCAGGCGGTCGATGTCGACCTCGTCGACCCACACCGCGTGTGCGACCGACGTACGCGGTCCCAGCAGGCCGAAGCGATCGAGTGCCTCGACCGCGTTGGTCTGCCACCGGCGCCGTGCCACGGTGCGCTGCAGCGAGGTCTCGAGCAGATGGAAGTGCACGCCCGCGCCGGTACGCCGCGCCTCAGCCGCGACCTGACGCAAGAGATCGTCCGAGGCCCACTGGGGCCCCCGGGGATTGAGCATGACCCTGGCCCGCCGGTACTGCCCACCCTCGCCACACCGTCTTAGAAACCTGTCGAACAGGGTGAAGTACTCAGCGGCTTCGATGTAGGGGCGGCTGAGAGCGAACCATCGGGCGACATGAGCCCGGGTCGGCTCAGGCGCTTGTGCGATGAGCGTGCGGTCGGGCAGGTAGGCCAGCAACTGCTGGTCGGCCACGCTCATCGCGAGCGCCACGCGCACGCCCACGTCGTGATAGGCGCGCAGCGTCTGCTCGACGTTCTTCTCGTAGGCGTCGAAGGAGCCGCCGCCCGCGTGGCTGTGGATCGACGCGGTGACGCCCGAGCGCAGCATCCGCGCAGCCGCACAGGCGGTGTTGGCGTAGATATCGAGGCCTGCCAAGGCAAGCAGGCCGGGGAGCCAGGACTCCAACGGCGCATCGTCGATGCCCATCGCGAGGGTACTCAGTCCACGGCCATGGTGATGGGCATTCACCAGGCCGGGCACGGCGAGCCGGCCGTCAGGCCTGCCGAGGCTGGGCAGGTGGCCGTACTCCGCCTTCAGCCGGCTCCAGGGACCCGACGCAGCCACGCGCCCGCCGTCAATGACCAGGGCGGCGTCGGCGATGACACCGTCGCTCAGGCGGTCGGGATCAGCGATCAGATACTCGCATCGGACAAGTTGCACGGTCTATGCGCCCCGGGCCGAGCCGCCGACGGCAACTGCGGCCTTGAAAATCAGAAAGGGCTCGTCAGGCTGGCGAACCGCGGCGTCGTGATCTGTGGCGTTCAAGACGACGAGATCGGCCTCCCGACCCACGACGAGAGCCGATGGCCCGGGCAGCCGGGTGGCTTGCCACGGCAGATCGGTCCCCAGACGCAGCACCGGCACCCCGGCGATGACGGGCTCGCCCATGTTGTAGGCAGCTGCCAGCAAGAATGCGTCGAGCAGCATGTTCGCGGCGCCCCGGGGATTCCAGGGGTCGCGCGCATGCCCGGTCGAGTAGCTGACCGTGATGCCGGCCCGAATGAGCGCGTCGAGGTTGGTCATTGCCCGACTCACCTCCCGCGCCGGCGGATCCCACCAGGTGCGCGCCGTGTGCAGCTCCGCGCCGGGCACGATCGTCACGTTGATACCGGCCTCCTGCATAGTGGCCAGCAGCCGGCCGAGCGGCTCCGCCGCCATGGCCCCAAGACCGCGCATGTGCGCGACGGTCACCCGCCCTTCCCATCCGATGGCCCGCGTGCGCCGCGCGACCTCCGTGACCTCCCACTCCTCGGGCGGGCACGATGCGGGCGTGTTGAGGTCCACGTGCAGGTCTACATCGCAATCGAATTCCCTGGCCAGGTCGAAGATCGCTGCCAGATGCTCGGCAGGCGCCACGCTATCGAACATCGGGCCGCCGCCGACCGCCTCGGCGCCCATCGCGAGGGCCTGCCGGAGCAGCGGCATCAGCCCGGGGCGGCCTACCAGCCCTTCTTGCGGAAACGCGACGACCTGGAGGCGCAGCCGGTCCGCCCAGGCCTGGCGCAGTTCCATCGCGACCTCCAGCCCGATCAGCCCGATGACGTCGTCCACGTCCACCTGCGCGCGCATCGCCGTGGTGCCGCTGCGCGCCGCCTGCTCAAGCGTCCGCTGCATGCGATCCCTCACCTCGGCCTTGCGGGCCTGCGCCTTGAACGTGCGCAGGGCCGGGAAGACCTCGGGACCACGCCGGCCGTGCACGAGCGGGCTATCCCAGAGGAACGCCTTGTCCAGGTGCACGTGTGAGTCGACGAAACCGGGGAGCACGAGCCGGCCGTCCACGTCGAATACCTGCCGCCCGGAGAGGCTCCCGGCGATCGCTACGATGCGACCGCCGGCGAGGCCGAGATCGACGGTCGCCGAGGTGCCGAGCACCCGGGCTCGTTTGAGGACGAGGTCGTGCATGATTCAGCCGATCCCCAGCAGGCGCGCGAGATTTCCGCCAGCGACCAGCGCGCACGCCTCCTGCGATCCCGTCGCCCGACGCACCATCTCCAGTTGGAGGTCGAAGTCGTTGGCGGGCCAGTCGGTCCCCATCAGCACCTTCTCCGGGCCCGCTTCCTGGACGCCGATCTTGAGGCTACGCAATGGGACCAGCGATGTCTCGAGGTATACATTCGGGTTACGGCGCGCCACCATGCCGGCTTCGGCGACCGACCAGATCATCCCCATGTGTCCCAGAATCAATGGGACGCTCGGGAACGAGCGCGCCAGCTCTTCGTACTGCAGCGGTACCGTCCAGAAGTCGTGCATGCAGTGACCGTACACGGCCAGCCCCAACTCCGCGCAGGCCCTGAAGACCGGATCCATCAACGGATGTGAACTGACCGGGTGGCCCATCATCGTAGGGTGGAGTTTAAGCCCCTTGAAGTGATACTTCTCGACGAGCGCGCGCATCTGCGCGGGCGCGGCCGGGTCGCGCGGGTTGACCTCGAGGAACCCGATCAGCCGATCAGGGAATCTCGCCACGGCCTCGCCGATGTACTCGTTGTCGATGTCCTGGCCGAGCGGGCAGACCACCGCCCTGTTGATGCCGGCGCGGTCCATCTCGGCGATGAACTGCTCGGGCGTGAGCGCCTGGTGCATGAAGAGCTCAGGAGCGTTCGGCCTGGCTCGCCAGAGATGATCATAGGCGTCGATAATCACGCATGTCCCTCCTCGGCCGCGTTACAGGATCAGCCGTCTGGGCAGCCACAGCACAAGATCGGGAAAGGCGACAAAGAGACCCAGACCTGCCAGGTAGAGCGCCAGGAACGGCAGCACGCCGTAGTACACATCGGTGATCGGCCCCGGGCGCGGGCGCAACCCCTGCAGGACATACATGACGGCACCGTCGGGCGGGCTGATGAGCCCGATCTCCACGAGCATCACGGAGACCACGCCGAACCAGATGGGATCGTAGCCGATCGCGGTGACGATGGGGAACACGACCGGCAAGGTAGTGATCATCAGCGCGAAGGCGTCCATGAACGTCCCCACGACGAAGTAGAAGGCCAGGATGATCGTCATGGTCGCGAACGGCGACAGCGGCAACTCCACGATCGACGTGGCCAGCATTTGCGGGAGCCGGATGCTGCCGAGCGCGAAGTTCAACACGAATGCGCTCACGGTGATGAACCCGATCATGCTGGTGGTGCGGGCCGTCGAGCGCAGCGCGGCCAGGAGCATCGGCAGGTCCAGGCGGCGGCTTGCGGCAGCCAGGACTAGCGCGCCCACCACCCCCAGGGCCGCGGCCTCTGTCGGGGTCGCGATCCCCACGTAGATCGTACCAAGTACCAGGAACATCAGGATGGCGATCGGCACGATATCCCAGAGGCTGACCAGACGCTGCTTCCAGGCCACGCGGCTTTCCTCGAACCGCAACCGCGCAACCAGGCTGTAGATCAAGATGTAGAGAACGAACAACGCCGCCACGATCCCCCCGGCCACGAAGCCGCCCGCATAGAGCTTGCCTACCGAGGTGTCGGTGAGCAGGGCGTAGATGATGAACGCGATCCCGGGCGGGATCAGGTTGCCGAGTGCGCCGCCGGCGGCCAGTGAGCCGAGCACGAACCGGGTGGGATACCGGGTCCGCTCAAAGTAGGGCAAAGCCACCGATCCGATCGTCGCTGCGGTGGCGATGCTCGAACCCGAAACGGCCGAGAACACCGCGCAACTGACGACGTTGGTGTGGAGCAACCCACCCGGGAGGCGGCCCACCCAGACGTTCAGCGCGCGATAGAGCCGGTCCGAGACCCCAGACCGCAGCATGACCTCGCCCATCAGGATGAACAGCGGCACCGCCACCAGCAGGAAGTTGGTGCTGGCGTTCCAGGCGATCTGCCCGAAGAACAGATGGACCGGCCGGATCGCAAACGCCACGCTGGTGACCAGCCCCAGGACGCCAAGCGCCGCGGCCACGTAGATCCCGGTCAGGAAGAAAACCGCGAACGTCACCGAGATGACCGCCAGTTCGGTGACGCTCACGGACGGCATCGAGCCGGTGGCCGCCATGACGACCACGACCAACAGCAGTGCCACCAGGAAGATGATCGCGATCACGGGCCCCGGCGGGTTGTCATATCGGCGTGCTGACGGCCGGCGGCTCGGCCCCTGACGCCTCGAGCACGGCCTTCGTCTCTTGTTCCATCGTCGGCGAGCTCAGCATCCGGTCGACGGCCACGTGATCCCGCTTCAACAGGAGCGCAAGTGTCTCCAGCAGTACGGACACCGTCGTCATCGCGAAGACGGTCAAACCGACGGCCCACAGGCCCTGCGGGAGAGCCAGCGGAATGGAGAGTGCGCTGGTGTCCCGAGCGCGCAGCAGCCAGGACTGCAGGACGACGTCCCAGGCCCGCCAGGTGAGCACGATCGTGAACCCGCACAGAAAGCCAACGGCCGCGAGATGCAGGTACGCGCGCACTCGCAGCAGCAATCGCATGACGAGGAAGTCGACCCGGATGTGGCCCCGCGTCACCAGCGTGTGGGTCAGCGCCCACGTCAGACCGAAGGCGTAGAGATAGCCGCTGATCTCAACGGTGCCCCGGGACGTGAAGCCGAAGAGACGCCGGGCGACCACGTCGAAGGTAATAAAGAGGGCGCCAAGCAGGTAGCCCGCGCCGGCCAAGTCGTTCATCACGGCGCCGGCTTGTGTCAGCCAGCCCTTTGGCCGTTCGATCAGTCTCACGCGAGGCGGGTCGCCGGGAGACGGGTTACCGGGAACGGTAGGGCACTTGCGTGATTGGGGCGACGACCCGAGTGTAGATCGAGCCGCACCGCTCACCGCACCGCCGCACCCACCCCGGGAGGACCACCTCGCCCAGCATTTGCCGCAGTGTCGCCCTCGCCTCGTCAGTAGGCTTGACCTCGGTCATCGGCCGGGTCGCCCGCGTCCCATACTGACAGGCGGTGCTGCCGGTGTTGCAGTTGATCCCGTCCTGCGTCAGCCGCTCGCCAAGGGCCCACTGCTCGGCCGTGATCTCTCTGAAGGTCTCCTCCAGGAACCGGCGCACGTCCTGCGGGAGGCTCGTCCACCACCGCAGGTTGACGATGTAGCCGCTCGTGCTCCACGTCACCGGCAGCGAGTACATGTGGGTCGTGACCTCGTAGAGCTTGAGTTGGTTGCCGCTGGCCGTCCCGGTGATCAGGCAGTCGATCACCCCACGCTCGGTCGCAGTGTACAGTTCGGGGAAGGCTACCGTGACCGACTGCGCGCCCAGCGCCCGGACCAGATCGGGCAGAGCCGGGCCGAAGGTGCGGATCCGCTTGCCCCGCAGATCCTCGAGTCCCCGGACCGGCACCCGGCAAAAGAAGATGTTGGCCGGGAACGGCCAGCTACCGATCAGCTTGACGTCGAGCACTGCGAGCGCCCGGTTGATTTCCTGGCTCGTGGCGTCCAGCACCTTCCGCGCCTGCGAAACCGTCGGGTTGAGCCCCGGCAGATCGACGATATCGAGCAGCGGCACGTCGCCGGCGAGGTTCGTGAATGGTGCGCCGCCGACCTCGACCTGACCCTGACGGGTCAGTCGCAGGATTTCGAATCCCGTCAGGCCCAGTTCGGCCCAGGTCGCCAGGCGAACTTCCACGCGGCCGTTGCTGCGCCTCGCGATCTCTGCCGCGTAGCGCTTCTCAACGAGCGTGTACTGGAGGTTGGTCGGGGTGGACTGGGCGACAAGCTGGAAGGTGACTTTCGGGCCCGGGCCGAGTCTTGGCGTCTGGCCCGCCGGCGCGCCCGCGGCGACCCGCGGGTAGAGCGGCATAGACAGAGTGACGAGCAGCAGGAACAGGATCGGTCTGTTTCTCCACACGTCTCGCACCCCCGAGGACCGTTGCGGAACCCCGGTATGAAATGTAATATATCATCATCTTACAAATGCAGCAAGGGGTACCATCGTGCCGCTGCCCGCGACCGTCGATCCAATCGAGCGCCCCCTGGTCCGCGAACAGGTCTACACGCGGCTGCGCGACTGGATCGTGCGGGGCGTGCTCCAGCCCAACGAGCAGATGCGCGACGTCGACCTGGCGCGGCGGCTCGGGGTGAGCCGCACCCCCGTCCGCGAAGCGCTGCGGCGGCTGGAGGATGAGGGGTTCGTTCACACCGCCGTGAACCGCTGGACTCGCGTCGCTCCGGTGAACGTCGGGGACGCCCGCCAATGGTATCCCATCATCTGGGCGCTGGAGTCGCTGGCCGTTCGTATCGGCGGCGCGGAATTGCAGACGCCTGATCTCGAAGAGATGCGCCAGGCCAACGAGCGCCTGCGCAGCGCCCTGAGTGAGAAGAACGCCGTCGAGGCGTCCGCTGCCGACCACGACTTCCATTCCGTGCTCGTCCGGCGATCCGAGAACCCCGAGCTGGTCAACATTCTACAGACGGTCAAGGTGAAGCTCCGCCGCATTGAGTTCGCGTACTTCAACGGCTGCATCGTGGCCGAGCGGTCGGTGGCCGAGCACGAGACGATCCTCCGTGCGCTCAAACGGGCCGATATTGAGGCCGCCGCCCGCGCCGTCGAGGCCAACTGGAGGAACAGCCTGGAGCGGATCACGGAGTCAGTACAGGAGACTCCCCGAACCTCGAGTCGGGAAAGCGGGCGGCGTTCAAGACCTTCGGACGGTCAGTGAATCGGCGACACCCAGGCCCGCAGCAGCACCGAGGCCACCAGCAGCCCCAGCGCCACCGCCCCCACTATCGAGGACACCTCTGTGGGTCGCTTCTCCCACCCAATTCTCCGAGCGAGGTCGCGGTAGATCCGCCGCAGCTGCCCAGTTTCCGACGCGCGGAAGTACTCCCCACCCGTCTCCGCCGCGACCGCCCGCAGCGTCGGCTCGTCGAGCACGCCGTAGTAGCCGCTGCGGAAGGTGCGCGGATCCGCGAACGTCCCGACGCCCACGGTGTAGACGCGGACGCCCCTGCGGCGGGCCTCCTGCGCGGCTTCCAGCGGTGGGACCCCGTCGCTCACGCGGCCGTCGGAGAGCAGCACCGCGAAGGCCATCGGCTGCCCGAGCGGCGAAGGCGTTCCTCCCCGCGGCGCGGCGTTCCCCTCCCCGGCCACGGCCCGGACGCCTTCCATCAGGCCAGTACCGAGCTGCGTGCGCAGTTGCGTGGTGAGATTCCGAATCCCCTCGCGCAGCCGCTCCCGGTCGGCCGTCAGCGGCACCACGAGCGTGGCGTAGTTGCCGAACGACACCAACGCGGCTTGTGTCTGACGCGGCAGCCGGTTCGCGAACTCCAGCGCGGCCGTCTTCGACGCCTCGATCCGGCTCGGCGGGATGTCCGGCTCTTCCATGCTCCGGCTGACGTCAATGATCAGCACCACCGGCCGCCCAGCCGGCGTGGGCCAGGGTATGACCGGCCCCGCAGCTCCAATCAGGGCGATCGCAATCGCCAGCATGAAGATCCCCGCGGGGAGATGCCGTCGGACCCAGCCGGCCTGCGCAGCCGCAGCGTCGGCTGTGGCCCAGGTTGGCAAAGCAATGGCGCCCCGCCTGGGCACGCGGCGGAGAGTGGAGATGTAGAAGGCAAGCAGCCCGCCAACCGCCAGCAGCAGCCAAAGCAGCGCGGGTTGCTTCCAGGTCATTTGGGGATCAGCTTACTCGAGGATTCGTCGCAGGTCGAGGGTGAACCCCGGAAGTGTGGCGCTGAGCGATACGTGCTCTGCCGACTCCAGCACTTGAGGCGTTTGGTCCGGCGCGTGAATTTCGACGACCCGGCGCTTCGGATCAATCAGTACGACCAGCCGCGCGCCGTTGGCGAGGTAGTCCCGACTCTTGCGCCGCAAGTATGTCATGGTGTCAGATGGGGAAACGACCTCGAAAACTGCATCCGGGCATAGTGGAGCGAACCCCTCTTGCTCCTCCGGGCCAAGCGCCTCCCACCGATCTCGACGAACCCACGAGGCATCAGGCACGAGCAGAGACCCATCCGGCAGACGAAACCCGGCCGCCGAGCTAAAGACGGTCCCTGTACCGTCGACGTTTGCCCAGTTGCCGAGCTGCACGATCAGCTCGGCCTCAGATCGCCCGGCCCGGCTGCCCGTCGGCGTCACAACGAGCTCTCCGCCGGCGGTGCGCTCGAACTGGTAGCCCGGGTTGCGCGCCGCCAGCCGACGAATGTCCTCGTCCGTCGGCGACACGCCCAGCCTGAGGCTGATCGCCATCCTCTGCCTCCCCGCCTGATGTGACTCGATTGTATCACTGCCGCCGCCCACCA
>Ga0187892_10008899_pt1 | contig 13469 bp, 8 predicted proteins | sample MA1701073metaG_FD_139345 | JGI IMG/M metagenome (GOLD analysis project Ga0187892, IMG submission 139345) | Bio-ooze microbial communities from a basaltic lava cave in the Kipuka Kanohina Cave System on the Island of Hawaii, USA - MA170107-3 metaG ...
GGCTTGGAATGGAACTCCTCTGCGACACCCACCAGCCCGGCCTCTTCGGCAGTCGCTGGGGTCATGCGCGTCTGCACGAAACGTGTTCCGAGAAAGCCCACTTCGAAAACCCGCGCGACATCGTTCAGGCGGAAGTTGGCCCAACACGTGACGGTCGTACTGGCTGAGAACTGTTCCTCGAACTCGTTGTACAGCTTGAATTGAACGACGACGGAAGCGGGGAGCTGATTCTCGAAATCCTGCGTGCAGGGCACCAGCGTGAGCTCCGTCGAGACCCTCGAGTCCTCGTTATCGAGCAGATCGACCACAGGGTCATTGGCATCTTCGGCAAAATGATTGAGGATCAAGGTCTGCGGACAGCCGTTGTACTCTGCCCCATCCCGACAAACCTCGGACGGGTCACCACCCAGACACAGCGTGGTGTTTCCATCGTTGGTGTTGAGCGCCGTGTTCAAGCCGAGCACCCCAATCGCATTGTATTTGCTGGCATCACCCTCGGGCGTCACCAGCGTCGCCTCACCCTTGAGATGATTCCCGTTGATCGGCGCACCGGTCGCGTCCACCTCGATGCACTTGAGCTCCCCGGTAAACGGATCCGGCACCGGCGGCACGAACCCGGGGTCAAAGCCGGCATCCGAGCAGCCGCGAAAATACTTCGTGCAAGTTCGGTCGGTTGGGTCGTCGCGACGTCCGGTGGATACCAACCAGTGCGTCGGCTGTTGCTTGGTGAGCCAGATGTCGAAATCCACCTCTTGCCACAATGGCGGGTTGAGCTCGCCGGGCGGGAAGAAGGGGTTCACAGGAGAGGCGTTCACGTAGAAGCAGTGCGCGAACACCATCGAGTTGGAGATATTCGAGATTTGGATGATCGTGTCGACCGGGTAGTCGGTTTGAAAACCGCCGGAGTCGGAGAGAACACGCGGGAAGATCAAGATCGAGCTGCCACGTTCGGTGGTTATATCGGCAGCAGTGGGGCTGGTCAGGACGATGCTCAGAGCGAAGCACGCCGCAACGCCCGTGCAACGCATCATCCCGTTTGCACTTCCCATCAATCCCACACTCCTCGATCTGCCGTTGGCACTCCGGGCGTCGGGTCAACGACCTTCTCCACGGCCCCTGCGCACATCCCCGCAGGTTCGGCGCTTATAAACTCCTCGATAGTTTCTGTCAACTAAAAGGCCTGGAAAAACAAAGGGCTTCCGCGACAGACCCGCCGTGATTCCCAGTCCCCGGGGCGGGCCGGGGGCTTCAGTCGATCGGCGTCAGCCAATGACGAAACTCGGGCACTTCGCCCCGAGTAATTGCCAGAAACCGTCCTTGCATGTTTTGGGTTACCGGACCCGGCTTTCCGCTGCCAATTTGGCGATCATCGATCTCCCGTACCGGGGTCACCTCGGCGGCCGTGCCGGTCATGAACACCTCGTCGGCCAGGTAGGCATCATCGCGGGTGAAACGCTCCTCGGTCGTCGGCACCCCGGCCTCTTCGAGCAAGCTGAGGACTGAGGCCCGGGTGATCCCCTCGAGTATCGAGGTCCGCGGTGTCGTTCGGACGCGGCCGTCACGCACAATGAACAAATTCTCACCGCTGCACTCGGAGACGAAGCCGTCGGTATCGAGCATCATCGCCTCCTCGTAGCCGCCGCGCCGCGCTTCGACCGCCGCGAGAATCGAATTGACATAGTTGCCCACGGCCTTTGCCTTGGTCATGTGCGTGTTCACGTGCATGCGCTGGAACGACGACGTTTTGATGCGGACCCCTTTCAGCACTCCTTCATCACCGAGGTAGGCACCCCATGGCCACACCGCGATGGCAACGCGAACAGGATTGTTGACCGCGGCCAGGCCCATCTCGCCGTCACCAAGGAACACGATCGGCCGCACGTAGCACGCGCGTAAGCGATTCACGCGCACCGTTTCGACGCACGCCCGACTGATCTCCTCGCGCGAGAATGGGATGGTGAGCCCCAGGATGTGCGCCGACCCGAACAAGCGAGCAACATGCTCCGTCAGGCGGAAGACGGCTCCCTGTCCGGTCTGCCCCTGGTAGCAGCGAATCCCCTCGAAGACCCCCAGGCCGTAGTGCAGCGTGTGCGTCAGTACGTGTACCTGCGCTGCATCCCACGGGACAAGCCGTCCGTCGAACCAAATCTGCTCGCTCTTCTGCACGGCGAATTCTCTCCTCAGCGCTGCATCGCGTCCGGTGCAGGGCGTAGCGAAGTTGGCTCAGGCAGTCAACGAAACCCTGATTCGGCGCGGTCGAACCAGCGATCGTAGCAGGCGCGCACGGTCTCGCGCCGAGTCGTATACTCAAGCCACAAGGTCTCGGCTACAGCGGACAAAGACCCTTGGAAGCCCATGCGCTTGGCCACGCCAGCGAGGTCGGCACTGCCCCGCTCCAGCTCCTCGACGGGGCGGTCGTATGCCAGGCGCAAGGCATTGTCGACGCGGCGTAGGAAGCGATACCCCTCGGCTAAGAGCTCATGGTCGTCGGCAGGCATCACGCCGCACTCCCGCAATGCGGACAACGCACCGAGGGTGCTGCGGACGCGCAGTCGTGGCTCGTGAGCCCCGCAGTGGAGCTGCAGCATTTGTGTCACGAACTCGATGTCGACGAGACCGCCGCGGCCCGTCTTGATGTTGACGCGCCCCGTACCTTCGCGCGCCAGCTCACGCTCCATGCGGCCGCGCAAGCGTCGCATCTCATGGGCCTCGTCGGGGATGAGCGCGGTGCGATAGACGAACGCCGACACGATGGCGGCAACCCGCTCGCCCAACGAGGCGTCACCAGCCACCGGGCGCGCCTTGATCAAGGCCTGCCGCTCCCACACCTGGGCGCTCGATTCATGATAACTCTGAAAGCCCGCGAGCGACGACACCAGTGGACCAGAGCGCCCCGAGGGGCGCAGGCGAGTGTCAATGCGATAGACCATGCCCTCGCGGGTCGTGGCCTGCAGCACCGTAATCAGCCGCTGGGCGAACTTGCTGAAGCTTTCATGCGCCGCGAGTCGCGCCGCTTCGGCGTTGGGCTCGTCATACACGAAGATGAGATCGAGGTCGGAGTGATAGTTGAGCTCGCCACCGCCGAGCTTCCCCATGGCGAGGACCACGAGCTCACCCGGCAGCCGCGTCCAGCCCTGGCGTGCACACACCTCGCGCGCCGCAACTTCGAACGCCGCGCGCAAGCAAACCTCGGCAAGCGTGGTCAGCTCGACGCTGACCTCTTGCGCTTCGAGCAATCCCTGCAGATTGTTGATGCCGACACGGAGGAACTCTTGATTGCGAAAGCGTCGCAACACGTCGAGTGCCTCCTCGAAATCGTCGGCTGCGGCCAGCCGCCCCTGGAGCTCGCCGTTCAAGTCGTGGGCGTCACGATGCACGCGCACGAGATCGGCGCGCACCAGCGAATCGATCAGCTCCGGGTGCCGAATGAAGGCGTTGGCGAGGTACTGGCTCCCCCCGAACAGCTCTACCAGCATTCGCAACGTACCCGGATTCTCCTGCAGGAGGGCGAGGAAGCTCGTGCGCGCTCCCACAGATGAAATGAAGGTCACCAGATTGCGCAACGCCTGATCGGCATCCGCCGAGGTGCGAATCGCACCCAGAAGCGCCGGAGCGAGCTCCCGCAGCACATGCCGTCGTCGCGCGCTCGAGCGCGCCCCCGGGGGGCCGTCGCGCAGCAACAGCAGGTTCTGATAGCTGGACTCGGGATCGGCAAAACCGAGTTCGCGCAACGTCGCCACACTGGTGTCGCGATGATCGAGCGCGTGCAACAGCTGGACGGCTTGGGGGTCGGCCGCACGCCGCGTCTCGGCTGCGGGCTCGTAGAAGAGGCGTGCGAAATTGCGTCGGACATGCTCGGTGTGACGGTCGATGTCGGCCCACAAGCGCATGGTGGCGTCTGCTCCGGCGTAGCCCAAACGACGCGCCAGCGCTTCCTGCTCGCGCCCCTCCGCCGGAAGCGTGTGCGTCTGACGCTGGTGAACAATTTGGATCTTGTGCTCGACGTTGCGCAGAAAGCGGTAGGCGTCAATCAACGCCTCAGCGTCGTCAGGGGGCAAATATCCGCTGGCGATGAGCTTGGCCAGTGTCGGCAGGGAGCCGCGGCCGCGCACCCGCTCATCGCGGCCCCCGTTGATTAGCTGCAGCACTTGGACGAGGAACTCGATCTCGCGAATCCCACCTGGCCCCAGCTTGACGTTGCCGCGCGCCTTGGCACCGACCTGCGCTTCGACCCGCGCCTTCATCTCCTTCATGTCCGCGACGGTGGCGTAGTCGAGGTGGCGTCGATACACGAACGGGCGCACCTCGGCGATGAACTGCTCACCGAGCGCCTGCGAGCCCGCGATCGGTCGCGCTTGGATCAGCGCGGTCCGCTCCCAGGTTTGTCCGTACGATCCGTAATACAGCAGCGTGTTGCCGACCGAGTTGACAATCGGTCCGTTGATGCCGTCGGGCCGCAATCGGAGATCGACCCGAAACGCGAAGCCGGCGCTGGTGACCTCCTGCAAGGCCCTGGTGATGAGCTCGGCGAGCCGCGTGCAATACTGGCGCGCATCCAGCGTTCCACGCGGTCCGCCCGTGCTCTCGCCGACGTCGGATTCGTACAGGAACGTAACATCGACATCGGAACTGAAGTTCAACTCGCCCCCACCCAGCTTCCCCATTGCCAATACGACGAAACGGTTCTCAGCTGCCGGCGACGCGGGCGGCGGAGCGGTCGCTAGATCGGGCACCGATGGCAAGGTTCCATATTGCTGGCTGAGCGCCGCGCGGGCCCAACTGTAGGATGCGACAAACAATCCCGCGGCCAGGGCGCTGAGCTCCGTCATCGTTTGCTCGACGGCGCAGCGGCCGGTCAGATCCGCCAACCCAATGCGGAGGTACTCGCGATGCCGGTGCTGACGTAACCCCTCGGAGAACACCTCCCATCGCGACGTAGTCTGGCCCGAGAGCGCGTCGGCATGCGCCTGCGCGGTCTGCGTTGGCGCGGCCAAACATTCACGCAAGACGCCCAGCCAGCGATCACCTGCGGCGCTCAGCTGATTGCCGAGTGCCTGGCTGCCGCCGAGGAGGGTGAACAAAGCGGCCCACTCGTCGGGCTGCACACGTGCCAGCAACTCGCTGTCCTTGGTCGCGTCGGCCAGACGTTCCCAACTAGCGAGCGCTAGGGATGGGTCCGCGGCCCGTGACAGAAGCGCAGTCAGGTGGGCGGTGCCGTCTGCGACCCGGCCGTCGAGCACCGCCGCAGCACGGGATACACGCTCGGGCACGACGCCGAAACGAGCGAACAGCGCCTTAGGGCTTTCAACTGTACGGGGGGACTGGCTCACGTCCCCAGATCAGCCGCCAAGCTCGCGGGCATCGCCGTTGCGGCCGCGGACGGTGCCAACCCGTCCTCGATCCCCTGCTCGGCAATCCAGTTGACGAAGTGTATCCAGGCACGACGCGCCTGCCGCTTGCGCTTGTCGCGCCCTCGCTCACCACCACTGATGGCCGGGAAGAGTCCGTAATTCGCGTTCATTGGCTGGAACTCGCGCCGGCGCGCGTCGGTGACATAGTGCACCAGCGCGCCTAACGCCGTCGTGGCTGGCGGCACCACGCAGGCAACTCCTTGGCTCAGTCGCGTCGCATTGATCGCCGCCAGGATGCCGGCAGCTGCTGACTCGACGTAGCCTTCGACCCCGATCAGTTGGCCGGCGAGGAAGGTCTGCGGCTGGCTCCGCAGCTGCAGGGTCGGGAGCAGCAGTCGCGGCGAGTTGACGAAGGTATTACGGTGCAAGCTGCCGAGACGCACAAACTGCGCTTGCTCCAAGCCCGGGATCATCCGGAAGACACGACGCTGCTCCGAATACGTCATTTTTGTTTGGAAGCCGACGATGTTGTAGAGCGTCGCTTCCGCATTGTCTTGGCGGAGTTGGACCACCGCAAACGGCCGTTGCCCACTGCGCGGATCGAGCAGACCCACGGGCCGCATCGGGCCGAACGCCAGTGTGTCGGGCCCGCGGCGCGCCATCTCCTCGATCGGCATGCAACCTTCGAAGTAGATGCAGCGCTCGAAGTCTTTCGTCGGCACGACTTGCGCGCCGAGCACCGCCTCCACGAACCGGTAGTATTCGCCGCGCGACATCGGGCAATTGAGATAATCGTCGCCGCCCTTGCCGTAGCGTGACGCAAGGAATGCGATGTCGTGGTTGATCGAATCGGCGCTCACGATCGGGGCAATCGCATCGTAGAAATACAAGTGCTGCTCTCCAAAGACCTGTCGCAGACTCTGCGACAGTGACGGTGACGTCAGCGGACCGGTCGCGACGATCGTCACCGTATCGGGAAGGGCGCCCACTTCCTCGCGCACCACGGTAATCAAGGGCGCCCCGTGAATCGCTGCGGTGATCTGCGCGGAGAACGCGTCGCGATCGACGGCGAGCGCACTGCCGGCAGGGACCTGAGTGGCATCGGCGATCTGCATGACCAGCGATCCCAGCCGCCGCATCTCTTCCTTCAACAAGCCGACCGCACTGTCGAGCGACGCGCTGCGGAAAGAATTGGAGCACACCAGCTCGCCGAGCTGATCGGTGTGGTGCGCCGCGGTCGCACACAGCGGCCGCATTTCGTAGAGGCGCACCGGCACGCCGCGCCGCGCCAATTGCCACGCCGCTTCACAACCAGCGAGACCCCCACCAACGACCGTGACGAACCGTGGTTGCATACTCCCCATTCCTGTCGGGATCGGGTGTCAGGGATCACGTGTCCGGGCGGTCGGCCTCAGACTGCTTCGGCCTCTGGCTCGGCCACCGTTTCTTGATATTTGCAGCCTTCGCTCAAACAGCGCCGCACCGTACCATAGCGCTTCGTGGTCTTCTCGACGACGAACGGCGCATTGCATTGCGGGCAGGGCTCTGGAACCGGACGGTCCCACGTCGCGAACTTGCAATCCGGATAACGACTGCAACTGTAGAACGTCTTGCCGCCACGCGACCGCTTTTCCATGATCTCGCCCTTACTGCAGTCGGGACAGGTCACGCCGGTCGGCACAGGCCGCACCAGCGACCGGACGTTCTTGCACGCGGGATAACCGGAGCACCCCAAGAACTTTCCATAGCGGCCGAACCGCATTTGCATCGCTTGGCCGCATTTTTCGCACTTCTCGTCGATCACCTCGTTCTCGACCACCGTCACTTCGCCCTCGGCATCACGCGTGAAATTACGCGTCGTCTTGCACTTCGGATAGTTGGGACAGGCGAGGAACTCCCCGCCGCGGCCCCACTTGATGACCATGTTGTCCCCACAGGTGGGGCACGGGATGCTGGTGGGGTTTCCCTGGCGTTTGACGTCGCGCATGCGCTCTTCGGCATGCTCGAGGTCGCGCTGGAACGGGTCGTAGAACCGCCGCATGGCGTTGCGCCACTTTTCCTTCCCCTCCTCGATGTCGTCGAGCATATTCTCCATGCCCGCCGTGAACTCGACGTTGAGGATATCGGGGAACGCATCGACCAGCAGCTCGGTGATCAGAAAGCCGAGCTCCGTCGGGCGCAAGCGCTTGGATTTGTCCTCGACGACGTATTCCTTGCTGAGGATGGTCCCCATGATGCTGGCGTACGTCGAGGGACGGCCGATGCCCTTCTCTTCCAGCTCTTTGATCAGTGTTGCTTGATTGAAGCGCGGCGGCGGCTGCGTGAAGTGCTGTTCCGGCAGGAGTTCCTGGAGTTGGAGCCGCTCCCCCTCGCGCAACGGCGGCAACTGCCGCTCGGACTCGTCGTCCTCTTTGCGATCGTCATCGCGGCCCTCCGTGTACACGCGGATGAAGCCGTCGAACTTCATGATCTGTCCGCTGGCGCGGAAGAGCGTGTCTGCAGCGGTAATGTCGACTGTCGTTTGATCAAACACCGCCGGCACCATCTGACTGGCAACGAAGCGGTTCCAGATCAGCGTATAGAGCGCCAGTTCTTCCTTGGAGAGGAAGGCCGCCACGCGTTCCGGCGGGTTCTCGGTTGAAGTCGGGCGGATGGCCTCGTGCGCATCCTGCGCCGCCTTCTTGCTGGGGTACGCCACCGCCTGCTCGGGGAGATAGTCCTTGCCGAAGCGCTCGCCGATGAAGCTGCGCACTTCCTGCAGCGCCTCGGGCGCGATCCGCGTCGAGTCGGTGCGCATGTAGGTGATGAGCCCCACCGCGCCCTCGTCGCCGAGCTCGATGCCTTCGTACAGCTTTTGGGCGATGCGCATCGTGCGACTCGGCGAGAAGCCGAGCTTGCGTGACGCTTCCTGCTGCAGCCGCGACGTAATAAACGGGGGAGTCGGAAAGCGGCGGCGTTCGCGCCGCTCGACGCGCGCCACGCGCCACTCGGCAGTCCGCAGCCGCTCGACGAGTCCCTGCGCCGTCGCCTCGTTCTCGACCCGGAACTTCTCCGGGTCCAGCTTGTCCTCACCGATACGAAAGAGCCGCGCCGCAAACGGCGGTGGCGTATCGCCCTCGAGCCGCGCGGTGATCGACCAGTACTCGACGGGCACGAACGCCTGAATGGCGCGCTCACGTTCGCAGATGATGCGCACCGCAACCGATTGCACGCGGCCGGCCGACAGACCGCGGCGAACCTTTTTCCATAGCAACGGACTGATCTGGTACCCGACCAACCGATCGAGGACGCGGCGCGCCTGTTGCGCCTCGTAGAGGTTGCGGTCGAGCTCGTGCGGATGGTCAATCGCCTCGCGCACCGACCGTTTGGTAATCTCGTTGAAGAGCACTCGGTGGACGGCACGTCGGCGACCGGAACCGAGCTGCTCGGCAATGTGCCAGGCGATCGCTTCGCCTTCTCGATCGGGGTCAGGCGCCAGATAGATGTTGTCCTTGCCCTTGGCGGCCTGCTTGAGCTCGGTAATGATCTTCTTCTTACCGTGCAGCACCTGGTACTCGGGCTCGAAGTCGTTTTCGATATCGACACCCAAACGGCTCTTGGGCAGGTCCATGATATGACCCACCGACGCCTTCACTTGAAAATCCCGGCCCAAGTACTTCTGCAGGGTGCGTGCTTTGGCCGGGGACTCGACGATCACGAGGTTCTTCGCCATGTCTCATCTATCCCTGTGGTGGACAGCGCACCCCGTCAACTGCTCGCGCCACGAAATGTTTTCCCGGACGTTGTTCTACGAGCCCCTTGAGCTCGAGAGCGAGAAGAACTTGCAAGGCGATGCCCGGCGCCATGCCCGTTCGGCCAATGATCTGATCGATGTGCACCGTTCCGCCCCGGAGACTGTCCATGACGGCGGCCTCGGTCGGTGCGAGTGCCGGCGCGGCAACAGTGGCGCGCCGGCTGAGGAGTTGCGGTGCAAGCTCCTCCAAGACATCCTCCACGCGTTCGGTCAACTTCGCCCCATTCCGGATCAGTCGATGCGTCCCGCGCGTTCCATCGCCCACCGTTCCCGGCACGGCAAACACCTCGCGTCCTTGCTCCGCCGCGAGGTTGGCCGTAATCAGCGAGCCGCTTTTTTCACCGGCCTCAACGACGATCGTACCGAGCGCGAGTCCGCTGACGATGCGGTTGCGGTGCGGGAAATTCTCCGCGTCTGGCTTGGTTCCCATGAGCAACTCAGTCACAATGGCTCCCTGCGTAGCGATCGCCCGAAAGAGGGAATGATGCTCACTCGGATAGACAACGTCAATCCCAGAGCCCAGAACGGCGATTGTCCGGCCTCCGGCACGCAACGCCGCCCAGTGCGCCGCCGCGTCCGTTCCACGCGCAAGACCGCTGATGACAGTCACTCCGTGATGCACCAAACCCTCGGTCAGTTCACGCGTCAGGCGCAAGGCATATGCGCTGACATTTCGCGACCCGACAACGGCGACCGCCAGCCCATCGCGCGCCTCCAGCGTCCCCGTCACAATGAGAAACGGCGGGGGATCATGAATACGCCGCAGTAAGTCGGGGTAGTCGGCATCGCTCCATGTGATGAGCCGCGCCCGGCAGCGCTGCAGGCGGTCGACCTGCTTGTCCGCCTGGGTCCAGCGATCAAAGCGATGGATGGCGCGCGCCACATCCGGTCGAACGCCGGCGCATTCGAGGGCGTGCACGCTCGCCCCCAACACGGCCGCGGGATTCCCGAACGCGCGCAGCAATCCCTGGTAGACCACCGGACCGACACCACGCACCATCCGCAAGGCGATCCAGCCCCGCCAGGTGTCAGCAGGGGCGTTCGGCTCAGCCGCCACCATACGGGTCTTCGCTTAGAATTACTGTCATGCATCTTGTAATTTACTTGTGTGGGTGAATCTTGCAACCCACTTTCAAAATCCGCTCCAGCCGATCACCGCTGCGGCGGTGTACGCTCGTCGATCGCCAGCTCATAGGAGCTGAGAGAGGCAATGTACTCGGCGGGTAGGCCGTGCCGCCGCGCACCGTCGAGCAGCAATCCGATGTAGCGCGCCGACGGCTTCCGTCCGTGCGTACCGAAGGCGGAGTGGTACGTGAACGCGGCGACCGGCTGCCCTTCCGGGACGGCTACGGCGACATCGATCCGCCGGTAGTATCCACCCAGCACGCCTTCGGTGCGGTCGAGGTGGTCGCCTTCAGCGTGTGTGATCTCGTACAACACCCCCCAGGTTCGCGCTCCGTCTTGCGCAACGACGTTGGCGACCCCACGCTCGCCGGGACCCACGGGGAGATCAAAACACAAGCGATACCCTTCGATCCAACCGACGCGTGCCGCCGTCGGCCGCATGCCACGCCGCTCGACGAAGATGGCATGACTCATGTTGCTGCCGTAGGCGAAGTACCAGATCATCGGCGCGTCCACGGTGGTAGTGTGCCACCGACTCGCGCCCATGCAATCGTACACTCGCGCGTCCTGCGATTGATGCACGACGCGCGGGCCTTCGTCACGGATCGCGATAGGCGATGGCTGGGCGTCCACTGGCGATGAGGGTTTCGAGCATCTCTAGGCGATCCTGACCCCAGAACGGTTCGCCGCGCCAGAAGAAGAACGGCGCACCGAAGACCTTGCGCTCGATCGCTTCGCGCGTGAGCGCTGCCTCCTGCGCGGTGAGTTCTGCCTCATCACTCGCAACCAGCAGGGCCCGGCCGTCGAGTCCGCTGGCGTCGGCGAGCCGCATGAGCGTGGCGGCGTCTTCGATGTTCTGCTCGTCCGCCCACACCGCCCGCAAGGCAGCATGAACGAACTCGCGCACATCCTCTCCGGTGCGCAAGGCCGCCAGCAGCATGCGATGCCCGAGCGACGGATTCGCGGGATAGAACTTCGGCTCGAGAACCAGCGGGATGTGGCGGATTTCGCGCCAACGCTGCATCTCGACGAAGCGATACGCTTGCCGCGCTGGTGATCGCTGCTTCACCGGCAACCCGCCGGTCGCGGCGAAAACGGCTCTCAAATCCACGGGCTTGTAGACGACCTGCAAGTCGCGGCGCGCCACCAACTCTTCAAAGGGGCGGCTGCCGATGTACGACCACAAGGAGATGAAGCTGAAGTAATATTCGATCGTTCGGTCGGTGTTCGTCATGCGCGTGCTCGACCTCCGTCGCCTCGCCGTGAAGGCGGGCACAGTACTCAGTGTCGGCAACGAGCGTCAAGGCGGCACGTGCCCAAGCGAAGCATCATCGCCGCTCAATCGGCCGGGCGCGAAACTGTTGCCCATCTCCCAGAATCGGAAAGGGCAGCCGCAGCTCGTCGGGCGTGTCGATGCGACCGAGGTACTGGTAGATGTCGACCCGGTGGGCGGCTGGGGCGTGGATCGGGAATGACCGCACCAACCGAAAGGACGGTCCGCGCACCGCCTCGCGTAAGTACCGAACCGCAGCATTGTCCTCCTCCGACTCGGGCTCTTCGAGCGCCACCCATGCGCAACCACACTCGCTCTCGAAGGCGCGGATCACGTCCGCCGACGAGGCGACGTGCTCCTGCAACCGAAATGTGGGCAAGACAGCGCTCGCATACAGCAGCTTACTGCCGCGCACGACCACGTGCGTAAAGTTTGGATCCTGCGCACGCACGTAGAACGTGAAGATCCCATCGCATCCGCCCTCGTAGAACACTCTGTCGGTTGGCGATTCCTGGAGGACAAACCGAGCGATGTCGCGGAAACCGGTTATGGAGGGTACGGGAACAAACTGTGCCGCGTAGGCGTGGAACGCAACGAGCGCGAGGAGCGCTGCTGTCAGACAGCGCGACGCACTGAATCCCAGCACACCGCACAACGCGTCAACCACGCCCCGCAACCCGATCATGGCCAATAGGATGAACGCCGGTGTCATGAGCAAGGCGTAGCGCGGGTGTTGCGAATACAGATACGAGAGGCAGCAGTACGCGATGCCGATCCAGCTCGTCAGGAGCAGCAAATCACGCCGCCACCGCGGTGCGCCCCAGGCGACCGGGAAGGCTACCGCCGCAAATATCAGTGTCGGAGTGGATAGCAGGCGGGGCTGCGCCCACACATACAACAACCACCTCCGCTGTTGCGCGAGGTCGACCCAGCTCGGCCACCCGAGCGCGAAGGGCAACGGAACCCACTGGATGATCAAGAGCAGGACAAGGAGCACGCCGCCGATGCCGAGCAGCACCGCGGGACGATGCCGTCTCCAGAGGGCCGGTGTCCGCCCTTCGATTATGAGCCAGGCACCCACGACCACGCCGACGAGCGCCGCGGGGAAATAGGTCAGCACGGTCACGACCGCGGCACCAATCGCCAGCCAGAGGTGAGCCGAGGATGCGCCCTCATCCAACCAGCGGCGCATGTGATACAGAGCGATCACCCCGAGGGTCATCGCCGGGATGTTCAGCATCACCGCGTTGGACCACACCACCACGCCGGGTTGGAGTGCCATCAGCGCCCCGCCCCACCCGGCCTCGCGTGCGACGTAGCGTCGCAGCCATGCGGCGACATACAGACTGCCGACGAGCGCGAAGCACAACACCAGACCCTTCGCCACGAAGGGCGAGACCCCGAAGATGCGAAATGCGACGCCTTCCAGCAGATAGAAGACCGGCGGATAGGACAACGGCACGATCGTCGGATAGCGCGCGTAGTAGCGCAGCACATAGTCTGCCGGATCGCTTGGCAGTGCGGACAAGAAGTCCCACCAGAATAGCCCAGTGATCGCGTGCCGGGCGGCGTCGCCCAGGTACCACAAGCCGTCGTTGCCGGCATGCAGGACAACGGGCACTAGCCACGCGGCGACGATACCGGCAGTCTGCACGACGACGGCCGCACTCCCGCGGTCAGTCGACACACCCCTCCCTCACCCTTGGGTTCCCGCGCGCGGCTGCCGACGGGAGGTGCGCGAATCGTTGGACCAGTCGCCCCACAATGGCCGGAAATGCTACCCTGCAGTCAGCGGAACACCAAGGACGAGGTCGTCTGCGTTCTCGCGTGAATTATGGTCAAAATGTCGGTACACGGTTATCAGTCGTTCGTGCCCCCCGCCGAACCTCATTCGTGATGCAGACTGGCCAGCCTTCGGAAGAGACAC
>Ga0187892_10008900_pt1 | contig 13469 bp, 9 predicted proteins | sample MA1701073metaG_FD_139345 | JGI IMG/M metagenome (GOLD analysis project Ga0187892, IMG submission 139345) | Bio-ooze microbial communities from a basaltic lava cave in the Kipuka Kanohina Cave System on the Island of Hawaii, USA - MA170107-3 metaG ...
ATCCGAGGCTTCGAGTACCGGGGCGTCGGCCCGCACGAGAACGGCGAGCCGATCGGCGGCAAGGCGTACGCGTTCGCGTCGGTGGAGTACTCGCTGCCCCTGCTCGTCGAGTTCCTCCGCGGGGCCGTCTTCTACGACATCGCGGAGCTGGCCCCGGAGTTCGAGGACATGAGGCACGACAAGTGGCGGCAGTCGATCGGCTTCGGCATCCGGTTCATCATCCCGCAGCTCGGCAACGTGCCGGTGTCCCTCGACTTCGGCTTCCCGCTCACGAAGCAGGACGAGGACGAACGGCAGACGGTGACGTTCGATATCGGTAAACTGTTCTGAGCGTGCAACGGGTGACGTGCAACGTGCAACGGGCAACGGGTAACGGGTAACGGGGTAACGGTTGAACGGCTAACGGTGTAGGAGACAGGGCATGCTCAAGAGAAGCCTTCTGGTCCTGGCGCTGACGGGCGTCGGCGCCGCGCTCGGCGTGATCGGCACCGGCGTCGTGACGAGCCTGCAGTCGAGGGCCGCGCAGATGGCCTCCGCCGTGGCGGCCCCGCCGACCCCCGCCCCGCCGGTCGTCGCACCCCCCGACGAGCCTGTCGCCCCCTCCTCCCTCCGAAGCCCGTCAGGCGATCCTGGCCCATCGGGCACGGCGAAGGAGGGGCAGGCCGCTCCGCCCCCGGCGGGCGGCACCAACGGCGCCCTCAAGGTCGGCCTCGTGAACCTCAAGGACTGCTTCGGCGAGGCGAACTACGAACTCGCCAAGGAGGTCACCGCCAAGCTGAAGGACCTGGAGAACCAGCTCGAGAAGGGCCTCAAGGAACTCGCCAACCAGGCGGCCGTCCTCAGGGAACAGATCTCGGGCGCCCTGCCCCGCAGCCAGCTCCAGCAGGACAAGCAGCGGCAGCTCAAGCTGGTCGAGATGCAGCTGAAGCTCGACCAGGAGCTCGGCCGAGCGAAGTTCCTCAACGAGTACTCGCGCCTCAAGCTCGAGGTCTACACCGAGATCCGCCGCGTCATCGACATCTACGGCAGGGAGCACAAGTTCGACCTCATCCTGCGCGTCGAGGAGGCCCAGCTCGAGGAGGACTCCCCGACGACCGTCTCCCAGCAGATCAACCAGCGCGTCGTCCTCTACCACGGCGCCGCGCTCGACGTCACCAAGGACGTGCTCGCGCTGCTCAACGCCGAGCACAAGAAGAAGCCCAAGCCGGTCGATCCGCCGGCGGCGGGGCCCGACTGCACCAGTCCCGACTGCAAGGGGAAGGTCGCCAACGGACGGTGCACGAAGTGCGGCAAGGCGGAGTGCGCGAAGTGCAAGCTCCTCTCGACCGACGTGAAATGCCCGAAGTGCGGCGGGGAGCTGCCGAAGAAGTAGATGCAGCGCACCCTGAAGGAACTGGCCGACCTCGTCGGCGGGCGGGCGCTCGGCGACGGCGCGACGGTCCTCCTCGGCGTCAACGGCATCGACGAGGCCGGCCCGGGCGAGATCACGTTCGTCGCCAACCCGCGCTACGCGTCCAGGATCCGCACGACGAAGGCGTCCGCCGTCATCATCGCCGACGCCGCGCTCGCGCCGCCGATCCCCGCCATCGTCGCCGCCGACCCGAGCCACGCGTTCATGCAGGTCGCGGCGGCGTTCGTCGACCGCTCCGTGCCGCCGCGCCGCGGCGTTCACCCGACCGCCGTCGTCGGAAAGGCCGCGCTCGGCAAGGACGTCGGCATCGGGCCGCACTGCGTCGTCGAGGACGGCGCGTCGATCGGCGACGGCACGGTGCTCGAGGCGCAGGTCTACGTCGGCCGCGGCGCGCGCCTGGGGCGCGAGTGCCGGCTCCACGCGCAGAGCGTCGTGCGCGAGGAGTGCGTCCTCGGCGATCGCGTGATCCTCCAGCCGGGCGCCGTCGTCGGCTCCGACGGCTTCGGCTACGCGACCGTGAAGGGCGCGCACCTCAAGATCCCGCAGACCGGCATCGTCGTGATCGAGGACGACGTGGAGCTCGGCGCCAACACGACGGTCGACCGCGCGCGCTTCGGAAAGACGGTGATCCACCGGGGCGCGAAGCTCGACAACCTCGTGATGGTCGGCCACAACGTCGTCATCGGCGAGCACTGCCTGATCGTCGCGCAGGTCGGCATCTCCGGCAGCGCGAAGCTCGGGCACCACGTGGTCCTCGGCGGCCAGACCGGCGTCGCCGGCCACATCGAGGTCGGCGACGGCGCGGTGTCGACGGGGCAGGCGGGCCTCGCCAAGAGCCTGCCGCCGGGTGCGGTGGTCAGCGGCACGCCGGCGCGGCCCCGGCAGCGGCACATGCGGGGGATGGGGATGCTCGACCGCCTCCCGGACGAGCTCCGCGAGATCCGCCGCCGCATCGCGGAGCTTGAAAAGCGCCTGAAGGCCGGGCCACAATAGCCCCCCTGATGCGCAAGAACCAGCGGACGATCCGCCGCCCGGCCGAACTGCAGGGCGTCGGCCTCTTCACCGGCGCCGCGGGACGGATGCGCATCGCCCCGGCCGCGGCGAGCGCGGGCGTCACGTTCGTGCGCACCGACCTCCCCGGCCGCCCCCGACTCCCCGTCCGCCCCGACACCGTCGGCTCCAAACTCCGCCGCACGATGGTGTCGTCGGACGAGGTCGAGGTCGAGACGATCGAACACGTCATGTCCGCCCTCGCCGGCCTCGGGATCGACAACGCCGACATCGAGCTCGACGCGCCCGAGGTGCCGAACACCGACGGCTCCAGCGCGCCGTTCGTCGAGATCCTCCAGGCCGCGGGCCTCGAGGAGCAGCCCGAGCTGCGCCGGGTCTTCACGCTGCGCGACGCCGTGACCGTCTCGGAGAAGGACGTCCACATCGTCGCCTTCCCGAGCGACAGCGGCCTCTCCATCAACTACACCCTGAGCTACCCCGGCACGCCGATCGGCGACCAGCACCTCCTGTTCGAGGTCGACGAGCAGCGCTACCCCCGGGAGATCGCCCCCGCGCGCACGTTCTGCCTGGAGAGCGAGGCGCAGGCCCTCATCCAGCAGGGGCTCGCCAAGGGGGGCACGACGAAGAACTCGCTCGTCATCGGCAAGGACGGCCCGATCGACAACGCCCTGCGCTTCCCCGACGAGTGCGTCCGCCACAAGGTCCTCGACCTCGTCGGCGACCTGTCGGCCCTCGGCGGCGCGCTGCGGGCTCGCGTCGTCGCCATCGGCTCCGGCCACACGACGAACATCCGCCTGGTGAAGCGCCTGCACGACGTGTTCGAGGCGGGCACCGCCGTCCTGCGGAAGTCGGACACGCTGCTGGACGTGCGCGAGATCGCGAAGATCCTCCCGCACCGCTTCCCGTTCCTGCTCATCGACAAGGTCATCGAGATGGACGGCTACCGGCGCGCCGTCGGCATCAAGAACGTCACGTACAACGAACCGTACTTCCAGGGCCACTTCCCCGACCAGCCGATCATGCCGGGCGTCCTGCAGATCGAGGCGATGGCCCAGCTCGCCGGCGTGCTGCTCATGCGCAAGGCGGAGAACCAGGCCAAGGTGGCCGTCCTCCTCTCGCTCGACGGCGTGAAGCTCCGCAAGAGCGTCGTGCCGGGCGACCAGCTGCGCATCGAGGTCGAGACGCTCAAGATCAAGGCGCGCACCGGCGAGGTCATGACGCGCGCGACGGTCGACGGCCAGCTCGTCGCCGAGGCGAACATGAAATTCATGCTGATGGACACGCCGTGAGAAAGATCAAAGATCAAAGATCAAAGATGAGAGGCCGCCCCCCCCTTCCCCCCGGGGGGGAGCGAGGGGGGACCCCCTCTGATCTTTCTTCTTTGATCTTTGGTCTTTCGCGGGGGCGCCCTTGACCCCCCGCGCGACGTCCGCCCCCGCGATCCACCCGACCGCCCTCATCGACCCGAAGGCGAAGATCGCCGACGGCGTGGAGATCGGCCCGTTCTGCGTGATCGGGCCGGGCGCGACCCTCGGCGCGGGCACGCGCCTGCACAACAACGTCACGATCCTGAACCGCGTGACGCTCGGGAAGAAGAACGAGGTCTTCCCGCACGCGGTGCTGGGCGGCAAGCCGCAGGACCTCAAATACCGCGGCGAGGACACCGACGTCGTCATCGGCGACCAGAACACGTTCCGGGAGTTCGTGACGGTCAACATCGGCACCGCGGGGGGCGGGGGAACGACGCGGATCGGCAGCAACAGCCTCCTCATGGCCGGATGCCACATCGCGCACGACTGCGAGATCGGCAGCAGCGTCGTCATCGCCAACAACGTGCTCCTCGCCGGCCACGTGAAGGTCGAGGACCACGTCGGCATGAGCGCCTACGTCGGCCTGCACCACTTCGTGACCGTCGGCCGCCACGCGTTCATCGGCGGCTTCGCGCGCGTCAACACCGACGTGCCCCCCTTCATGGTGGTCGCCGGCATCCCGATGGGCGTCGTCTCCATCAACAGCGTCGGCCTGCGGCGCCGCGGATTCGGCGACGAGCGCCTGCAGGCGCTCAAGGACGCGCACCGCCTGCTCTGGCGGTCAGGCCTCCCGAAGTCGGAGGCGATCGCCATCCTCGAGCAGCGCTACCCGCAGCAGGAGGACGTCAAGTCGCTCATCGAGTTCCTCCGCGCGATCGACCGCGGCCGCTCCGGGCGCGCGCGGGAGGCGCAGCGCGGCTCCGGCTTCCCCGACCCCGAGGAGGACGCCGCCTCGGGCGACGGCGCATGAGCCCGCTCCGCGTGGGCGTCGTCGGCGTCGGTCACCTCGGGCAGCACCACGCCCGCCTCTACGCGTCGCTCCCCGGCGTGACGCTCACCGGCATCGCCGACACCGCGCCGGGCCGTGCGGCGGAGGTCGCCGGCCGCCACGGCGCGCCCGCGTTCGACGACTACCGCGCCCTCTTCGGGAAGATCGACGCCGCCTCCATCGCGGTCCCGACGATCGCGCACTTCGACGTCGCCAAGGCGTTCCTCGAGCGCAAGATCCCCGTGCTCGTCGAGAAGCCGCTCGCGAAATCGGTCGACGAGGCGGAGGAGCTGGTGCGCATCGCCCGGCGCAGCGGCGCCGCGCTCGCCGTCGGGCACGTCGAGCGATTCAATCCCGCGGTCGTCGCCGCGCAGAAGATGATCGAGCGCCCGCGCTTCATCGAGGTGCACCGCCTCAGCCCGTTCCGGTTCCGCTCGACCGACATCGACGTCGTGCACGATCTGATGATCCACGACCTCGACATCATCCTGCACTTCGTGAAGAGCCCGCTGAAGCGGCTCGACGCGGTCGGCGTGTCGCTCCTCTTCGGCCCGGAGGACATCGCCAACGCGCGGCTGGAGTTCGAGGACGGCTGCGTCGCGAACGTGACCGCGAGCCGGGTGTCCGACAAGCAGATGCGGAAGATCCGCCTCTTCGCGCCCGACGCGTACGTCTCGATCGACACGCTCGAGAAGTCGGTGCGGCTCTACCGCACGACGCCGCAGCTCGCGGAGGCGCTCGCGAAGCTGCCGAAGGACCGCGAGCTGTCGCTGGGCGACCTCGCCTCGATCCCGCGCGAGTTCTACGCGATGGAGGAGCCGGCGGTCCCGGACTCGGAGCCGCTCGCGGCCGAGCTGGCGAGCTTCGTCGCCTCCGTGCGCGAGCGCCGCGACCCCGAGGTGCCGGGCGAGCACGGCGTGCGCGCCATGAAGGCCGCGGAGCAGGTGCTGCACGAGATCCGCGGCCACGCGTGGAAATGACGACGATCCTCATCGTCGCCGGCGAGACCTCCGGCGACATCCACGGCGCGAACCTGGCCCGCGCGCTGAAGGAGCTCCGGCCCGGCGTCCGGCTGGCCGGCGCGGGCGGGCCGCGCATGCGCGACGCGGGCGTCGAGATCCTCGTCGATCCCGTGAAGCACGCGGCGGTCGGGATCGTCGAGGCGTTCCACAGCATGCACCACTACGCGCGCCTCTACCGCCTGCTCGTGAGCGCGCTCCGCACGCACCGCCCCGACGCCGTCGTGCTCATCGACTTCCCGGACTTCAACCTCCGGTACGCGGAGCGGGTGAAGGACCACGGCGCGCCGGTCGTCTACTACATTTCGCCCCAGGTCTGGGCGTGGCGCGAGGGGCGCGTGAAGGCGATCAAGCGGCTCGTGCGCCGCATGATCGTGATCCTCGACTTCGAGGTCGACTTCTACCGGAAGCACGGCGTCGACGCGCTCTTCGTCGGGCACCCCCTCCTCGACGCGGTGCGCGAGATCGACGGCCCGGCGTTCCGCCGGGAGCTCGGCGTGCCGGACGGACGGCCGCTCATCGGCCTGCTTCCGGGCAGCCGCTCGAAGCAGTTCGGGTCGCTCTACCCGCTGATGAAGAAGGCGGCCGCGCTCGTGGCGAAGGACGTGCCCGACGCGCGCTTCGTCGTGGCGTGCGCGCCGTCGATCGACCCGCGCCGGGCGGAGGCGGGCGGGCTGCCCTTCGTGTGGAACCGCACGCCGGAGGTGATGGCGGGGAGCGACCTCCTCATCACCGCCAGCGGCACCGCCACGATCGAGGCCGCCATCCACGGCACGCCGATGGTCGTGACCTACAAGGTGAACCCGCTCGGCGCGCTCACGCTCGGCTGGCTCATCAAGGCGAAGGACCTCGCGCTCGTCAACATCGTCGCGGGCCGCCGCATCATGCCGGAGTTCTACCAGTTCCAAGCGAAGCCCGGCCTCATCGCGAAGGAGGCGGTCTCCATCCTGCGCGACGGGCGCCTCGCCGAGATGCGCCGGCAGCTCGCGGAGGTGCGCCGCAAGCTCGGCTCTGCGGGCGCCTCGAAGCGCGCCGCCGCCGAGGTGCTCAAAGTGGCGGACGGGGGGTAGCGACAGACATGGGACTGGATGCGCACGTCCTGCCGATCTGCGCATTCATGGTGAACGACTACGAGCCCTCCATCGAGACCCTCGCCCGCGAGTGGGGCGTGCCGGGCGCCCGAGGGGTGACCAACGTCGGCCCTCCCCGCGGCTTGTGGGGAAGAGTCCTGGTCAAGACCGGTCTTTACGACCTCACACGGTGGGTTCGGCGGCTCGGCGCCCGCTTCCGGCGATCCGATATCTGCCGATCGACTTCCCGACCACGCCGTGGATCCACGACCGCGATGGGAGAGTCACCCCATCTTCAGGAACATTCCGGACCTCCAGACGACCGCCGTCAGTTCGAGCAGCTGTCTCCTGCGGGAGCTGGCCGCGCTCAAGGAACATCTGAAGATCGAGAGCCGCCGGGATCTCAAGGGCGGCGTCGCCATGGTCGACTGCGAGGACGCGCTCGCAAGCGAGGCCGCATCGGCGTGGCAGCTGCTCGATGGATTCGCCCGCGTCAGCGTCCATACGCGGACGCCTATCTGCTTCGACGGATCGTGCGAGGGGTCGAGCGGTAGAGCGGTGGAGCGGTGGAACGGTCGAGCGGTAAAACGAAGCCGGCCCCGCTGCGACCCGGGGCCGGCTCCCTTGCCCTCCGCAGCCTTCCCAGCGATGCGGCCGCTGGTGGACGGCGCAGGAGGGACTGCGATGGATGCGGCTATTCCTCCTCCGCCTTCTTCCCGCCCGCCCGGCCCAGCTCGACCTCGACCTGCACGGTCGCCGATCCCCGCCGGACCGTCAGCGGCGCCTTCGTCCCCGGCGCCCGCGCACGGATCGCGGCGACCAGCTCCTCCTGCGTGCGCACGCCCTTCCCGTCGACATGCGTGACCACGTCGCCCACGCGCAGCCCGGCCGACGCCGCGGGCCCGTAGCTCAGCATCGAGGCCACCTGGACGCCGCCCTCGGGCAGCGACCGCACCTCCGCGCCGAGCCACCCGTGCCCCGTCTCGCGCGCCACGTTCGTCCCGCCCTTCTCCTTGATCGTGCGGGCGGCCGTCGTCTTGCTGTGGCTCTGATCGAACGCCTCCAGGATGCGGTGCGACTTGTCCATGTCGACGAGGCCCGGCGCGACCAGATCGAGGAACGCCAAGCGGTTCGAGTCCATGGAGAACGCGCGGCAGAGCGCCACGACCTCCTCGACGCTGAACCGCATCACCGCCTTGTCGGGGACACAGAACCGCGCCGCCTGCAGCCGCTCGTGGTCCATCGCGAACGTCTCGAGGATTGCGCACAGCTGGCCGGGCTCAAGCTTCCGGTCGCGGATCGCCGTCTCCAGCACGGCGTGCCTTCCGGTGTCCATCGACTGCACGCGCAGGGTCTGCACGAGCGACGCCGTCCAAGCGTCCGTCTCAAGCCCGGCCGCCCTCTGCAGCCGCTCCTCGGGCGTGAGCTTCGACGTCTCCATCGCGCCGGCCGCCCGCGCGCTCACCGACCAGCGCCCGCCGAGCGACGCGAGCACCGCGCCGCACGCCAGCAGCATGCCGGTGCGGTAGAGCCCCCGCCCCGTCAGCGCCCCGCCCGACTCCCGCACCGCGCCGCGGGCGCCGAGCCAGAACGCCAGCGCGAACACCGCCGGCAGCACGGTCGCCCCGGCGACGATCCGCGCCGCCAGCCACACGCCCTGCTGGTCGTCCCCCGCCATCCCGCAGACCTGGCCGAGGTCGCCGATGTAGTAGAGCAGCCACGCCGCCGTCGCCGAGAGCGCGGCCAGCAACCCGCTGAGGAAGCTGAAGGCCGAGAGGACGCTCGTGCGCTGATGCATCATTCACCTCGGATCTTGTCGAACAGCTCCGGCGCATCGATCACGCGCCAGCGGCCGCCCTTCCGGTCCGCATGCAGGTTCACGTACTGCATGCTCCCGGTGGCGCTCCGGAAGGAAAGCTCGATCTGGCCCTCGCTGCGGCCCGGCAGGCACCACACCCTGCGCACGCGCAGCCCCCTCACCGCGAGGCTCTGCACCTGCTGCGATGCCTCCTTGTGCGCCGCTGCGAGCCGCGCCTCGGGCACGTCCGCGGAGATCCGCTGGACCGGCGCAGGGTCCCCGCTTGCGAGCGATCCCGCAACGACCTGGCCCATCGCCGTGAGCTCCCGGTTGCCCTGCCTCATCTCGTCCACCGCCGGCCGCCCCATGCACAGCGCCGCCACGAGCCCCGCCGCGCCGAACGACAGCCCGATCATCGACCCGGTGCGGCCGTAGAGCGGCGTCTCGCGCACGCTCCACAGCCCCGCCACGCCGAACGCCGATGCCACGAGGCCGAAGACGAACGCCAGGGACGACATCACGACCAGTGTGATCGTGTATCCCTGCGCGTCGCGCAGATCGAGCCCGCCCTCCGACGCCGCCACGATTCCGATGACGCCGACCCCGCACGCCGCCAGCAGCGCCGGCAGCCCCGCCAGCACCGAGAAGAGCGCCAGCACGCTGAAGCGGCGCCTCGGAGCCGCGGGGGGGGCCGGCGGGGCCGATGTCTCGACGGCCACGTGCATCGCGAACGTCCCGGGCGGCGGTGCCGGCGGGACCGGCGCCGTCGGCGCCGCGGAGACCGGCGGCGGAGCAGCGGGCGCCTGCCCTCCCCGCACGTAGCCCTTCCAGATGTCGAGCGCCAGCCCCATGGCCCAGAACGCCGTGACGCAGATCGCGGGGAACGGCGATCCGACCGCCAGGAAGAACACCCAGAGCGCCGCGTTCACGATCGCGAACACGCCGATCTTCTCGATCTGCTTCGGCGTCAGCTTGCTCCAGATGTCGCGCACCGTCTCCGCGCTCAGCGCCGGCTTCGCGCCGGTCCTCAGCACCACGTCGCCGTCGCCCGTGCGGATCGAGAGCGATGCCGCGCCCGTCCCGATGCACCCCGACGCGCTCTTCTCGGCGAGCGCCGCGCCCGCGGGCGCCTCGATGTCGCCGCCGTTCGAGTGGATCTGGTACCGCAGCGACGCCTCGGGCGCCAGCCCCACGTCGACCGACCCGTCGTTCGCGTCGATCGCGACGCGCCCGCGCGCCACGCCGAGCCGCGAGATCTCGATGTCGCCCCCCGCGGAGCGCAGCTCGATCTCTTCACCCTTCAGGCCGGAGATCGAAACCGCGCCATCGCCCGTGGCGATGCCGATGCGCCCCTCGACGTCGCGCGCCGTGACGTCGCCGTCGCCCGCGCGAACCGAGAGGATGCCGGAGAAGCCCGAGACCGTGACGGCGCCGTCGGTCGTGATGATGTCCAGCTCGACCCCCTTCGGCACCTGGAGGTCGATCGACTCCGTGTCGCCGCGCGCCTGGAGCACCGGCGGCTGCTGCTCCGCGTTGAGCGCGTAGCCGCCCTCCGCCTGGAAGCCGATCTCGTCGCGCCCCCAGGTCGTGACGCGCACCTCCGCCTCGCCGGCGCGCACCGCCAGGCCGCGCCCGACCGCCGTGCCGACCGCCTTGCCGGTCGCCAGCTCCAGGAGCGGCAACTCTCGCGGCGAGACGCGCGACACGCGCACCTGCGAGACGTCCGTGCCCATGTGGCTGGCGCGCTGGTAGCGCCGGCCGGGCTCGTGCTCCAGCGCCTTGAGGACGACGTCGTCCACGCGCACGTCGATCGTCACCTTGCGCGACGGGGGCTCGAAGCGGCCGACCGGCAGCTCGCCGGTCAGCATCTCGTAGAGCACGACGCCCATCGAGTAGATGTCGGCGCGGTGGTCGACCGTCTTCATGTTGTCGCGCTGCTCGGGCGCCATGTACTCGAGCGTGCCCATCACGACGTTCGTCTGCGTGAGGGCGCGCGTCATGCTGTCGCCCTTGACGATCTTCGCGAGTCCGAAGTCCGCGACCTTCGCCTGCCCGTTCCGGTCGAGCATGATGTTCTCGGGCTTGATGTCGCGGTGGATGATCCCCTTCGAGTGCGCGTACTCGAGCGCCTCGCAGAGCTGCGGGACGATCTTGAGCGCGTCCTCGGGCGGGATGCGCTTGGCGACGAGCAGGTCGCGGAGGTTCGCGCCCTCGACGAACTCCATGACGAAGAAGTAGATCTCCCCCTGCTGCCCCATGTCGTGGATCGCCACGATGTTGGGGTGCGAGAGGTTCGCCAGCGCGAGCGCCTCGCGCTTGAAGCGCTGCACGAACTCCGGGTCGGCCGCGAACTTCGGCGGCAGCACCTTGACGGCGACGGTCCGCTGCAGCAGAGTGTGCTGCGCCTTGTAGACCGAGCCCATGCCGCCGCGCCCGATGAACTTGTCGATGCGGTACTGCCCCAGGAGCGCGCCGGGCGGCAGGATCTCCTCGTCGCTCAGCGCGGTCGGGCGGACCTCGAGATCGTGCGGCGAAAGCGCCACGTACGGCGTGCTCGTCGCGTAGGCGACCGTCTCCGCCTTCGGGAGGCTCACGTCCGCGCCGCAGTGCGCGCACTTCACGACGTCGCCGGGCCACGTGTCGGTGACCTCGAACGACTTCTGGCATCCACCGCAGGTGAGATTCATGGCGTTGGGGTATGAGCAATCACAGTGCCACGGTGCCGCTTATAAGACACTGGCGATCAACATCTTATGACGGCATTTGCGCCTGCCGCCACGGAACTGCAAGCTTCCTTAAACCTCGATCCCGTAGTCTTTAAGTTTCTTGTTCAGCGTCGGCCACGAGATGCCGAGAAGCTGCGCCGCCTCCCCCTTCTTGCCCCCCGTGCGCTGCAGCGCCCGCTGGACGCACAGCTTCTCCATCTCGTCGAGGTTGATCGGAAGTTCGCCCGCCGGGGCCGACGACGGCGAGCGCACCTCTGCCGGCAACGCCGCGGCCTCGATCGACGCGCCGTCAGACAGGATCACGGCGCGCTCCACGACGTTCTCCAGCTCGCGCACGTTGCCCGGCCACGCGTACGCCGTGAGCGCGTCCATCGCCGCCGGCGCGAACTCGCGCACCGGCTTGCCGATGCGCGTCCGCGCCCGCTCCAGCAGGTGCCGCGCGATCGCCGGAATGTCGGCCCGCCGGTCGCGCAGCGGCGGGATCGTCAACGCGACGACCGACAGCCGGTAGTAAAGGTCCTCGCGGAACTGCCCCGCCTTGATCGCCTTCGCCAGGTCCCTGTTCGTCGCCGCCACGATGCGCGCGTCGACCGTCCGCGGCTTCGTGCCGCCGACGCGGAAGAACGAGCGGTCCTGCAGGAAGCGGAGGAGCTTCGCCTGCAGCGCGCCGGAGATCTCGCCGATCTCGTCGAGGAAGAGCGTGCCGCCCGCGGCCGTCTCGACCTTCCCCGGCTGCGTCTTCACCGCGCCGGTGAACGCGCCCTTCTCGTGCCCGAAAAGCTCGCTCTCGAGCAGCGTCTCCGTGATCGCCGCGCAGTTGATCGTCGCGAACGGGCCCGTGCGCCGGCGGCTCCGGTCGTGCACGAGCCGCGCGAACAGCTCCTTGCCCGTGCCGCTCTCTCCGAGGATGAGCACGGTCGCGTCGGCCGCCGCCGCCCGCTCCGCGAGCGTGACCGTCTCGATGAAGCGCGCGTCGCCGCCGACGAGCCGCGCGCCGCCGGTGATCTGCGCCGACAGCTCCGTCACGCGCGCCTGCGTCGCGCTGAACTTCTCCGCCGTGTCGAAGGCGAGCGCCGCATGCCGCGCCGCCGCCGTGACGAACGCGAGGTCGTCGTGCGTGAACTTGCGCGGCGACCGCCGCCGGTCCGCATAGACCGCGCCGAGCCAGCGCTCCCCGCGCAGCAGCGGCGCGCAGAGCACCGACAGGATCCGCTCGCTCACGATGCTGTCCCGGCGCGCGAGGTCCCGGTCCTCCGGCGCGCACGCCACCAGCAGCGCCCGCCGCTCCTGCCGCGCCCGCTCGATCACCGCGCGGCTCAGGTGCAGCTCGCCCCCCGCCTCGCCCCGCGCCCGCGCGAACGGCTCGTCGTCCGCGCTCACGATGACGACGACGTCCGCCTCGAGCGCCTCCAGCAGGATCGCCGCCAGCCCCTCCCCCATCGCCCGCTGGTCGAGCGTCGTCTGCAGGAGCGCCGCGACGTCGTAGAGCTTCCGCAGCCGCCCGACGTCCGCCGACGGCTCGACCGGCGCGTCCGTGGCGAGGCTCCCCTCGACCGTGACCGGCACCGCCTCGTCGCGCAGCGTCACCGTGACGGCGCGGCGCGAGCCGTCCTCCTCGAAAACGAGCACCGTCTTGCCGATCAGGATCTGGTCGCCGTCCCGCAGCAGCCCCTCGCGGACGCGCTCGCCGTTCAGGAACGTCCCGTTGTTCGAGTCGAGGTCGAACACCACGCAGCGGTCGCCAAGCCTCTGCACCTTCGCGTGACGCCGCGACGACGTCTCGTCGTGCAGCTGGAGGTCGTTCCCCTCGTCGCGCCCGAGGAACACCTCGCCGTCCACCGCGACCGACCTCCCGACTTCGCGGCCGCGGATGATCTTCAGCTGCGCCACAGGGCGAGATCATAGCAGAGTTCTCGCAGAGCTCGCTGAGTTCGCGGAGAAGGGTTGGATCTCGAACATGCCGCCGATACTCCAACTCCTCTCCGTGGCTTCCGTGACTCCGTGTTTCCTCGGAAATGCACCACGGGGCACACGGAGAAGAGCCACCACGGAGAACCCGGAGAGCACGGAGAGGAGTTGCTCACACTCCGTGTCCCCCGTGTCCTCCGTGGTGTTCTTCCGGAACTCGGTGGTGTC
>Ga0187892_10008901_pt1 | contig 13468 bp, 13 predicted proteins | sample MA1701073metaG_FD_139345 | JGI IMG/M metagenome (GOLD analysis project Ga0187892, IMG submission 139345) | Bio-ooze microbial communities from a basaltic lava cave in the Kipuka Kanohina Cave System on the Island of Hawaii, USA - MA170107-3 metaG ...
CGCCGAGGAGGATAGTCGACATCAAGGCCGTCTGGCGGCGATCGCCTCGCCGGTGGGCCCCCGGCATCGCGACATAATCGGCCACACTCAGACACTGGCCCCCGCTGGAGCCGCAGGCACAGCCAACCGCCGCGCGTCACCCCAGGGTTCCCCCTGTCAGACCAGATCCTGCCCCCCGGCCGGAACGGCCTTTGTCCTTCCTATGCACTTGGATGACGGCGTTGACGCCCTCGAGGCCGGCGTTGGTCAGACGATGGCGCAGGTAGGTCAGCAGGTTCGGCAAGTGCCGCTTGATGAGCTTGGCAACGGCCGCGATGGGCTTGAGGCGGCTGTGGGTCGCCCGCCAGTACCACCGGGTGAAGAACGACTTGGCGGCACCAGGGTACCGGTACGCCCAGAAGGTGCGGAACCGTTCTTTGAGGGCCCAAGCCCGGCCGACCTTGAGATCCTCGCGTTGGCCGGGCGCGGAAGGCGGCGCGCTGCGCGTCGGTCATGTCCTCGGGTCGGCGCAGCCACAAGTACTTGGACCCGGTGAGCCGCTCATCGCCGGCGCGCCGGAGCGCGCGGTGCTCCCCGCGGCGGACGTGATCGACGGCGTCATGCAGGTGCTTGACGACGTGGAACTTGTCGAACACGATCTTGCCGTCCGCGGCCGGCAGATGGGCCCGCGTGGATTGCCCGTAGGGCTCCCACATGTCCATGGCCACCGCCGTGATGCCGTCGCGCTGGGCCGGCGTCAGGGTCGGCCAGAACCCGTCCAGGCTCTCTTGCTTGCGATCGTCCGCCAGGTAGAGCACCCGGCTCTGCTCCAGGTCGGCCACGATCGTCAGGTACCGATGCCGCTTGGCGATCGCTTTCTCGTCGACCCCGAGCCGGCCCACGACCTCGGCACCGCGGCGGGCCAACCCCCGTTTGACCGCCCGCGCCTTGATTCCCCAGCCCTCATCCCAGCTGATCCGCAACAGCCCCACCGCGCCTGTGATCGAGCACTCGCGCAACAGATCGATCGCCAGCCGCTCGAACAGGGTGGTGAACTGCGAGCCGGGCTCCGCCCACGGCACGCGGAGCTGCTTGACCCCATGCCTCGCGCACTCCAGGCGCGGTACGTCGGCCTCGATCCACGTCGTGAACTGCATCGTGTCCAGGTGGCGCCAGCGGCGCGGCTTGCGGTCATACCGCGGCCCTGCCGTCCCGCACTCCGGGCACAGGTACGGCCCCGGCCCCGGCTCCACCCGGACCACCACCCGCTGCCCCTTCATGTCCACCTCGACGCCCGCCACCGTCCACGGGGCGGTCAATCCCAGCAGTGATCGATACAGCTCCACGTCGCGCATGGCTCCGATCCTCCTCGATCGCAGCATAGCTGGCGACCACCCCTACCCACACGATTCCCGGAAGAGCCATATTAACTAACAGCGACCTCGGTCCGGCTCTCGGAGATCGCGCACGAAGTCCGTCAGGTCGCCCAGCGGGCGTCCAGGGGGAAAGACGTCTGCGACACCTGCCATGCGAAGCGCCGGGACGTCTTGCGGCGGGATGGCGCCGCCGACCAGCACCGGCGCGCTGACGTCTCTCGCCCTCAGGAGGCCCACCAACTCAGGCACCAGCGTGCCATGGCTGCCCGAACTGCTGGACACGGCGATGACATCAGGGTCCTCCTGGAGGGCGGAGGCCACGAGCTGTTCCGGGAACTGGTTCCCCAGGTAGACGACCTCCAGCCCGGCGTCCTTCAGCACGCGCGCCACCATGACCGAGCCTCGCCAGTGGGAATCGAGGCCGAGGATCGCCACCAGCGCCTTCAGGGCCGCGGTCCCCTCATCGGAACAAGGGCATCGTCCAGACTCCGAGACCCTCCCGGAACCGTTGGTGCACCTCGCCGAGGGTGGCGCCCGCCTCCACCGCCTCAAGGACCGCCGGAAAGGCGTTGGCGCCCGACTGAAGCGTCGCCTCCAGCCGAGCGAGCGCCCGTTCGGTCGCGACGGTGTCGCGCGACGACCGCCACGCCCGCAACCGCTCGGCCTGGCGTGACGCCGCCGGAGGCTGGAGGAAGACTGGCCGTGGCTGGTCAGACTCGACGAAGCAATTCACTCCCACGACCTTGGTTCGGCATTCCTTGATGCTCATCTGGTATTCGTAGGCCGAGCGCGACAGCTCACTGTGGACCCACCCGCTCTCGGTTGCGGCGATGATCCCGCCCTTGTCCTCGACGGCGTTCACGAACTCGAGAGTGCGCGCCTCCACCTCGCTGGTCAGGCGCTCCACGTAGTAGCTGCCGGCCAGAGGATCGATGGTCGCCGCGACGCCTGTCTCGTGGAGCAGCACCTGCTGCGTGCGCAGGGCCAGGGTGATCGTCTCCTCGGTGGGAAGACCCAGCGCCTCGTCGTGCGCTGAGACGTGAAGGGATTGGGTGCCGCCGAGAACGGCCGCCAGCGCGTGGTAGGCCGATCGAACGATGTTGACTTCGGGCTGCTGCGCGGTGAGGGCTACTCCCGAGGTCTGGACGTGGAACCGAAGAGCCCAGGCGCGCGGATCCCGCGCGCCGAACTCCTCACGCATCATGCGATACCAGATCCGGCGGGCGGCGCGATATTTCGCCACCTGCTCGAAGAGATCGTTCGATGCCGAAAAGAAGAAGCTGAGGCGCGGGGCTGTCTGATCGACGCCCAGGCCCCGCCGCTTGAGCTCCCGCATCACCGCGCGCGCGTGCGCGAACACGAGCCCGAGTTCCTGCACCGCGGTTGCCCCGGCCTCCTCCAGGTTGTAGCCGACGAAGCTGATGGGGTTCCAGCGAGGGAGGTGGCGCACGCAGTACTCCACCGTGTCGCAGGAAAGCCGGAACGAGGCCCATGGGGCGAGCGGCTCGGGCGCGGTGGTGATGGCACATTCCATCAGGAAGTCGTTCTGGCAGGTACCGGCCAGCCGGTCGGACGGCACCCCGGCTCGGCGCGCCGTTGCGACGTACATGGCCATGGCGATTATGGCCATGCCCGGATTGCAGGTCACGAGTGACACGCTCATCTTGTCCAGCGCGATGCCGGAGAACAGACGCGCCAGGTCGTCGAGGCAGTCGATGGCGACTCCGCCGAGGCCGGCGTCAGCCCGCGCTTCCGGAGCGTCGGAATCGTAGCCACGCAGCGTCGGGTAGTCGAAGGTGATGTTGAGCCCGGTCGCCCCGTGCGCCATGAGGTACCGAAGCCGCTCATTGGTATCTTCGGCCGCGCCGAAGCCGGCGAGGGGCCGAAGCGTCCAGGCGCGCTGGCGATACATCGTCGGATAGACGCCCCGCGTGAAGGGTGGCTCGCCGGGCAGCCCGAGGTCACGCGCGTAGTCGAGGTCGGCCACGTCAGCCGGCCCATAGAGAGGACTGAGAGGGATGCCGGCCGCAGTCGTTGGCCCGGCGGCCGCGGCACCGAAGTGGCGCGCGTGCCACCGGGCGAACGCCTCGCGCAGCTGGTCGAGCGCCTGTCGTGCAGATGGCGGTGTGTCCACGGTCTGCTCGCTCACGCCGTGCGGAACTGGGAGGTCGCCGCGGTCACGCGGATCCCGAAGGCCTCCAGCCGCGGCGATAGCCGGTCGGTCAGGAGGCCAATGTGCCCGAGGTTGTTCAGCAACGTGGTGTGCAGATCGCACTTGAAGAGTCGGCGGAAGAGCGACGACTCGGCGCCGACGGCGCGCTCCTTCCGGAGCTGCTGGATCTGCCGGATCTCCGCGGCGGAGAACCCCATGTCCCGGTAGACGTCATGAGGGAAGAGCCCGTTCCTGATGAATCCATGAAATGAACTCTACAGTTCACTCCTAGTATGATGACGGACGGTCCTTGTCAAGGGCCTGGAAGGAAGACGTTGATGGGGCGGACGGGAGCATTCCTGCAAGAGGAGATCGTCCGGGTCGCGGCGAAATGCTTCGGCGAGATGGGTTACCGCGCCACCAGCCTCGAGACGGTTGCCGCCGAGGTGGGCGTCTCCAAGGTGACCCTCTACAAGTGTGTGACCAGCAAGGAGGAGCTACTCTGCCGCGTATTCGACCGCACCATCGAGACGTTCCGGGCCGGCCTCCGCCAGATCGTGGACCAACCGCTCCCGGCGGACGAGAAGCTGCGCCGCATCATCCGCTACCAAGTGACTCTGCTGGCGAGTCATCTGCCGTTTCTCCGCGTGTTCTTCAACGAGGGGAGCGGCCTGCCCGGCCCGATGGCCCGCCGCGCCGCGCAGGCGAAACGCGACTACGATCGCGCCATAGAGGAGGTGGTCCGCGAAGGCATCACCGCCGGCCAGTTTCGGAACATCGCCCCCACGCCGATGGTCTTTGGCGTGCTCGGGATGTGCAACTGGCTGTACAAGTGGAATCGATCGGACGGCACGTTGAGCGCCGACGACATCGCGTCCATCTTCATTGACCTACTCGAGCGCGGCTACGCCGGCAGTGTCTCCGGGAACACCGCGGTCTTCGGGTCCTTCTTCCCAGAGCGGGTGATCGTGATATGCCCGGGTGCCCGGAGTGCCGATCGTGTCCATCGTCTCAAAATACGGATCGACCCGCTCGCGATCCATGCAGAAGCGGATGAAGTCCTCGGCGAGCTTCTGATTCTCCCGTGGCGCATTGACGACCAGGTTCCACGCCGCGCCTCGACCGTGTTCTTGCTGTCGAGCACGACACCGCGGCCAGCGAAGTTCCCCGCCCGGCCACGTCCTGGAGGCCACCGCGGCGCCCGACAGCACCGGAGATTAGAGGTCGGGAGATCCCATCGGGGTGCATCGATTGTCACGTCCCGCGGCGTCCTTGACACGCTGCATATTGCATGTAATTATCCGGGCGGCCGGCGGGGCCCGCCCTAGGGCGGGCGAAGGACAGGTGAGAGATCGATGGCGCCATCGAGTGGCCTCGGCTTTCGCGGGGTGATTGGCCGGACGTGGCGTGAGTCGACGCCCTGGTGGCCCGAGCCCCCGCGCCCTCCGGCCGGTTCGCCGAACATCCTGTTCATCGTCCTCGACGACGTCGGGTTCGCCGACCTCGGCTGCTACGGATCGGAGATCGAGACTCCGAGCATGGACCGGCTCGCCGCGGGCGGCCTCCGCTACAGCAACTTCCACGTGACGTCGATGTGCTCGCCGACCCGCGCCTGCCTGCTCACGGGGCGCAACGCGCACGCCGTCGGCATGGGAATCATTGCCGAGTGGTCGACGGGCTTCCCCGGCTATGGTGGCGGGATCACGCGTCGCGCGGCAACCCTCGCCGAGATCCTGCGTGAGCATGCCTACAACACGTTCGCCGTCGGCAAGTGGCACCTCACGCCGCTGGCGGCGGCGACGGCCGCCGGGCCGTTCGACGACTGGCCGCTCGTGCGCGGCTTCGACCGCTGGCACGGCTTCCATGGGGCGCTCACCGACCAGTGGAATCCCGAGCTCTTCGAGGACAACCACGCGATCGACGTGGCGCGTGACGGCTACCACTTGAGCGAGCGTCTGGTGGATCGCGCGATCGCCTTCGTGCGCGACCAGCAGTCGGTGGCGCCGGAGAAACCGTTCTTCCTCTACGTGGCGTTCGGTGCCTGCCACTGGCCGCATCACGTGCCGCCGCGGTATCTCGAGAAATACCGGGGCCGCTACGACGCGGGATGGGACGCGATCCGCGAAGCCCGCCTCAAGCAACAGAAGGCGCTCGGGATCGTCCCCCCATCGACGGCACTCGCTCCGCGCAATCCGGGCGTCGCCGCGTGGGGCGCGCTGTCGACGGACGAGCGCCGCCTCTTCGCCCGTCTCCAGGAGGCCTACGCGGCGTTCCTCGACCACACCGACGCCCAGCTCGGGCGGCTACTCGCGTTCCTGCACGCCATCGGGCGCCTGGACGATACGCTGCTCGTTCTGCTGTCGGACAACGGCGCGAGTCCCGAGGGCGGGGCGACCGGCGCGGTGAACGAGCGCAAGCACCTCGCCTACGAGCCCGAGACGCTCGCAGAAACGCTGGCCGGGATCAACCTCATCGGCACCGAGCACGCGTTCAACCATTACCCGACCGGCTGGGCCCAGGCGAGCAACACGCCGCTCAAGTGGTACAAGAAGGACACGCACGGCGGCGGCATCCGCGCGCCGTTCATCGTGCACTGGCCCTCGCGTCTTCACGATCGCGGTCGCATCCGGGCCCAGTACCACCACGTCGTGGACGTCGTTCCCACCATGCTCGAGGTCCTCGGCGTCGAGGCGCCGACGGTCTACCGCGGCGTCCCGCAGATGCCGATCCACGGCGTGAGCCTCGCCTACACGTTCGACGCGCACGAGGCGCCGACGCGCAAGGTCACGCAGCACTACGAGCTGCTCGGCGACCGCGCGCTCTGGCACCGCGGCTGGAAGGCGGTGGCGCACCACGACAAGGGCGCCGACTTCGATACCGACCGCTGGGAGCTCTATCACCTGGACGAGGACTTCTCGGAGTGCAGCGACCTCGCCGAAGAACACCCTGAGCGCCTGCGCGACCTGATCGACCGGTGGTGGGCCGAGGCGCACGCCAACCAGGTCCTGCCGCTGGACGATCGGGAATACGAGCGTGTCGCCGAGAACGTCCGCGCGCGGGCGCGATCGCGCTACGTCTACCATCCCGCCATGGCGCGCATCGACCGTCTCAACAGTCCGGACGTCACCGACCGCTCGTGGAGCGTCGTGGCCGAGGTCGACATCCCCGCCGGAGGCGCCGAGGGCGTCATCCTCGCCGCGGGGACGCGCTTCGCCGGGTACGTGCTGTATGTCCAAGATACGCGGTGCGTCTGGGAGTACGTCTACTCGCAGAGCACGCGTCATGTCATCCGATCGGAGGCCCCGCTGCCGACCGGCCGCGTCGAGCTGCGTTACGAGTTCACCCGCGCGGGGCCCCGTCGGGGACGCGGCGCCCTCTACGTCGACGGCAAGCCGGTGGGCGCCGTCGAGATCCCGAAGACGTGGCCGGTCCACGGAACGACGGGCGGCCTCTACTGCGGCCGTGACGGCGGCGCGCCCGTCAGCGAGGACTACTCGCCACCGTTCGAGTTCACGGGAAACATCCGGCGCGTGGTGGTGGAGGTCGGCGACGACGGCGCGCCGGACCGAGCCAGCGAGTACGGGAGCGCCGTGCGCGAGGAGTAGGGGAAGACGGTGACCCGCGGGTGGGTGATCGAGGACAAGGGGCCGGACGCACTACGAGAGGAGCTGCCTGCGCTCGTCGCGGTCGAGCCGCCGTTACGCCTGGCCGCCAGGGCTTACACGGCGCTCCGGGCGGCGATCACTGCCCGCGAGCTCGGAGCGGGACGCAAGCTGTCGGTGCCGGCCCTGGCTCGCCAGCTCAACGTCAGCCGCACTCCGGTGGCGGAGGCGCTGGCGCGCCTCGAGCAGGAGGGGCTCGTCGTCACCGTCCCCAATCGCGGACCCTTCGTGGCGTTCCTGGGCGCCGACGACGTTCGCGAGATCTACGAGGTGCGCGAGGTGCTGGAGGGGCTGGTCGCGCGGCTGGCCGCGCTTCGGGCGGATGGGCGGGAGGGCGCGCGCCTGCGGGGCCTGCTGGGAGCGCAGGACCGCGCGCTTCACTCGGGAAGCGTGGATGCCATTATGCGAGTCGACATGGAGTTCCACCGACGCCTGCGAGTCGTGGCCGGCAACCGGCGGCTGGCGAAGGTGCTGCAGACGCTCCAGGATCAGGTCCGCACCGTGTTCGCCACGTCGATCACGATTCCCGGGCGTCGGGAGGGTGCGCTGGCCGAGCACCGCGAGATCCTGGCGTCCATCGAGCGGAGGGACCCCGACGCTGCCGAACGGGCGGCGCGCACCCACATCAGCCAGGTCCGCGCGGCTGTCCTCGCTCGGCTGGCGTCGACGACACGCGTCCCGGCGAAGGGTGGCGGCCGCGTCACTCGGCGACGAGGCGCGGGCGGAGGTCCCGGGCCCGCGACCGCCCCTGTTCCGACCGGAGCGGCCAAGCGGAGAAAGCGCAGGACGGCAGGCTCGAGAGGACGCGCCGGTGACCTCCTCTCCTGATCGCCCGCTCACCCCGGAGTTCGCCGCCTCGCCGTCGGCCGCGCAGATGGCCGGCGCGCCCGCCGCCGTGGCCGCGCGGCCCCGCCGCGCGTGGGCGGCGACGCGAAGGCGCGTACTCCTCGCCTTGCTGCTGCCCGCGCTGACGGCGCTCTTCGCCGTCACCATCCTGCCGTCCCTCTTCCTCGTGGCGACGAGCTTCACGCCGCTCGACCTCACCAAGCCGGGCTCGTTCCGCCTGGAGGGTGCCGGGAACTACCGCGAGCTGCTCCGCGACGACCGCTTCTGGAACTCGGTATGGGTGCAGACGCGACTGTCCTTCTGGACCGTGCTGCTCCAGCTCCTCATCGGGCTCGGGTTGGCGCGTCTTCTTCACACGCGGATCCGTGGCGTGGAAGCGGTGCGCGCCGCCTTCATCATCCCGATGGTGCTCCCCCCGGTCGTGGTGGCCCTCACCTGGAAGATCCTCTTCACGCCGGACGTGAGCGTGCTGAACTGGCTGCTCGGCGTGGCCGGCATGCCGCAGCGGGCGTGGCTCACCGACTCCACCCTCGCGCTGTGGGCCATCATCGTCGCGGACGTCTGGGAGTGGTTCCCCTTCGTGTTCCTGGCGGTGCTGGCCGCGCTCCAGATGATGCCGGATGAGCCGCTGGAGGCGGCCGCCATCGACGGCGCCTCGCGGTGGCAAGTCTTCCGTCACGTGGAGCTGCCGCTGCTCAAGCCCGTGCTGTTGGTGGTCGGGCTCTTCCGCCTGATCGACAGCATGAAGGCCTTCCCCCACATCTTCATCATGACCGGGGGGGGGCCCGGCGTGGCCACGGAGGCGACGAACTACTTCGCCTACCTGCAGGGCTTCTCCTACACGTTCGTCGGCTTCTCGAGCGCCATCACGGTGGTGCTGCTGGCGGCGACGTTCGCGCTGAGCCTTGGCATCATGCGGCTGGTCGGGCGGGCGACCGATGTCGAGTAAGCGGCGGCGGGCGCTGGCCCGAGGACTCTACCTCGTCGCCGTGGGCGCCGTGCTCCTGGTCGTGCTCTTCCCGGTGCTGTGGCTGGTCCTGTTCTCCCTGCGCACCGAGGTGGAGAGCTTCCGGATGCCACCGCGCCTGTTCGTGGTCCCGACGCTGCAGAACTACGTCGACCTCTGGCAGAGCAAGTTCCTCAGAGCCTTCGAGAACAGCGCGGTGACCGCCAGCGCCACCACCGTGCTCTCGCTCCTGCTCGGAGTGCCGGCTGCGTACGCGCTGTCCCGGGCGGGCTTCCGCTCCGAGCGGCTCCTGTCGCTCTGGGTGCTCGCCACCCGCATGGCGCCGCCCATCGCGTTCGGCATCCCGTTCTTCCTCATCTACAAGGAGATCGAGCTGATCGACACGCGGCTCGGCCTGGTCGTCATCTATCTCTCGTTCAACCTCTCGCTCGTCATCTGGATGATGCGAGCCTTCTTCGACGGCCTTCCGCGCTCCCTCGAGGAGGCCGCCTACATCGACGGCGCCGGGGTGCTGGGGGCCTTCGTGCGCGTCACGCTGCCGCTCTGCGCGCCCGGCCTGGCCACGACGGCGATCTTCTGCTTCCTGCTGTCGTGGAACGACTTCTTCTACTCGCTCATCCTGACCCGCAGCGACGCGCTCACGGCCCCGGTCGCCATCGTGAACTTCATGAATTACGAAAGCTGGGAGTACGGCAAGATCAGCGCAGGGGCCACCCTCATCATGCTGCCCGTGGTGGCGTTCTCGCTGGGCGTCCGCCGGTACCTGATCCGTGGCCTCACCGCCGGCGCCGTGAAGGGCTGACCCGGTCCGCCACAGGAGGACACACTCATGCAGGAGAACCACCGCCGCCGCCTCCCCCGCCGTCAGTTCCTCCGTGGCGCCCTCGGCGCCGGTGGCGTGCTCGCCGCCGGGCGCCTGGCGGCGGCGCAGACGCGCACCACGATCAAGATGATGCAGGTGAGCCACGCGTACCCCGCCGGGCTCAACGCCCAGCTCGGCGAGTTCGAGCAGAAGACCGGGATCAAGGCGGAGATCGACCTCATGTCCTTCCCGGTCCTGAACCAGCGGGCCGACCTCGAGCTGGCCAGCGGCTCCGGCGCTTACGACGTGATCCAGATGGTCTTCATCCGTAGCGGCCGCTGGATCCGTGCGGGCTGGGCCGAGCCGCTCAACCCGTTTCTCGCCAGGGACAGGGACGTGGATCTTCCCGACTTCGTCGCCGGCGCCATGGCTCCGTTCCGCCGGGGCGACACGATCTACGCTCTCCCCTGGCTGGCCGACAGCACGGTCGTCGGCTACCGCGCCGATATCCTGGACAAGGCCGGCTACGCCAAGCCGCCCGAGACCTTCGAGGCGCTCCATGAAATGGCGGCGAAGATCCACACTCGCGAGACGGCAGGGTTCGTCACCCAGGACAACCTGCACTGGATCTGGCCGAACTGGCTCATCTCGTATGGGGGGGCTTTCTTCGCCAACGTGCCGGACGACCTCACCCCTCGCTTCGACACGCCGGAAGCCGTCAAGACGGCCGAGATGTTCACCACCCTGCTCGCGAAGTACTCGGCGCCCGGCGGAGCCAAGCTCAACAGCGCCGTCGTCCAGGCGATCATGCAGCAGGGGAAGGCCGCCTACTATCTCGACGGCCTCGGGGGCGTCCAGCGGATCATCGACACCACGAAGACCCAGCTCGCCGACCGCATCGCCTTCGGCAACACGCCGAGCGGGCCCCGGGGTCACTTCCCCCAGCTCGCCGTCCACGGCTATTTCATCAATCGCGCCTCGAAGAAGAAGGAGGCGGCCTGGGAGTTCATCCGCTGGGCGATCGGCAAGCAGACGATGCTCAAGAACGCGCTCGACCACGGCCACATGGCCTGCACCCGGACCTCCGTGCTCAACCACCCGGAGTTCAAGAAGAAGTTCACCTGGCGGGGCTCGGACCTCCCCGCGCTCCACGAGGCCGTCATGAAGCGCGCCGGCGACGGCTACATGGCCTTCCGGACGATCCCGCAGTTCCCCCCGATCGGCGATCGCGTGATCATCGCGCTCACCGCCATCGCCTCCGGCCAGACGTCGGCCGCCGACGGGATGAAGGCGCTCCAGAAGGACGCCGAGGCCATCCTTCGGAAGGAGGGCGCGCCGATGAAGAGCTGAGCGAGAAGCGGGCGCGGGCTCGAGGTCCTGCGAGATCGTGAACTAACCGAGGAGGACGTCATGCAACGACGCACGTTCCTGAAGGCCGGCACCGCGGCGCTCGGGACCACGGTGCTGCGCGCGCCGGCCGTGCTCGGCCAGGCCAAGCCGTTCGCCGGCGTCACCATCAACGCCGCCTGCTTCCAGCACGCGTACACCAACGTGCTGAAGGGCAGCCACTCCCAGACGTCCGCGATCACGATCGCCAGCAGCGCCAGGCCCGGATGCGTGATCATCGCGGGCAGCGGCAGTCCCGCTGCCGCCAGGGCCCAGTGCCCCGGGCTGATGGCGGGGGTGTAGAGGACCTTGAAGAGGATGGCCACCACGATGGGCGGCAGCACCATCGGGATCAGGAACGCCGTGCGACACGCCTCAATCGCCCGCACGACTCATGTTCTCAATGAGCGTGCTAGATTGAACTCGTGACGAAGCTCGGCGGTCGGTCCTGGGTCGAGCCCGCGACCAGCGAGCCGGATCCCGTCATCGAAGCCTACAAGAAGGACGTCGACCGCATGCTGCTGCGCGCGAACCTGGCCCGAACGGTCGAGGAGCGGCTCCAGAACCTCGTCCGCCTCCAGCGGTTCGCCGAGGACTTGAGACAGGCGGGACGGACGCTTCCATGATCGATCTGGAGCTCGCGCTCCAGGGGCTTCACCGTGCCGGAGTCGAGTTCATCATCGTGGGCGGGGTGACGTGCGGTCAGCGCAGCGTCGGATGATGCCTCACCCATGACCGGCGATACGGCGGCAGATCTCGTGCTCCGGGGCGCCACCGTCCTGACCATGGACGCGGCGGACACCCGGGCCCAGGCGGTGGCGGTGCGAGACGGCCTGATCGTGGGCGTCGGCGCCGACCACGACGTCGAGACCCTCATCGGCCCGGGCACCCGCGTGCTCGACTGCCGGGGGCGGACCATCACCCCCGGCTTCATCGACTCCCACACGCACAACGTCTACGTCGGGGAGTTCCGCTACAGCCTGGACCAGCTCAACCTGCCCGCCGAGCTGACGCCGTCGGTGGAGGCGCTGCTCGGCCAGGTGCGGGAGCGCGCCGCCCGGACGCGGGCCCGGGACTGGATCGGCGGCCGGAACGTCGAGCCCAACGCCATGCGCGAGCGCCGGTGGCCCACGCGACACGAGCTGGACCGGGTGGCCCCGGACAATCCGGTGATCCTCACCATTCGCGGGGGCCACGCCTGCGTGGCCAACACACGGGCGCTCGAGCTGTTCGGCATCGGACGCGACACGCCGGACCCCGAGGGCGGCGTCATCGACCGGGACTCCACGGGCGACCTGACCGGGGTCCTGCGCGACGTCACCTCGATCCGATCCGCCGTGCCCCAGGCCACGCTCTCCGAGCTGAAGAACGGGCTCGCGACCCTCGAGCGCATGTTCCTCAAGCTCGGTATCACCTCGAGCCACGACTGCGGCGCCAGCCCGCGCCCCGAGTCGTACCGGGCGTACCGCGAGGCGGTGAGCGAGAGCCGCTGGCGGATCCGCACCTCGCTGTTCGTCTATCACGACTTCCTGCTCGCCAACGAGGAGCTCTTCCGCGAGGGCTTCGACGACGTCAAGCTCAAGCTCCGGGGCGTCAAGCTCTTCATGGACGGGTCCATCCAGTGCTTCACCTGCGCGTTCCGCGAGCCCTACGTCACGAAGGACACCCGCGGGTGGGAAGGCCTCCGCTACTCGCAGGACAAGATCGACGAGGCGGTGCTCGCGGCCCACCGCCGGGGCTACCAGGTCGCCATCCATGCCCAGGGCGACCACGGCATCACCATGGCGGTGAACGCGATCGAGCGCGCGATGCAGGCCCATCCGCGCCCGGCGCCGCGCCACCGCATCGAGCACACGCTGTGCCCGACGGTGGACGACCTGCGCCGCATGGCCCGACTCGGGATCACCCCGAACCTGTTCCTGTTCCACCCGTGGTTCTGGGGCGATCAGCACATCCGCGAGTTCATCGGCCCCGAGCGCGCGCGGCGCATGGTGCCGGCGCGGACGGCCATCGACCTCGGGATGCGGCCTTGCGCCCACTCCGACTGCCCGGTGTGCACGCCGGACGACCCGGTGTGGCCCTCGAACCCCCTGTGGGCCATGGCCTGCGCGGTGACGCGGCGGACGCGGTCGGGTGTCGACATCGGCGCGGACGAGCGGGTGACGCCGCTCGAGGCGCTGCGCATCTACACGGCCAATGGCGCGCGCGCGGTGTTCGAGGAGTCGATGAAAGGCTCGCTCGAGGTCGGCAAGCTGGCCGACCTCGTGGTTCTGGCCCAGAACCCGCTGGCCGTCGATC
>Ga0187892_10008903_pt1 | contig 13463 bp, 11 predicted proteins | sample MA1701073metaG_FD_139345 | JGI IMG/M metagenome (GOLD analysis project Ga0187892, IMG submission 139345) | Bio-ooze microbial communities from a basaltic lava cave in the Kipuka Kanohina Cave System on the Island of Hawaii, USA - MA170107-3 metaG ...
ACGACCCGCAGCAGGTCGATCGTCTTCGCCCGCTTGGCCATAGCTCCTCCTGGCGATGGGGGTGCTATGACCCAGTGAACGCAACAACTTGCGATTTACCGGCAAATTATCTTAGCGGCGATGAGTTTAAGACTGGCTGTGCCCGTTACGTCTCAAAGCACGACCGTTGGCAGTTTTCGACGCAGCTCTTCGAGTGCTTCAACGAAGCGGAAGCTTACGCGGCGCTGCGGCGTGAGGGTTATCAGAATATTTCGTTCGTGCCGCGTCGCTCAAACTCGGCCACACCAGATTTGATCGGATGGAAGCGCGACGAGGCTGTCCTCGTCGAGGTAAAGACAATAAATGACTCCGATTGGCAGAAGACTTATCTCGTCGACGTCCCGAATGACCAGAAAATAGCTGTCGATAGCGTGGAGAAACTCACACCGGCGCTTGAAGAGAAAATCCGCCGAACGGTAGCAAAGGGACTCGAACAACTCCTCCGCTTCATCGTTGAAGCTCCTCGGGTGCGCCGAGTCCTGTATCTCGTCATCCGCTTTGATTTCAATGTGCACGTCAGCCCTGAAGATGTAGCGCGGTTTGTGACCGCGCAGTTGCCCGAGGGCGTCGAGCTCGTTCTCAAGATCCGTTAGTGCTTACCTCTCAGCTAGGTGGCAAATTGGATCTGCCCGGCCCCGGCGCGAGGAGCATACTGGCAGGCGCTACGAATGCCGCCGAGAACTGCGCCCGTTCCGAGCCTCAAGCGGAGGCTCGTCCCCGACACGACGCCGATCAAGCCACTGTTCGAGATCAGATGAGCGGTAGCGCACTGCGCGGGCCGACAGACGCAGATACGGCGGGCCTACGCCCCGGGCCCGCCAACCTTCAACGGTTCGGGCTGAGACCCCTAAGCGCATGGCGACTTCGCGTTGACTCAGCAATTCGGTGGTGGAGCCGCTGTCCCTCCCCTCCTGCCTAGAGGTCCCAGAACGAAGACGAGTATCAAACTGGCTCACCGTGGCTCGCCTCGATGTGCTGCAGGTTCGTGTGAGATGAAGCTATGGCGTGTCACCCGTCGGCCCGCGTTTGGCCCGGGGAGGCACTACGGCCGGGATCCCCACCAGACCGCGACATGCCTCCGATCAGAGCGACGATCATGCCAACACGGCGTGACGACGCGGGTAGCGCTCTAAGTCCTAAAGGGATGTGGCGCGTTCGACAAGTATCGTCACAGCAATGGCGCGGCCTCAGCGATGTGAAATGCCGCGGCCTGCAGCAAACTCACGCGACCTTCGGCCCCGCGCGTCCGCGCTCTAGGTTGGCTGGTCGCTGAAGATCGAACGGGCGTGCCAATTGCCAGCCCTCGAGCCAGCGGGTGGGCGTTGTGACGGCGACGCCTCTTACTGGGAGCCTGTTAAAGCTGAGCCGCCTGTCACGAGACGGCCGGGCGGCGAGCGGTAGAAGCGCTGGGAGCTCAGGTACGAACAAGGAACGGCCGCGCGAGCCCAAGCGCCGCGCCAGGCGCCCAAGGGCTGCGCCCGTCACGGGCTTGGAACGGTTGCGCTGGCCGAAGGCCATTCTGCGGTGGCGCTCCCGCGCGATTCGGATCTGACTCTCTGTCGCCCCTCCTGTCTCGGTGAGAGGGGGCTCCAGAGAGTTGCTTGATTCGCCGAGTTCGGTCGGCTGGACGGTGGAGCTCAACGCTGGCGGCGGCTTCGTTGTCGCCGGTCGGGGTGGGCATAGGGTCGTTCACGCGCCGGACGAGAGGACCGGGAGGGGCCGCTCACGGGGCGCAGCCGCGCGTGCGATCATGACGGTTTAGAGAGGAACGACCCTCGGATGTCACGGATGACTGATTCCATGGCTGCGGTGCACGAGGCAATTCACCACTATATGCGGCGAGGCTGGTCAATCATCCCCGTCAGGCCTGGCGACAAGCGCCCGCTCGTCCGGTGGGAGGAATTTCAGCACCGGCACGCCACCGAGGAGGAAGCGAGGGGTTGGTTTCGCACATCGCCGGGCGCCGGCGTCGGCATCGTGACCGGAGCAATCTCTGGCCTCGTGGTGATCGATGTGGATCTCAGGCATGGCGGCGATGCAGGCTTGGAGAAGCTCGAGCAGGAGCACGGCCGGCTGCCCACGACGGTTGAATGCCGGACCGGTGGTGGCGGCCGCCACCTCTATGTCGCGCATCCGGGCGGGCTCATCCGCAACAAGGTCGGGCTGGCGCCAGGTGTAGATCTCCGCGGGGACGGAGGGTATGTCGTGGCGCCGCCCTCTGTACACTCGTCGGGCGTCCGGTACACGTGGGTCGAGGGGCGCGGCCCTGAATGCATGGCAGTCGCGCCCCTTCCTGACTGGGTGCGGCGACTCGCCGTCGAGCAGCCGTCTCGCCGGGGCCACTCCGGCGCGCACTGGCGCCAGCTCGTCTCGGAGGTAGTGCCGGAGGGAGAGCGCAACAACACGATCGCCTCTCTGACCGGGCACCTTCTCAGGAACGGGGTGGACCCGGCGGTGACGATGGAACTGCTTCTCTGCTGGAATCGCGTTCGCTGCCGCCCGTCGCTGCCCGACGATGAGGTAGTGGCCGTGGTCGAGAGCATCACGCGCATCCACGAGCGGGATCCGGAGTCACGCCGAAATTTCCGATAGCGGATGCCAAGGCGGTTCAGCCCCGCGGAGCGTGAACTGCGATGAACTGCCGGATGGCCTGCGCGACTTCCTCCGGATGCTCGAGCAACAGCATGTGGCTCCCACCCTTTATCTCTCGCACTTCGGTCCGTGGCAGGCCGGTGGACAGCGCCGTGAGACCCTCAGCCGAAGTCACGATGCTGTCAGCTCCTCGCAGCACAAGCGTTGGGCACGTCACGCGTGGCAGGCTCGGTCGCAGGTCACCCGGCTCCCACGCGGCGTACGTCGCCGGATCGAGCTTCATGCGCCAGCCGCCGGCGACCTGGCGCAGACCGTCGATCACGAAGGACCGCAACCGATCTTCTGGGACGTTGGGATAGATGCGGCGGAAGCCACGGACCGCGTCGTCGACGGTCGGAAAGGTTCGAGCGATCGACCCCACGCCTTGGTGGAAGTAGTCCACCTGCCAGCGAGGTACGAGCGGGTCGAGATCGACCCAGACGAGGGCGATGGGCGCCGGAGCCGGCGCTGGTGGCGTGGCGGTCATGAAGCGTGCCGCGGCGAGCGCGCCGGCAGAGTGGGCGAGGATGGCATAGGGACTCTGCACGAGCCGGGGAATCACCGCCGCGAGATCCTCGGCATGGTGCTCGGGGTTGTATGCCGGTGGGGACACATGGTCGCTCTCTCCGTGCCCTCGGAAGTCGAGAAGCACGCATCGATACCTGGAAAGCTCGCTCGCTACGAGCCGCCAGATGCCACGGTGGCTGCTGTTGCCGTGCAGGCAGAGGAGCGTGAGAGCGCTCGTGGCGGGCGGACCTGTCGTTGGCCCGACTATCTCGTAGGCCAGAGTCGGACCATCGTCACGGACTCGAAGGGAGCCTACCGCACCCTTGTCGCTCATGGGCTGATTCGAAGATAGGTGTCTGGCCTGGGAGGGTCAAGCAGCCGTCGGTAGGGGCGCGACGGCTGCGGTGAGCTACGAGGGGTGTCCGAGACACCGGGGTGGCCCAAGCCTCGGCCCGCTGCATCCTGCATCGCCGCTGCGGCAAAGTGCAGCGCTCAAGGCTGTGGGCTGCCGCGATGGGATCCACTTCCACAACGACACGCGAATGCAGCCAGGTCTTTGCCAGCGAGGAGTTATCGGCTCCAGCCGCATTGCGTCAGAGCCTTGAACTCCCGTGTGGCACTGGAGTTGCGATCTGCGGCGCCCGACGAGTCATCTTGAAGGCGCGAGCGGCCCGCTGATCCCGGGAGACTCGGACCTCGAAGTATGGGCGAGTTGAAACGGATCGGTGCGCGCGGGATGATAGGCCGCTTTCGAGCAGCGATGATCTAGTCGAGCCAGCATCGGGTGCCGACACGTCGCCCCAACGTAACGGACGCTGGGAACGCGACGAGTCGGCCTTACTGGCGGCGAGGATGCCGATGGCAACCGCCACGATCATCGATGTACCGGGGGTGGAGTCGAAGCACCCCCGCGGCCTGCCGCCGCCCCCTCCTGCCTTCCGGACGGCTGCGAGATCTTTCAGGTGCCTCAGCGGCGTCGACGTGGTGTGGCTGGCCGTCCGTGAATCGCGCTCCCAGACAGCGCTGATCTGCTGCAGCCAGGGGTCGCGATCGATAGCGGGACTGGGGATGCGGATCGAGCCCGGTGTCGGCGTCGGCGGCGCTCTGCTGGTGACGGGGGAGCCCTGGCAGGGCGAGCTTACCGGCGGCGGAGATAGTGCGCTCAGCACCCAGGAGACCGAGCTCTTGAATCAGGAGGCGGTGAAGCACGTTCTCGTCGTGCCTCTCCGCTACATCGGGCTTCGAGGCGAGGCCCGTACCGAGGGGGTCGTGTATGCCGGCGCTCGTCGCAGAGTCGCGTGGACCGGCAAGACGCTGGAGAGTGCACGCCGAATTGGCGAGCGGGTCGCGCGGGCGGTCCGGGATGCCCAGCGGGTCACGGAAGTGACGGAGCGATGGGAGGAGATGTGGGCGCAGCTGGCGGCCAGCAACGAGCCTGCCGATCTTCAGCTCGATCGGGTTGCCCGCCAGATCGCCGCGGACGTGCGAGCTGTACTGCGCAGCGGGATCGGCATCGTGTTCCGGTTGGACTCGGCCTCGGGAGCCCTCCACTCGCTGGGCCAGGACGGAGAGGTTGTTCCTGGCGAGGTCGTTTCCGCCGTTCGGCGCGGCCAGGTGCTCCCGCCGGGGTTTGGGTGTGCCGGTCGCGCGGTCGCCCTCCGCAAACCGTTCATCGCGCCCGACTACGCGTCGGGATGCATCGAGGTGCCGCCGATCATGGCCGAAGCGCTCACGAAGCTGCCGGCGCTCACGACGATGTCGTTCCCGCTGCTCGTCGGGCATGACGTCATCGGCGCGGTCACGGTAGGCCGGATCAAGACCATACCGTCCGCCGACTACTCGAACGAGGACATGCGGGTGGCGGCTCAGCTGGCTCGGGTCGCCGCACCCGTGCTGGCCCGGGCACAGCGGGCTGCAGATCATGCGCGCCGGGAGCAAGGTGCCTCGGCACTCTCCCGGCTCGCCGGGTCGCTCACCCAGAGCCTCAGCGTCTCGGCCGTCTGTGAGCACCTCGTACGCAGCGTGCTGGCGCTGGTACGCGGAAACGGAGCGGCGATCTGGAACCCGCAGGGCGAGACCATGCTGGCCGAGGTACGACGGCCGGGGATCCTGCGCCAACCCAGAGACCCTCGCCTCGACCGGATACTCGAGCATGTCGTACGTAGCCGGCAGGCGTTCTGGACGCCCGATCTCGCCAACGATCCACGCCTCGCCTCGCCGCCCGTTCTCAACCCGAGCGAGCTCAGCGAGGCGCGCGCCGTGCTGGTAGCGCCGGTTCGCATTCGCGAGACGCTTCTCGGCCTGCTCGGGGTGGCTGGTGATACCGGCCGTGCGTTCACGGAAGCCGACGTCGAGCTGGTGCAGGCCCTCGCGGATCAGGCTGCCCTGGGGATCGCGAACGCCCGGGCGTTCGATGAGCTCCAGGTGTCCAACGTCCAGCTCCTCCGACACGAGAAGCTCGTGGCGATGGGTCGCCTGGCATCGGGTCTCGCTCACGAGCTCAGAAATCCGCTGCAGAACGTGGTTGGCCTCACGTCCGAGCTGCTGGAGCGATCGGGCGGCAGCCTTCTCGGGCATCCCGAGTTCGCTGACTTTCCCGAGTACCTGAAACGTGCCCATGGCGAGGCGAAGCGAGCCGCGGAGATCGTCGACCGACTACTCGATCACGTCCGCGAGCGGACACCGACTCTTGACCCTGTCGATGTGCGCCGGGTTGTCGCGGACGCCGTGGCCCTCGTCGAGTCCGGGGCGCGGCGGCTCGGGGCCGAGATAACCGTGACAGCCGATGAGACGCCCGTCGTGGTTCGTGCCGACGCGATCATGCTTCGCCAGGTCGTGCTCAACCTCGTTAACAACGCTCTCGATGCTCTGGGTGGGCCGGGAGAGATCGTCGTCCGCACCCGCGCAGAACGCAACGGGATCGGGGGCGCCCACGCGGTGGTGAGCGTTTCCGACACCGGCCGTGGTGTCCGCGCCGAGCACTTGCCGCACATCTTCGACCCCTTCTTTACAACCAAGGAAGACGGGCAGGGAGTTGGGCTCGGCCTGGCCATCTGCCAGTCGTTCATCGAGCAGCACGGGGGCAACATCCGGGCGGAAAGCCCCGGTGCTGGAAGAGGTACGACGGTGCAATTCGAGCTGCCCCTCGAGCCATGAGTCCCAGAGCGCGCCAGGCCACACAAGGCACGATGCGCGTCCTCGTCGTCGACGACGAGGAGACGTTCCGCTTCGTGATGGAAAACCGGCTGAGAGGGTCCGGACACGTCGTCGAATGCGCACCCAGCGGAGAGGCGGCGCTGGAGCGGATCGGCGAGCGGGCATTCGACGTCATGCTTCTCGATCTGAGGATGCCCGGCATCGGAGGCCTCGGAGCGCTCCGGCGTCTCAGCGAGACCGGTCTTCCGTGTGAGGTGGTGGTCCTGACCGGGCAACCAGACTACGACGACTGTGTCGAAGCCATGAAGCTCGGCGCGTTCCACTACTTGCGGAAACCCATGGAGCCCGCGCTGATCGAGGAGACCCTGTGGCGAGCGGTCGAGCATGGCGGGCTGCGCCGCGAGAACGCGGCGCTGCGCCGCATGCTGGCGCCAGCGACCACGTCAGATTTCGTCGGCGAGAGTCCCGCGATCCGGGCTGCCCTGGAACTCGCCCAGAAGGCGGCCGTGAGCGACTCCAAGGTCGTCATACTCGGCGAGTCGGGTACCGGCAAGGGGGTCGTGGCACGACGAATCCATGATCAGGGCCGGAGGCGCCAGAAGGCATTCCTCGACGTCCATTGCGGCGCGGTGGCCCACGAGCTGCTCGAGAGCGAGCTCTTTGGCCACGAGCGCGGGGCCTTCACCGGCGCCGTGCTCGAAAAACCCGGGCTTTTCGAGCTGGCTGATGGGGGAACGCTATTTCTGGACGAGTTCGCGGAGATGTCGCCGGAGATGCAGTCGAAGCTCCTGAAAGTGCTCGATCATGGTGAGCTACGCCGGGTCGGTGGTGTTCGGACGATCACCGTCGATGTTCGCGTGATCGTCGCCACCAACCGTGATGTCGACGAGCTCGTGCGTACCGGTCGGCTGCGAGAAGATTTGCTCCACCGGGTCGACGTGATCAGGATCACCATGCCGCCGCTGCGCGAGCGGCCCGAGGATATCCCGCGGTTCGTCATGCACTTTCTCGCGCTTCAGAAGAGGCGCGGCCTGAGCGAGAAGAAGGTCACTCCCCAGGCGATGCGGATTCTCCAGAGTTACTCCTGGCCGGGAGACGTCCGTGAGCTGGCGAACACGGTCGAACGGCTGCTCATCCTTTCGCCGAGGACCACGATCGACGTCGACGATCTGCCGGAGAACCTCCACTTCCGCAAACCACCCGCGGCCATCACGGACGAGCGCTATCTCTCGCTGGCGGAGCTGGAACGCCGCCACATTCTGCGCGTGCTCGAGTCGACGAGCGGCAACATGACGGCCGCAGCCAAGAGGCTTGGCGTGGACCGAGGGACTCTCCACCGGAAGCTACAGCAATGGCAGGGGCATGGAGCCCAGATGGGGTCAGCATGAGCAACGTTCTGATCGATCGAGACGGGGACATTCTCATCGTGACGATGAACAGGCCCGCGGTGCGCAACGCGATCGATATCGCGACATCCAGGGAACTGTTCGATGCGTTCCAGGGCTACGAGCGCGACGACCGGGCCAGAGTCGCGGTGCTCACCGGCGCTGGCGGAACGTTCTGCGCCGGCGCGGACCTCAAGGCGATCGCCGCCGGTCAGCGGCGGACGCTGATCGAAGAAGGGCCGGGACCGCTCGGTCCTACGCGCATGCTCCTCAGCAAGCCGGTGCTGGCAGCGGTCGAGGGCCATGCCGTCGCGGGAGGCTTCGAGCTCGCACTGTGGTGCGATCTGCGGGTCGCCGCGATGGACGCCGTGTTCGGCGTGTTCTGCCGGCGATTCGGCGTCCCCCTCCTCGATCTGGGCACCGTACGACTGCCACGCCTCATCGGGCACAGCAACGCCATGGACCTGATCCTCACTGGCCGCGGAGTGCACGGTGAAGAGGCGCTCAGGATGGGGCTGGCAAACCGCCTGGTGCCGCACGGTCAGGCGCTCGACACGGCGGTGAGCCTGGCGCACGACCTCGCACGGTTCCCGCAGCGTTGCCTGCGCTCGGACCGGCTGTCCGCCTACGAGCAGTGGTCAATGTCTTACGAGGACGGCTGGCGCAACGAGCTTCGCCGGGGTCGTGACGTCGTCGAGTCCGGCGAGACAGCCGACGGTGCGGCCTCGTTCGCTCGCGGCAAGGGGCGCCACGGGGCCTTCTGATCTTTTGCCGAGATGCGGTACGCCGCGCAGGGAGCGCTATGACGATCGCCAGGATTCACGGTGTTGCAGGTGAGGAGGTCGAACGCCTCAGCGCGCGCGCCTACATCGAGGCGCACCGCCGCAGACGGCATAGCAACCGGGTGCTCCACGGTCATCCCTCGCCCATCTTCTGGCGCAGCCGCGATCTCTCCGTCCCCGAGATCATGACCGCGAGGGCGGCAGCCCTCCGTGGGGTGCGGAACCGTCTGAGTCTCTACGTCGCCACGCCGTATTGCCTGCCCACCAACCCGGACCGGTGCGGGTTCTGCCTCTTCCCCAGCGAGGTGTACCGGGGGCGCTCCCAGCTCGACACTTACCTGGGCTACCTCGAACGTGAAGGGGAGATGTACAGGCCCTTCCTGTCCGGGACGCCGGTTACGAGCGTCTACTTCGGCGGAGGAACCTCGAATCTGTACCGACCCGACCAGTACTCGAGGCTTCTTCAGCTTGTTCGCGGTCTCTTCCCGGATCTCGGCGGCGCGGAGATCACGCTGGAAGGCATCCCGCAGCTCTTCACGCTGGAGAAGCTCGCCGCTATGCAGGCGGCGGGCTGCACGAGGATCAGCATCGGCGTCCAGCAGCTCGACGACGAGATGATCGCCATGAGCGGCCGCAAGCAGAAGGCCTCCCAGGTCTTCGAGGCGATCTCGTGGTGCCACGATCTCGGTCTGTCCGTGAGCGTCGACCTGATCTTCGGGTGGCCGCGCCAGAGCATCGCCGGCATGCTTCGCGACCTCGAGGCAGTCGTGGGCGCTGGCGTCGACCACCTGACGCACTACGAGCTGAACGTGGGTGGACGCACCGACTTCGCCTTGAACAGGGGTCACGAGCTGCCGTCGGTCGAGGAGACGCTCGAGATGTATCGAGCGTCTCGCGATTACCTGGCCGGGCAAGGCTATCGACAGGTCACGACGTACGACTGGGAAAGATTCGGTGGTCGCTCGTCCAGGCTCCTGTACGAGGACGAGTGGCGCCACCGGTTCGCGGTCGAGCCGGATGGGACACTCAGCAGCTCACAGACGTGGGGGTGGGGCTTCGCCGGGATCTCCCACTTCTTCGGCGGACGGGAGGACAGGGGCTGGACCTACATGAACCACGCCAGGGTCAGTGACTACTTCAAGGCACTGGAAGCTGGCCGGTTTCCCGTCGACCGAGGCTTCTGCTACACGTGCGAGGCCGACTTCCGGCTGACCGTGGTCTTTCAGATGCTCCTCTCGAGGGCAGTCGACCATGACCTCTACGCGGCCCTGACCGGCCTCGATGTCGTCGAGGAATTCGCCGACATCTGGGAATCCCTGACGGAGCTGGGATGGGTGAGGGTCACGCCGACGCAAGTCCAGCTGGTGGGCGACGGCGTCTTCTACACGCCGCTGATCCAGAGCCTCCTTGCACGGAATCGGGTCCTGGAGCTCCGGCGGACAGGGTTCGCCCGATCGCTGAGCTGACATAACGCTGCGGCGTACTGGAGCGCATCCATGAGACGAGTGGTCGTGACGGGGCTTGGCGTAGTGGCTCCAGGGGCAATAGGCGTGGATACCTTCTGGAGCCAGATCAGTCATGGCGTGAGCGCAGCCGGGCGCATCACCAAGTTCGATCCATCGGCGCTCCCGACGCAGATCGCGGCCGAGATCACCGGTTTCGAGCCCGAGGCATATCTCCCACGTCGCGATGTCGTCCGGACCGACACCTTCATTCACTACGCTCTCACGGCGGCCCAGGAGGCCCTCGCGGATGCCAAGCTGGAACCGGGCAAGGGCGACGCCAGGATGGGTGTCTCGATCGGAACAGCCCTCGGCGGCCTGCCGCTCATTTTCAGGACCTATGACGGTCTACTCCAGGAGCAGATGCGGGGCGTCAACCCGTACGCCATGCCCGGATTCCTGCCGAACATGGCTGCCGGCTGGGTCTCGATGCGCGCCGGCGCCCGGGGGCCGATCGCGTGCGCCACGACCGCGTGCGCCGCCGGCGCTCAGGCGATCGGGGATGCCTCCCGGTTCATCGCCAGGAACGAGGCCGACGTCATGATCGCCGGCGGTACCGACGCGCTGATCAGCCCCTTCGCGGTTGCATGCTTCGCTGCGCTCCGCGCCCTGTCGGTTCGCAACGACGCTCCCGCGGAGGCCAGCCGCCCATTCGACAAGGATCGAGACGGCTTCGTCCTGGGTGAGGGGGCCGGGATCCTGCTGCTGGAGGAGCTCGAGCACGCGCGGAGCCGGGGGTGTCACATCTACGCGGAGCTAGCCGGGTACGGGACGGCTGCCGACGCCCATCACGCCACGGCATCCTCGGCCGACGGGCACGCGCGGACGATGAGACTGGCGCTCGCCGACGCGGCATTGGAGCCCGGCGACATCGACTACATCAACGCACACGGCACCTCGACCCCTCAGAACGATGCTAATGAGACCCAGGCCATCAAGGAGGTCTTCGGCCCGCACGCCTACCGGCTGGCGGTCAGCTCGACGAAGTCGATGATCGGCCATCTCTTGGGGGCGGCGGGAGCCGTCGAGGCGGTCGCCACCGTGCTCGCGCTCGAGCATGGGCTGATCCCGCCCACCATCAATTACCGCTCACCGGATCCCGAGTGCGACCTGGACTACGTGCCAAACCAGGCTCGCAAGGCCGACATTGCCGTCGCGCTCTCCAACTCGTTCGGATTCGGTGGCGTCAATGCGAGCCTCGTCTTCCAGCGGCTCGGCGCCTGATGCTCGAAGACGGTTCACGACAGGAGGAAGCCATGATTGGAGATGCCAGCATAGCCGACCGGGTCGTCGGGGTCCTCACCCGGCGTCTCGGCATCTCGCCCGATGTGGTGACACCGACCGCCCAGCTGGCCGACGACCTCGGCGTGGATTCGGTCGACGCGGTCGAGTTCACCCTGGCGCTCGAGCGGGAGTTCAACGTATCCCTCCCGGACGAGATCATCGCCGATGTCCGGACCGTCCAGGACGTGGTCGACCTGGTACGTCAGCGGACGAGCGAGCCGAGCGAGGTGGGGCGAGCCTGAGCCCTGGTGATTCCGAGCCGAGGAATTGAGCACCATGAACCTCTCGACCCAGCGTCCCGAATCCGTGGAGCGCCTGGCGACCCGCCTAGCCGGGGGCGACGAGGCGTTGCTCCAGCGGTTTCGCTCGGTGCGCTCGTACTCCCGGAGCATCCGCGCCTCCGAGTACCACATCACGAACGCGTGCAATCTCCGCTGTCGAGGATGCTGGTTCTTCACTTTCGCCTTCGACAAGGAGACGAAGGACGAGACGGATCTAACAAAGCTCCGAGACTTCATCGAACGAGAGCGGGCGCGCCACATCAACACGGCCCTGCTCATCGGCGGTGAGCCGACGCTGGTTCCGGACCGCGTCATGGCGTTCGTCGAGCGGATGGATCACGTGACGATCTCGACGAACGGCCTCCGTCCGCTTCCACGGGCGGGCTTCGAGCGCGTGAGCATCGGGGTCACGCTCTTCGGGGGAGGAAGCCTCGACGATGACCTGCGCGCCATCACGCCGGCGGGACGAAGGTTCGGCGGCCTCTTCGAGACGGCACTGCGGAACTATCGCAATGATGCTCGCGCGATCTTCAACTATGCCGTGAGCGGGAGGGCGGTGCAGAACATCAGAGATGTGGTGCAGCGGATTCGCGACAACGGCAATCTGGTCACGTTCAACCTGTACAGCGGGTACGACACGGACGCACCGCTCGGGCATGCACGGGACGAGCGGGTGCTGGACGAGCTGCTCGGCGTCGCTGCAGACTACCCGGAGACCGTCGTCGCCCATGTGTACTATCTGCGGGCCCTCGTGACCGGAGAGACCGAGTTCGGGCGGTTCGGCTACGACGTGTGCCCAAGCGTCAGCTGGGACCATCCCGGCCACGCGAGCCGTCGGGCGAACGGGAACCCCACGTTGCCGCTGTTCAATGCCTACGGCGCCGACTTCCGCACCATCGAGTTCTGCTGCACGTCCGGGCACTGCGACGGCTGCCGGGACAGCCAGGCGGTCCAAAGCTGGTTGCTCATGAGTGTGCGGCAGTTCGTGAACTCCCGCGATGGCCTTCGCACCTGGGTGGAGTTGGCAGAGAGCTACTGGCGGCAATTCGTCTGGTCACCTTATCACGCCGTGGCTGCGAGACGGTCTTTCGGCTGAAAGGAGCAGCGGGCGCATGGCTCACGCGCCGTCTTCTGACGGTCCGCTCCCGGCGCATCAGGCGCGCCTGGTTACTACGACGGCATGATCCGGTACGGCGAGGCCTCAGGACAAAACCCGCGCCTCGCGGTCCTCGGCAAGAACGGGAATGAGGCTTTGATGGCGTCCACCGCCTCAAGCAGCTGAATGTAGGCGGCAGGGAGACCGTGCTCTTTCGCGCTGCGAACGATGAATTCCTTGTACCAGGTGTAGGGCTTGAGCCCGTCATTCATGCGATGAGGCTTCGCGACATACGTCAGGACCGGCCGCCAGCCCGCTGCGGTCACAACGTCGATCGTGACGGGGTCGTACCCACCCTCGGAGTCGTCGAGCGGCTTCCGGTCGGCGTCGGCGATCTCAAAGATCACGCCCCAAACCTCGTCCTGGGCGTTGCCGGTGGCGACGATGTTGCCCTTTCCAGAGCCGTCGGTGTGGCGGTGCTTGTTGAAACGCAGGATATGGCCCGGGAGTCGAGCGAGCGTCTTGAACTCCGCTGACTGCGCAGTATCCCTCATCTTCGGGGTGAACATATTCGAACCGTACGCGAAATAGTTGAAAGGCATAGCCGCGGCTATTTTGAATCAGTGATCGCCTCGTCGGCGTCTGGGCACGCTGCCTGCGTCTGTCTTGCCACGTGGTCACCGCGCTCGGCGACAGCGCCGAGGGGCGCATGCAGGCGATCCAGGTCGGGAACATGCTGGCTGGAGAGCAGGTCCAGCAGCTCGCGAAGCTCCGCCAGCTGATGATGACGCAGATCAACG
>Ga0187892_10008905_pt1 | contig 13462 bp, 5 predicted proteins | sample MA1701073metaG_FD_139345 | JGI IMG/M metagenome (GOLD analysis project Ga0187892, IMG submission 139345) | Bio-ooze microbial communities from a basaltic lava cave in the Kipuka Kanohina Cave System on the Island of Hawaii, USA - MA170107-3 metaG ...
TGGAGGGCAAGGGTTCAGCGGCACCTGGCGCGAGCCGAAGTCGCCTTGACGGGACATCTTAGTCGTCTCTATGATTCTCCGGAAAAGCGGCTTGGCCGGGAGGCCCTTCAGGGGTAGGGGGCGCCATGATTCGTCATAGCACAGCCCCGCGTAGCGGTGCAGCCCCGGTTTCGCATCCTAGACGCCCGTGCGGCGTTGCCCCGTGAATCGGGACCGGCGCCCCACGGTGAGTTCCTGCGGAGATTCTTTCTATGGATCGGAGAATTGCCAAATCGCTCATCGGCTGCCTGGCTGGCGCCGTGGGCCTCGTAGGACTGGCCCTGGGGGTCGTCTCGTGTGGAACGGCACCTCCTCCGCCATTTGTGGTTACCGGTCCTGGCTTTACGGGAAATGAGCCACCGACGCTAACCATCCTGGAACCGACGGCAAACCTGACGCGGGACCAGGGCAGCTTTTTCTTGATTCGCTGGACCGACAGCGATCGGGATTCCAACGCGGTCATCGGCTTTACGCTGGTGAACACCCTGAACAACGTGAGGGTCTCTCTGGTGCAGAACCTGTCGGAAAACGACACGACCGGTCCGGATTCGGTATCGGTCGGGACCTCGCCCATTCCGCAGGGCGCCTATAACTTGGAGGGTACGATCTTCGATGGCGAGAACCCGCCGGTCAGCGTGTTCGCGATGACGACAGGGACGGCCGTCCCGGAGCGCGTCGAGCTTCGAATTGTTCCAGAAGGCACCGGCCCGCCGACCGTTCCGCCCGCGGTTACCGTAACCGAACCGGCGTTTAACCTCAGTGTCACCCAAGACGATGTGCTTCGCGTGGCGGTGCAGCCGTCGGAACTGATCCCCAACGCAGCCAATCCTTTCGACTCAGATAGCGCGATGACCTTGTACATTCTGCTCGATCGGGATTTGGACCCCAACAACGACGACCCGGCCAACCCTGACCCGAACGAGATCATTCTGCTGCAGAGTCAGGTCATCCCTGAGGGTGCGTTCGAGGAGCGTTCCTTCGACATCGAAGTCGATCTAACCATCATTCCTCCTCGACCCGGCGGCGCGCCGTACTTCATTCGCGCTACTGCTGACGATCAGAACAATCCGCGCGTCCACCAGTACGCCGTGGGCACGATCAGCGTAGTCGAGTTGGCCGCCGGACTGGTGGACCTTGCGGAAATCGGCAAGACCAAGGCCGGGGCGAGGGCGTACGGCTTCAACCCAGGGGCCAACACCGGCTCATCGATCAACCGAATCGGCGATTTCGACGCCGATGGAGTGGCGGACTTCGTCATTCTTGCCCAGTTCGGCAACCCGCGCAATCTTGGCCGCATCGGCGAGGGATACCTGATCTACGGCCAACGAGGAATTCGCTTCGGCGGCTCGATTTCGGTCAATGCGGTCAGTGAATCGATCAGCGGCGTGATTTTCGAGGCTCCGCCGGTGCGTACCTTTCCGCTCGGCTCTTTTCTTCCAGGAACGCCGCGCAGCGACGGCCTGACCAGCGTGAGCTTCATCCGAGACTTGAGCGGCGATGGCCGCCCGGAGATTATAATCGGAATGCCGCATGTTTATGGGGCCTTTGAGTCCATGGATTTCGACCCGGCCGACGAGTCCGCCGAAGACGTCAACGTCGACGTGGAGGTGGAATTGGAGGTCCGGCAGCAGGCGGTCACTCTTTCGGAAGGCGGCCTGCCTATCTTCGTTCAGTTTGACTATCTCGGTGTAGATGACCTCACCATCAGCAGCGCCGCGCCCAACGCCAACTTCGGGTCGGAAGGAGGCCTGAACTGGCAGGACGCCGGCGCCGGTCAACGCCAGTGGGCTCTGATCAACTTCCAGAATCTGTTGGACCTCCTGCCGGACAGCCCGGCGACGATTGACTTCGCCTCCGTTCAGGGCGACCTGGAACTGCGCGTGTTCAATACCGGCGCGGACGGCATGGTCCACGTGGCCCTTCAGAGTTTCAATGAGCAGACGACCTACAACACGTTCGCGATCAATGGCGGCGACCCGCAAGCCGGCGTCGATTACGTCGCCGAAGCTCTGGGCGGGATCTCGGGGGATGCGGCTGAACTGGTTACCGTCGATGTTTCCGACGCCGTGAGGCTCTTGCTGGACAGGGAGCTGGAGGATGACGAGTTCCGCCTGATCATCGTGCCGAACACCGCCAACGGGGCGAACGACGCCCAAATCCGATCCAGCGAGTTCTCCACCGTCCGTGACCGGCCGACGCTGCGCATCACCTATACGCGCCAAACCAGTCGCGGTGCCGTAGGCTGTTATCCCGACCCGTATGCCAACAATGTGACGACCATCGAGGGTTCTGATCTGAATTTCACCGGCGGCGGAATGGCGGTCCTGATCAACAGCCAGAACCGCGATAACGCCAGCAGCACGGGGGTCAACCCGTTGCGGCTGGAGTCGACGGTGGTCTCCTTGGAGCTGGTGGGACAGGAGAACTGGATTCTCGACGGGGCTGACCTTACGCAGTCCAGCGGCCCAATCTTCGTCCGCGCCGACAACACCGCCGCCGAGAATCTGGGCAACGAACCTGACGAGGCCATCCACATCTCGGGCGCTCGTTTCATGGCCGGGTGGTTTGATTTTATCGATCACCTTCGCCTGCGCCAGCCGCCGAGGGAGGACCAGTTCGGGCAAACTGTGGCTTCCATCGGGGACCTGAACAATGACGGATTGGATGAGATCGTTATCTCCGCCCCGCGGAACGAGCGGTATCTCCAAGATTTGCTCGACACTTATGGGTTCCAAAGCACTCACCTTGCGTCGACAGGGTTTCCGGGAAGCATCGTGGTCATTCCGGGGACGAACTACAACCTCACGGCATGGCGGGAAAAGAATGACGAGGGGGATTCCGCGTCGTCACTGCCGGTATTCGACCAGTTCCGCTTCCCGCACCCGAACTTTGGAAGCTGCGGCCAGCCCGTCGCCCGCGGAGGGCCGGTCACACCGGCCGATTCCTTCAACGTCTTTGCCGAGGATCTGGACGACATGCTCGGCGGAGCCCAATCGGCGGGTGACTTCAATCAAGACGGCCTGGATGACCTTTTGTGCGGGGCCTACCTCAATGATGGCCCCGGCGGCGAAAACGCCGGCGCCGTCTACATCATCTACGGGCGTAACGTCCTGGGCGACTTCGATCTCACGCTAGCGGATGATTCGTTGCTTCGTCCACCGATGCTCCGCATCCGAGGTCTGGACACCGGCGACCAAATCGGTTGGCGGCAGGCCACCGGCCTGGACGTGAACGGCGACCGCATCGACGATGTCTTCATCTCCTCGCCCCGTGTCGACTACGGAAGCGCCAACCGCTCGACCTGCGCGGGCGACTTCAATGGCGATTCGCAAATCGATGCCGATGACCTGAACGCGGCGGATTTCAACGGCTGCCAGGACCGCTTCGACGAAAACGGCGATGATCTGTTCTCCGACGACGCGTGCAAGGTCTTCGATTACGACAACGACGCCGACATCGACGCCGACGACGGCGAAGTGTTCGGTTGCCTGCTGGACGGCGGTAGCAATTGCTGCCAGGACCTGGTCGACAACGGCTTTGTGGGCGTCATCTTCGGCGGTGTCTTCACCGACGGAGACCGCGACATCTCCCAGATCGCCACGTCAGACCTGCCCGGAACGATTTTCCACGGCAGCGGCGCCTTGCATCGAGCCGGAGTCGACGTCAGCTCGGCCGGCGACTTCAACCAGGACGGGTTCGGCGATCTGCTCATTGCCGTTCCCGGTGAAACGCGACTCGACGATGCCGGGCGCCAAAGGCTCGGCGTGGTCTACCTCGTGTTCGGCGGCACCCATTTGGAAAACAAGGTGTGGAACCTTGCCCAGGTCGGCTCTGCGGACCTGCCGGGCATCGTTTTCTTAAGCCCCTATGTCAAAGGCCGTCCCAACGAGGCCCCGCCGACCACCGTTGCATTCCTCGGAGATATCAACCTCGACGGCTTCGGCGACATTGCGATCGGTGCGCCTGAGGCCGATTTTATCGACTTGAGTTTCCCGCAGGGCCCGAATCTGCCAACCGATGCCAGCGTCGGCCGGCGGCGAAACGCCGGTGATGCATACATCGTGTACGGAAACAACTTTGGCAGCAATCGCGGAAGATAGTTGCTGGCGGCAAGCGGCGGCGAATGAACTACGCGACCTTTCCCAGCGTAGTATGGCGTGACTATGCTGGGGTGGGCCGCACTACCGTTAGGTAGTCACTAGTACACCAAATACACTGGCGGATCCGGACCCAATGGCACACGCGCATTTGAAAGAAATTGAAGCTGAAACGACAAAGGCCAGTGGCCTGCTCATCGGCACTCTGATGGGTGGAATGCTGGTGGTTGCCTCGTTCGCCGTCGATTTTCCGATCGTGTCGCGGACGCTGTTTCAGCACCAGGTCGCGGTCGGCTCGGGCGGCGGAGTTCACACGCCCTACTCGCAGATCCTGGCTCTGCTGGGGGCGGTGTTACTCGGCGCCCCGCTCATCTGGCATGCGCTCAAGTCGCTGGTGCGCGGGCACATGCACATGGACGAACTGGTTGCATTGGCGGTGGCGGCCGCCATCGCGCTGGGCGACTATCAAGAGGCGGGGATCATCGCGTTCTTCATGATTGTTTCCAACTTGATCGAAACTCGGACGGCGCTTGGAGCCCGGGCGTCGATAGAGTCGCTTCTTCGACTGACGCCTGACAAAGCGAAGCGGCTTTTGCCGGACGGGTCGGAGGAGTTGGTGGAGGCCCGGCAGCTTCAGCCGGGGCAGGTTGTCCGCGTCCGGCCTGGTGACAACATCCCGGCGGACGGTGAAGTCGTCAGCGGCGAATCCACGGTTAACCAGGCGAACATTACCGGAGAATCGATTCCGGTGGACAAGGCGGTAGACGACGAGGTGTTCAGCGGCACGAGCAATCTGACCGGGGCCTTGGACGTGCGGGTTACCAAGGCCGGTCGCGATACGACATTGGGCCGTGTGCAGCAGCTCATTCTGGATGCAGAGAAAACGCGCATCCCACTGATGCGGTTCATCGACCGGTACGCCGGTTGGTACACGCCGACAGTCTGTATGTTGGCCGCGGTGGTGTGGTTTTTCTCAGAGGACAAGGACGCGGGCGTGCAAAAGGCGATCGCGATGCTAATCATCGCATGCCCGTGCGCCCTGGTGCTGGCCACCCCGACGGCCATGGTGGCGGCTCTCAGTTGCGCGGCCCGCCTGGGGATTCTGATCAAGAACGTCGTGCAGTTGGAATACGCCCGATCGTTGACCGCGGTGATCTTTGATAAGACCGGTACGCTGACCACTGGCCAGCTTTCGGTCAGTCAGATCAAGCCCGCACCGGGGGTGGAGGGGGCGGACTTGCTTTTCACGGCGGCCTCGGCGGAGCAGCTCAGCAAGCATCCGGCCGCACTGGCGATGGTTCAAGTGGCCAAGAGGGCGCGGATCGATCTGGCTCGTCCCGAGGGCTTCAGCGAAGTGGCCGGCCGCGGAGTCAGCGCGAGAATCGGCGCCGATGCGGTCAGCGTGGGCCGTTCCAACTGGTTGGCGGAACGCGGCGTGGATATGAGCCTGCTTACGAATCCGGAGTATGCGGAACCGGAGGGCGTCAGCATGTTGTACGTCGCCCGCAACAACCGGTGTCTGGGCTGGATCGGGCTGGAGGACCGCACGCGGGAAGAGGCCCGCGCGGCGATTGATGAGCTGCGGGCCTTGAACATTCGCAATCTTTCCATGGTTACGGGGGACAAATGGTCCGTGGCTCGCCGGGTCGGCGCCGAGATGGGTTGCACCGAGGTGCAGGCGGAGGTTCTGCCGGAGCAGAAGCTTCAGTTTGTGGACGACTTGCGCCGGCGAGGCCATCGTGTGGCCGTGGTCGGCGACGGGGTCAACGACGCGCCGATGCTGGCGGCCAGCGACTTAGGGATCGCGATGGGCGCGGCCGGCAGCGACATCGCCATTAACTCAGCGTCGATTGCCTTAATGAACAACGATCTTTCCCGGCTGCCGTTTCTGATTCGTCTTTCCCGGGCCACGACGCGCGTCGTATGGCAGAACATACTGTTCGGCGTGGCGTTCATCGTCGTGACGATGGGGCTGGCGGTGGCGGGGGTTTTGACGCCGATCGCCGCGGCGGTAATGCACACCATCGCCACGGCCGTAGTCATCTTTAATAGCGCCCGGCTGGTCCGCTTCGGCGAGACTCACACCACGGCGGCGATCGTAACTACGCCGCTGCCTTCGCGAGCCGCGCTGGCGACGTGACCCGCGCCGGTGGCGGATTCCAAGGGCCGCTGCACAGGCTACCAGCCGTTAGTAGCCGCAGATCAGAAGCCACCGCCTACTTCTCGGAGGTGCCAAAGTTGCGGCGGCGCATGATCGACAGGCATCAGGCAGTACGCACCGACCGTCACCCCAAACCGATCGGCGTTCTTCTTGGACTATTCCAAAGAGAAGGATAGTCCGGCATCCTCGACGGTCGGCGGTTGTGATCACGTTAGTGACGCGATGCGGCACCCCCAATCTTGCCCGCTGATGCATCTCCGGCTCCCACTCACGGGGCCGAGGATAATGACCTCACAGGGACAGTCCCATATTACAACCCTCGGGTTCCTCTGGGCCCCATTCCCCTTCGATGTGGCAAGTCAAATCGGACCGTCGATACAGCTTGCGCCGACCCGCGAGGAGCATCTATGACGCGACACCTTGCGATCTTACTTATCGCCTTGCCCGGATGCGCACCAACGGACCAAGCATCGCTGTTTGGTTCTTCTGGCGCACCCTCGCTGCTCCTCAAGCCCGGATTATATACGGGGAGTGCCAACGTGTCGGGCGGGCTGCGCTCCGTTACCTGGGGACTCCGCTCCGCCCGCCCGACGGAACGAAACATCACCGACTCTCGTACCGGCTGGTACATGAATCGGGGGCAGGCCAGTTCAACGAACGCTCACTGCGAGTTCGGGACCGACTGTTTCGATTGCGGGAGCAGCTCGGTTGATTTCACTGGTACGACGACCACGACTCTCAAATCCTCTGCGCCCGACCTGGCACATGCCCCAGCTGCCCAGATCGCTCCGCTCAACATACACTCGCTCGCTAACGCTTTTCCTTCTTGGGCTCGCATGCCTTGGTAAACGTCTGATCCTGTTGATAGCATGGGTGCAACTTGATGTCCCATCCGTCATCGATATTTGGTCGCTTCGGCAATGCTTCCTCTCCGCCAGTGAAGAGTGGAAGAATGAACCTCTCGAAATACTTCTCTTCCAAGCAGCCGGGATTGAGGTGTCGTCCGGAGTTCCCCAAGTCTTCTGCGGTACCTCCGTATTCTTCCCTAAGCCAAGGCAATTGAAGCACCCGGTGCTGCTTCGATTCTTCATCTTTAGTTGAATAGCCAAATCTGCCAATTGCAGGCCAACTAACGGCCACGGGCAACGTGAACACCGCAAAAATCCTGGGAAAAGACGCGGTGAGTATGTCGTCCTTGTCGCTGTAGTAGTTGTAAATGCCTTTCGAACATCGATCCACATCCTTCAGGTCATGCCGAACAGAAAGAACGGCCGACAGGAACAGAACATGACCGAAAAACTCCTCGCCTAGAATCATCCCTTTCTCATCCGCTGCCTCGCATGCCGTTGCAACGATCAGGGAACCCGCGGAAAGCCCCATGATATGCACATCCTTGGCAGGTGGCCCTGCATTCTTCCAATCCCGCAAATGGTCCGCGAGCGAACGGCCAATTACTCTGGTTTTCTCGTTGATGCGGATTTTCGCTTGAAGCCCGCGCGGCCTGCGCCAGTCCCGAGTCCAGTCCCAGATCTGGACCGTAATCCTGCCACCTGCGGGATCCTTTAGTTTTGGGTCTTCCAAGAGCGACTCAATGTCCTGCACGGCGTCCGTGTCGCCCAGAATGCCGGGAATGATGATGATGTGGGTTCGTCCGGTAGTTTGTTCGATGGGCCCGGGCGGATTCTTGCGGTCGCCGCGCCACACTTTCGCCGTGTGAACGATTACTACCTCGTGGGCATTCTCAACGCGGGCGCGTCGTTCCTCGTCGAAAATACGCTTCTCGTCTTTATCGGGGTCCTTGTCTGCCTCGAGGTCCCACTCGTTGCCCCAAAGCGAGTCGTTCGCATCCGTGGCGATATCGAGCATCACCTCGCATTCAGCGTCGTCTATCGTCGATTTTTCCAAAACGACTTTCCCCTCGATTCGGACCTCATCGCCGTCATAATACATTTGGACGGCGGTGCGGATTGAAGCTGTACCGACGTCGCCGCGCCGGTTCCTGACAGCCTGCTGATTCGTAACGAATTCTTCCGAGAACGGAAGCTTGAACGTGTACCTAATGATATTATCCGATCCGGCCTGTGCATCGCCGCGCTGCGCGAGCACCGACAGTATGCCGATTATCCAAACTCTTCGCGCCATCATGACAACCTCCCCCGAACGTCCAACCATCCATAACGATCTGGTTAACCTATGCCAAGCATAGTATTTGAGCACGAAGTGTAAAGTGCCCTCAAGCGTGTCTGGCCTACGCCGGCTGGCGGATTAATCGAAGTAGCGCCACGAGGCCGCGAATGACCAGGGTGGCCATCATCAGAAAGAGGAGCGTCGCGACGGTGAGGTTGAGGATGGACCAGCTTTGCCGGACGCGCGGGTCGGCGATATCGAAGAGCGAACTAATCGCTGCGGCCCCGACGCCGAGCAGGACGATCGCGCACAGGGAGCCGCGAAGGCTGCCGGGGAGTGGAGCGATTCGGATCGTCAGGCAAATGAGCAGGTAAACAAACAGCGACGTTCGCCAGTCGGTGAAATCCGCCGCCATGCCGGCCGCGACGGCGGCCTCCACCAGCGTGATCTGATCGTGGAGCAACTGCCAGAAGCCCGCCAGGGTGGTGGGGAGCGTGGGGCCGACCTTAACGGTCTGCAAATCGGCAAGCACCGGCCGGCCGAGGGCGGCCGCCACAAAGAACAGCGCCGTCGCACAGGCCAGAAGCGGCAGCATTCCGATCAAGACCGGCCCGATCACCGGAATTCTCGGCTTGGGGTTGGCCGTGGTCCGCGGGTTGCCGGAGTCGCTGTCTCCGTAGAGCGTCGTGTCGGTCACAGTTGCGCCGGTTATCAGAAGCCCCAGCACATGCCCAAGCTGAGCGATCAGCGTGCCCGGCAGCAGGATGGCGTTGACGATGCGCGGCGGGATCATTTCGCTCCATAGCCGGTGGACGCCCCACGCGGTGAGAACGATGACCAATAACCAGAACGTTAGGGCGATGTAGATCACGGTTTTTTCCGGAAGCTCTTATCCTGCCGCCCGATTTCCCAGGCGGCGGCTGCGCGCGGGCGGAGCCATGCGCCGAGGGGACGGCTATCGAACTATCGGAATGTCGGGCGGGAGGCGTTTAGGGAAACTTGCGACGCGCTTAGCTGGAAAGCTCCGCCAGCTGGGCGCGGAGAGTGGACCGCTGCTGAAGTAGTTCCGCGAGACGGTCACGTTCGGCGGCCACGACGTCCGGATTGGCGTTGGCAACGAACTTGTCGTTATTGAGCTTGGATTCCTTGCCCGCGATTTGGCGGTCGAGGTCGGCGAGGGTTTTGACGGCGCGGGCCCGCTCTGCCGCGTCGTCGCTGATGTCGTGGACGTAGATTTGGATGGTCCCGATGGCGGCACTGCCGGCGTTTGGCGGGCGCGTGGCCGTGGGCTCGACAGTTAGGGAGCTGATCCCCGCCATTCGCAGCACGATATGCTGATGGGCCGCAAAGCCTTCGCGGTCGGCTGGAGGCATGGCGACGGTTACGCGCACGGCCGTCTTGGGGGGTACGCTGCACTGGGACCGCAACTCGCGCACGGCGCGTACCACGGCCTGAATCTTCTCGAAGACGTTGACCAGCGGTTCGTCGTCGAGCGGCGGATAACCTTCACGCGGTGGAAATGCCGCGGCGATGAGCGCGGAATCCACTCCGCACTCCACCACGCCGGGCAGGCCGCGCCGCGGCGCGAATTCGCTAAGACTCTGCCAGAGCCGCTCGGTGATAAACGGCATCGTCGGATGCCAGAGTCGCAGAGCCTGATCCAGACAGAAGGCGAGCACCTGTTTGGCCGTCGCGGCCTCCGCCGACGATGCGTCCGCGAAACGCGGCTTGGTCAGCTCGATGTACCAGTCGCACAAGGCGTCCCAGAAGAACTCCCGCAGCTCCTTGACCGATGCGGAGAACTGGTACTCCGCCATCAACGCATGGTAGCGGCGGATGGTCTGCGAGAGCCGGGCGAGGATCCAGCGATCCTCGGGCGGCAGATGGGCGATGTCCAGCCGCTTAAGGGGCGCCGCCTCAAGGTTCATGAAGGCGAAGCGAGCGGCGTTCCACATCTTGTTGCCGAAGTTTCGACCGACCTCGAAGCGTTCCGAGGCTTCGCGGCCCAGGCCCAGCTCCTTCTTCAGCGCCTCGCCGGCCCACTGGGTTGCGAACTCCTTGCCGCATTCCTTGTGGGCGCAGCGAACTTTCAGGCAGTCGGCCGGTTGCATCTTTCGCTCGAGCTTTTCGCCGCGCGATTTGCGGGCCTGCTCCTCGGCCTTGATGGCGAGGCCCTGATCGGTCAACCGGCCGCAGTGCGGGCAGAGGTATTCGACCGGCATGCGGATGTCCTGCGTTTCGGTGGTCATCTCGGCGATCGTGTAGCGCAGGGCATCGGCGCCGTAAATGTGGATGATGTCGACCGGGTCCACGCCGTTGCCCTTGGACTTGCTCATCGTCTCGCCGCGGCCGTCGAGAACCTTGGGCGTGATGTAGACGCGGTCGAAGGGAACTTTGCCCATCGAGTACAGCCCGAACATCACCATCCGGGCGACCCAGTTGGTGATGATGTCGCGCGAGGTTACTAGTACACTGCCGGGGTAATACTTGCGCAGATGCGGCGTATCTTCCGGCCAACCGAGCGTACTGAAGGGCCAGAGCGCGGAGCTGAACCAAGTGTCGAGGACGTCGGGGTCTTGTAGAAAACCAACCTCCTCACGGTAGGCAACATATTGATCGTCCCGAATGCATAGAAAAAAATCGAACGTCCCTTCCAGCTCGCCGGTATCAAAGCGGCCAAGGTCGATTCCCTGAATACGAGTGCCGTTCGCCTGAGGAAGGATCGGCCCGGCAGAGGCATGGTGCTCGACGCGCTGGCCGGTAGCCGGGTCGACGATCGCCGCAGTGGTGTCGGGGATCTCCTCCATCAAGATATGGTCAATCCCACGACAAACGAGTTCGTCCCAAGCATTTTCTGGAGTGATACTCAGCCGGAGATGCCACACAGGGATTCGATGCCCCCACCAGAGTTGGCGGCTAATGCACCAGTCGCGTTTTTCGCCGAGCCAGTCGAGGTACGTCTTCGCATATCGCGGCGGAAAGATCTGAATCCGTCCATCCGTGACCGTGTCCATGGCCGCTTGCGCAAGTCCCGATGTCTGCGAACCATCGCCGAGCTTGATTCCGTCGACCTTTCCCTTCGTGCCTTCGTGCCTCCGTGCCTTCGTGCCTTCAACATCCCCGGTCCGCACGAACCACTGATCGGACAGGTACGGCTCGATCGGCAGCTTGCTGCGGTCGCTGTGGCCGATTTCGGTCTCTCGGTCTTCGATGGCGTGGATAAGACCCAGAGCTTCCAGGTCGGCGACGACTTTCGCGCGGCCCTCGGTCGTAAACGAAAGACCGGCATAGCGATTACTCGCAGGGTTCTCCGCGCCGCCCGGCTCGACGATCCGTGCCACTTTGCCATCGGGCGTAAGTACGTTTATCATCAGCAGCCGGTGACGCAGGCCCACCTCATAGTCGTTCGGATCGTGCGCGGGCGTGATCTTTACGCAGCCGCTGCCCAGCATGGGATTCGCCCATTCGTCGGTAATCAACGGAATCGGTCTGTTCACCAGCGGCAGCATGATGCAACGCCCACTCAGGGCCATGTCGCGCAGGGCCGTGAGTTGTGCCAAATGTGATCCGCGCCGGTCGAACAGGGCGGCCAGCTTGGCCTCCCGCTCGGTTCGTTCTTTCGGCGACGCCTCATCGAGACCGCGCCGCAGCTCCTCCTCCTGCTTGGCGAAAAACCCGGCCGGGTCGGGGTGAACGGCCACAGCGGCGTCGCCGAGCATGGTCTCCGGGCGGGTGGTGGCGATGATGACAAAATCGGGGTCCGAAACCGGGGCGTCCGCGCGGGCTGACCCCCGCGTACGCGGGGGCCGCGGCTCGCTGGGGATCACCGGATACTTCAGGTGCCAGAAGTGGCCCTTGACGGTTTCATAGTAGACCTCGTCATCGGAGACCGCCGTTTGCAACTGGGTGTCCCAGTTGACCAGCCGCTTGCCGCGGAAGATCAGGCCGTCCTTGAACAACTGAAAGAATTGGTGCCGCACGGCACGGGCGAGGCCATCATCGAGAGTGAAGCGCGTGTTGCTCCAATCACACTCGTAGTGCTCATTGGTCTTGCGATATCCCCAATCGCACGAACAGCCCAAGAGCTTGAGCTGGTTAAGAATCCGCTTCTCGTATTCATCCTTCCATTGCCAGATTCGGGCGACGAGCTCTTCGCGGCCTAGGTCATGACGGGTCTTGCCGTCTAGTTCACGAATCCGCCGCTCGACGACGGCCTGCGTGGCGATGCCGGCGTGGTCGGTGCCCGGCTGCCAGAGCGTGTTAAAGCCGCACATCCGGTGGTAGCGGATGAGGATGTCCTGCAGCGTGCTGTTGAGCGCGTGGCCGAGGTGCAGCGCTCCCGTGACGTTGGGCGGCGGGATCACGATGGTGAACGTGCGATCGTGCGGCCGGCCATCGGGTATGGAGCGAAACGCGCCGGACCGCTCCCAGAGCGCGTACATGTCCGGCTCCACTGCCTTCGGATCGTAGACTTTCTCCAGGTCAGCCATGCCGAATCGTTCCCACGCGCCGTACTGTCATCACGGGAAAAAGCGAAAGATACTGGACCGGTCGAAAAAGTCAACAGGGAAGCGTGCGGAGGCGTGCAAATGCTCGCTGACGTGGAACAAGTCCACCACGCACTCACTTTGCGGCCAGCGCGCACGGATTTGGTTCCAGATCCACGTCGCCGACGAGCCTGGGACGTCAGGTGTCCTGCGTCGCCGACGCCGCTGATCACCGTCTTGGAGGCGTAGTACCGGAACGATGTCCGCCGCCCGCAGCCGCAGGATCGGGAACACCCCCTTTTTGAAACGCTTCCGGATGACCGCCCATGATCAGCTCCAGCATGCGTCGCTGCTGTTCACGCCCCTGGGCCAACACCGCCGCCTCCGTGCAGGCCATCGAGTGTCCGCGCGGACTGAAGAGCCTGGGAAAAAAATCTCTTGACATCCATGGTATCTTATGGGTCATGGAAACGACAACACTTTTGCCAGGGATGGGCCTCACGGAGGTAGAACTTGAGACCGCTTGTGCTTCTGTAGTCACAGATGCCGAA
>Ga0187892_10008906_pt1 | contig 13462 bp, 11 predicted proteins | sample MA1701073metaG_FD_139345 | JGI IMG/M metagenome (GOLD analysis project Ga0187892, IMG submission 139345) | Bio-ooze microbial communities from a basaltic lava cave in the Kipuka Kanohina Cave System on the Island of Hawaii, USA - MA170107-3 metaG ...
ACCGGCGTCAAACAACTGGTCCAGCGCGCGGAGCTCGACTATATCGCCGACCGGAAGCTTCCGGCTCGACAGCAGAAGCTTCGGGGGCTCGAGGAAGCGCTGTACTACGTGCTGGACGAGAAAGGACACTCGGTCCACCTGACCGATCAGGGCGCCACGGCCATGTCACCGGACGATCCCACCCTGTTTCTGGTCCCGGACATTTCGGAGGCGGTTCACCGGATCGAGCGTGACCCGGACCTCCCTCCAACCGAGAAGCGCGCGGCCCGCCAGGCGGTCGAGGGAGAATACGCCGCCAAGAGCGAGAAGCTGCACATCATTCACAAGCTGCTCCAGGCCCATTCGCTGTACGAGAAGGACGTCGATTACCTGGTCCAGGACAACCAGGTGCTCATCGTGGACGAATTCACGGGCCGGATTCTGCCGGGCCGGCGGTGGGCCGATGGCCTCCATCAGGCGGTCGAGGCCAAAGAAGGCGTCCAGATCAAGGGGGAAACCCAGACCCTCGCGACGATCACGATCCAGAACTACTTCCGCATGTACGACAAGCTGGCGGGAATGACCGGTACGGCGGAAACCGAAGAATCGGAGTTCTATTCGATCTACGGACTCGACGTTGGCGTGATTCCGACCAACCAGCCGGTGCGCCGGTTCGACAATCCCGACCGGATCTACAAGACCCGCCGCGAGAAATACAACGCGGTCGCGGACGAGGCGGAGCGGCTGCATGGCCTCGGCCTGCCGATTCTGATCGGTACCACGTCGGTGGATGTGTCGGAGACGCTCTCGAAGATGCTCCGCCGCAAGGGCCTGCGGCACGAAGTCCTGAACGCCAAGTATCACGAGCGCGAGGCGGAGATCGTCGCGGGGGCAGGCCAGCCGGCGGCCATCACGATCGCGACCAACATGGCCGGCCGCGGAACCGACATCAAGCTCGGGCCGGGCGTCACCGACCCGCGGCCATGGCGCCACATGGAGGACGGGAAGGAGATCCAGGGCGAGGAGCTGGGCGGGCTCCACATCATCGGCACCGAGCGTCATGAAAGCCGGCGGATCGATCGCCAGCTTCGGGGCCGGTCCGGCCGGCAAGGTGATCCGGGCTCGTCGTTGTTCTTCCTCTCGCTGGAAGACGACCTGATGCGGATGTTCGGATCGGATCGCATCGCCCGGTACATGGACCGCACCGGAGCGGAGGAAGGAGAAGTCATCACCGGCAAGCTGGTGTCGAGTGCCATCGAGCAAGCTCAGAAGCGGGTGGAGCTCCAGAACTTCCAGCAGCGGAAGCGACTCCTCGAATACGACGACGTGATGAACCAGCAGCGCGAGGTCGTCTACTCCCTGCGGTTCTTCGCCCTGGAACGCGGAGAAGAGCTCAAGGCCGAGGCGCGGCAGATGATTGCGAGAGCCCTCGATCACGCGGTGCGGAAGTTTCTGGGCGATACCGAGGAATCCGAGGGCTACGACCGATCCGGGTTACGAGAGGCCTTGACGGCTCAGTTCCTGGTGTCGCCATCGGCGATTCTCGATGCCGCGGAAGCCAGAACGATCGAGGACATCGTGAAGGCGACGATCGCCGAGGGCGAGGCAGCGTTCCAGCGCAAGGTCGACTACCTCCACGATTTCGGCCGCCGCATCGGGATCGCCGACGTCGACCAGCAGGTGTTGTCCCAGGTGACCCTGTCGGTGATCGACGAGAAGTGGAAGGACCACCTCTACGATCTGGATCAGCTCCGCAATGCCATCCAGTACCGGGCCTACGGGCAAAAAGACCCGCTGGTCGAGTACAAGAAGGAAGCCTTCGAGATGTTCGAGGATCTCATGCGAGACATACAGGCGACCTTCACCGACCGGTATCTCAAGATTCAGGTGACCGCCGAGCCGCCTCGATCAGCGCCCCCGCCTCCCCCCCTCCCGTCCACGACGACCTCGCGAGGGCCGGACGACCTCTTCACGGGGCGGGGACCGGCGGGCACCTCCACGGCGCCCGGTGGGGCCCATCCGCCGCGCGGGGCCGCCCCGCCTCCCAAGGTGGAGACCTCCCTCGGCAAGCTCGGTCCGAGCGGGGGCGGGAGTGTACCGGTCGTCGGCCGGAACGAGCTGTGTCCCTGCGGATCGGGAAAGAAATACAAAAAGTGTCACGGAGCCTCCTAACCGCGGTTTTCTGACTCCTCGGGTCCGGCCCGGTTCCCCTATCCTGGAGAGATGACGGATCCAGGTCCCGGACGGCTCCTGCCCCCCGATCTCCCGCGCGAGCGCCTCTGGGCCCATGGCGCGCAAGCATTGACCGTTTCTGAGCTTCTGGCCATTCTCCTAGGAACGGGAGGGGCCGGTCGAAGCGCCCTCGCCATTGCCGAAAGCCTGCTTGCTCCGGCTGATGGCTCGCTCCGTCGGCTGGCGGCGCGTCCGCCGGGCGAGTTGCTCCGTCTGCAGGGAGTGGGGCCAGCCAAGGGAGCCCGGCTGCTGGCGGCGCTCGAGTTTGGCGCCCGGCTCGCCGGCGAATCCCGGCCCGCCGTTCCCCGAATCCGCTCCCCGGAGGATGTGGTTCGGATCGTGGGCCCCCGGCTTCGCGACCTCGCGGTGGAGGAATTTCACGTGCTGGCGCTCGACAGTCAGAGCCAGGTCACCCGGGATATCCTGATCACCCGCGGGTTACTCAACAGCTCGCTGGTCCATCCGCGGGAGGTCTTTCGAGCCGCGATTGCCGAGGCGGCTGCCGGCATCATCCTGGTCCACAATCATCCGAGCGGAGATCCGAACCCCTCGGCGGACGATCAGGCGGTGACCCGGCAGTTGGTGGCGGCCGGAGAATTGCTCGACCTGCCGGTCTACGACCACGTCATCGTGGCGGGAGATCGGTTCCTCAGCTTCGCGACCCAGGGGATGCTGTGAGTGGAGCCATCGTGGAGCTCGCCCCGGAGTTTCGTGCCGCTCTCGAGCGGCATGCGGACCGGCTCGATCTCGAGGTGATCGAGCGGGCGCTCCGTTTCAGCGCGGGTGCCCACCGGGGCCAGAAGCGGATGAGCGGCGAGGAGTTCGTCTCGCACAGCATCGCGGTCGCCACCATTCTGATCGGTCAGTTTCTCGATTCGACGTCGATCGTCTCGGCGCTGCTGCACGACGTCGTGGAGGATGCCGACGTCCGGGTGGAGGATATCGCCCAGGAATTCGGGCCCGAGGTCGCCGGGCTGGTCGAAGGGCTGACCAAGATCGCCCACCTCACCTTCCGCTCCACCGCGGAAGAGCAAGGCGAGAACTACCGCAAGCTGCTCCTGTCGATCGCCAAGGACGCCCGCGTCATCATCATCAAGCTGGCCGACCGCCTGCACAACATGCGGACCCTGGAACACCTCCCGGCCGACAAGCGTTCCCGCATCGCCACCGAGACGCGCGAGATTTACGCGCCGTTGGCGCACCGGTTCGGCATGGCGGGCATGAAGGCGGAGCTCGAGGACCTGGCGTTCAAGTTCCTCGAGCCCGAGGAATACGCTTCCCTGGCGCGGCAAGTCGCCGCCAAGCGCGCCGAGCGAGAGGCGATGGTGGCGGCGCTCCAGGGACCGCTCGAGCAGGAGCTGCGGAAGGCCGGGATTGCGGAATTCGAGGTCAGCGGGCGCCCCAAGCATCTCTGGTCCATTGTCCAGAAGATGCGCAAGCGGCACACCGCGTTCGACGCCATCTACGACATGATGGCCCTGCGGGTGATCGTCCGGACCGTTCCCGATTGCTATCACGTCCTGGGGGTCATCCACCACAACTGGCCGCCGCTCCAGGAGCGCTTCAAGGACTACATCGCCAATCCCAAGTCGAACGGGTATCAGTCACTCCACACCACGATCTTCGGGCCCAACAGTCAGCTCTACGAGGTCCAGATCCGGACTCAGGAAATGCACCGGACCGCCGAGTACGGCATCGCGGCCCACTGGCTGTACAAGACGGAACGGCAGCGGCCCGATGAGCTGGACCAGCATTTCGGGTGGTTTCGCCAGTTGCTGGAGCTGCAATCGGAAACCCACAGTCCTGAGGAGTTCATTGAGTTTCTCAAGGTCGACCTCTATCAGGACGAGATCTTCGTGTTCACGCCGCAAGGCGACGTCAAGCAGTTGCCCAAAGGGGCGACCGCGATCGATTTCGCCTTCCACGTGCATACCGAGGTCGGGCTCCACTGTCAGGGAGCCAAGATCAACGGCCGGATCGCGCCGCTGCACCGTGAGCTCAAGAACGGCGACACCATCGAGATCCTGACCGCGCCAACCGCGAAGCCCAGCCGGGATTGGCTGGCGCACGTGCGGACCGGACGGGCCCGCCAGAAGATCAAGCAATGGATCCGCCACGAAGAGGAGACCCTCAGCAACCAGCTCGGCCGTGACCTGATCCAGCGGGAAGTGAAGCGGCGGCGTCTCACGCCGCCGGACGAGGACACGATGAACAAAGCCGGCATGGCGCTCGGCCTGGGGAGCGGGATCGGTCTCGAGGCGGCGGTGGGGCGGGGAGATGTCGCGATCGGGCAGGTGATCAAGGCGCTGTATCCCGATCTCTCCGGCGATGACCTGCAGGAGCCCAAGCCCACCGTGTTCGGCCGGATGCTCAACCGGATCCGGCTGGGGCGGGGAATCAAGATCCAGGGGGTAGACGGTCTACTGGTTCGCTACGCCCAGTGCTGCCAACCGGTTCCCGGGGACACGGTGGTGGGGTACGTCACGCAGGGGCGCGGGATTTCGATTCACCGGGCCGATTGCACCAACTTGCTCACAATGGCGGCGGGCGACCGGCGGGTCGAGATCGACTGGCAGGAACAGGAAGGCGAATCCTTCGCGGTGCGGCTCGTGGTGAATGCCGAGGATCGCCGCGGCCTGTACGCCGACATCATGCAAGCGATCAGCGCGACGGGAACCAACATCCGCGGTGCCGACCTGCACACCAAGGACGGCTCGGCGTTCGGGACGGTCTTTGTCGAGGTTGACAACCTCCCCCACCTCGGCAAGGTTCTCAAGGCCGTCCGGCGGGTGAAGGGTGTCACCAGCGTGGATCGGCGGGAGGTTCCACCGGGATAGGAGAGGAGTGATGCGGTTTCCTCTCGGAGTTGTGGGTCTGCTCATCTCCGCCGCCTCTCAGGCTGATTCTCAGGCCGTGATCGCCGGTACTGTGCGGGAGGACTCCACTGGGCGGCCCCTTCCCGGAGTCGAAGTTGTCATCGACAATGGAGCCCGACGTGCGGTGACGGACCTGTCGGGCCGCTATGCAGTCGGTGGCCTCAGTCGTGGCAGCCACGTCGCCCTTTTTCGATTGGTCGGATTCAGGGCCGTACGGCAGGCCCTGGAGGTCGGGAACGTGGACACGGCGTGGGTGAATCCTCTCCTGGTCCCCGCTGCGGTCACGCTGCCGGAGGTTGAGGTCCGGGTGGAGGAGGAGGCTTTGCGAGGGTCTTTCCTCGAGGGGTTCAAAGAACGGCGCAGGATGGGGTTCGGGAAGTTCATTGATTCGACTGTGCTTCGCCAAACCGAGCACCTGAGGCTTTCGGACGTTCTTCGTCGACATACTCCGGTGAAACTGACCCCTGGTCGGTTCGGTGAGCTGTGGGCTGAGAGTACCAGAAAACCCGGCCCCAACGGGGAGCGGTGCTGGATGCAGGTTGTCCTGGACGGAGCTATCCTCTTTCGGCCCGCCTGGGATGGTCCAGGGAAGGGGGACGTCCTCAAACGTCCGGACCTGTCGCGCGACCTTTCAGTTTCTGATCTCGAAGCAGTCGAAGTGTACCAGAGCGCCGCCGGGACTCCGGCCGAGTTCAACAATGCCAGCGCAGCGTGCGGAACGATCGTTCTGTGGACCCGGCGAGCCTTAAAACCCTAGTCGTCGACATAACGGTCATGCGCCGCTGGATAATTAGGACCTGCCTGCTCAGCGCGTTGTTCGTGCTTTGGATGAAAGATTCCGGCCAAGCCCAATCGGTTGAGCTGAAGCTACACGAGGGGATGACCGACAAGCCCATCCCTGGTGCGATCGTTCGTCTTTTGCGGAATGACACGGTTGTCGCCCAGGTGCTGAGCAGCGAACTCGGACGTGCGGTCCTCCGCGCCAATCAGCCGGGCACCTATCGCCTCCGTATTGACAGAATCGGGTTTTCAGGGTTTCTCACGGATCCCTTTGAACTCGGGCGCGGGATGACTTTTCGCGCCGAACTCCCGATTCCCTCGAACCCGGTGCTTCTTCCTCAAGTCGACGTTCGGTCAAGCAGTCCGTGCGCCGCCAACAACACCTACGGCGCTCTGGCCGCAGTGCTTTGGGAGGAGATTCGGAAAGCCCTGACCGCGACCCTTCTGACCCAGGAAGCCAGATCGGTGCCCCTGCTGGTTCGCGAGTTCGAACGTGAAGTGAATCGCTCGGGGAAGGTGCTTCGGGAATGGGTGTTTCGCTTGGCGGTCACGCATGGCCAGCCTTTCGCCTCCCTTCCATCTCATCAGCTCCTCCGCACCGGATTCGTCTTTTCCGAGCGGGACACGATGGTTTTCGCGGCGCCGGAGGCACGACTACTCCTGTCGGATGAATTCGTTGCCACTCACTGCTTTCGGGCTGTCCCGGGGCCCGCAAACCGCATCGGCCTTGCCTTTGAGCCTGTGCCCGACCGCAGTCTCCCGGACGTTTCCGGGACGCTTTGGGTAAATCGGCTCACCGGTGAGCTACAGGAGCTGGAGTTCGAGTACACGGGACTTGGCCGGGAGCTGACCCGCCTCAGCCTAGGGGGTCGGGTCGAGTTTCAGCGCATTTCGAGCGGAAGCTGGATCATCAGCTACTGGCATGTTCGAATGCCCCTGCTGGAATCATTCGAGCGCTATCGGAGCCGGCAGTCCGCTCAGGAGATCACCCGGGTTGTCAGCCTGATCGATCGCGGGGGCAGGGCAGGGGTAGTGTCCGGGACCACACGTATTGGCCGGCGGGCTGTCGTGATGGGGCTCGTCTATGACAGTACTCTGACAGCCGGCCTGGCGGGCGCAGTGGTCACCATTCAGGGCAGCACCGATTCCGCGGTTAGCGGCCACGACGGAGTGTTTGCCCTGGATGTCGCGGCCTTCGGGCCCCATCTGGTGCGGGTATCACACCCGAAGATTCTCGCGTCGGGCTCCAGTGCCGAACGCGAAGCGGTGCTTTCCCTCGGCGACACGACCAGAGTGGAATTCGCGGTGCCACCGGTTGCTGCTCTGGTTCGGTCGCGCTGCGGCCCGCAGGGAAAACGCGCCGGTCTGATTGGCGCAGCTTGGGTAGGTGAAGGACTTCCGGACCGCGAAGCCGAGATTTTCGCAAACTGGAGGACTGCCATGGGCTCGATTCGGACTGAACGCGCTCGGGCTGACGATCGAGGTGGTTACGCATTCTGCGACTTGCCCCCGGATCAGCCGGTCACCATACAGCTCCGCCGGGGAAGAGCCTTGCAAGGCGAAACCACCATCAAACTTGGGTGGGCCGAGTTTCGTTGGCTTGACCTTTGGTTTGGGAAGCGCCCTGAAGAATCGGAAAATCGAGTGGTCGCAGATCTGATCGCTGGCAAGGGGGTCTTGCCGTAACTTCCAGCGATGCCCAATCACTGGCTCCTCAAGACCGAACCGTCGACCTATTCCTTTGCCGACCTTCAACGCGAGGGCCGGGCTCGCTGGGACGGGGTGAGCAATCCTGTGGCGCTGCGACACCTGCGCACGATGCACAAAGGCGACCAGGCCTTCGTCTATCACACCGGCAAGGAAAAAGCGATCGTCGGGATCGCCAGAATCGTGAGCGATCCCTACGCCGACCCCAAGCACGCCGATCCGAAACTGGTCGTAGTGGATCTCGAGGCGGTTGGTTCTCTTTCGACGCCGGTGACGCTCGCGGCGATCAAGGCGGACAAGCAGTTCGCCGGGTTCGATCTGGTCAGGATTCCCCGCCTCTCGGTGGTGCCGGTCAGCTCGGCCCAATGGAAGGCGCTCCTGGCCCTGGGAGGCTAGAAAACAGCGACCTGGCCCCTACCCGAAGAAACCCCGATACCATATTTTTCGGCATGCCGATGTTCGAAGTCCAGGCCCCATTTTCCCCCGCCGGAGACCAGCCCAGGGCTATCAGGCAACTCACCGAAAGCCTGGAATCGAGCCAGCGTTACCAGACCCTGCTCGGGGTCACCGGCTCGGGGAAGACCATGACGCTGGCGCACGTGCTGGCTCAATTCCGGCGGCCCACCCTGGTGTTGTCGCACAACAAGACCCTGGCGGCTCAACTTTATGGCGAACTGAAGCAGTTCCTGCCCCACAACGCCGTCGAGTATTTCGTCTCGTACTACGACTATTACCAGCCCGAGGCCTACGTCCCGGCCACCGACGTGTACATCGAGAAGGACGCCTCGATCAACGAGGACATCGAGTCGCTCCGGCTCCGCGCCACGTCGAGCCTGATGGAGCGGGATGACGTGGTGATCGTCGCCACAGTGAGCGCGATCTACGGCCTCGGGGATCCCGCCAGCTATCGCAGCCTGATGTTTTCTCTGCAGACCGGTGAGTCGCGCGGCCGGGACCGGATTCTCCAGGACCTGGTCGCGATTCAGTACCACCGGAACGACGTCTCCTTCGAGCCGGGGACGTTCCGGGTCCGGGGCGACACGGTGGAGATCTATCCGGCCTACGCCGAGCAGGCAGTCCGGGTCGAGCTCCTCGGTGACGAGATCGAGCGGATTTCCAAGGTCCACCCCCTCACCGGCAAGACGATCGCCACACTCGACCAGTGCGCCATCTATCCGGCCAAACATTTCGTCACCGAGCGGCCTGCCATCGAACGCTGTGTGGCCCTGGTGAAAGCCGAGCTGGCGGCGCGGCTCCTCGAGCTCAAGACCGCCGGCAAACTGCTCGAGGCCCAACGGCTCGAGTCCCGGACCCAGTTCGACATGGAAATGCTGCTGGAAATCGGGACCTGTCCCGGGATCGAGAATTATTCCCGCCACCTCACGGGCCGTGCGGAAGGGGAACGGCCGGCGTGCCTGCTCGATTATTTCCCGGCCGATTTCCTGGTTGTGGTGGACGAATCCCACGCCACCCTCCCGCAGATCGGAGGGATGTACAACGGCGACCGGGCCCGCAAGCTCACTCTGGTGGAATACGGGTTCCGCCTCCCCTCGGCGCTCGATAACCGGCCGCTCCATTTCGAGGAGTTTATGTCGCTGGTGCCCAGGATGATTGCCGTTTCGGCGACGCCGGGCGACTACGAGCTCGGGCTCTCCGAGGGCGCCGTGGTCGAGCAGATCATCCGGCCCACGTTCCTGGTTGACCCCGAAGTGCAGGTTCGGCCGGTGAAGCGGCAGGTAGACGACTTGCTGAACGAAATCCGGTTGCGCGAACAGCGGCGCGAGCGGGTTCTCGTGACCACGCTGACCAAGCGCATGGCAGAGGACCTGACGGACTATCTCCAGCAACATGGCGTGCGGGTCCGTTATCTGCATTCGGACATCGACGCGATCGAACGGGTCGAGATCCTCCGTGGACTCCGGCTCGGCGATTTCGACGTGCTGGTCGGCATCAACCTCCTCCGCGAGGGCCTTGATCTTCCCGAGGTATCCCTGGTCGCGATTCTCGATGCCGATCAGGAGGGATTCCTCCGCTCCGACCGCGCGCTCATCCAAACCGTGGGACGGGCTGCGCGGAATGAGCGTGGCCTCGGCATCCTGTACGCCGATCGGGTGACGGGATCCATGCGGCGCGCGCTGGACGAAATGGATCGGAGACGCCGACTCCAGGACGAATACAACCGCACCCACGGGACGACTCCGGTGTCGATCGTGAAATCGACGGAACAGGTCCGTCTTTCCACCCACGTCGCGGATGCCCGAACCGAACGACCTCCGCCCAGGAAGGCCGGGAGCAAGCCGCTCGATCTGCACAATCCGGAGCAGCGGGCCGCCGCGATTGCGGCGCTGGAAAAACAGATGCGGCAGGCCGCGGCCAATCTCGAGTTCGAGCTTGCGGCGCTCCTGCGAGATCAGCTCAACGAGTTGCGGGCGGTGGACGCGCCCAACGTCCACCGGCCGAGGTTCCCTCGCTCCCCGATGGTCCGGCGGTGACGGCGCTGCTCGACGAGGCCGGCGTGATCGCCATGGCGGAAGCCATGAGCAAAGCGCTCACTCCCGGAGAGGTCGTCTGGCTCTCCGGAGAGCTTGGTGCGGGGAAGACCACCTTCGTTCGAGCCCTGGTGCGCGGACTGGGAGCCCCGGCCGCGACCAGCCCGACCTATTCCCTGGTCCACCGCTACCCGTCGCCAAAGGGACCGGTCTTCCACGTGGATTGCTACCGCCTCCGCAACCCGTCGGACGCCCGCGATCTCGATTGGGAAACGCTGAGCGGCGGTGCGGTGCTGGTCATCGAGTGGCCGGAGCGGGCCCCGGGTTGGGCCCCCCGCCCGACCCGCCGGATCACCCTGGCGCATACCCCTAACCCGCAAGTCAGGCGGGTAGACGTCGAATGACGGCGCTGGCGATCGACACGACCACCGACCGGCTCTCGGTGGCGGCGCGCCGTGACGGCCGGACCGCAGGACGGGCGTGCGAGGGCGCCCGGCGCCACGCCGCCGAGCTGTTCCCGTTGATCGATGCGGTGTTCGGTGAGCTGGGGTGTGCGCTCCCCGACGTCCAGATCCTCGCCCTGTCGAACGGGCCCGGGAGCTTTACGGGGCTCCGGGTCGGCGCGGCAGCGATGAAGGCCCTCACGCGGGCGCAGCCAACGCTGTCGGTCTGGTCGGCCTCCAACCTGATGGTTCGTGCCGCCGGAGTGGCGCCGCATGGGGGTGCGCGAGTGTTGGTGGTCACCTCGGCCCTGCGAGGGGAGATCTACGCTGCGTGTTATCGCCTCGACCTTCCTCACCTGGTCGAAACAGTGAAGCCTCCAACCCTCACGGTTCCCGAAGCGCTTTATCGGGAGACCGCCGATCTCCTCGTCGCGGATGCGCCCGACACGGTCGTGGATCGGCTGGCCGATCGCCTGGCGATTCCCCTGGTACGGGGGACGCCTGGCCTCCCGAGCGCGAGCGCGTTGCTCGATTTGCTCGAAGTCCCCGGCGGTGCCGATCGGCTGGGAGATGTGGAGGGGTGGGAGCCGGTCTATGGCAGGATGGCCGAAGCACAGGTTCGCTGGGAGGCGGCTCATGGACGCCCGCTTTCGAATCCGTCCCGCGACGATCGCTGACGTCCCGGCGCTCGTCGCGGTGGAGCGCGCGTGCTTCAGCGATCCATGGAGCGCACACAGCATCACCGAGGTGGTGCAAGTTGCAACTTCACGGGCTTTTCTGGCAGAGGGATCGGGTGAGATCGTCGGGTATTTGCTCGCTCGACTCTCGGGGCCGGAAGGCGAAATACTGGACCTTGCCGTGCTGCCACGGGCGCGCCGGCGAGGGATTGCACGATCCTTACTCGACGTCGCATCGGCCGCACTCGCGGAGGCTGGCGTGGAGCACGTCTTTCTCGAGGTGCGGGAATCCAACCGGGCCGCCCTGGCGCTCTATGCTGCGGCCGGGTATCGGACGATCGGCATGCGACGGCATTATTATCGGAATCCGCCGGAAGACGCCCTGGTGCTGCGGACTGCACTCGTCCCCCGCGGTAATTCGGACCGCTGAGCGTATGTTTGCCTCATCGAATCACTTACTCCTGCACTACCATAGCCGGGTCCCGCAGGCTGACCCGTTGATTCATTCCCCTGGAGGTACCCCATGAGCCGGAGCTTGAACCGCGTGCAACTGATCGGCAACCTCGGCACGGATCCCGAGGTGCGCAGCATCGCGAACGGAAATCGCGTCGCCAACGTGTCCCTGGCAACCAGCCGCCAATGGAAGGGAGCTTCCGGCGAAAAGCAGGAAAAAACCGAATGGCACCGCGTTGTTCTCTGGAACAACCGAGGCTCAAATCTTGCTGATCTTGTCGAGCGCTACTGCAAGAAGGGCGACAAGATCTACGTCGAGGGCAGCATCGAGTACCGGAGCTGGCAGGACAAAGACGGCCAGACCCGCTACACCACGGAGATCATCGCCCGAGAAGTGATCCTCTTGTCCGGCAGGGGTGGCGCGGAGGGTGAATCATTCTCCGGCTCGAAGGCCGCCGCGGGTGCTGCGGCCGCAAAACCGGCTGCCAAGGACGAGTCCTTCGATGATTTCCCGGAGGCACTCGATGCTGAAGACGACGACCTTCCGTTCTAGCATGCTCATCCGAGCCGCGATGGCGATCCCTGTTCTCGCAGGGCTCACCATCGCGGCGTCGGCGCAGGGAGCACCAACCAGCTACACAGTCAAGGCGGGCGACACGCTCTGGAGGATCGCAGGGAGCGAGTTGGGTGATCCCCGTCGCTGGCCGGAAATCCAGCGGCTCAATAGCAGCTCCGTCGCCACGCCGCAAAGCCTGGCGACCGGGACGGTGCTCAAGCTGCCGGCTCAAGGGGCCAGCGCAGCAGCGCCATCTCCACCGCCACCCCCGCCGCCCCCGCCCCCAACACCGGGCAACCGGCCCGTATTGGAGGCGCCTCGGGCTCAACAGCCCGTTCTGATCGGTGACACCATCCCTCGGTTGCCCTACGACACCGCCGGAGATCCGGAGACGAGGTTGTTCCGATTGCAGCGCACCGCCAGTGCCTCGAATGCGTTTCGAACCTACCGGGAATCGAAGCCCAGGCCGCTCCGGGCCGGAGAGTTTTACTCGTCCGGGTTTTTGACCGACGGAGAGCGGTTGGCATTTGGCACCCTGTCCGGGACCGCCCCCCCTGATTCTGCGCCGGGTACTGCAAAGCGGGCGGGGGGAAGCGCGATCCAGCGCTACACCAAGGTCATGCTCACCCCGGCGGCTGGAGCGACGTACGCCGCGGGAGACACCCTGCTCGTGGTCGAGCGCCGAGCGGCCCCGGCGGGGTTTGGCGAAGCCTTGGTTCCGACTGGGATGATCCGGGTGCTCCGCCAGGATCGGTCCCAGGCGATCGGCGAAGTCGTTACGGTATTCGGATCGCTCCAAAAGGGTCAGGCGGTGCTGGCGGCGCCGAGATTCCGCGATCCCGGTCCGATGAGCTACCTGTCGGTGACGAGTGGAGTCGAGGGCCGGGTCCTGCTGGTCCGCGACCCACGGGAGCTCAGGCTTCCGCATCAGGTCCTTTTTCTCGACGTCGGTCGCTCGAGAGGCGTAGCGCCGGGTGACCTGTTTGAGGTCCAGGGAGTCGGTCGTGCCCTGGCCGTGTTGCAGGTGGTCATGGTGCGGGAGCGCTCCGCAACAGCGAAGGTGATCGGCGTGAGGGCGCCTGGGTTCGGCGCCGGCTCGCGGGTCAGGCAAGTCGCCAAGCTGGGCGGCTGATTCATGGCGTGCGAGCGACGGCGCCCCGCCCATCCAACCGGATGAGGCGGGGCGTGGCGTTTTTCCGGGGGCAGCCCTCCCCTATCTTTCGCTGATGATGCTCCTTCAGGCCGATGCCGCGGGCCCCTCCTCCTGGTG
>Ga0187892_10008907_pt1 | contig 13460 bp, 18 predicted proteins | sample MA1701073metaG_FD_139345 | JGI IMG/M metagenome (GOLD analysis project Ga0187892, IMG submission 139345) | Bio-ooze microbial communities from a basaltic lava cave in the Kipuka Kanohina Cave System on the Island of Hawaii, USA - MA170107-3 metaG ...
AACATGCTGGAGAATCCACTCACGGGTGACCCTCCTGTCGGTTGATGGTGTCGAAGCTTGCCGGCCTCGACCTCACCATACCCCAGGGGCTCACCCGCTCTCACCGTAATTTGGACAAGAGTGTCCTCGAGCGTGTTCTCCAGGAGCTTGCCGTTCAGCGCGAAGCCGTCGGGCGCGAACTGGTGGCAGCTTGCGCAGAACTGCGATCGCAGGAAGGCCCCGCTCCGAGTCACTCCGTTGTGGGGCACGGCCCCGGACGGGGAGTTGCTTGCCATGAGCCCATCTCGCCGCGGGGGACCGAACCGCTCGTGCCGCCGGACGTGGCACCCCGCGCACACGACGCCCTGCGTCTGGAGCGCAGGGTCGAAGTCGGGGTTCTTCCGCCCCGCGAGGTCCGGTTGCTGCTCGGCCAGGGGCGCGTGGCAGCTCAGGCAGAGGTCGGCGGACTCGGGGTCGGCCCTGGTCATCTCGACGAGCTGACTCGTGACCCCGGGGCCCATCGCCCCCGAGTGAAGGCTCGTCTTCCAATCAGCATACTGGGCGGGGTGGCAGGCGCCGCAGCTCTCCGGCAGGAGCGAGCGCTCGATCGCCGAGAACCGCGCGGGGGGCGTTCCCTGGGGCACGATCGGGCGGCGCCAATGGCGCTCCAGAAACTGGAGTTCGTCCGGTGATGGGCCAGCGAGCTGCCGCTCTCGCGCGCTGGGCGGTCCCCACGAGACGAGTACGACCAGTGTCGCCAGACCGAGCAGCCGGACGGAGCGGCGGACCAGAGGGCCGGGGATCATTCGCGCGCTGCTCAGGGCAGGCGCGTGACCAGCTCTACCTGTCGGCCGTCGCGGAGGACCGTGATCGTGATCTCGCCGCCAGGATGAAGTCTGCCCAGGTCGGCCTGGATGCGTTCGTATGTCCCGACCCCGCCCACCGGGATTCCCTGTACTTGCAGGATCACATCGCCACCGAGGGTGAGCTCGGTCCCGTCGCTCGGGAGGAGGGCTTTCAGTGCACCCGCGCGCAATCCGATCCGGGCCGCCGGCGAGTTCGCGGCTACCCGCTGGACGAGCAGCCCTGTCGGCTGCGGCAGGTTGAACGCGCGCGCGAGATCGCCCGAGAGGAAATAGCCCGAGAATCCCGACCAGACTGATTTGCGCTCGAGCAGGAGCCGCCGCGCCATGTTCGAGGTCACGACGAAGCCAAGGCCCTCGGAGCCGCCTGACTTCGAGACGATGTGGCTCACGATCCCGACGACCTCACCGCTCATGCTGAACATCGGGCCGCCCGAGTTCCCCTGGTTGATCGCCGCGTCGGTCTGGAAGAACTCGGCGCGCGACATCGCGGCGTACACGGTGTTCGGCTGGTGGCGCGCGCTGATATGGCCCACGCTCAGCGTCTGGCGGATCCCGTAGGGCGCGCCCACCACGAACACCTGGTCGCCGACGTCAACGGTGTCCGAATCGGCGAGTGTCGCACTCAGCGCGCCCGCCGGCACGCGGGCGAGCTGGAGCAGGGCCACGTCCGCCTCGGGCTCGGACGCGACGACGCGAGCGTCGACGGCGCTGCCGTCGACGAAGGTCACAACGATCTCGTCGGCCAGGTGCGCCACGTGGGCGGCGGTGATCACCCGGCCGTCACTCGAGACGAGAACGCCCGATCCCACCGTGGACACGCCGGAGACCGTGTCCGGGCTATCCCGGTCAATCGTGCGCTCGGTGACGCGAATCGTGACCACTGAGGCTCGGACGCGCTTGAAGACCTCCCCCACGCTGTGGCCGCCGGCGGGAGAGGACGACCCGAGAAGGATCCCGATAGTCACGAGGGCGAGGGGCGGAATCATGTTTCGATGCGCGCCAAGAAGATTGGCGCGGGGCGGCGTCACCGGCTCCGCCCGCCTCGTGTCACTGGCCTGGGGTCCGGCGCCGCGCTGTCGAGCGCGAGCGGGACCCACTCCGTGACGTCGCCGTGCCAGATCCCGACGATCCCTTCGTGTGAAACCGCGTACACTCGCCGGGAGTCGGCATCGAGGAAGGCGAAGGCTTGGAGCGGGCCCCAGAATTCCGGCGCGGCGGGGGCGGGCGTCCACCGGGTGCCGTCGGCTGCACCCTGGAAGACCCCCTCGCTCGTGGCAGCCAGCAGGCGTTCGGGCATCCACGGTAGGACCGCGATCGACGCCGTTCGCAGCGCGAGGCCTCCCTTGGGCCGGCTCCAGCTCCGGCCGCGGTCGTGGCTCACGAGGACCCCGGTCTCCGTCGTGGCGTAGAGCCATCCCGGAGGATCCGGGGTGGCCGCCAGGCCCAACACCGCGTCTAGCATCTGTACCCCGACGAGCCGCTCCCATGCCTGGTTCCCGGCCGCTCGCCGCAGCAGGCCGTGGCCGACCACCCAGACGAGAACCGCGCCTGGTTCCTGCGGGTCGAGCGTGAGCGCGTGCACGTCCCGACCGGGGAGCCCGAAAGAGTCATCGGCCCAGCGTCGGCCCGCGTCTCTGCTTACAAGCAGGCCTTGGCCGTGGGTCGCGGCGTATAGCACGCCGGTGCGCGGTTCCCGCGCCAGCGCCCGTACGTCCTCGCCGCTGAAGCGTGCTGCCGCCAGTCGCCAGGTCCGGCCCCGATCCTCGCTCCGGAAGAGACCGATATGCGTGCCGGCCAGTATGGTGCGGAGACCGGGGGTGACGGCCAGCGCGTGGAAATGGCCTCCGCCGGCGGTCACCAGACCGTAGGGGTACGCCTGGCGTGGGTCGATCGCGGCTCTCGCCGCAGGGGCGCGGTGCTCGTGGCCCTCATGGGCGTGGGCGAGAAGCGGTCCGAGAAGAAGCACAACGCTCAGAACTGGCGCCGCGCACCTCCATGTTCTTGTCACTCGCCGAGCCCATGCCCGGAGCTCTATTGCTGGATACCTTATCGGACCCATCATCAGCCTTGAGAACCCCGGGAGGTCGGGCTTTATTCCCCGCGCGCGGACCGTAGCGGCACTATCCCCCGGCGAGCGCTGACTCCGTGGTCGGCCGGTCGGCTCTACGGGGCGCGGGGAGGGGCCCCGACGCAGAGAGGTGGTGGCGCTGGCGCGGGGACGGAAGGGTCGCGGGGGCACCTGGTGGTGGAAGCCTTCCCTGCCCAAGGTGAGGTGCCGCCGCCAGACTGGTTCGGTGCCGAGCCGGCCTGACGGCGGATCCTTGCCGAACGCGATGAAGGCGTCTTGTCGGGTGGCAGCGTCAGCCAGAACTTCGCAAACTGCTCGTGCAGCTCGGCGAAGAACCGCTCTGGCTTCTCCCGACGCTCGAACCGCGCGACGAGTTGCCCCGACCTCGATCGACCTCGACCGCGTCCGCTGCCGCCCCGCCCCGAACATGGTGCTCGCCCCTGACTTAGCCCGGGACCCGGCCGGCGGGCAGGGAATAGATCCGGCACCGACGGAGTTTCCACTTTGGAAGCAGCTAGTGAAGGAGGCTACCGTGCTCAGAAGCGTCTTGTCCAGAGTCGGCGTTGGTGCCGCACTGGTTCTGACGGCTGCGGCGTGCACTGGCCCTCAGGCGGGCAGTGCCGGGCCGGCCGCGAACCCGTGTGCGGGGAAGAATCCATGCGCTGCCAAGCAGCGGGGAGCGCCGAGAGACGCCACCGCCGAGGCCGCGCTTCAGGTATACCGAGGCTGGAAGAAGGTGAACGAAGCGCCCGTCCTGAGCCAAAACTCATGGGAATCGTTTCGTGTTCACGTACGTCAACCCGACGGCGGCACGCGCCGCTCTCAGCGGAGCCTTTCCCTTCCCGGTCGGGGCGGTCCTGGCCAAGGAATCGTTCGAGAACGACGGCGGCAAGGCCGGGCCCAAGGGACCGCTCTTCGTCATGGAGAAGCGTGCCCGGGGCTACGATCCTGAGCGCAACGACTGGCACTACGCGATGCTGAACCCCGATGGTGTCGTGGCCATGGCGGGCGACGGGTCGGCCGGAGAGCTCGACCGCGTTCTGCTCCGGCTGCCACAGCGTGGCGCGGGTCAACGACTTCGTCTTTGGCAATGGCACGATCATGAAGGTGAAGCCCACCCCGATGGCGGCGCCGGGGACGAATCCCTGTGCCCCGGGGAATCCCTGTGCGGCGAATCCGTGCGCGTCCAAGCGATAAGCATGGCGAGGCGCTCCCTCGGTCTCCGGTCCGCTCCCGCGGCCACGAGACGTTCTCACCGGCCCGACCCATCTCGGGCCGACGCAGGGAGACTGTTCCCCATGATTCCCTTTCCATTCGAAGGAGGCGTCAAGACATGACCGAAGTCACCATCACCAAGGTCGTCGACGTCGAGGCCCAGAATGCATGGAACGCGATCCGGTCGATCGGAGGACTCGATCGATGGTTCCAGCTCATCGCCAAGTGCCAGGTTCAGGGCCAAGGGGTGGGTGCGAAGCGCGTGTGCGAACTGACCAACGGCGTGACCTTGATCGAACGCCTCGAGCAGATCGACGACGCCGGCAAGGTCTTCAAGTACTCGATCACGGATTCGCCGCTCCCGGTCAGCAACTACCTCGGCACCTCGTCTGGACGAAGCGGCCCCCTAAACTACAGTAGGTGACGGAGCCGGGCGCCGCCGGGAGCGCAATCGCCGCCACCCACCGCTGCTGGCGCATCACTCTGCATCATGGGGTCGTTCAGGGTGAGATTCGGCTAAACTGCGGGAGGTCCCCGACGTTGGCGGGTTCGTCTTCGACGCTTACGGCACCCTCTTCGACACCCACTCCGTCGTGGAAGCTGGGGGGACTCTCACCGGCGATCCGCTGGCGCTCTCCGCCCGCCTGGGCAATGGCCCACAGGATCACGCCCGAGGTGGTGCCCTTGAGTCTACGGCGAACCTCATTCCGACGCGCTCACGGGCGATTCTCCGGAGGACCGTAGCGCCGCTGTCCCCCGGTGAACGCCACTCCGTGGTCGGGCGGTCAGATCCGCGGGCGCGATGGGACCCAGCCTCGAGAAGCGGCGGTCGTGGGCCCCGGGGGGAATGGAGAGCTCGCGGGGCCCCTGGCGGCGGAGGCCTTCCCCTGCCCGAGGTGAGGTACCCGCCTCGCGCCTCCTGGAATAAAAACGGCCGCCCGTGGTTTCAAGATGGTGAGCAACCCGACGGGACACCAGGCCACTGCTTTCCAGGAGGAGAGACGATGACTACCACCGCTCGAGGACTCGCACTCACAGCCATTCTTCTCGTACTCACTGCCGGCGCCGCCTCGGCCCAGGCGGCCAAGGGCAAGGCCGCGGAGATCACTGGCCGGGTCGTCGATAACGTCTGCTGGCTGACGATGGGCCAGAAAGGTGAGGGGCATCGGGACTGCGCCATCGGCTGCGACAAGGCAGGGGTCCGGATGGCCCTGCTGGACGAGAAGGCGAACGTGCTTTACACGCTCATGGCCGACAAGCCGTTCGTGGATCCCAACGCCACCATCCGCGAGCATTTGGAGCGTATTGTCACGGTCAAGGGTGACCTCTACAGTGCACCGGGAGGTCAGCGGGTCCTTGCGGTCAAGGAGGTCGTTGCGCAGGCGGGGAACCCGTGTGCCGCCAAGAACCCGTGCGCGGCCAAGAATCCCTGTGCGGCGAAGAATCCGTGCGCGGCCAAGAACCCCTGTGCCGCCAAGAACCCCTGCGCCAGTAAGAGTCGGTAGGCAGGGACAATGGATCGGAAAATTCGCCGGTGGACTCGTAGAAGCTGGGTCTCCGGTGAGGCAGGGCGCCGCTTCCTCCGGGCGGCGCCCTGTGTTGTTCCCCGTGGTTTCGGGCAGATTCTGTACCCCCCCCCCGGGGCGGTAGGGTGAGGCGTGAGAGTCAGGACCCCGTCGCCGCCTGTCCGCTGTCGGCGCGAAATCTCCCATCCTGGGCGCAAGCTTGGACAACTGCGTTTCTCGTCCTCCTCCTCGTTGGCGGAGTCACCCCAGCAAGTGCCCGACCACCTGTCTGTCCGGCCAGCGAGGGCTTGGTGCTTGTACCGGCCGGATCATTCGTGATGGGCAGCGACGCGAGGGAGCGGGCCCTTGCTCGGTCACTGTCCAGCCCGGCCACCGTCGAGGCGGACTGGTTCAGCGCCGAGCTGCCCCGACGCCTGGTCGATACGCAGGCGTTCTGCGTCAACAGCACGCTGGTGACGCAAGCCCAGTACGCAGAGTTTGTTCGATCAACGTCGCACCGCCCGCCGGGTATCTCAAGGGATGAGTATCAGCGTCAGGGCTTCCTGGTTCATGACTATGACCGTGAGGTCACCCCCTATCTCTGGCGTGGTGCCGAGCCGCCTCGCCACCAGGCTGACCATCCAGTCGTGCTCGTGAGCGTCCTCGACGCTGAGACGTTCTGCCGGTGGCGGCACCACGAGGGCCGCCTCCCGACCGAGGTCGAGTGGGAGAGGGCCAGCCGAGGCGATGACGGACGGATCTTCCCATGGGGCGACGCCTGGGATCCAGCCAGACTCCATAGTGCTGCCCGCGGCCCGGGGGGGACAACGCCGGCCGAGTGGCACGCGGCCGGCCGGAGTCCTCATGGGCTCCTGGACGCGGTGGGAAACGTCTTCCAGTGGACCTCCAGCCGGCTTGCCGATGGCCGCGCCGTCCTGAAGGGATGCGCGTGGGATGACGACGCCGGCCTGTGTCGACCGGCGTTCCGTCACGGCCGGCCTGAGGGCAGCCGTCATGTCCTGATCGGCTTCCGGTGTGTGGCTCCAGCCGGGCAACCGGATCGGGAATAAACCAACTCGCCGGTCTGTTCAAGCGATGACTAACCCGAATTCTGGACTCAGGAGGGCGAGCATGAGGACAGCGGTCCGACTGATACTGCTACAAATGGTGGCGTTCGGCCTGGGCATGGCCACCGTCTCGGGCGAGGCCGCCACCGGCAAGCCGGTGACGGTCACGGGACGGGTCGTCGACAATGTATGCTGGTTGACCATGGGGCTGATCGGCGAAAGCCACCGGGAGTGCGCCATCGGCTGTGACAAGGCAGGGGTCCGGATGGCGCTCCTGGACGAGAAGGCGAACGTCCTCTACACGCTCATGGCCGACAAGCCGTTCGTCGACCCCAATGCGCTGATTCGGCCGCATTTCGAGCGGGTGGTGACCGTGAAGGGAGACTTGTACACCGCGCCGGGCGGCCAGCTGGTACTGGCAGCCAAGGACGTGTCAGCCAAGACCAGTGCGGCCAACCCCTGCGCGGCCAAGAACCCCTGCGCGGCGAAAGTGGCGACGAACCCGTGTGCGATGAAGGCCGCCAAGAATCCGGTCCCGGCCCACTGCGCCGGCGCCTGGGACTCGGTGAAGGGGTCGAACTTCGGGGCCTGCCCGTAGGGGCTCGAAGTGATTGGAGCCGGCCCGGCTCATGAGCTGGCCACGACTCGGACCCCAGGCACGAGACTTCGAGGATGCCGCGCTCGTTCACCTGGACGTGCTGTACCGTGGAGCACTCAGGCTCACCAGGAATCGCGCGGATGCCGAGGATCTCGTGCAGGAGACCGTCGCTCGGGCGTTCCGGCGCTTCGACCAGTTCCACCTTGGGACCAATTGCCGAGCATGGCTCTTCAAGATCATGCGTAACCTGTTCCTTAATCGCGTTCGGACTGATCGGGAGAGCCCACACGAGGGCGAGTTCTTCGAGGGGTCCATCGGCTCGGCAGAGGCTGTACGGTTGGAGGCTCCCTCCCCGGAGGAGGAGTTCCTTGAGACCGTGGTTCACGGTGACGTCGATCGAGCGCTCCACGGGCTGCCCGCGTCGTACCGGGACGTCGTGGTGTTTCGTGACATCGAGGGGTTCACATATCGCGAGATTGCCGAGGCACTGGAGTGCCCGATCGGCACCGTAATGTCCCGGCTATCCCGGGGTCGAAAACTCCTCCGCGTCGCGCTCGATGCGCTGGCGCGCGAGCGTCGGTATCGGGAGCCGTGAACATGGATTGCCGTCAGATCTCCGCGTATCTGGAGCCCTACGGCGACGGCGAACTCGAGATCGCGCAGGTCGCCCTCGTGGAGGGGCATCTCGCGGCCTGCCGTGCGTGCCAGGAGAGCGTCGCCGAGTTCCGCCGATTCCGGGAACTCCTCCGGCAACAGCCCAGGGAGACCGCGCCTGACGACCTCCGGGCTGGTGTTCTCAGGGTCATCCGGCGGAACGCCGTGCAGCGGATCGCCCGAGTCTGGATTCTGGCGCCCGCCGCCGCCGCCGTCCTGCTCGCGCTGGGAGCCGGGCTCGGCGTGCGTGCCCTGACGCCGGACACCCTGTCGGCCCCATCCCCGCTGGTCGCGGGCCTGATCGCCCAGCACATGGTCTACTCGCAGCTCGAGTCGCCAGCCGAGTTCTCGTCGGCCGAAGGCCGGGAGGTTCACGAGTGGTTCCGCCACCGGCTGAGCATGTCCGTCTCCGTTCCCGACTATACGCCCGCCGGCATTCGTCTCCTGGGCGGGAGGGTCACCGAAGGCGGAGGCCAACGGGCAGCCTACCTGCTGTACGCCAAGGGCCATACCTTGATGTCGGCGTTCGCCGTGACCGGGGAAGCCCTCCCGCAAGCGGGGACGACGACAACCTCCTACCGCGGAGCCACCTATCGCGTCATCGAAACCGCCGGGCACCGGGGGGTCTTCTGGGTCCAGGACGGAACGGTCCTGGGGCTCATCTCGACGCTCGACTTTGCTGGGATCCTGGAGTGCGCGGACCGGCTTCGTGCTCAACGCGAGCTGGAGCGCCGGAGCTGACGCAGGCGGATACGGCGGGCGCAATCATGCATGCCGGGGGCAAGGCCAAAACGCCCGCGCACTGGGTCGCGCAGGCCCGGGAGCGTCTGAGCGCGATCGAGCAGGACGTCCGGGAGCTGGACCGTCGGCTTCGGGCCGTCGAAGCGACGCAGGCCCGGATCGATGCCGACGAGGAGATAACCCGGATCGACGCCGAGGTCGCGTGGATCGAGACTGCTGCCCAGGCACGACAGATCCAGGCCGAGGTGGAGGCGGCCGCGATCTGGCTCGAGGCGACCACCCCGCATTACCCGCGGATGTAAGTGGTCGGAAGATCGGTGCTCGGGCTGACCGTGATCAATCGGCGGACCGACGACGGCGTGGTCGGGTCGAGTCGGCCCCCGTGTCTCCTCGACCCCTGCCGGCGGTACAGGGCGGGCGATGGCAGAGGGAGGCGATGAGGCGCCGACTTCGTGCGAGCGGCCTGATTGCGGGGGCCGCCATCGTGCTGGTCGCGGCGTTCGCCGGCGCTGCCTCGCTGAGAACGGACACGTCCAAGGCTCTGGTGCCGCTGGACGACATTGTCGCGGGTGGGCCGCCGCCAGATGGCATCCCCGCGATCGATCGTCCGGCTTTCGTGACCCCGGCGGCTGCCGCCGCCTGGCTCACCCCGAAGGAGCCCGTGCTCGGCCTCGATATCAACGGTGATGCCCGCGCGTACCCGCTGCAGATCCTGATGTGGCACGAGATCGTGAACGATGCGGTTGGCAGCACGCGCGTCGTCGTCACCTACTGCCCGCTGTGCAACTCGGGCCTGGTCTTCGAGCGCTCGATCGCCGGCCGGACGCTGGACTTCGGAACGTCGGGCCAACTCTACAAGAGCGACCTCGTGATGTACGATCGGCAGACCCATTCCCTCTGGTCGCAAATGGACGGTCGGGCCATCGTCGGTGAGCTCGCCGGCACACAGCTCACCGTCATTCCCGCTAACACGATCTCTTTCGAGGAGTGGCGGGCGGCGCACCAGGCGGGCAAGGTCCTCTCGCGCGAGACCGGCCACAGTCGCCGATACGGAGTCAACCCCTATACAGCGTACGATCAACCGCTGCAGAGTCCCCTGCTCTTCACCGGGCGTCCGGATCCGCGCAGGCCGCCGAAAGAGCGCGTGGTGGGCGTCAAGGTCGGCGGGGTGGCGCGCGCGTACCCGTGGTCACTCCTCGAGCGCCGCGGTGTGATCCACGACCGCCTGGAGAGCGAGACCCTCGTGGTTTTCCACCAGCAGGGTGCGCTCTCGGCCCTCGACGAGAGCGAGATCCGCCGGTCGCGCGCAGTCGGTGCCACAGCCGTGTTCAGCCGCCAGCTGGACGGGCGGGTGCTGACGTTCGTCGCGGCAGGCGCGCGCTTCCGCGACCAGGAGACCGGATCGATCTGGACTCTGCCCGGCCGGGCGGTCGACGGGCCGCTCGCCGGCTGCCGGCTGCGCGCGATCCCGCACGTCGATGCCTTCTGGTTCGCGTGGGCCGCGTTCAATCCCGCAACCTCGCTGGCTGGCGGCGAATGACCCATGTCTCTTTCGCCCGCGTTGCCGAGGAGACCGCCCTATGATCCGTCCCGGACCCTGCCGCAGCATCCTCACTCTCACGCTCCTCGGGCTGGTGCTCACCACTCCCGCAGCCACACCGAGCGTCGATGCCCAGGTGGCCGAGCTCGGCATGACCTCGCTGAACGGCAGGCCGGCGCCCGCGTTCAGCCTGAAGACTCTGAACGGCACTGAGATGGCCCTGGCCAGTCTGCGAGGTCGCGTGGTGATGCTATACTTCTGGGCCACGTGGTGACCGCACTGCACGAGGGAGTTGCCCTCGACTGTTCAGCAGCTGGACCGAGAATTTTCCGCTCGCGGTCTCTCCATCGTCGCCGTGAACATCGAGGAGGACCGGGCCAAGGTCGCCGCCTGGGTGCAGAAGCACAAGCTCACGCTGCCGGTGCTGCTGGACGGCGACGGCGCCGTGACCAGCGAGTACGGCGTGATCGCCACGCCGACCGCGTTCCTGCTCGACCGGAACGGCCGGTTGTTGGGGCGCTCTATTGGCCCGCGCAACTGGGGATCTGCCGAGACGAAGGCGGCGCTCTCCGGCCTCCTCGGTTGACCGAGCGACGATCCAGCGCCGAACCCGCTTCCGTCCGAACATCCTTGTCGCCGGGGTGAACGGGCTGCGGAGCGGGAGTGGCCCGGGCGTCGAGCCCAGGCCGGCGAAGCGATCATCGGCGTCAAGAAGCTCCGGGGCCGATGTGTCATGACGACGCATGACTCGGACACGATGGAGCACGTTCCGACTGTCCTGCGGCGCCGCTTGGTCGCGGGCGGGCTTCACCTCTCTGGCGTTCCTTCAGAGCGCACAGTCGCGCTCCCTCGAGTGGAAGAGCGTGCGGTGGTGAGAGACGACCCTCCCGGGTTACTCCGACAGGCCCCCAGCGTGTTCGAGTGACCGTGGCGGCTCCCACCGAGGGTGTACGCCGGCCCGGGTGTCCGGTAGAATCGCGTCGCGGTCGAGAGGTGTCATAGCCGAAGCGGAGGGAAGCCATGGCCGACGATTTCGAATACGTGTCCCGCACGCGGTTGGAATATCGTGACGGCCTCCGTCACGCGTACCTGGGTGAGGTCCGGGAGCCCGTCGTGTACGGTGTCCAGGGAGCTCTGCGAGAATACTACGGAGTCCCCGAAGGGCCGCCGATCGCCTCGACCCTCGACCATATCGTGGCGGCGGTTGCCGGCTGAATGTACGGCACCCTGCGGGGTGCCCTGGCCGGGCGCCAGATCGCGTTCGATCGCGACTCCTTCACGGCTGCCGTCGAGGGCCGGATCGTGGGCGTCGGCAAGACGATCCGGATCAAGTCCATCCACGTCCACTACCAGCTCGCTGTGCCCGCCGAGGCCCGGGAGGCGACGGAGCGAGCTCTCCATGTCCACCCCCAGGGATGTCCGGCGCACCAGAGCGTGAAGGACGCCATCGAGATCTCCTGGGACGCGATGGTCAAGGCCGGCGACCACGTCGTGTCCCTCCGGAGCGACGGGGCCTGATGCCGCTACGGCCCAGGGACTTCAGCGAGATCGGCCCGAAGGAGGGCGAGCGGTTTCCCGACGTGCGCTTGGCGGATCAGTGCGGGACCATCGTCGACGTGCACGAGGCACGTGCCGGACGGAAAGCGCTGGTGGTCTTCTATCGCAGCGCCGAGTGGTGACCGTTCTGCAAGACGCAGCTCGTCGAGCTGCAACGGGTGCTGCCTCGGCTCCGCGCCGAGCGGGTCGCGCTCTTCGCGATCAGCTACGATGCGGTCGAGGTCCTCCGCCAATTCGCGGCGGAGCGAGGCATTGACTTCCCGCTCCTGTCCGATACCGGAAGCGCAGTGATTCGCCAGCTCGGTCTTCTCAACGAGCGCGTCCATGACGACCACGGCGCCTACGGGGTCGCGCCCAATCCGAGACACCTGGGAGTCCCCTACCCCGGGGCCTTTCTTTTGGACGAAAGGGGCGTGATCACGCACAAGCGATTTCACACGAGCTATCGGGAGCGTGAGACTGGCGTCGGCCTCGTCGCCCATGTCCTAGGCGTGACGGCCAGCGGGAGCGGCCCTGCCGCCGAGTGGAAGGCCGACGGCATCTCCATCCGGGCCTCGCTCGATTCACCGACCTACTGCTGGTTTCAGCGGCTGCGTCTCGATCTCACCATCGCGCTCGCCGACCGATTCCACATTCATGGCCGACCGGCCGCGGAGGGTTGCGTGCCGCTCTCTCTTCTGGTGGCTCCACTCGAGGGGGTGGAGGTGGGAGAGGTACAGTGGCCAGAACCCCGTCGGCTCGCTGACCCCGAGACGCCCGACGAGTGCTGGGTCCACCACGGAACGGTTCGGGCGTCCCTCCCGCTCACCTTCACGGCTCCGGCTGGGGGCGGCGACCGGATCGTCCAGGTTGCAGTGACCTACCAGCCGCACGATCACTCGACCAGCCTGGGTCCGTCGACAGTCCGCCTGGAGCTGGCGGTCAAGGAAGTCGCGCTCGTAGGTCGAACTTTGCCGTCGAGAACCTGAAGCGAGGTTGCGCGGGTCGAGCAGTTCGTCCCGCCGCGGTTCCGGGAGTCGAGATCTCCAGCAAAGGCTTGGCCCCGGCCGTCGTGCCCCTGGATCAACAAAGCGTCGCTCCGGGGCTGGTCGGTGACTTCTCCACCTTGAGACCTGGCTGGGCCGCCCCCACCCTCTCACCGAGCGCCAGGTCCTGAGCGGGCCCGCCTATGACGAGCCCGACCGCCGAGCCGGACCTGCCCCGGGCGGCGCGGGTCCGCCGTCGTGAATTCACAGCGCTTTCACAAGCGAGCGGGAGGCGGCGTCCATACTCTCTGCGGTGACCGGGTCATCCGGCACGATATCTCTTCAGGAGGGTGGCATGACGAACCCGAGCGGCCGTGGAACGAGCAGATCCTTGATGGGCTGGACCCGAGCTGGCGCGGTTGGCGTGGTGGGCGTCGCCCTGATCGTGGCCGGCTGTTCCCGGGGCATGATGGACAGCGAAAAGGCCATGAACGACCCGAAGCCGATGGAACAGGACAAGATGGCGGACCAGGAGAAGCCCAAGGATGCGACGATGGACAAGCAGATGATGGACAAGCAGATGATGGACAAGCAGATGATGGACAAGCAGATGATGGACGACAAGGGCATGGAGAAGAAGTGATGAGCCGGGCGCGCCGGCGCGGGGTCCTGGCCGTGGTGCTGCTGGCCGGCCTGCTGGGCGTG
>Ga0187892_10008908_pt1 | contig 13459 bp, 11 predicted proteins | sample MA1701073metaG_FD_139345 | JGI IMG/M metagenome (GOLD analysis project Ga0187892, IMG submission 139345) | Bio-ooze microbial communities from a basaltic lava cave in the Kipuka Kanohina Cave System on the Island of Hawaii, USA - MA170107-3 metaG ...
GACCACTGTGAGTACCCCTGCGTCTTGATCGAGTAGGCGGCGTCGAAGAACTGGGCCAGATCCCGCACCGGTCCCTCGAACGACTCAGCCGTCGGGTCGGTCGGGACCGGCCAAGTCTCGCCGATGAGATCGACGCCCTGGGCGATGCGCTGAAACTTGGCGAAGTGCGACAGCTCTGACATGCCCGGCGTCGGGTTCGTGGGGTCGAGGGGCACCTGATCGTCGCCCGGCCGGGCGCCCTCGCCTTGCTCGACGATCGTGGCGATGGCTTCGGAGGCCGTCTTCAGGTCGCAGACAACGATGGGCGAACCGCCACCGTCCTGGTTCCAGTAGCCGGAGTAGTACTGGAGGTCGGGGCGGTTGCCCGCCCAGAGATCGGGACCGAGTTCCCGGTCGAGGTATGTAAAGCCGTCGCGGATGGCGGCGTAGAACTGGCCGAGGGTGTTGTACTCCCCGCCCTGCGGCGGGGCCCCGGCCTTGGCAGGCAGCTCGAGGGGCATGAACACTTCGGTCATCAGCGAGGTGGAGCACGCCCCCAGATGCAGCGGTAGCGGGGGTGTGCGGTGCAGCATGTCGCTCGGGTAGGTGGGGATCATGACCTTGTCGTAGAGGTTCGCTTCGCTTCCGCCGCCGGCGGCCACCATGAGGTTGCGGGCCAGGCAGAGGTGCAGCATCTCCTCGATCACGACGCTGCGGATGGAGCGGAAACCGGACAGGCCTGGCGACCACTGTGAGTACCCCTGCGTCTTGATCGAGTAGGCGGCGTAAAGGTAAAGCGGGATCGTCGACAGCTCGACCTGCATGGCGTGGTACAGGTGATCCCGCAACTCGTGCACCGTCGTGATCGGCTTCTCCACATTGAGCGGGCGGACCTTCGGCGCTAGCAGCATGAGCCCTCCTTGTCGACGACTCGGCGGAACAAGCCCTTGTCAGCCCAGCCCGCGATCATGTGGAGCACGGCCGCGCACGGCACGCCCGCGCTCCGCCCCGCCGTGGCCGAGTCGGCGCCCTGCCGGAGGGCGTCGAGCACGGTGAAGCCGTCCGGCGCCAGGCCGACCAACTCGACCCGGTAGTCCCGCCGCACCAGCGCCAGGTGGGTGTCGCACGGCAACGGGATCGGCGGTTCCTCGCCCCGCCTCACGGCGGTCACGTACGCGCCGACCGGGTAACGGCTGCGGAGCACGCGCAGGCACGGCACCGGGGTCACGGCGACGGCGCGGCAGCCGCAGCCGCGGCAGCAGCCGCCTGCGGCGGCCGCGGCGGCCGCGGCTGGCACATCAGCGGAGCTGGCGATCGCCTCGCCTTCGGCGCCCTCGCCGTCGTACACCTCGAGAAAGGCCCGCTCGAAACGAGCCACGTCGATGAGCAGGTCTGGCCACGCCTCCGGGGCGGGCGGCCGGGTCGCCGCGAGGTGGTCGGCGAACCCTTCGTTGAGCCGGAAGAGCGTGTACCCAGCCGGCGGGCGGGCGGCGAGGAAGTCCCGGGCGAAAGCGTCGAACACCTCGTGCCCGAGGAGGTGGATCAGCGCCGGGTGCATGGCCCGCAGGCACTCCACAAGTCGCAGCTCGTAGCCGCGCCGGTAGATCGCCAACCGCTCGCAGGCGGTCAGCGTCGCCGACGGGGCGACGACGCGGTCGACCTCCACCCCCGACAACTCATCGTGGAGGCGCCCGATCATCCACCGCTGGAGCTCGGCCAACCCGAGGCCTTCACCCATCCAGACCCGCTCCGACGAGGTGGGCCACGGGATTGGACACTGTGGCCGGGCCGCCTGCGGTGGTCCCTGGCGCCATCGGCGAGCCTCCGGCGCGCGCCCGCAACGCCTCGGCGTGCACCACGGGGAACGGCGGTAGGTTGGCGTCCCATTCCAACAGGGTGGAGACCGGGCCGAACCGTTCGATCGCACGGCGGTACAGCGCCCAGACCGGTTCGGGCACCGGCCGGTCGTGCGTGTCCACCAGGTGCGTGCCGAGGTCGGCGTGGCCGGCGACGTGGATCGCCACCACCCGGTCGGCGGGGATCGCGCGGATCAGGTCGGCCGGGTCGTAGCCGTGGTTGGTCCCGGAAACGAAGGCGTTGTTCACGTCGAGGAGGAGGCCGCAGTCCGCATCGACCGCGAGGCGGGCCAGGAACTCGTGCTCGGGCATCTGCGACGCCGTGAACGTGAGATAGGTGCTCGGGTTCTCCAGCACCAGCCGGCGTTCCAGGAAGTCCTGCACCACCCGAACGCGCCCGGCGACGTGAGCCAGGGACTGATCGGTGAAGGGCAGGGGGAGGAGGTCGTGACTTGTCACCCCGCCCACGCCCGTCCAGCAGACGTGGTCCGAAACCCAGACGGCGGCGATGCCCTCCGCCAGGCGCTTCAGCTTGCCCAGGTACTCGAAGTCAAGGGGATCCGTGCTGCCGATCGACAACGAGACTCCGTGAAGCGCCACCGGGTAGCGCTCGGCCACCTCGTCCAGGACGCGACGGGGCCGGCCCCCGGAGTCGAGGAAGTTCTCGGTGATGGCCTCGAACCAGTCGACGGCCGGCTTGTCGTCCAGCAAGTGTCGGAAGTGCGCGGCGCGCAGGCCCACGCCGACGCCCAGATCGGGGTGACCGAGCCGCGCCTGCCGACCCTCCGGCCCGGTGATCACGGACTCGGGCAGTCCTCGTACGCCGACTCGTAACTCGGAACCAGGTCGTCGGGGTAACCCTCGCCGGGCGACGGGCCGAAGGGGATCCCGGCCTCCCACATGCGTTGCTCGAAGATCTGGCGGGCCAGCTTCCAGACGCTCTTTCCCTTGTTGACGCCGGCCGAGCTGACCCGGCTGATGTTGATCGGGCTGGCGCAGCTTCCGTTCCACTTGCACGACTGGTCGCCGGGCTTGCCTTGTTCGACGTCGCTTCCGGCGTAGCCGCAGCCTCCTTGGCCGCGGCAGTTGTTGCCGCCGTGGCAGACGTGGGAGACCGTGGCGCAAGCGCCGGTTCCTGCGAGCACGGCCGTCCCGTCCACGTCGTGACCCTGGCAGGAGTTGAGGCCCATGCAGACGTGCAGCTCAAGTGCGGCGCCGGTGGGCAGCGCTTCCGTCGCCGCCCGCCGCTCGGGTGCCGGTCGGCCCGAGTCATGGGCCCGGGCGCGCCGCCGGCGGCCGAGTTCGCCACCTTCTGCGAAGTCGCCGATCTCACTGCCGGCCTGGTCGTCGGTCATGCCGCTCTCTCCTCGTGAGACGACTGCACTGAGCCCAGCCCGGACTACCGCCTTCTGGCCACGACATTAGCAACTCGCCCGACGCTCTCCCCCCCCGTCTCAGCCGTACTGGTCGAGGAACGCGGTGGTCGCCTTCCGCCCCTCGTCGATGAGCGCGAGCTTCTGCTGGTCGGTGATGTCGAAGTCGGTGGCCTTCAGGCCGAGGTCGTCGATGAACACCGACCGGGACACATCGGCGTCACTTCGCTCGAAGTAGTCGGACTGGACCCGGGTGATGGTCTCGTACAGCGCCTTGCCGTAGTCCACCGCGTCGTGGATCGGCGACGGTGGGGGCGGCGTTCGGTTCAGGAGGCCGAGGTGGAGGCCGAGGGTCGCGGGGTTGGCGCCCGCCGGGCCGTCGAAGATCTCGATGGGGAAGTTCCACACCGCGCCGCCGTCCACGAACACCGCGCCGGCCACCGTGACCGCGGCGAAGAACAGCGGGATCGACATGGACATGCGGACGGCTTCGGCGACCGGGACGCCGGCGCTGGTTGCGGCCGAGTAGACCGCCGGGCGGCGGGTCGAGAGGTCAGTGGCCACCACCCGCAGATCGATCCGTGTGGCCTGCTGGAGCTGGGCGAAGGTGACGTCGGCCGACCCGAGCTTCTCGGCCAGCCGGGCGCGGATCCAGGCGAGGAACGCGTCGCCCTTGTACCACCCGTAGTGTTCGACCAGCCGGACCGGTCCCTCGAGCCGACCGTCCTCGAAGCTCCTCAGGTTGAGGGCCATCATTGTCGTCCTCAACTCGCCGGCCGTGTACCCGGCGGCGACGAGCGCGGCCGTGATCGCACCGGCCGAGGTACCCGCCACCGCGGCCACGCCGGCCCGGATGCCACGGGCTTCGAGGACCTCCAGGGCGCCCACATACGCGACCCCCTTGACGCCGCCGCCCTCGAACACCAGGTTGGTGAATGGATAGCCGGACATGCTGAGCCGCCTCCTGGTCATCGCCGATGGCTGCGCGCCCAAGCCCGCGGACCCACGATAGCGGCGTTCGAGTGACTGGGCGGATCGGCCGGCGTATGTTCACCGTGATGGAACGGTGCTCGCGCCACCCGGTCGTCGGGCGGGGGAAGTGACGGACCGGGGCCGGAGTTTCACGGTTGTCGTTGCCGCCGACCGAAGGAAGCGCGTCTACGTGCCGGTGCCCTTCGACCCGGACGAGGCGTGGGGGCCGAAGCGGGAGCACCACGTCCACGGCACGGTGAACGGCATGGGTGTGCGGGCCGTCGTCGAGCGGTTCGACGGTCAGCCGGGCGTCGTGCTGGGCGCGGCGTGGCGGCGCGGCTGCCCCGTCGGGCCCGGTGACGCGGTGGCGGTGACGCTGGCGCCGGAAGGACCGCAGCGCGACGAGTTGGCGCCGGACGTCGCGGCCGCCTTTGACGGCGAGCCGGAGGCGGCGGCCTTCTTCGACTCGCTGGCTCAGTTCTACCGGCGCGGCTACCTGCGGTGGATCGACGCCACCAAGCGCCGTCCCGACGTGCGGGCCGAACGCATCGCCGAGGTGGTGCGGCTGTGCAACGAGGGCATCAAGGAACGGCCCCGGTAGCGACCCGCGGCCGCGTGGCCCGACGACGGGGTGCACCGACGTCCCCTAGGAGGGTGCTGATTAAGAGGCCTGATGGCCGCACGCCGCACGCGAAAGTCCTGTTCAGGCCGTCGACGGCGGAGCCGTCGACCCGCAAATCAGCACCCTCCTAGCCTTCCGCCAGTGCTGATGGTGAAGTGCAAGGGCTGCTATACGCCGTTCGCCGTCCCCGAGCAGTTGGACGAGGACGCGTTCGCCGCCGCCCGCATGCCGACCGCAACCCTCCAGTGCCCGCATTGCCGCATCCGCCGTCCCTACGACAAGGGAGACTACTTCTTCGGCTCGAGTTCGGACGACCTGCCTTCGCTCTGATAGGCCCGGAGCAGCGTTGGCAGGACGGCGGCCAGGGCAAGCCCGGCGACCGCCAGCGTCGCCTGCTGGCCCGTGGCCCACGCCGCGTACAGGAGGATCCCGCAGAGGTCGGCGCCGAGCGAGGCGACCGACGTGACCGTGGCGCGCGCGGGGCCCTGGATGGCGGCTTGGAGGCGGGCGTCGGTCACCACCAGGACGGCGTGGTACAGGCCGTAGGCCACGGCCACGCCGGCGATGCCGACGGGCCGGTGCAGCACGCAGGCGGCGGTGAAGGCGGTCACCGCAGCGGCGAGGAGGAGCCCGAGCCGGCCGGGCCGCCACCCCGCCGCCCGGCCCCCCAGCGCGGCGCCGGCGGCGCCGAACAAGGGGGCCGCCAGCAAGGAGAGGGGGATGAGGGCGGTGGCGACGCCCCAGGCGTCGGCCAAGAGCGTGAAGTACTCCTCGAGGCCGTCCAAGCTGCCGACCAGGGCGACAGCGACGGCGCCCGCCAGCACGGCCCGGCGGCGAGCCACCTCGCCGAGGCCGATGCGCAGGGTGGCGAGGTAGGACAGGTGGGGCTCGTCGACATCGGGCGCTGGCCCGGCCGAGGCCGGAGGGCCGCCCGATCCGTCGGGCAGGCGCACGGCGAGGGCCGCCGCCGCCAGGCAGCACAGCACGCTGGCCCATCCCGCCAACTGGTAGCCGCCGGCGGAGAACAGAAGTGTCGCCGCGACCGCCGCCGGGAGCTGGGAGATCAACTGGCACGCGTTCACCTGGCCGTAGACCCGGGGGTAGTCCCCCTCGGCCCCCACGGCGGCCAGGCCGTCGTACAGCAGGGCCTCCCGCGCGCCCGAGCCCAGTGACCCGCCGAAGCCCCAGAGGGCGAACCCCGCGGCGAAGCCCACGTAGCCGGGCGCGACGATCCACAGGACGTAGCCGGCGGCCTGAAAGACCGATGACAGCGCCAGCGCCGCCCGGCGGGAGAAGCGGTCGGCCAAGGCGCCGGTGGGCACCTCGGCCACGATCCCGACCGTCGACCAGATCAGGAAGAGGGTGGAGATCCGCGCGCCCGACAAGCCCGTGTCGGCGAACAGCAGCGCGTACAGGGGGTAGATCGGGATCGAGTCGGCGAGCATGGCCCAGCCGACCCATCGCCGGCCGAGCCGGCGGGTCACAGCGGAGCCCGTGTCCGGACGTCAACGGTGGCGCATGGGATGAAGGGTAACGGATCCCCCGTTGGTGATCACTGAGAACCGTGGACCCCTCGGACCCCCTCCTCCCAGACTGGTACATGCCGGCGCCCGCCGAACGCCGCACCCCGCTGCCCCGCTGGTACCGCGTCGCCGCCATCGTGATCATCGCCGCCTTCGTGGCCATCAACGCCTACGGGCTGTGCAGCACCTACGGTCCGGTGCGCTTCGGATGACGCCTCCTGGGTAGCGTTTCGGGTATGTCGAGCGAACGTGCGACGCACCAGGAGGTGGTCGCCTCCACCAGCGAGACCGAGGATCGCATGCGGCCCCAGCGGGTGCCCGTGAACGTGTACGAGACGCCTGCCGCGCTGGTGGTCGTGGCCCCGTTGCCGGCGGTGACGCCTGACGACCTCGGCATCGAGATGAGGCCGGGCCGGCTCCGGTTCTGGGCGCAGTTACGCAGCGCCGGACCGCGCGACTACCTCGTGCACGAATGGGACTACGGCGGGTACGAGCGCGAGGTCGACATCCCCAACGGGTACGGGCCTGAGTGCGAGTCGTCTCTGGCCAACGGCCAACTGGTGATCCGAGTCCTTCGCGCCTGACCATCGGTACCATCGGGACGACGAGCGAGGACTTACCCGGAGCAGCGCCAGCGAGGGACGACGACTGGCGGCGGCGCGCCCTCGCCCCCGTCCTAGCCGCCATCGACCGCGGTCACCAGGCTGGCCCTCAACGCGGCGGCGTCCTGCGCGACTTCGCCTGGGCGGTCCTCCGGCGGGTGCCTCCGGCCCAGCTCGAGAGCGCCGATCCCGAGGCCGTGGCCGCGGCCGTGGCGGGCGCCTTCGATTTCGTCGACAGCCGCGCCCCGGGCGAGGTCGAGGTCCGCCTGGTCGACCCTGAGGTTGCCCTCGACGGGAGCCCTCCGGCCGGCACGATCCTGGAGGTGAGCTGCGAGGACCGCCAGTTCATCGTCACCACCGTAAAGGAGGAGCTGCACCAGTTGGGGCAACGGGTTGCCCGGCTCATGCACCCCGTGTTCGGGAGCGAGCGCACCGCGGAGGGGAGGCTGGCCGCGGTCCTGCCGGCGCGCGACGCGATCCACCGCGACTCCCTACTCCAGGTCGAGCTGGGTGGACGGTTCCCGGCGGGGGCCCACCGGGCGCTGGTCGACGCCATCCGGAGCGTCCTCCGCGACGTGTTCGCGGCCACCGACGACTTCATCGCCATGCGCGAGCAGGTCGCGGCGGTGGCGGCCGAGGTGCGCGAGCACGCCGGGCGCCGCTACGCCGCGGACGAGGTCCTGGAGGCGGCCGACCTCCTGCACTGGCTCCTTGACGACAACTTCGTCCTGCTCGGGACCGTGCGCGACGGCGAACGGCTGGGGATCGGCTTCCCGGCCCCCGCGGAGGAAAGCACCGAGTCCTTGCTCCGTCTCACCCGTACGGCCCAAACCAGCAGGGTGCACCGCCAGGTGCCCATGCACCGCATCGACGTGGTCGAGGTGGATGGGCGCGGCGAAGCCACCGGCGCCTTCCGGGTCGTCGGCGTCTTCAGCGACAGGGCCAACGCCGAACCGGCGGTGGTCACGCCGGTGTTGCGCTGGAAGCTGCGGCGCATCCTGGAGCTGGAGGACGTCGTGCCGGGCAGCCACGACGAGGCCGCCCTCGTCTCGCTGTTCCAGGTGCTGCCCAAGGAGGAGCTCTTCGACTCCGACGCCGCCAGCCTGCGCCAGACGATCGTGGGGCTCCTGGCCGCCGAGGACCAGCAGGATGTCCGGGTGCGTCTCCGGGTCGAGCCGGCCACCCGCACCGTTTCGGCCCTGCTGTCGATCCCCCAGGAGCTGTACTCGTCAGCCCTGCGCCACCGCCTCGAACGCTTCCTGGTCGCCCAGCTGGACGGCGCCTGGGTCGACGCCCAGGTGGCCCTGGGCGAGCGGGCGGACGCCATCCTGCGGCTGGTCGTCCACGTCGACGGCGCCCTCCCGACCAGCGGGCTGGAGCAGTTGGAGCGCGAGGTCCGCCTCCTGTGCCGGACTTGGGACCAGGAGCTGGCCGCCGCCCTCACCGCCCGCCTGGGCCCGGTGCGAGGCCGCCAACTGGCCCAACTGTACGCCGACTGGTTCCCCAGCGCCTACCGCAACGCGGTGGGGGCCGAGGCGGCCGTGGACGACGTGGTCGAACTCGACCGGCTGCGGGCGCAGGGCGATGCCGCCGGTGTCGGGATGGCGCTCACGCCCGATCCGACGGGCCGCGCCGAGGCCCGGTTCAAGGTGTTCGTGGCCGGGCCGGCCATCGAGCTGTCGAGCCTTCTGCCCATCGTCGAGAGCCTGGGGCTGTGGGCGGTGGAGGAGGAGCCATGGACCCTCGGCGGGGGCGACACGGCCGTCCACCTCCACGACTTCGGCGTCCGCCGGCCCGATGGCAGCGCCGCTCGACTCGATGTCGACCAGGACGGGCCGCGGCTGGCCGAAGCGGCCGTTGCGCTGTGGGACGGCCGGGCCGAGGTCGACGGCCTGAACCGGCTGGTCCTGGGTGCTGGGATGCCGTGGCAGGACGTCGCCGTCCTGCGGGCCTACCGGCGGTACCGCTCCCAGGTGGGGACGTCGTTCACCACCGGTTACGTCGACGACGTCCTGGTGCAGAGCGCGTCGGTGAGCCGGGCCATCGTCGAGCTGTTCGCGGCCCGCTTCGACCCCGCCCGCGGCGAGCGCGGCGAGTCCGGCGAGCCCGGCGGTGCCGGTGATAGCGAGCGGGCGGACGCCGTCCGGGCCCGCATCGACGAGCTGTGCGACGCCATACCGCGCCTGGACCACGACCGCATCCTGCGCGGCTTCCTCGGCCTGGTCGACGCCACCGTGCGCACCAACCGCTTCGTCCCGCACGCGGGCGATCACTTGGCGTTGAAGATCGACAGCTCGCTCGTGCCCGACATGCCCCGCCCCGTCCCCTTCCGGGAGATCTTCGTGCACGGCCCGGCCGTCGAGGGGGTCCACCTCCGGTGGGGGCCGGTCGCCCGGGGCGGCATTCGTTGGAGCGACCGGCCCGACGACTACCGCAGCGAGGTCCTCGGCCTGATGCGCGCCCAGGTCCTGAAGAACGCGGTGATCGTGCCCACCGGGGCCAAGGGCGGCTTCATCGTCAAGCGGGGCCGCCACGGCCAAGGCGACGTGGCCCGGGCCTACGAGACGTTCGTCGCCAGCCTCATCGAGGTCACCGAGGGCGACGCCGACTCCTACCTGGTGGTGGCGGCGGACCGGGGCACGGCCACGTTCTCCGACCTGGCCAACCGGGTGAGCGAGGAGCGCGGCTTCTGGCTCGGCGACGCCTTCGCCTCCGGCGGGTCCTCTGGTTACGACCACAAGGCCCTGGGCATCACCGCCCGCGGCGCGTGGGTCGCCGTCTGCCATCACTTCGCCGAGCTGGGCATCGACCTCGACGCCGAGCCGGTGACCGTCGTCGGGATCGGCGACATGTCCGGCGACGTCTTCGGCAACGCCATGCTCCAGTCCGACCGGATCCGCCTGGTTGCCGCCTTCGACCACCGCCACGTGTTCCTCGATCCCGATCCCGACCCGGCCCTGTCCCACAAGGAGCGCACCCGGCTCTTCGAGCTGCCGGGATCGTCGTGGGCCGAGTACGACCGCGAACGCATCAGCGAGGGCGGCGGGGTGTGGTCCCGGCTCGACAAGAGGGTCGAGCTGTCGCCCCAGGCTCGGCGCACCCTCGGCGTGGAGGCCGACCGCCTGACCCCCCCGGAGATGATCCGGGCCATCGTGGCCGCCCCCGTCGGCCTCCTGTTCGCGGGCGGGATCGGGACGTTCGTTCGGTCCAGCGCCGAACCCGACCTGTCCATCGACGACCGGGCCAACCTCGAGGTCCGAGTGACGGCGTCGCAGGTCCGGGCCCGGGTGGTGGGCGAGGGGGCCAACCTCGCGTTCACCCAGCGGGCCCGGATCGAGTACGCCCGCCGCGGGGGTCGCATCAACACCGACGCCATCGACAACTCGGCGGCCGTGGATATCTCCGACCGGGAGGTGAACCTCAAGATCCTCATGCGGGCGGCCGTGGACGCGGGGGAAATCACCACCGACGATCGGGACCGGCTCCTCACCGAGATCACCGATGACGTGGTGGCGGCCGTCCTCGACGACTGCCGGCAGCAGAGCCTGGCCATCAGCCGGGCCCAAGCCGCCAGCCCGCACCGGATGGACGCCATCGAGGCGCTGCTCGTCGAGCTGGAGGGAAGCGCCGTGCTCGACAGGGGGATCGAAGCGCTGCCCTCGACGGAGGAGATGCAGGCCCGTTCCCAGGCGGGGGCGGGCCTGACCCGGCCCGAGTTGGCGGTCCTGCTGGCGGGGGCCAAGCGGCGGCTCGCGGCCCAGGTGCTGGAGTCCGGGATCCCCGACCAGCCGGCGCTGCGCGTGGCCTTGGTGCGGTACTTCCCGCGATCGATCAGGGAGCGCTTCGACCACCTGCTCGACAGCCATCCGTTGCGCCGGGAGCTGATCGCCGCGGTCGTCGCCAACGACCTGGTCAACCGCATGGGCGCCACCTTCGCCAGCCGCCTTGCCCGCGAGACGGGGTCGGCGCCGGACCGGATCGTGGCCGCTTACTGCATCGCCTGGGGCGTGGCCGGCGCCGGGCGCGATTGGGGCGTCGCCGCGACGACGGCCCTCAGCGCGCTGCTGGAGGCGTTGACGCGGGACTACCTGCGCCGGGGCGAGGGCGCCGACATCGCCGCCTCCGTTGTGCGGGACCGGCCCACGTTCGTGGAGCTGGAGGCGGCCATGCCCGAGATCGGCAGCCCGGCCCGTCGCCGCCGGCGCACCCGGCGGGCGGAGGCGTGGCTCGACAGCGGCGTCGAACCGGCGGCGGCGGTCAGCTGGGCGTGCCTGGAGGAGCTGGAGATCGTCCCCGACGTGGGCGAACTCGTGCGCCAGACGGGCCGGCCGCCGCGTGACGTCGCCGAGGCGTTTCTGCGCGCCGGCGAGGCGCTCGGGCTCGACCGCCTGGTGGACCAGCTGGGCCGGGCCCCCGTCCCGGACCACTGGGCCCGGGCGGCGTGGCATGGCCTGTTCGACGACCTCGACGACCTGCGACGCGACGCCACCGCCCGGGCCTTCGCCGAACATCCCGGCCGCGACGCCGCCGGCGCGGTGGCCCGCTTCCTCGCCGCCCGGAGCGGGCCCGTACACGAGGCCCTGGCGCTGGTCCGGGAGCTCGAGGCCGGTCCGGGCGCCCGCCTGGACGCCCTCGCGGTCGCGACCCGGGCCGTGCGGCGGGGGATCAGCCCTTCTGCCCCGCCGCTGTCGTAGCCTGTCCGCGGCGAAGGGACCGCGACGCGATCATGCACCGATGAGCCTGCCTGAGTCCTGATGGGTTCGACCCCGCCCGAGTGGCCGGTCCACCGGCCACGGCCTAAGCCGCGTACCCTCTGGAGCGACCTCGGTGGCCTGTGGCAGCGCTACCGCGGCCTGCCCTTCCTGCCGAAGTTGATCATCGGGTTGCTGGTCATCATCCTCGTCGTCGCCGTCGCGTCGATCCCGTTCCGCTCGAGCCCCGAGACCACGGTGACCGTCCGCACGACGACCACGGCGCCGGCGCCGTCCACCACCACGACGACCACCAAGCCGCTGCCCCCAGGGGAAGACAAGGACGTCAAGGCGGTCCTCGACGGGGACAGCTTCGAGACCGTCGACGGGATCAAGGTCCGCTTGCTGGGCGTCGACGCGCCCGACATCGAGACCGGGGCGTGTTTCTCTTCCGAGGCGACCACGCGCCTCCAGAACCTCATCGGCCCGCCCCGGAGCGTGCGGCTGGTGTACGACACGAGCCGCACCGACCGCCTGGGCCGCACGCTGGCCTGGGTCTACCGGGCGCCCGACGGCCTGTTCATCAACGAGGCCATGGCCCAGGACGGGTTCGTCACCGAGCTGAAGGTCGAGCCCAACGTCCTCTACGCCTCCGAGATCGCCGCCGCCGTGACCGAGGCCCGGGAGGCGCGCCGCGCCATGTGGGCCACTTGCCAGTCGACCTCCACCACCGCGACGACCCGGCCCGCCGCCACCACCACGACGGCGCGGGCGACGACCACCACGCCGGCGACCACCACGACGACCGCCGCCGCCACAACCACTACGTCCAGCACCGTGCCGGCCACGACCACCACGCTCCCGGTCGTCGTGGAAGGATCGCCGTGCCAACTCATCGGGACGGTGGCCCAGTTCGCGGACGGCCGCCGCGCCGCCTGCCGGGCCACGTTGCTCGGCAACCAGTGGCAAGCCGTCACGTAGCGTTGGCGGGTCGGGAAGCGCGGGCCATGTGGCGCCGCGTGCGTTCGGCCGACTGGCGTCAGAATCTTTCCTCCCAGGAAAGGTGAGTCGCACAGAAGCCCGGGAGCCGCCCCTTCGGGAGCCGCGATCGACGAACTTCGGCGCGGTACGCTCGACCGCTTACCGACCCTTCCGCTCCAGCACCGCCGCCGGCCCCGGCGGCCGAGGCGCCCGCCGCGCCTGCTTCCGGGACATGGACTCACCGTCGGTGGCGTGCTCCCGGCCGAGCGCCGGGGCCCCTACTGGTGGTGACCTCTTCAACCGCTTCGCGAACCTGCGCGACACCGGGCCCAAGGCCCCAGCGGCGACGTCCTGACCACCTACGCGCCGGTCCGTGCCAGGATCGGGACGTGCCGAGGAGGAACATGGAGGCCCACCACCACACCTACGACGCGGTGATCGTCGGCGCCGGCGGGGCCGGGCTGCGGGCGGCGATCGAGTGCGCCGGCCGGGTCCGCACCGCGGTGATCAGCAAGCTGTTCCCCACCCGGTCCCACACCGGCGCGGCCCAGGGCGGCATGTGCGCGGCGCTGGCCAACGTGGAGGAGGACTCGTGGGAGTGGCACGCCTTCGACACCGTCAAGGGGGGCGACTACCTGGTGGACCAGCCGGCGGCGGAGATCATGTGCCGGGAGGCGGTCGACGCGGTGATCGAGCTGGAGCGGTTCGGGCTCCCCTTCAACCGCACCCCCGACGGCCGCATCGACCAGCGCCGCTTCGGCGGCCACACCCGCAACCACGGCGAAGCGCCGGTCAAGCGGGCCTGCTACGCCGCCGACCGCACCGGCCACATGATCCTCCAGACCCTCTACCAGCAGTGC
>Ga0187892_10008909_pt1 | contig 13459 bp, 16 predicted proteins | sample MA1701073metaG_FD_139345 | JGI IMG/M metagenome (GOLD analysis project Ga0187892, IMG submission 139345) | Bio-ooze microbial communities from a basaltic lava cave in the Kipuka Kanohina Cave System on the Island of Hawaii, USA - MA170107-3 metaG ...
AGGCGCGACGATGAAACCGAAAGTTGTCCGGGTACTCTGCCTGCTCGTGATCGTCGGGAGCTGGTCCCCGTTCCTGGACGCAGAGACTCAGGCCCGGAGCCTGAAAGGCCCTTCGCAAGCCATTCAGGTCCAGTTACTCGTCAGTGACAAATATGGGAAAGTCGCCGGCCGAAGAAAGACCGTTCAAGCCGGTGAGATACGCCTCACGGCGGCGGTCACCGGTCTTCCTCTCGGCAGCCAGCCTCCGCTCTACCAATTCGCCGTGAGACGCGCATCCTCGTCGTTGCCGCCGCTTGCCACCTCTGGCGAGTTTGGTCCCAATTCCCGCTGGACCTGGAATCATCCTTGGGATTACGCCTACACCCTCATCTTCGTGGTAACGGTCCAACTCGCCCTACCCAACGGTACAGTCATTAAGACGGCCGAAGCCGGTCCGTTCTTCATGCATGACGATGAGAGGGCGCGCCAAACGTTCGTCAAAAACATCTTTCCTGTCATGACGCACCTCCGCTGCGTCAATTGCCACAGCGCAGGTGCCACTCCCACGCAAGGCGATGACCGCCATCCCCATGTGCCCGCGGTGACCGCCGGGACCGATTGCGCCCAGTGTCACGGCAACAGTAACGGCACCACACCCGGTTCCCCTCCCGGGGCGCCCGGGTGGCGAAAGGCGCCCTTTCCCTTCGTCAACAAAAGCAAAGCGCAGCTCTGCCAACAGATCAAGAACCCGGCGAAAAATGGCGGCCGTAATCTGGACCAGTTGAGGAGCCACGTTAATCTGGATCGTCTCATCACGTGGGCCTGGGGTCCGGGACCTGGAAGAACGAGGCCACCTGGTACCTGGGATAGTTTTGTCGCCGTGTTCAGTTTTTGGATCAATTATGGAGCGGCCTGCCCGGAGCCAGGGAGTCTAATCCCGCCACAAAGGCAACTGGAGGGGCATTAAGGGAGCATTCTGTTTCTTTGGTGTGACCCAGTCTTGGCTAACAGGATCCCAATGAACGGCTATGAGCGGACTTAAGTGGCATGTACCCTTGCGGTCCAACCCTTTCGTGAGGAGGAAGCAGCCATGAGGCTAGAGGGGATTCGGCGTTTGCCAGTGCGCGCTGCCGGCTTGGTGACCGGTGAGCGGCGTGCTGCGGGGTGGCTCCTGATGCCCGTCTTCATGGCCGTCTGGCTGGGTGGTCCGTCTCAGGGGGAGGCGCAGGTCGAGGCATGGGCCCTGGCCTCGCTGAACGCGAAGCTGCCCAAGACCTTTTCCGACAAGGTCAAGGTCGGCGAAATGCTTGGCCAGCCGGTGCGGGTGAAGGTTCGAGCCACGCTGGAGAGACCCGCGAAGAACGTGAACATCGTCTGCGCGACATCGAGCTTTTCGACCAAGTTCGACCTCGAGGTGCGAATTTCCGGTAAAGCGGGCCGCAGCACGCACAAGGGGGACGGCCGGGTCACGGGTCACTACACGGTGCCCTTCTCCCTCCGGCCAGGGTGTGCATCGGCGACCTCAAGCTGGCCGACCTGAATCTGCGCAATGTCCAGAACGAAGTGGATAAGTGGATTCGCAAGCAGACGAACAAAAGTGGCCTCCTGGGCGGTTTCTGTGTGCCGTAGAGGAGGGTCGGGGGTGATAACATTGGGGTACAGTCTCGACTGAGGCATGCTGCCCGGACGCCGGTCGTGACGTTCGAGGTCAAGCCGATGTCGTGACCTATCGTCGGGCGAGCGGTGCGCGCAATTCGTTAGCGGAGACGGTGTTGCCGCGAGCGATCCTCGGGCTCCGGGCAAGCCGCTCCCGCGTGAACCCAGTTCGGGAACTTCCAGAAGAAATCCTCCCATCTAGGCGGTGCGGCACGTCCCGGCCCGGGGAGGAAGGCCCACCCGATCAGCTTGCTGGATTGCACGTGGTCGATCAGTTGTTGAAGCGAGCGGCCGCCGGTTCGTGACGGATCCTTGAGTTGGCGGCAGAGCTGGTGCGCGCCCTTGTTGACGAAGGAGAAGGTGGCCGGCGGCAGACGCCATCCCGGCGCACCCGGCGGCGAGCCTGGGGTGGTTCCATTGCTCATCCCATGGCAGTTGGTGCAGACGGTGGTGTCCCGGTTCACCGGGGGTGAGTGGAGATGACGATCATCGCCCTGCGTGGGGCTGTTCCCAGCAACGTGGCAATTCAAGCATCGGGGATGCATCATGACCGGGGCAATGACCGTCGTGAAGAGGTCGACGGCGTATTGATCCGAGACCGTGAGATAAGGGCCAAGCTTGGCCTGTTGCTTGATCGTCCTCTGCGGTGTCTTGACGTGCACGATGACGGAAAATGTCACGCTCTGGGCAAGTTCCACGCCTGCTTCTTCTGATGTTTCGGAAAATGTCCATTCCGGGGACGGGGCAAGGTCCGAAACAAAATCTCGTGGAGCTGAGCCCGTTACTTGTATCCGAAATTGGTACAAGGGCGGGGGGCTGTCGTCAGGCAGGCCGCTCACGGAAGCCCGCAATTTAAAATCATCAAAACCACGTACATTTATCTGAATACGAGCCTGTCCGTCCGCATGGGTAATCTTTTGTCCGATCAGTACCAGCCGAACCTGAACCGCCGGCACGCACCCGGCCCCGCGACACTCACGAAGACTCTTCCGCCCCGGATCGGCCAGGCCCGCGACCTTTACGAGGCAGCCCGTTCCGAAGCAGCTCGCCTCGCGTTCGCCGAAGCCACTCAGCTGCTGGGAGAAAACAGGGCCGAAATGGCCCCAGAGGAGGACGAGAAGCCCACAGCTAGGTGCCCACGCGACACGGTTACGGAACATCGACGGCCCCCGTCCGCTCACCGGTGACACTGAGTGCCCAGGAAGCCATTGATGCCGGCCACGATCTGGTTGCCGAGGTTGAAATTGGAGGCATACGTCAGGCCATCTTCGATCATGTTCTTGGCGACGTTGTCGAGGTTGTTTTGCAGCGGCTTGAGATTCAGTCCGCCGATGCGCCACTTTTCCCGGATTTCTCCTAAGCTTCCCAGCTTGCACTGCTGCAGGTCGAGGAGCGGGTCCAAGCGCATTTCATAGCTCACCTTGGTGGCCTTGCCCCCGACTTCGAATTTCCCGCTGAATTTGCAAGGCTTGAGCGGGTGTACCCTGGGGCGCATCCGAACCTTCAGCGCATTGAGCACGATCTTGTCAATCCGGAAGGTCACCCGGGCACCGGTGCCGTCCCAGCGCGTCTCGGGGTTAGCCAGCTTCAGCTTGAACTTGCCAGCGCTGGCCTTCAGTCCCAGACAATCGTTGATCATGTACTTGTGTCCGCCCAGCAACGTCACATCTATTTCCATTTGCTTCAGACCATGGACGATTCCGTCCACCATTTCCTTTGCCTTCGGGTAATCTTTCAGACGGGTTCCCACGGCTGCGGCCTGAACGGAAGCCATCGCATCGGTCCTCCCGGGCGCGGCCTTCTTCAGCCACTCCGGCTCGGGGTCGGGGTCATTGTCTCCATTCTCCTCATCTCCGGAGTATTCACCGTGGAGTTCCGGGATGGACTTCCGCAGCGGCGAGGGGTCGGTCGGAGGCTTGCCGCGAATGGCGATGGCGGTGGTCCCCTCCTGAACCGTGGGCTTGGTTGCATTCGGATCGACGGAGCCCAGGCCGCCGGATGATTTCTTTTTCTTGCTCGAGCCGGAACTGGCGGCCGAGCCGGTGGAGCCCGTGGGCGGGCTGGACTGCGCACCGGTTGGCGTGGCCTTCAGCGTCGGCATCTGCACCGGATTGGCGCCAGACATGGGCGCCGGCAGCATGACCGTGATCAGGGCCGACTCTATGACGGGCGGCTTCCCATCGCTCTCCAGGCTCCCTTGTGCGCCGTGTTGCGGTCCCGCCAGCGCGACCGATCCTTGCAGCATGGGCGCACAGAGGACGGCTGCGACGAGTAAGCCGGACCACCCGAGCTGTCTTGTGTCCCTACGCATAAGATCCTCCCCTACACACACCTGGTGAACGCACGACATGACTGCCTCATCTACACGTCGGCAGGCTCGTGACACCAGGTCTCAGCCCCCTCACCCCTCTTCTCCCCCCGGGGACCTGTTGCTCGTTCACGTGCAACGGGTGATGGGGAGGGGCGGAGGTGAGGGGCACCCGGCGTCACGGGCACCCAGACGGTTGCTGTAGTCCTTGGACCAGATTCCGGGGCTCGCGGAACCCGGCTAACGCACAGGGTGAGCGTTGCGATCCACCGCCTGGCAGACCTTGAACGTCTTGAGTCGTCCAGTTCCGGACTTTCACCGTTGGGGTCTCTCTGCCCCGCCACTTGTCCCGGTCTCCCTGGGTGCCTGCTCCCGAGTCTCGGTCTCCTGGCGTGGCTGCTCCCGAGTCTCCTCTTCTCTGGACGGGGCTTGCCCATCCGGTGGTCCGAGTTGGATACCTGGACCGATGTGCAGTTCCCTCGTGTTGTTGCTCTTGTCGGCCTCTGTCGCACTGGTCTCTATGACCAACTTGTGAGTCGGTGGGGGCGAACTGACTGATTGCTGGCCCGGCGGGTGGCACCGTACAACGGTACGCTTGAGCCAGCCCGTGTATTTGTAGCCATCCCCTGGAACGTTGGTGACGGTCCACTCCTTCACCACGGCACCGGAAGAAAGCGAGACCACCTTGATCCTCACAGAGCCCGAAAGTGGGAACGTGCTGATGTTGTGTGTGCCGAACCAAAATGTCACCTCTTTGGGTGGACACTGGCTCTCGCATGTTTCGCCTTTTGACTCGTCCCAATGACACATAGACGACCAGCCTTGAAAGTGAGGGACCAAGTCCGGAAGTTTCAGTGCTGGGTTCAACTGCGGCATGCTGCCAGTCACAACCGAAGAGTTGGACGTGATGCTTTTCTTGCCGCCAGGCTTTAGCATGCTTGCGGAACCGGACCCCTTGGCAGTCATCGGCTGGACCTCGAGGATCCGCACCTGCACCGGTTTGGCCCCGGGCCTGGCCGCCGGCAGCGTGACCATCATCGCCTTCAGGTCGACCGAGATCTTCTGGCCGACCTTGAATAATGTGAGCTGGGCGGCATCCTTCACCCGAAACTGGAGAACGCGCCCGGTGGCGGCCTCCTTTCTAGCTGGGTGTCACCGGCCGTAGTAGAAGTTCAGTTTGCAACTATCTTCATCATCTTCTTCGCAGAGGGACGACCCCGGCGACCCGGGCTATCGAGCCCCTTCATGACTGCCTTCCGTTCCCTCTGTCACTATCGGGGTTCGCCTGGGTCGAGCTCAGTCTTCAGATTCCGGTTTCCCAAGGGATTCAAGAGGAGCTCTCTTGATGCGATCCGCCACCGCTTGGCTGTCCTGGACCCACGGCGGCCTGTGGGGGTTGTAAGGCGCGCGGAAGAAGCCCCGGAACTTGCCCGTGTGTGCGGTTTTGCCCCGTTCGGTCTGATACCGTCCGTCCGTGTGGAGGGTCTGGGTCGTGTTGGGAAAATTGGGGTCGTAGATGTCGATCTGCCAGTCGTCGCCGTACTTGTGGTAGCCGATCGCGAGGACTTGATGGTTCTTACTGAACGCGGCCTTGGGATTTGTGGCCATGTCTTCCCCATCCGCCTTGACGAGCACGATCGGCACCGGTCGTCCCTCGTCCAGCGCAGGCCGGATCTTCTCCTTGAACTGCCGTCTTGAGAGCGTGATCAGTCCCCGCTCGAGCACATTCTTCCCACCCTTGGCCAGCGGGTTGGGCACCGTCTGATCTTTGAGGGGCTTGCGCATCCACTTGATGAGCTTCTGGACGAGAAACCAGTTGTCGTACTTGAGGCTGTCCATCTGCCTCTCATAGACATATGAGCGGATCGGTGTCCCTGAGGCAGGCGGCGTCGTGGGCACATCGGGCGTAGTGGCACCGAGCTTGAATGTATCCAAGGCCGAGAAGACCATGCCGCCACAGAGCCCATAGGTGGTGTCCCCGAGGTCCAGCCTGCCGATCACCGGAAGGTCGACGAGGATGTCACCGGTGAAGTAGTTGGTGAACTCGAACCCGTGCACTTTGGGGTCGAATTTCGTCTTGGGCGTCGGGCCCGCGGCCACCCCTGGCGCGACCTGAATGGGTGGGGCAGTGCGCCCGCCGGCCTGCTGGCGGGGCGAGGTCCCCGCAGGAGGCTGCAGAGTGGGGGCGGGCTCGGCGGTGGCCATGGAGCAGCAGAAAGGCCCCGGTGCCAGCCAGGCCGCGGCGACAAGAGCCAGCACGGCTGTCAGGGGCAAAGTCGAGAGCCTGGTGCTCATTGCTTGGGTGCCTTTCCGGAATTAGGGCCTAGCGGGGCATCCTGGTCCGAGGAACTCTCTTCGGTTCCCCAGGGTCGGTCTCTGCGACCTCCTTCACCACTGTCCCACGACTCTCGCCGGTTCCTTCCAAGGCACATTGCATGGTGGCGCGAAGCATCTTCGCATTGCCAGCTTTCCGTTCCCCGCGTGCATTCCAAATCCATCATGGGTCACCTGCGGGCGGGCTTGTCCTTAGGCGCAGCCTTGACTGGAGCACCAGTCGCAGAGAAGCGATAATACGATTGGGGTGTCTGGGCCACAATAAAGGCCACGGCCTTCCGGATCATCTCTCTGATGGCGGACTCCATCGGGGTCTTCGAAAACGTGCTCAGGCTGCCCCCCAACATGCCGCTTCCCGCCGTGCCGTAGCCGGTTGCCGAGCCTTCCACACTTGTGGCAGCGACGACCCGGGCGCTCCCTGTATCGACCACACGAAGGTCCATCGCAACATGTGCCTTCTTGTACGAGAAGGCTTGGGGCAACATGGATCCGAAGAAACCCCCGGCACTCCCCAACATGCCACCGGTGCTGCCTTCACTGCCGGCTGTGCCGGGATCAAACCCAGTAATGGCCGCCGTCACCAACAGCTCCGCCCCCTCGATCTGTCCCATGGCGGCGGCCGTTCCCTTTTTCACCCGGCCGGTCGCCCCAAGATTCTGTTCCCCGATCACCTCCTGGAGTTTGTCACGTTCCAGGACGATATAGCGGTTCGTCTGAAAGAGCGCGGTCGTCAGCATATCACCCATGCCCCGCCCGTAGGCGGCATTGTACTGGCCGCTGCTTGACATCTTGTCCTGAAAATCGGAGACGGTAATACGGGCCTTTGGGCCGTCATACGATTCAGCTTGAGCCGAGGCAATATCCGGACCACCGGCGCTGGTGACTCGAGCCGAATCCGACGCGCAGGCGGTTACCCCGACCGCCAGACAACAGGCGAGCGCTCCCTTGAAGGCACTCACGGTGACTTTGTGTTTCGTCTGATCGAACATGTGCTTACCCCCTCGCCAGACGGACGATTAAGTGGAAGCTGTTTCCCCTTTGGCATTCTCGGACCGCCTCGACCCGGTTACTCTTGCCTTGGGATCAACGGAGACTACCGGCTTTGTTTTCCTGGGCTGGTTCACCCTGCGGCGTGTCGTCGCCCGGGTTTCCCTGCGTTGTTCCTCCTTCCGGAGTGGGTAACCCAGAGATTCCTAATTTCTCATAGACCGACCTATCATCTCCTTGGATAGTGGATTCCGGTGATCCGAGCGAGAACTCTGGAGCTTTTTTGGGCTCTTGCCGTTGATCTGGGGGATAGAATGCTGGGTCGTTATAGGGAAATCCGGGACCGGAAGGGCCGGGATAAGCCGGGTCACCACCGGGGAAGTGCTCCGCGGGAGGTTCGCGATCTGTTTTCTTTCCTCCGAATCCGTGTTTGGGAATTTTAGTGTCCCGGATCGCCTTGCCGCCGGTCTTCTGTTTGTCGCCAAGTGCTTGGGCCCCAGCTTTCTGTGTATCCTTTGCTGCTTTCTCGGCGGCTTTCTTGGTGTCGTCACGTGCTTTGCTGCCGGCCTTCTCGGTATCCTTGGCCGCTGTTTTGCCGGCTTTCTGGGTATCTTTAGCTGCGGTCTCGCCCGTTTTCTGGGCATCTTGTAAAGTTCCGGGAAAGGTCGATGGCTCCCATAGCGCGAGCTGGAGACAACATACCGTTCCTACGAGTGCACCCATGCGTTTGGCCAAACCACAAATGAGACGCGTCGCGAATACGTTCATGGTTCTTCTCCTATTTGGCATGATCATGCCAAAATACAGGACTTTTCCACGAGGGCGATTTCGACTTGGACCAACACCAGTTTTCCAGACCGTTCTCGTGGCAGTCGCAGAGACTGACGATCTACAGCAGATACTAAGATACACGAGTCCAGCAGCGGGTCGTCCCAGAGCTTGGCCTGTTGTTCGAACTTGACCGCATTCTCCTGCGCCATCCGCTCTTCATCGGCTTCGCTGAATTGCGGACGGTTGAGGACGGCGCCGCCGATGTTGGTGCTTTTTTCGATGAGTTGGTCCGTTCCGCTGGGCAGGTATCGCTTCAGGTCCTCACAGCCCGCTACCCCTGCGGCCGCCCATGTCAGGAACAATGTGGATGCGAGGTTGAACGAGAGGAAAGGAGAACGGGTCATCACCACACCTACTTCGGTGTTTTTCCGGTAGGGGAAGGCCCCTATTAGAGATCATCCATGCCGATGTTGTCAAGGAGGTTTCCCACGGCTTCCTTGAGCTTGCGTGCGGGAAGGGTTGGGGTCGAGGAGGGGCGGGGGTAAGACGCGTGGAGGGTCAGCTTGAGGGCTAAGTCTTGCAATGGCGGATTGCGCAGCGGGGCGGGGCGCGCGGCGTGTGCGCTTGGGCATCTTCAATTGACTAGCATTCCAATTCTCTCCCATCTAACGCGAGCATGCTCGCGATCCCAAGACCAGTAAATAAGTGAGACCTTGCCTTTGATCTTAGACAGTTCGACGTACCCCCAGAATCGACTATCAAGGCTCTGGTCGCGGTTGTCCCCCATCACGAAGTAGGTGCCTTTAGGGACAGTGACTGGACCGTAGTTATCACGGGGATTGGTAGCTCGATCGAACATTGTAGGATCGAGCCTTTGTGTGTATCCTCGGTCATCGAGTTTCTTTCCATCAATCATCACCTGTTTCTCATGGATTTCTAAAGTGTCGCCAGGCATTCCGATCACGCGTTTGAGGAAGTCCTTCCTCTCATCCTCTGGATACATGAGGACAATGATGTCACCTCTTTGCGGTGTCGTGCCTGTCTTGTAGGCGGCTTTATCGACCAAAACGTGCTCTCCCATCAAAATGGTGGGCGCCATCGACCCTGCAGCCATTTTGAAAGCTTGAACGTAGTACCGCTTCACTACATGATTGGCGAGATTGTTGACGAAAAGCATAAAAGCGACGATGCTCAGGTAGACGTACCACCTGTTAAAGGCCTTTGGCTGGTAATCCCCACCCGATCTACGAGCTATGATGACAGCGTCCAGTATGATCGCAACACGTACTGTGAACCACAGCACTGCGGGCACGACAAGGTTGTAGGGGTGAACCAGGGGAGAGTGTATGATCAGGATGACGAAGGGGAGATCAAACATCCAGGCTGCAATGGCAGACAGAAGGGCTTTACGAACTTGCCCATTCTAAAGCTGGCCGAGCCCTGGGAAGATGCTCATGAGACCAGCGAGCCACGGCTGTCTCTGTTCTGTGCGCTGAATATCGGTCATGGGGATACTGAAGGATGAAAATGTCTTCGGCAAGGGTACGCTGAGACTCCCGGGAAGTCCAGTGGATGGGCCGCCATCCTGAGGGAAGACCGGGGCCAGAAATTGACGTAGGCACCTGACAGCGGAGCGGGGCGCGCGCGGTGTGGCTACAGGTCGAGGTCGAGTTTGAGAGGGCGCTCGCACAGAGGAGTGAGCTCAGGCGGGCGTGGAGGTTGAACTGAAGGTCTACGCGGACCAGAACGTGGTGTCGGCACTCAGGCGGTGGCACCAGCGTCCTGAGGAGAACGCGGCGATCAGGGTGTTGAAGGAGTGGTCCGACGCTGGTCGTATCACGCTCGTCACCTCAGCCGTACATGATCGAGAACGGTCGCTGCCAGAGCAGTTCCGCGAGGCCCAGGAGGCGATCCGCGCTGAGCTTCCGCAAGTCGAGTTTGCCGACGATCACCGGCTCTACGGCTTCAACACCCTGTTGAGCGGCCGCGGCGGCACTGGGGGCTTCACCACGTACCCGCTTATCGAGGACGACAAAGTCGCGAAGCGATTGCGCGAAATAGGCCTCGATCGGCTCGACGCCCATCATGTCATGCTTGCGATCAAGCGCGAGTGCGCCGCGTTCGTCACCTGCGACGAGGACACAATCTTGAAGTACAGGCCGCAGGTCGAAGCAGAGTTCCCGATCCGCCTAATGCTGCCATCCGAGTTGGTGCGCGAGATGGAGTCGGTTCGGTAGGTCTACTCCGATCCCAGTGCGCTACGCGCGGGATGAGGTCTAGGATCAGGTTGAGGTGGCCATCTGGCGGCGGAGCGGAGCGGGGCGCGCGCGGCGGCGTTGTTGCGATCCCTTCTCGAGAATGTGTCGCTGGTTTGCAATGTGCAACTCCTGAAGAGAGCAGGACAGGCTGAGCTAGCCCCACTGTCCCCCTTTTCCGGCAAGCACCTCGGATTAGAATTAGGAGGCGGTCGTGGCCACGGTCGAGCATGACGTCAAGGCGGGCGCCTGGCGGACGGTGTTTACGCTGTGGGGTTCCGGCGTGAAGGTGCGCGGCGTGTTCACGCGTCCGGCAGGCATGCAGATCAAGGTTCGGTACGGCGTGGGCTGGTTTGGCGCGGATCGGCAGAAGCAGACGCTCGACGGCGTCAACCCGAAGACGCTCAGTGTCGGTGGCGCCACCACCTATCTCCGGGTGCGTTTCCAGGTCAAGGTGCAATCCGACACCAGGGTCACCTGGGAACACTTAGTCGAAGGGCCGTGACTGTGTGGGCAGTGGGGCGCGCGGCGGTGTGGGGCAGGGCGGACTAGCCGACGAACCCCTTCACAGGGATCAGGCGTTTGGCGATGGGATCGACGCCGAGGAGCAGGCTTTCAAGCGCGACGGCACCAAGCAGGGCGGCTCCACCCGGGGCAATCAAGCACCTCGTATTGACCTCGTCGCCGTTCAGTGTGAGGCGGACCTCCGCCAGCGGCCAGGTCTCCTCGCGCCCACCCGCGGTCTGGATCGGGCAGGTTCGGGTGGGACGAAGCTCGAGCCGGTCCGCAAGCGTCTGCGGCACCACGAGGAAAGTCGCCCCCGTGTCCACGAGAAGGTCGACTGCCTCGGTGTGCCCGGTTGGTCCTGCCAGACGCGCTGCGACGTTAAAAAGCCCCATAGTTCGCTCGTGACGTAGCATAACATATCCTGGGTTTGCGAGGGGAGTCCACCACGTTTCCATCTAGCAGCGGGGCGGGGCGCGCGCGAATTGCCTCCGTGATAGATCATGAATAGGACGGTTGTTCCTCCTAGATGCTCTACGTGTGAACAGCACTATAATGCCCAGCTACAGCGCTCCCTGGTGATGCGGGTGATCGCAGGGCTGAGGTTTCACCTCGCCCATAATTGCATTCGGCATCTACCAGCCCGTTGGTTTGGTCTGCCTCCAGCTGATCGGCCATAGTGTATCGACCGGTGGATCGAATGTCATGTCGTGATTGTACCACCTTGTAGTACGACGGGGCGGGGCGCGCGGCGGTGTGGCGATTTTTAGGCTCCGTGAGTTAAGTAGGAGATGAGATTCGGCGTCAGGCATGAGTATTGACTTACACATGAAAAGATTGGGTAACATAGTGTTTGTTGTGAACTTGGCTCTTGGGTTTGCTGGCTGTGCATTTACCAACAAGTTGCAGACTATTCCTGCCAGCTTTTCTGTAGAAGGCAAAGAGGAATCGGTTGTGATTGGAAGAATGATCACTGTTCATGGAACTTTCCTCGGGGCGAAACCACTAGGCTTCTTCGATCGGCTTAGCTCGATGGAGCTTACGGTGGGGAACGAAACTACTGGGAAGATCTTTATTGTGGTGTGTGACCAGAGCGGGAGTGATTCGAACTTCTATGTTGCGCTTCCACCTGGGAGGTACCGCCTAGCTGAGTTGCGGAGATCGTCAGGTGAGAGGGAATTTCAGGAGGCTGTGGAGAAAGTGGTCTTTACATCACCACCGATTGGACGTTTTGAAGTAGGAAAGGGTCAGGTGATATATATCGGTACGCTGAAGCTTGAATATCGTGGCTTCTTACATAATTGGCAGGTGGAAAACGAATACGAGGATGTGGTGAAGTCTTTCCGCGAAAGATATCCTCATCTAAACCAGGAAATCGTGAAGGCTCTTGTGCAATTGGAGTAGGTGGCGCGACCGGATTTAGCGAAAAGAAGGTGATGACATGAGAACACTCCGACGCTTCAGTTTACTGTTTTTCGCTACGTGAAAGACGCGGTGTCAGGCATGAGTATTGACTCCCCGCTGAATCGGGTAACTTTTCGGTCATCGGTACAGACGTCCAACCCGTCATTGCACCGGATCCGCACAAGCGGCACTCATGCGATGCCCGCGCGGGCCGGTGAACTCTAGCGTTAGGCAGTTTCACCACACCGGCTGCGCTCACTGCAAAAGTTCTTCCGGGATCTCTCATGCATCGTACCTTTCTTGTGGGAGTAAAAGGCGAAAGCTTCGCCAACGACGATGGGACATCTAGACAGGAGATCATACGTCGGTTACGAAAGGGGGCAAGTGTCCAGCTAGTAGCTGACCCGACAAATCCAAATGATCGCTGGGCGGTCAAGGTCTTGACCGAGAAGGGAGAACAGATTGGTTGGCTTCCGTCAGACGCCCGGGATGCAGACGCGCTCCTGAAGGGCGAACCTATTGCGGCACGAGTTCATGCTATTCACGGTGGCACGAATTGGTTTAATCGCCTCTTGGGAAAAAAGCACGTGGGTGTAGTCCTTATGATTGACAAATCTGATCCGGATTGGAGTAGGCGCGCAAGGCTGGAGAAAATCGCCCGAGCCTACGACCGACGAGTTGTTGACTCACTTGCAATCGAGAAGAGGGGTGACCCGGAGGCGGCTATCGAAGCATATCGTTCCGTGATAGCCGAGGTGCGAGAGCTCACCAAGAGAGATCCCTATACTTCGGCTCACCGAAGATTGAGCATTCCAGTAGATCGGTTGAGCTTGTTGCTAGAGCGTCAAACACTCTACAGGGAGGCCCTGGATGTAATAGATGAATCGCTCGCAGCATTCGATCCGGTTCAGCCGACCAAATCAGTGCGCGACACGCTGACAAAGCGACGAGATCGGCTGAGACAGCAATTGGTATGACTAGCAGGCAGGTTATAGAATGGTGCTGGCTAACAACAGGATGCAGCCGATTTTGCCAGAAAAGGTATCGGGAGTCGTTTCTAGAAGCTCGCGGGGCGGGGCGCGCGCGGCGCTTCTTGCTGGCTGAAGGGGATAAATCTATCTTACCTAGTGTGGAGGAAAAAAGGGGTCGCCCATCTCGAAGGCTCCGGTCAAGGGGAACACATCTCTGCTCACCTGCCACCCATTGCGGATGCGGCGTGTGCTGGAACCGTGCCCCGCGTCCAGGGTGTCAGCGACTCAGC
>Ga0187892_10008910_pt1 | contig 13459 bp, 10 predicted proteins | sample MA1701073metaG_FD_139345 | JGI IMG/M metagenome (GOLD analysis project Ga0187892, IMG submission 139345) | Bio-ooze microbial communities from a basaltic lava cave in the Kipuka Kanohina Cave System on the Island of Hawaii, USA - MA170107-3 metaG ...
GCACCGCCTCCCGCTTCTCCTGAGGGAGGACCTCGGCCTGGATCTCGCCCAAGCCGAGCGTCCGCCCGACCGCTTCGGCGGTTCGCCGGCTGTCGCCCGTGAGCATGACGATGTGGAGGCCGTCGGCACGGAGGAGCTGGACCGCCTCCCGCGTCGACTCCTTGATCGGGTCGGCGACCCCGATGAGCCCGACCTCCCGCCCATCGACGGAAACGAACATCACGGTCTGCCCCTCGAGTTGCAGCTTCTCGGCGCGGGCCCCGAGATCGCCGAGCGCGACGCCGAGTCCCTCCAGGAGCGTTCGATTCCCCAAGGCCACCCTCCGTCCCTGGACTTCCCCGACGACCCCCTTGCCAGTGACGGACCGGAAGGAACTCGCCTCGGGCGGCTTGAGTCCCCGCTCTCGGGCCCCCGCGAGGATCGCGGCCGCCAGCGGGTGCTCGCTCGCGCGCTCCAGACTCGCCGCGAGCGTGAGCACCTCGGCTTCCGTCATGCCCCCGGATGTCACCACCGACAGGAGGCGGGGCCTTCCTTCGGTCAGCGTCCCGGTCTTGTCCACCACGAGCGTATCGACCCGTTCCAGGACCTCGAGGGCCTCCGCATTCTTGAAGAGGACTCCATTCTGCGCGCCGCGACCGACCCCGACCATGATCGACATGGGGGTGGCGAGCCCGAGCGCGCACGGGCAGGCGATGATGAGCACCGAGACCGCGCTCAGGAGCGCATGCGAGAACTTCGGTTCGGGCCCGAGCCACATCCAGGCACCGAAGGCCAGGAGGGCCACGACGATCACCGACGGGACGAACCAGGCGGCCACGACATCAGCGAGCCGATCGATTGGCGCGCGGCTCCGCTGGGCCTCGCTCACCATGCGCACGATCTGGGCCAACAGGGTGTCGCTGCCGACCCGTTCGGCGCGCAGGATGAAGCTGCCCGTGAGGTTGACCGTCCCGCCGGTCACGCGGGCGCCGGGCGCCTTCTCCACCGGGATCGACTCGCCCGTCACCATCGACTCATCGACCGCGCTCGTTCCCTCAACGACCACGCCATCGGTCGGCACCCTCTCACCCGGCCGGACGCGGAGGCGATCTCCGGGCCGTACGGCATCCAGGGGGATCTCCTCATCGGTTGCGTCCCCGCGCAGGCGTCGCGCCGTCTTCGGGGCCAGATGCAGGAGGGCCCGGATCGCGCTACTGGTCCGGCTGCGGGCGCGGAGTTCCAGCATCTGGCCGAGGAGGACCAGGGTCGTGATGACTGCCGCCGCCTCGAAGTAGAGGGGGACCGCGCCGCCATGGTCGCGGAAGGACGTTGGGAAAAGCCCGGGCGCAACGGTGGCGACCACGCTATGGAGGTAGGCTGCGCCGGTTCCGAGCGCGATGAGCGTGAACATGTTGAGCCGGCGCCGGAGGACCGAGAAGTACCCGCGCACGAAGAACGGCCACCCGCCCCAGAGAACGATCGGGGTGGCGAGGGCGAGCTCGATCCAACCGCGCAGCCGCGGCGAGACCGCCCGGCCGATCGGGTCCCCCGGGATCATCTCGGCCATCGCGAGCCCAAAGAGCGGGGCCGTCAAAGCCAGGCTGATCCTGAACCGCCGGCTGAGGTCCTTCAGCTCGGAGTTCGGCTCCTCATCCGCCGTCACCATTCGGGGCTCGAGCGCCATCCCGCAGATGGGGCACGAGCCCGGCGCCTCGCGGACGATCTCGGGGTGCATCGGGCACACGTATTGAGTCTTGCTGGAAGGTGAGGCTGGCACCGCGGGTTCGATCGCCATGCCGGCCCCGGCGGCGGAGCCCGTATATCGCGCGGGTTGCGCACGGAACTTCTCCAGGCAGTTCCTGCTGCAGAAGAAGTAGGTCTTGCCCCCCTCCTCAACACTTCCAACTGCGGCGGCGGGCTCGATCGTCATCCCGCAAACCGGGTCGGCGACCTGGGTCGTCGTCGAAGGGCTCGACTCACGCATCTTGGAGCCTCTAGTTCTAGGGCCAGTCAGGGTGGCCGACGATGGGGATCTGCGCCGCTACACCTGGCCTGAACCAACCGCACGCGAGCCAGGCCCCATGCCGGCTTCGCCGTGAACATCATAATTGCCGATTGCAGACTCGTTTAGTTCCAGGAGGCATGCGGCATTGCTTTCGTCCCTGGTTTTCTTCGTCGAGCGGGAGTAACTTTACGCCATCGAGGGACCCGTACCATGCATAAGCTCCGAGCCGTCTTCTCGCTGGCGGTGTTGCCGGCTCTTCTTACCCCCGGAGGATTGGGCGTTCGGCTCTGCTTCTGCGACGGGCTCGTGGGGTTCTTCCGTGCACAGGGGGTGCACCAGTGCTGCCCGAAGAGCCAGATACCCCAGCCTTCCTCGTGCTGCAGCGGCCTACCCAAGGGAGATAACCCACCAAGAGGGGCCTCTCCGATCGCGGCCGAAGATGCGCAGCCCTGCACCTGCCCCGTCCTCACCGCCCCCGAGCAGGCTGTCTTCCGCGCGCCGGCCGAAAAGGCACCCGAGAAGGCTCCGCTAACGGCGGGTTCGAGGGTAATCGCCGAGCTTCCCGCGTTAGTACCCCCAGTTCTCGGAATGCGCGAGGCAGTGATAAGAAAGCTGCCCCCGCCCACCTCCGAACAGCGACACCTCCCTCTCCGGATTTGATCCCCGCCTAACTCTCTCGTTCCGGGCCCGCTGGATCTCCAGTAGGGACAACCGGCCTGCCGCAATCAAGTCGTCACCTGTCTCTGGGGGCCGAGCCGCCTCCGGACCCAGGGAACGGCGGCTGCCTGGCGGGAGTTCCCTCATAGAGAATCGATCTACCGCCGGAGTCCCGGCGGAATCTAGCTAGCAAGCAAGGAGTTCCTTCAATGCAATCCTTCACGGCAACGCGCTGCGCTCTCGCCGTCCTGGCGGTGCTCGTTCTGAGCGGGAGCACCGCACTCGCCCAACACCACGGCAGCCAGCCAGCGCATCGCGATGAGCACGCACCCGGGTCCAAGGCCGACCAGCGCCTCGGCGACCCCTACCCGCTCGATACCTGCCCGGTCAGCGACAAGAGACTCGGTTCAATGGGTGACCCGGCGATCAAGCTCTACGACGGCCGGGAGATCCGCTTCTGCTGCCCCGCCTGTTTTGGGAAGTTCGAGAAGGACAAGGCCGCCAGTCTCTCGAAGCTCGACGACAGAATCGTCCAGGACCAGGGCTCGCTCTATCCGCTCAAGAGCTCGGTCGTGACCGGCAAGGACCTTCCCGAGAAGCCCTACCAGTTCGTCTACGGCAATCGCTTGGTCCGGCTCGGCGCCGAAAGCGAGAAGGCCGACTTCCTCAAGGAGCCCAAGAAATCCCTTGAGGAATTGGACAAGGCCGCCATCGCCCAGCAGGGGAAGAACTATCCGCTCGCCAAGTGCCCGGTGAGCGGCGATCCGTACGGTGGTGAGATGGGCAAGCCGCTGGACATAGTGATCGCCGGACGACTCATTCGGCTCTGCTGTGACGGCTGCCAGAAGGACCTGGAGAAGGACCCGGCGAAGTTCATTGCCGTCGTCGACGCGGCACGCAAGGGCGACAAGAGCAAGCCCGACCACGACCACAAGGAGAAGCACGACAAGTAACGGCAAGACCCGTGACCGAACTTGCCCGGCGTGGGCGCGTGTCCACGCCGGGTCCTCCCGGAGCCGCTCCAGCAAGGGAATAGGACATGAGCCGATGCGGCACGCCGCTGGTACCGCATGCTGCTGTTCGGAGGCACGGCTCTCGTCCTACTCACGGGTTTCTTTGGTGGGGCGATGCTCTACGGACTCGACCATTACATGCCCTAGTCTGCACCAGATCATGAAGACCGATGCTGCTAGTCACGGAGATGCGGTGCTTCGTACTCCGATTACTCCGACTCAGCCATTTGCAATGCGAGGTGAATGATGGAGCGAATCTGTTTCCTGCTGACTCTGGCTCTGATCTCGCGGGTCGCGTACCCGCAAGAACCCGAGCCCGCAACGCCTCCGGCCGCGCCGGGACGCCCCCCGGCCTCGGCCCCGTCCGTCTCGGTGCCGACCTTCCCGAACAGCACCTGCCCTATCATGGGCAAGAAGATCTCGGAGCGACTCTTCGTCGACACCGAGCGGGGGCGCATCTACATGTGCTGCAAGGCCTGCACGAAGAAGATCGTGCAAGATGTGCCCAAGGCTCATGAGACTGCCTATCCGGTCGTGAAGCGACTTGAGACCAGCCACTGCCCAATCACAGGGGAAAAGCTGGGGAAGGACCGCAAGTCCATCATCATTCAAGGCTACGAAATCCCGGTCTGCTGCAAGGACTGCATTCCCTCGGTCCAGGAGAATGCCCAGATCGTACTCACAAAGCTCTTGAACCCGAAGCTCATGGATCTCGAGAACGTGACTTGCCCGATCACCGGCAAGCCCATCGAGAAGAACACCTTCTGCCTGATAGGCGAAACGCTCGTCCGTCTCTCTTCGCCTGGGTGCGTGGAGGAGGTGAGGCGAGACCCTGTCAAAACTCTGGAGAAGGCCAAGACCCTTCGGGCGAAGACGTCCCCTCCCCCCAAACACGGACGGGATCAGAACTAGGGCAATGACTGTCGCCGAGAGGAGGATGACGTGATACCTCAAGAATCGAACGACCCAGCTTCCCAGCGGTCCGCCCGGGTCCTTGGCGGGGTCGTCGATCCTCGGACCTGCTGCTGGCTCGTCTGTTTGCTCTGGCTCTTCATGCTCACCGCGTGCGGCACTACGCCGGCGTTACCGGTTCTACCTCCTTGGCATCCGGCCTCTCCCGAGGCGGAGGAAGCTCCCATCCCCGAACCTACGAAGACGCTGGAGGCCGAGGGTCCATCGCTGCCAACCCCGGCAACTCCCCAAGGAGGAACCCCTGCGCCCGAGCACAAACATGGAGGTCACAAGTGAAACGGACTCTCCCGGAGCATCTGGGTGGAGCCTTGCGTTTCCTCCTCGTGCTCCTCGTGGCTGGCTGCTCGAGTGTGGAGGAAGGGATCTCCCGTGATGTCGTCGAGGTGGCCGAACTAGTCGAAAAGCACGCCGGCGCCCAGCCCCCCCCGCACCGGGCCGGAACGCAGGAACTCACCCGACCGCCCGAGGTCCAAGCGCTACTCGCGGGCGAGCTGACGGAGGAGAGCACGGTCAAGGTCGCGCTCCTCAACAACCGCCGGGTCGGTGAGGTCTACGAAAGGCTCGGCATCGCCCGCGCGGACCTCCTCCAAGCCGGCCTCTTGACGAACCCGGTATTCGATGCGAATGCCAAGTTCTTCCGCAACGGAACCGAGATCGAGTTGGGACTCGCCCAGAGCTTCCTGGATCTCTTCTTCATCCCACTTCGTAAGCGCATCGCCGAGGCCGAGCTGGCCGCGGCGAAGGCCTTCGTCACGCGGGAGCTCGTGCGCTTGGTCTACGACGTGCGCCGCGCGTTCGTGAACCTCCGGGCTGCCCAACAGCTGGTCGAGATGCGCCATCAAGTACTTGCGGTCGCGGCGGCCTCGCAGGAGCTCATGGCCCGGCTCCACGCGGCGGGCAATGTGACTGACCCTCAACTCACCTCGGAAGTGGTGGCTCAGGCACGGGCCCGGATCGAACTGGCCGCCTCAGAAGCAGACGTGATCGAGGCCCGCGAGCCTCTGAACGTGTTGCTGGGCCTTTGGGGGGATGGGGTGCACTGGAAGATCAGTGGCCGTCTTCCCGAGGACGCGACCGCGAACTTGCCTTTGGATCATCTGGAGTCCCGCTCGGTGGCCGCCAGTCTGGACCTGGCTGAGAACCGGGCCCACATCGAGGCCGCGGCGCGCCGGGCGGGCTTGACGTCCTGGGAGGCGATCTTCGGCACGGGCGAGTTGGGTGCAGTGGCGAAGAAGGAGAGCGGCGAGTCGGGCTTCGGCGTGGGACCGGCACTCGCGATGACCCTGCCCATTTTCGATCAGGGCCAGGCACAACGGGGAGCGGCGCAAGCCCGGCTTCGGGAGGTCCTCTACCGACATGCGGCTCTCGCGGTCGAAATCCGAGCGGCCGTGCGCGGCAAGCGGGAGCGCACCCGGGCGCTCGCCGAGCAGGCCCGCTACTTCCTCCGCGTCCGTCTGCCGCTTCACGCCCGACTCCTTCGTGAAACGCTCCAGAACTACAACGCCATGCAGATCGGCGTCTTCGATGTGCTGCTGGTACGACAGCAGCAGATCGACGCCGCCCAGGAGTACTTGGAGACACTGCGGGACGCGTGGATGGCGCGGCTCGACCTGGAAGAACTCCTCGCGGGAAGTCTGAACCCAGACCGCGATCGGGCACTCTCTCAGGAACGTCCGACCCACGAACAGATGTCGGGCCCAAGACGAGGACACTGACATGAACAAACCATCCCGGCGAGACTTCATGAAGGTTTCTACGGCTGCGTCGCTCTTGGGAGCGATGGCCCTACCGCGACGTGGGGCGGGTGAGCCCTCTGTCCCGTCCACGCTCTCGCCCGAGGAGCTCGCGACTCTGCTTCCTCCCGGACGCCCCGACGTGGACTATCGGCCCGTTGTGACCCCAAACGGTGGAACGTTGCCCTTCAGGATCATCAACGGTGTGAAGGTCTTCCACCTCATCGTCGAGCCGGTCACGCACGAGTTCGCCGAAGGGCTCAAGGCCGAGTGCTGGGGCTACAACGGGCGCGTCCATGGACCGACGATCGAAGCCGTGGAAGGGGACCGTGTGCGCATCTACGTGTCCAACAAGCTCGACGCGCCGACCACGGTCCATTGGCATGGCATCCTCCTGCCCGCGGGGATGGATGGGGTGGGGGGCCTGACGCAGCGCTCGATCGAGCCCGGGGAGACCTTCAAGTACGAGTTCACGTTGCGCCAGTACGGGACCAACATGTACCACTCCCACCACGACGAGATGACTCAGATGGCATTGGGCCTCATGGGGATGATCGTCATCCATCCGAGAAATCCCGTCGAGCCGCTGCCGGATCGAGACTTCGTCTACATGTTGAGCGAGTGGAAGATCACGCCTGGGGCGCGGCGTCCGGATCCGAACGAGATGACCGACTTCAACGTCGTCACGCTGAACGGGCGGGTCTTTCCGGGGACCAATCCGATGGTGGTCAAGAAGGGGGAGCGCGTGCGCATACGCCTGGGTAATCTGAGCGCCACGGATCATCATCCGATCCATCTCCATGGCTACAGTTTCCAAATCGTCGGGACGGACGGAGGCACCATACCGCCGTCGGCGCGGTCACCGGAGACCACGGTGCTGGTTCCCGTCGGGAGCACGCGTGCGATCGAGTTCATCGCGGATGCGGCCGGCGATTGGGCGTTCCATTGCCACATGACCCATCACATCATGAACCAGATGGGTCATGGGATTCCAAACATCATCGGGGTCGACCCCACGCACTTCGATGAGAAGCTGGCCCAGGTCGTGCCAGACTACCTGGAGGGTGGAACGGAGGGGCATCCTGGCCACGCCGGCCGCGAGGACCTGACCATCCCCAGGAACAGTATCCCGATGCTGGGGGGAGCCGGACCCTTCGGCTACATCACGATGGGTGGAATGTTCACGATTCTCAAAGTGCGGGAGAACCTTGAGAACTACGACGACCCGGGTTGGTACCAAAACCCTCCGGGTACGGTGGCCGACGTAGCGGCAGCGGATGAGATGGCCGCCGACGGAATCGAACCATGAGAATCAATCAACGCATCGATGGGACTCGTTCGATCGAGCGAGGCACATCAAAGGAGACAAACATGAGAAGCCATGTCTGGTCACTCCCGGGCGTCCTGGCGGCCTGCGGCTTCCTTCTGACCCCGGCCTGGGCTCAAGAGCCGGGCCATCAGCACGAGGGCGAGGGGAAACCGAAGGGGGCCGAGGGTCCGGGGCATACCCATGAACGCAGCTCCCTCCATGGGGGCCGGGTGACGATGACCAAGGAGTTCCACTTCGAGGTCGTGTTCCTCAGGGACGGCATCCAGGTCCATCTCTACGATCGGAACCAGAGCCCGATTCCCTTCCGCACGGCCTCCGGCGAGGCGACCATAACCCTTTCGGGCAGGGAGGACGTAACGGTTCCCCTGTCCCTGAGGAAACCCTCAGAGGAAAAGCACGAAGGACACGAGCGAGTCGGGGGCGACAAGGCCAAACTGGACTGGCTCGAGGGCAAGGCGGACCTCTCGAAGCTCCGCGAAGGCGAGGCCAAGGTGCAGTTCCGGATCCGAAACCTCCCCGGAGACAAGGAGAAGGAGGACGCCTTCCGTCAGGCCTTCCAGCTCGCCCGTGTCGTGCGCTTCCGCTGCCCCAATCATCCGGAGGCCCTTCAGGAACGTCCGGGAAAGTGTGCGAAGGGGGACGGGGAAGGAACTTGAGCCCGTCACCCTCTCCTACACCTGCCCGATGCACCCCAAGGTGGTGGAGCGCGACGCCTCGGTGCCCTGCCCCGACTGTGGAATGAAACTGGAACCGAAGGTCGAGCCGCTCCGTGGCACTGGGAAAGAGGGGCATGGCCACGGCGAAAAGAAGGACCACGACCACAAGTAGAAAGCGATTCAATCTTCCAGGCCGCCGCGAAACGTCCAACTGCGGCCGCGGCGGCTTGGGAGGACGCTTCATGCCGCTCTGGGCCACGGATGCAAGGAGGGCTAGGACCATGCGACTTCTCCGGTATCGTTTCCCCTGGCTCGTGTTCTGCGGACTAGTCTTCGTGTTCGTGCTTGGAACACCAGACCGAGCCAACGCGCAGGTTCCTTCTCGTGACGGTCAATGGGCATCGCCCTTCAGCCTCCCCTTGATCGCGATTCACGCGGCTCTGCTGCCGACAGGCAACGTATTGCTCTTCTCCGCAGAGCATGGCGTGCCCGGCATCCATGGGTGGGTTCTGAATCCCACGACCCTTGGCCTCACGAACGTCCCGCCCCCGCCACCCTGGAATCCGGACTGTGCCGGTCACAGCTTCCTTCCCGACGGCAGGCTCCTCGTCGCTGGAGGAACCCTTTCGTTCGGTCCGCTGACTGGAACCAACAAGGCCTTTACCTTCCATCCGTGGTTCCAGCAATGGACACCCATCGAGGACATGCGCGGTGGTCGCTGGTACCCGACGAACGTCACGCTCGCCGATGGCAGCATCGTGACCATGGCCGGGCTGAGTTCCGTGCCTGGGGTGCGGAACCCGGATATCGAACGATGGAACCCGGTGGGCACAAGCAATTGGGAGCTGCTCGGGCGGAAGACGCTTCCCTACTACCCCCTCCTGCATCTGCTGCCGGGCGGTGAGATCTTCATGGCCGGCCCGGCATCGCTCGCGGAACGTTTCGATCCGATTTCGCGGACTTGGACACCCGTGGCCTCGACCGGTGCGCCGGGACGATACGAGGCGCCCTCGGTGCTACTTCCCCCCACGTTGAACAGGGTCATGGTCATCGGCGGGTACCCTGGCTCCGGGGAGCCGACTGATAGCGCCGAGATCATCGATCTCGATACGCAGTTCCCGGCCTGGCGTTACACCACCACCATGGGCTTTCGACGCTTCGAGCACAATGCCGTGGTCCTTCCCGATGGCCAGGTCCTTGTCGTGGGAGGCCGTTCCCACAACAGCAACACGAACCCGAGCCCCGTATTGGTCCCGGAGATCTTCGATCCCACGACGGAGAGGTGGCTCCAAGTAGCGCCCCACACGATCCCCCGCCGGTATCACTCGACGGCCCTCCTCCTGCCGGACGGCCGGGTTCTAGTGGCGGGCGGGGACTACCAACCCACCGGAGAGATCTACTCGCCGCCGTATCTGTTCCGCGGACCCAGGCCTCAGATCATCCAAGCTCCCGACGCGATCCTCCTCGGGGCGTCGTTCAACCTCGCCTTCTCGAGTCCTACAGCGACCAGTACCGTGGCGTTGCTCGCGCTATCTACCGTGACCCACTCCGTGGCCATGGGAGAGCGCTACGTCCGTCTCGGCCAGTTCACGGGAGGGGGCCCTATCACAGTTCCGGCGCCCAGCGACGGCAGGGTGGCACCTCCAGGCTATTACATGCTCTTCGTGGTGGATGCCTCGGGTGTCCCGTCGATCTCACGGATCGTCCGGGTCGTGAGAAGTCTTGGTGACTACGTCCCGTTGGGGAACGCACTGCCGGGGACCAACGGAGTGCCCGTCCTCACAGCCAGGGGATCGTTCGTAGGAGCGAGCACGGTCAGCTTCGATCTCGGGAATGGGCTTCCGGGCGTCAGCGCCATCCTGGTCCTGGGACTGTCGCGGATCGACCGACCGTTGCTCGGCGGCGTGCTCGTGCCCAGTCCCGATCTCGTGGTACAGGGCCTCCCGATCAGCAACATGGGGACCGCTGCCTGGCCGATCATCTGCCCTCTTGGCCTTTTCACGGGCTTCACCGTCTATCTCCAATACTGGTTCCCGGACCAAGGGGCTGTCCAGGGGTATGCGGCTTCGAACGCCCTCCGGGCCACCGCGCCCTAGACGTTTGCTCCGAAATGGCGAGGGGCCACGACGACCCGCGAGGTCCCAACCCAGAGCCAAGGAATTGAACCGATCTCCCAAACCCCCACGCGGAAGTTCCGCGGGCACGAGACCGTGGGCGTGATCCATGCACTTGGCGAGGCGATCACCGCGGCGGAGATGTCAAGATCGGCCAGCGCTTCCGGATGATGCATACCAAGGAAAACGGGATGATCACACCGCTCATCACGTTCGCATGATCGGGCGGGAGTTGCGCCATTCACGAAAGGACCACCCAATGAACACCGCCAAGAGTGTCGCCTGTGTCGTCATCACCATGTCGCTGCTGGGGTTGGGGGGGCTGATCGGCTGCCAGTCGGAGAAACACACGATGGTCGAGGCCAAGCCGGGGGAGGTCGTAGTCTGCTCGAAGTGCTACGACCAGATCCGGAAGGCCCGAAGCACGGGCGGCCCGCGCGGCGGCCTGGCCACGAACCGAACCATCACAACTCATATGTGCGAGGAGTGCAAGACCGAGATGTCCATCTACTCCGAGACCGGCGTGCTCATGATCAAATGCGCGAAGTGCGCCCCGGAAGGTGTGCCGTGCGACAAGTGGCGGCAGCCAGGCTCGTACAACGCCCCGACGCGGTAGACCGGCCAACCAGACCCGAGCTTGCCCAGGTGCCGTGCCCTGGCACCGCGATCAGGCGCGGTAGGTGGACTTCATGATGCGCCTTGAGTATGGCGTTCCGGCTGGTCCAGCCTGGAAATAGCGCTTGAACGCTTGCGGTCATGTGCTAATGGTTCAAAGGCAATCGTCGCCGCGTGCGGCCGTCCATGCGCGGAATCCGACAGCCGCGAGGGACTCATCTTGCCCAAGCCAGCAGAGGAGTGTGAGCCATGAAACGGCCGAGCCCTTCAAGACTTCAAACCCAACCGACTGAATCCGAAGTCGTTGCTTGGCCGCTCGCGGTGGTAAAGCTGCTCTTCATGCTTGCGGTGCTTCTGCAATTGGCGGCCTGCAAACCTCATCATTGAAGGACCGGCAAGAACGAAACCCATGTACCGGCCCAACAACGGCGGACCGCCTCTTTCCCGACCCGCGATCGCGCGCAGACGACGTTGGAAGTGCCCGAAGTGAGCATCAGGAGCCTCCAAGTACGCTACTAAAAGGGAGGGTCAGAACCGTCCTTCGTGGGGTCACCGCTCAGGTACGGACCGTTCTTCCCATCCGACAAGAGAGCGAATGGGGGAGCAGGCCGCTACGCGGCGCGACGAAGCCGATTGGGCGCTGAGTACTGAAGCAGACTGGCCCAGCGCAGGAGCTGCGCCTCGAAGTGTGACCGACCTCCCGCGAGCAACCAGGCGGTGGCGACTTCTTCCTTCATCGAGCGCCAGAATCGCTCGATGAGTGCAAGGCTGCGCGGCGAACTCGCGCGCCAATGGCAACCGTGTTACATTCCCCAGTGAAATGAAACCGGACGACCTCAAGGCGCTGCGCGCACCCGAGAATCGGCCTTTGCGCGTGTTGGTGATCGCGGGCTCGAATCGGCGCCAGTACAGCTGCCCCGCCGTCGATTCGAAGGCGCGCACGTTGATGTTCCGGCTGGCGGATCGTTTGCCCCAGGAGTGGGAAACTGATCTCGAGGATCTGGGGAACGTCTGGAACCGGGAACAGATCCGCAGCTGTAACGGCTGCGTGTCGACCTCGCAGGCGCTTTGCGTGTGGCCCTGCAACTGTTATGCGAAGGGGAACAAGGGTGCTCCCGACTTGATGTGGAACCTCGACCTGTACGCGCGGCTCGACCTTGCCGATGAGTGGGCGATCATCGGGCCGGTGAATTGGTACGGTGCCTCCAGCAACTTGAAGGCGATGTTCGACCGGCTGGTGTGCATGAACGGAGGCAACCCGCGCGAGGAGCTGATCGGCCACAAAGATCCAAAGCTGGCGATCGCGCTCGAGCGGACGCCAGAGTTTGAGAAGCTGAGACAAGACCACCTCGAGGGGCGCTCGGCCGCGTTCTTCTGCTACGGCGACGGCGGAGGCGACGAGCTCGACGCAACAGGCAGGCCGAAGATCCTCAAGCACCCCGAGTGGTGCGATCCGCAGCACAAGCCGTTCCACGACATGCGCGATTCGTACGCGCCCCTGGTGTGGCAATGCCGCTACAGCGGCATCGAGGTGCCCGATGCGCTATGGAAGTACATCGCATTTGGGTGGAACAAGAAATACAGCGAGGCCCAGGCCGAGCATCTGGCCAACGAGCTGAAGATGTTGGTCTCCTTCGACGACTGGGCCGATGCGTTCGTCGCCCATGTCGCGATGTCGCGAGGACGCGAGGAAGGGCAGGGTGAAGCCCAACGAGTTCCGTGCGGCAGGCTACGTGCCGCCGCCGCACCTGGGAGCCGACCTGAAGACGAAGTGGCGGGCGGCGCGAATGGCGGTCGGCTTGCCTGGTCCGGGAACGTCACCCGCGATCCAGCAGGAGCAGGGACTCAACCGGGACGTCGGCGTTCTCTACAAGAAGGGGGAAGGCGACAAGCTGCGGGACAAATGAGCGACGAGCGTAGTTGACGCCGCACTTCCACGTGCTGGTTGCGGACGGCGCTGGGAGAAGGAAACCCTGACCCTTGACCCGACGACGAGGAAGTCGAGCGACTACCGCCGCTCCACGCGATCTACCATCTTGAAAGAGCCACCCGCCAACGGCAGGAACCAGGGATGGCGTCGGAAAAAAAGCGCGCGGAGAATGACAGCTCGGCGAACGGCAAGTTACCTTGCTGCCCGCGCATCAGGTTCGCCAGGTGGTGGCCAGTAGGTTCTCACCCAACCGTGAGCCGGGCTTCTCCAAGTAATGCGTTCCTCCCGCCTTGACGCAGTCCGACCCGGTTGCCGTGGCCCGGCCCTCGTAGGTTCAGACCTCCTGACATTGCTGAGACGTTTTCGCGAGTCAATAGTTGTGAGCGATGGAAAACAACCGATCGCCGCGACATTACGCGTCCGCGATCGGAGAAATGTCTCACGGCATTCCGAGC
>Ga0187892_10008911_pt1 | contig 13457 bp, 8 predicted proteins | sample MA1701073metaG_FD_139345 | JGI IMG/M metagenome (GOLD analysis project Ga0187892, IMG submission 139345) | Bio-ooze microbial communities from a basaltic lava cave in the Kipuka Kanohina Cave System on the Island of Hawaii, USA - MA170107-3 metaG ...
CCGCGGCGTGGCGTATTCCCACGAGAACCCCCGGCCCAGCGGGTAGGCCAGCCGGCGCCTGAGCTCTCCGATGTTCTCGAGCGTGATCTTCTCTTCGGGCTTCTTTTTCGGCTCCTTCGCGCGGGCGTCCCCCTGACGCACGAGGATGTACAGTCCGCCCGCCAGCGCCACCCCGAGGAGCAGCGAAAGACCCGCCAGCTTTTTCAGCGACAGGATCTTGATGAGCTTCTTCTTGAGCTTGGGGTCCAGCGGCCTGGCCGCCTTTTCCGCCCCGAGCGTCCCGTCCTCGCGGGGCACGATGACGACCGCCTCGCATTTCCGGCAGCGGACGCGCTTCTCGGGCACGAACTGCTTAAGCTCAAAATGCCCCTGGCACTGCGGACACTCGAGAACGTAGCGCACCATGATCGTTACTATATCTGACGTCTCCCGGGTTGCCCTGTCCTTCCGCGTTAATAGAATGAATTCCATGAAGGTCGACGTGGACGTCCGGGGGATGCACTGCGCCGGCTGCATCCGCACCGTCGAAGACGCCGCCCGCGCCGTCCCCGGCGTCCTGGAGGCGAACGTCAACTTCGCCGCCGAACGCGCCGCCCTCGATATCGACCCCCGCCGCTTCCGGGCGCCCGCCCTCCAGCTCGCCCTGCGCGACCGCGGGTACCGCGCCCTCCCCCGACGCCAGGTCTACCGCGTCCGCGGACTCGACCCCTCCGGCATCGCTTCCCTCGAGGACCGCCTCCGCTCCCTCCCCGGCGTCGCGGCCGCTTCCGCCAACTACGCCACCTCCACCGTCGCCGCCGACGTTCTCTTCGACGCCGAAGTGGAACCGCTGCTCCGCACCCTGGGGCTCGATCCGAAGCCCGAGGAGGCCCGAGACCTCGACCACGAACTGCGCGACCTCGCCGTGAAGGCCGGCGTCAGTCTCCTCCTCGCCGCCGCCGTCATGACCCTTTCCATGCTGCACGTCGGCCCCCACTGGCTTTGGATGCTCCTCGCGGCCCCCGTCCAGTTCTGGGCCGGCTGGCCGTTCCACGTCGCCTTCCTCCGTTCGCTCCGGCGGGCGACCGCCGACATGAACACGCTCATTTCGGTGGGGACCAACGCGGCCTTCTTTTCCAGCCTGTTCACCGGCATGTCCTATTACGACACATCAGCGACGATCATCGCCGTCGTGCTCCTCGGACGCCTCCTGGAGACGCGGGCCCGCCGCGGCACGCGCCGAGCCGTCGAAAGCCTCCTCGAGCTTGCCCCGCGCTCCGACGTGAAGCCGGGCGACGAACGCCTCGTCAAGCCCGGCGAGCGCTTCGCCGCCGACGGCGTGATCGTCGAGGGCGCGGGAGCCGTCGATGAATCGATGCTGACCGGCGAGAGCGATCCGCTGGACAAAAAGCCGGGCGACCGGGTCATCGGCGGCACGCTCAACCGCATGGGGGCCTTCCGCGTGCGGTACGACCGAACCGGCGACGACACGGTGCTCGCCCAGATCGTGCGCGTCGTGCGCCAATCGCAGGGGTCCAAGCCGCCGGCCCAGCGACTGGCGGACACGTGGGCAAAGGGGTTCTCCCCGCTGGTTCTCCTCGTCGCGATCGGAACGTTCGCGTTTTGGGCCCGTTCGGACCTCTCGGTCGCGCTCAAGAGCGCCGTCGCCGTGCTCATCGTGGCCTGCCCTTGCGCCTTCGGGCTGGCCACGCCTGCCGCGATCATGGTGGCCGCCGGGCGCGCGGCGCGGCTCGGCGTGCTCTTCAAGGATGCCGCGTCGCTCGAGCGCATCGGCCGCCTCGCCCGGATCGTTTTCGACAAGACCGGTACGCTCACCGTCGGCCGCCCTTCGGTGACCGGCGTCGTTCCCGCCGCTCCGTTCTCAAAGGACGACGTCCTTCGCCTGGCCGCCTCGGTCGAACGGGCGTCGGAGCACCCCCTCGCGCGGGCGGTCGTCGCCGCCGCTCCCGAAGGGCCTGTCGCCGCCGACTTCGAGGCGCGCCCCGGACTGGGCGCCGTCGGCAAGCTCGACGGCCATGAGATCGCCGTGGGGAATCGTCCGTTCTTCGCTCTCCTGGGCGTCAACTTCGCCCCCCTCCAACGGGACCTGACGACCGCGGTCGCGAGCGGAGAAACGGCCGTCCTCGTCGCGAGAGATCAGGAATTGGTCGGAATGGTCACGGTGGCGGACGCGCCCCGGCCCGAAGCGGCCGGCGTCCTCTCGGAGCTGCGCCGGCTCGGATTCCGCATCGGAATGCTCACCGGCGACGACGCGACGACCGCGGGGGCCATGGCCGAGCGTCTCGGGATCGACGAGGTGAAGGCCGAAGTGATGCCCCCGGACAAGGCGGCCGCGATCCGCGAGTTCCAGAAAGCAGGCCCCGTCGGCATGGTCGGCGACGGAATCAACGACGCCCCGGCGCTTACGCAGGCCGACGTAGGGATCGCCGTCCACCAAGGCTCCGACGTGGCGATCGAATCCGCGGACGTGGTCCTGATGAAGAACGACCTGGGGCGCGTGATCACCTCCGTGCGCTTGAGCCGCGCGACCCGCCGCGTGATCCACCAGAACTTCGGCTGGGCCTTCGGCTACAACATCCTCCTCGTCCCGCTCGCGGCGGGGGCGTTCCGTCCGTGGGGCCTGACGCTCGACCCGATGCTGTCGGCGGTGGCGATGGCGCTCTCGTCGCTCGCGGTCGTCCTGAACTCCCTTCGGTTGAACCGGGCCCCTTGACTCCTCCACTTCACCCCAACTTCCCGGAACGTGGACTCAGAGACTCAGAGACGCAGAGGCCCCGGAGGAATAACAAGACGTCGTCTCTGAGCCACTGAGCCTCTGAGTCCGGGTCAGGCGTAAGGCCTGGGGCCTAAGACCTCGTTGAGGCTGCCGCTTCGGTAGCCCTGGAGGTCGAGGGTGACGTACTGGAAGCCGAGATCCTTGAGGCGGCGGACGACGAGATCGCGGACCGGCGAACGCACGAGCTCTTCGAAGTCCCGCGGGTCGACCTCGAGGCGGGCGACGGCGCCGTGGTGGCGCACGCGGTACTGCCGGAGGCCCAGGTTGCGGAGGACGTCTTCGGCCTTTTCGATCATCGCGAGCTTGTCGGGCGTCACTTCGCTCCCGTACGGGATCCGCGACGAGAGGCATGCCATGGACGGCTTGTCCCACGTGGCGAGGCCCATCTCCTTCGAGAGGCGGCGGATCTCGAGCTTGGTGAGGCCGGCCTCGGCGAGGGGCGCCCGCACGCGGTGCTCGCGCGCCGCGCGCGCCCCGGGCCGGTGGTCCGCCCGGTCGTCGACGATTTCCCCATAGACGACGAAGCGGCACCCTTCCCGATCGGCGATGGGCGCGAGCTTCGTGAAGAGCTCGTCCTTGCAGAAGAAGCAGCGCTCCGGCGAGTTCGCCCGGTAGCCTTCGCGGTCGAGCTCCCGGGTCTCGATCTCGATCTGCCTCGCCCCCATCTCGCGCGCGTACCGCCGGGCGTCCTCGAGCTCCGCCTGCGGATACGACTCGCTCAGGGCCGTGACCCCGACCGCGCGCCCGCCCAGGACGTCGTGCGCCACCTTGAGGAGGAACGTGCTGTCGACCCCGCCCGAGTAGGCGACGAGGACGCTCCCCATCTCGGCGAGGGCTGTTTTCAGCGAGTCGAGCTTGCCCTGAGCCGGGTCCACGTCACGCGTCCAGCGGAGCGGGTTTGTCGGCATGCGCGCCCCGGTCGGGCGGAGCGCTGCGCCACACGTGCGCGGGAAGCAGGCCGGCGCCGATGACGAGAATCTGACTCCAGACGAAAAGCTTCAGCCACATCGCGTGGCCTTCCACGAACCCGTAGTTGTGCAGGCCCACCGAGAGGAGGTTCACTCCGAACCACGACCAGCTCACGACGACGTTCCCCACGACGCAGAGCACGGCCAGTCCGCGGTCCCGCACCAGCCCGCCCCAGCGGGAGTGCAGGATGAGCGCATTCCAGAGCACGATCATGAGGGCGCCGTTCTCCTTCGGGTCCCAGCCCCAGAAGCGGCCCCACGAATCGTCCGCCCAGAGCCCGCCCAGCACGGTGCCCACGAAGCTGAAGAACGTGGCGAAGCAGGTCGCCCCGTACATCATGCGCGCCATGGCCGACCGCAGTTCGGGCGTCAGCGACCTCGTGAGGACACCGCGCAGGATGAACAGGACGCCGATCAACCCGGCCACGTAGGTCGTGGAATAACCGACCGTGATGGAGGTCACGTGGGTCGCCAGCCAGAACTGGGTGTCCAGCACCGCCTGGAGCACTTCCATCGTGTCGCCGTCGGCCGCCAGGACGTGCGCGATCTGGAGCGTGATGAGGCCCGCCGCCGCGGCGCACGTGTTCCCCACGCCGAGCCGGTAGACGCGCTCGAAGACGAGCGCCAGGAGGACGCACGCCCACCCGATGAAGACGGCCGACGAGTACAGGTTCGTCACCGGAGGCCGCCCCGAGAGGTAGATCCGGCCGACGAGCGCGACGGTATGAAAGATCCAGACCAGCCAGAGCAGCCGGTAGGCCGACCGGTTGAGCGGATTCTGGTGCCCGAGCCACGCCAGGCAGCTCAGGACGAACGCCGCGAAGTAGAGCCACTTGCTCAGGTTGAACGGGTCGACGTGATTGAAGTACGATTCGAACCGGCCCTTCCTCACCTCCCCCGACCTCTCGCGTCCCAGCTTGTCGAGGTACGTCGACACCGCCTCGTTGAACTTCGCCGCGTCGCCGTCCAGGTAGGCCCTCAGGATCGCGGCGTACGGCTCGAAGTTCGGATTCCCGGAGCTCTGAGCCTCCCGCAAGGTCTGCCAGTCGCCCTTCCCGTCCGCCGGAGGCACGGGATTCGGGACGGTGCCCCGCGTCAATCCCTGATAGAGGTTCCAGCGGCTCACGAGCTGCAGGAGGTGCTTCTCGTACGCGTCCTTCTCCTTCTTCTCCTGAGCCTTGTCGACCTGGTCCTTGAGCTCCAGGAGCGCGTCCGAGAACTCGCTCATCGCGTACCGGTACCGCTCGCGCCGCTCCAGCTTGAGGGCGTTCTGGAGCTGCAGGTCGGGGATGCGGAACACCTTGTGGCCATCCCCGCGCCCCACGAGGACGTCGATCAGCCACCGCACCGCGGGCTGACTCTCGTCCTTGTCGTCCTTGAACGTCTCCCGGTCCGAGATGACGCGCATCATCGACCGGGCGAGCGAATCCATCGGCTTGGTGCGCCCGCCGTTCACCACCGGGATCTTGCCGAACTCCTCCAGGCGCATCCGGTCCGCCGGCGACCGCCGCGGAATCGCCTGCCAGACCAGCAGCAGCGAGGCGCCCGCCAGGACGATCCAGGGCAGCGTGCGCTCGTTCATGCCGCCGCCCTCCGCTTCCTCAGGAACTCGAGGAGGTGCATGAGGAACTGCCCCATCAGCCCGGCCGCGACGATCATGCACGCCACGTACGGCACCATCCATCCGGAGTTCGTCACGACCTGAAGCACCGTCGTCTGCTCGGTCACCGAGTCGAAGCTCGACTGGTAAATCGTGTCGCCCCGGTAGCGCATCGGGTTGTTCATCCAGATCCGCACGTCCCGGTCCGTGGCGCGCTCGCGGTCGATGAGCCGGACGTAGCTCGAGAAGTCCTTCGGCTTGTCGGTCCCCGGGTAGCGCTCGAACCGGAAATCGTTCAGGAACAGCTCGTAGGGCTTGTACGTCCTCTTGAACCGGAGGGCGACGTGATAGACTTTTCCGCCGACGGTCACCCGCTCGGGCGTTTCGTTCAAGGCCGTCTCGACCGCCGTCAGGTACGTGCCCAGGGAGGCGCCGGTGCCCCGCTCCATGAAGGTGACGTACGCCGCCGAGTAGTCCGCCCGCGAGTCGGTGGAAACGCCGCTCTCTTCCGCCCGCTTCACCGCGATGAGCTGAAGTCCCGTGCCTGCCGTCGCGGGGTTCTCGTCGCGCGCCATGATCGGATTGAGGTCGGCGTTCTTGAGGAACCGGCGCGCCTGGAGGTCGAAGGGGAGTTCCGGCGCGGAGATCTTTTCGCCGCCCTTGAGCATGTCCTCCGGGACCACGACGACGGTGTCATGCCCCGGGTGCGACGGGTCGATGACCGCCAGCTCCGTCCGGCGGATGTCGTGGACGAAGTCCGAGCTCTGGCCCTCGGCGATCGTCATCTGGCCTTCTTCCGCCAGGAGGCCCGCGATGATCTCCGTCGCCATCATGAGGATGAGGCCGCCGTGAAGAAGCACGATCCCGGCCTTCCGGCCGAACAGCATCCGGCAGCCGAAGAACAGGATCGCCGCCACGCCGCCTCCCTGGAGCAGCTGGAGCGTGACCCGCCAGAAAGGCGCGATCTTTTTCTGGGAGGAGTCGGCGTCGAAGACGGTGGAGATGACGAGCCACGTCAGCACCGAGCCGACGAGCAGGGTGGCGATCCCGAGCGCAAGCCGCTGCCCCCGCGCCTGCAGGCGGATGCGCGAGGCGTGCGAGACCAGCAAATTGACGACGAGCGCCCCGCCGATCAGCCACCCGCCGGGGTAGGGAAGCGTACCACTCACGTCCCAGGCGGCGGGCATGATATCCTTGAAATCCACCCACGCCACCCAGCAGCGGAAATACTTGTCGACGATGGTCCAGATCCCCCCGAACCGCTGCGCCAGCGTCCCGGCGAAGACGAGGCCGATGGCCGTCGCGAGGAGGCCGACCGTCAGTTTGAGCGAAGCGAGAACGGCGAGCCCGCGCGCGAGACACTCGCGTACGGACATTCCAGCTCTGGGCGGCGCCGTTTCCATGTCAGTGATTCAGCCGTACGGACTTCGTGAACGTCTCGAACGCGTCACGCTGGGACCGCACGTCCGCCGCCGGCCCGTCCATCTTCAGGAAGATCGAGAACTCCGGCCGCAGCGTGAATGCGCACAGGATCCCCCGCTCAGAACCCAGGAGCTCGACGAGACTGCCGCCTCCCTCGCGCAGGAAGCTCACCGGGCGAGCCAGTTCCTGCGCCTGCTCCTCGTCCACGGGCGGCAACCCCACCTGACCCCTCCAGCGGTTGACGTTCGGCCCCAGGCCGCCCGCCGGACCGAAGATGATGTTCAACGTGACCGTCGGCGACTGGTTTCCGGACCCCGCGCGCAACTCGAAAATTCGGTCCCCCTCCGGCTGCCGGCTCTGCACCCAGCCGGCGGGGAGGTCGAACGTGAACATCGACCGGAGCGTCTCCATCGACGCCGCGGCGCGGGAGGGGTCCTGCCGCGGCCCGCGCGCCGCCGCCGCCCCCGCGGGAGGCGCCGGCTTGCGAGGCCCGTCGAGCTCCACGACCGTCACGGCCGCGCCCTCCACGGTCCGAGTGGATGTCTTCCGCGCCAGGTCCGACTCCGCGATGCGGTCGAGGCCGATCTGGTCGCGCCAGCGGTTGACGTTGGCGAGGAGGCCGCCGCCGTCGCCGCCGAGGCTCGTCACGGCGAGCTCGAGATGGGGCTCCTGGGTCCCGATGCAGAGCGTCGCGTACCGGTCGCCGGACTTGGCTTCCTCGTGCCAGCCCGCCGGAAGCGTCCACTTCACCGCCCCGTCCGCGAACCGGATCGAATCCAGGAACTTGAGAAAGTCTTCCTTGTGCGGCCGGACACGCGAGGTCGCCCCCACGACCTTGAAGAACCACGTCTGGTCGGCCTGGGGTGCGATCGCCCCGAGCAGGGTCCACGTGGGCGCCTTGGGAGCCTGATACACCCGGATCGGTTCGCTCTTCCGGCAGCCCCCGATGATGGTGAAGAGGGCGGCGACGCCGGCCAAGACGTGACTTCTCACTCGCGCCATCCTAACCGCCCCCCGGGACGCCTTCAATCGTTTCCGCCCGGAAACCCTTTTCGTCGCGCACGACGTAGGCCATCGCCACCTCGGGGTCGTGCTCGAACACGTTCACCCAGCGCTCCCGGACGGCTTCCTCCAGCCACCGCTCCTTGAGCGCAGCGACGTCGTGCGGATAAAGATCATACCCCATGACCCACGCGGGCTTGAGGTGGGCCGTCGTGGGCATCAGGTCCGCCCAGTAGACCGCCTTCCGGCCGCCGCTTTCGGCCACGACGATCTGGTGGTGCTTCACGTGGCCCCCGGTAAGCCGGACGCGGACCCCCGGGACCACTTCCTCCTCACCGCGGACGAACTTCACCCGGTTCGACTTCTCGAGGGGAAGGAAGTCGTCCTGCATGTAACTCCCCTTGGTCCGCGGGTTGGGATCCAGCGCCTCCGTCCACATGCCTTCCTGAATGATATACGTGGCTTTCGGGTAGGTGGGAACCACCTCGTTCCCGCGGCGGACGGTCGCGCCGCCGGCGTGGTCGAAGTGAAGGTGCGACAGGATGACGAAATCGATTTCCTCCGGTGTGATCCCGGCACGCGCGAGCGCTCGGGGCAGCGGCGAGGTCCGCTGGACGCCGTAGAGATCGAGGAATCGCGCGTCGTGCTTGTCGCCCAGACCGGTGTCGACGAGGACGTTCTTCGTGCCCGTTCGAATGAGGAGCGTCGTGAGGGATAGCCGGATCCGGTTGCGTTCGTCGGGCGGGGCCGCCTTTTGCCAGACGGGCTTGGGCACGATGCCGAACATCGCGCCGCCGTCGAGGCGGAAGAACCCGTCGTTGACCGCGTGGAGCTCGAACTCGCCCAGCTTATGCATGCGGTGTCCTGGGGGACTCCTACTCTACTAGATTACCCGTCCCAGCACAACCGCCAGCCCGTGGAACAAAATCGCCTGGCTATTTTGTTCCGACTGTGAAGGAGCGCACGAGGCGCGTCAGGTTCCCCTGACGGTCGCGGACGGAGACCGAAAGCCGGCCCTGCGCCAGTTCCCGGATCGGCGCCGCGAGCTTGAGCTCCCAGACGCCCTGCCCGACCGGCCGGAACCTCGGCGCCAGGTGCTCTCCCGGCGGCGCTCCGTCCACCGCAAAGTCCGCCGTCACCTGGAAGCTTTCCGGGTCCAGCCCGGAGTAATAGTCGTGCATGCCGATCACGATGCGGGACAGGGGCGGATTGGGCCCCTCCCGCGGAACCGTCAACGTCACGACCGGCCGGTTGTCGTCGCACATCCAGCCGTAGCTGCGATGGTCAGGATTTGCGGGATCGTAATCGATGTCGATCGGGCACCCGAGATCGACCCAGCGGACGATCGTCCGACGGTCCTCGTCCGTCAGCGGCTCCACCTTGATCTTCCGGCCGTCCGGCGCGGCGTACGTCCCCGCCACGGCCTCGGGCGGCGGCATCGGGCCCCCCGTGTAGTCGATGTCGTAGCGATGGCGATTCTTGGCGGTGTCGACCCGTTCGCCCTTATGAACGAAGTGCCCGGCCCCCGGCTCGGGCTCGGAAGGATGATCGTCGTTCGCAAATCCGTCCAGGCGCCGCCCGTAGATCTTCCACACCAGCAGACTCCGGCGCGCCTGGAGCTTTCGGACGTACCGCGACGCGTTCGGGTACCCCCACGAGTCGTACCCCACGGGCTTGTGGCCGAACTTGGCGCGCTCGTCCAGCGCCAGCCGCACGTACGTGGCCGGGAACTTCCCGTGGTGCTCCACCTGGAGCTGCTCGTCGTCGGCATCCAGGACGAGGTTGCCCGCCGGCTTCTCCGCCTTCTTCGTGTGGCACGGCGCGCAGCTCTTCTGGAGGATCGGCTGCACGTGTCTGAAGTACTCCACGTTCGCCACGCCCTTCTCGTGCCGCAGCCCGGACTCGTCCTTCGCGTCCCACGTTCCGCCCGACTGATCCCGCTCCTTCGAGGTGACGAGCGGAGTCGTGGTGATGAGGTCCCAGACCTTGTAGTCGGTCCTCGCCGCCGCCGTCTTCTCGAAGAGCGTGGGCTCCTGGCTGTGCGCGTGACACCCGCCGCAGTTGGTCCGGATCTCGCCGGGCCGCAGCTGGTGCCACGTTTGGGACATGTTGAGCACCATCCCGTCCTTGTCGATCGTCTGGAACGTGAAGGCCGTGTCGGCCGGGATCTTGGCGAGGAAGCTCGTATCCGGGTTGCCGTCCGGGTCCGCCGGCTGCCGGTTTCCGTCAAACTTGCGCACCGGGATCTCGCCCAGGATCCGCAGCCGTTCGCTCGCGTGGTTGTGGAAGCGGCGGCCGCTCTTGGGCCCTTCGCGGCGGTCCGACGTCGGCTCCATCGCCAGAACGCGGATCGCGTGAATGTCGTCGTTCGAGTAGAGCCCGGCGTCGCCGCCCTGGTTGTGCCAATTGATCGGCGGACCGTTCCCGTGGCTCGTGAAGGCGTCCAGCCCCTTCCACGGGTCCTTGCCCCCGGCGTACGTCGACGTCACGCTTCCCGCCGGCACCACCCCGTTCGGGTAGCTTTCGCGCTTGTAGAGGCTCGAGGTCCCGACGAGCCCGAAGGGCGCCCCCTCTGGAAGGTGCGCTGAAAGCCGGCCGTCGTTCGGAAGCGGCGCTATCCGCCTGGGTTCCTTCATGCCGTAGATGCGCTCGTAGGGCACGACCGCCCTCGGCCAGGACTCGTTGTAGTTGGGGTCGTTCTTGATGAGGAGCATGTCCCCCGGTTGCTGGACGGGCTTGCCGCCCTTGATGAGATAGAGGCCCCCGTCGAGCTGGGGCAGGTACGTGTACTGGTGATTCACCGGCCCCGGCGAGTACACCGTGAGCAGGTGGTTGTCGGGCACCCCCGAGGGGTGCGTGAACTTCCCGACCGCGGGCGAGCTCTTGTCGCCGCGGACCGCCCGGTCGGCCGGCCCTTCGCCGTTGAGCGCGAAGGGCGTGAACGAGATCGCGCCCGCCGGCATGAACGGGATGCTGTAATACTTGCCCTTCCCGTTGTCGAACCGTCCGAACCTCCACGGCGCGTTCCGCGGGTCTCTCGTGTAAGCGGGGCCGAACCCCGGACTGTTGAGCGGGACCTGGACGTAGGCGCCGAACCCGCTGTTGTTCTGGTTGTAGTACTCCTCGACGATGATCGACCCGTCCGAGAGCTGCGTCTGGAAGTGGAACCCGTTGGGCGCCCCGCCCGTGTCGAAGGCGCTCACGAACGGCCCCCAGTTCGTGCCGTCCGGGTTGATCGTCCAGATCCCCCACAGGATGTCGCTCCGGATCCCCTGCGATTCGAGCGTGCTGAAGATGATCCGGCCGTCCGTGAGGACCACGGGATGGAGCGCGCAGGCGACGTTCAGGTGCCCGATCTTGTGGATGTTCGCGGGGTACGGGTCGTCGGCCGCGACGTCCTCGTTCCGGTCGTCCATGACGAAGAGCTGGAGCGCGATCGCCGGGTAGCCCTTCGACGGGCGGAACCCCTCGCGGTTGCTCGTGAAGACGATCTTCCCGCCCGGAAGCGGGTACGCCCCCATGTTGTACACGCCGTAGGGGATCCACTTCCTTTCCGTGGCGCCCGCGTTCGGCACGAACACCTGGTTGGTCAGGCGGACAATCTTGCGTGATTTGACGTGGATCTTGAAAAGGTCCGCCCCCTGAGGCGACGGATTCCACTGGTTCCGCTTGGCCAGGTTGTAGATGAGACTGTAGTAGACCCACTCCCCGTCGAACGACACGACCGGGTCGGTGACCCCGCCCTCGCCGCCTTCGACGAGCACCTCCTCGCGGCCGTCCGGGCGGAGGAGCATGAGGTCGGCCCCCGGCTCCATCGTGACGGGCTGCGAGAAGTCGGTGTAGTAGCGCTTGTGGACCTGGTCGCCGGCGCGTCGCGCGCGGACGTAGACGATGTCGTAGTCGAGCTTGACCGACGGGTCGGTCGACAGGTGAGGCACCTCGGTCTTGAGCGGCTCCAGGAAGAGCTTCTCTTTCTTGTCGGGCGCCCGGTCCTGGCTGACGACGGCGTGCTCGCCGGGCAGGAGGCGGGCCTGCCCGTGTGCGTTGCGGACCTCGACGCACCCTTCCTCGACCCGGACTACGAGCGCGCCCTGGTCTACGGTCGCGGAAAACTTCGTTCCGTGGACGACGATTTCGCCGTGCGGCGTCTCGACCGCGAAGGACTTGCCGCGTTCCTTGGGCGCCACCTCGAAGGTCGCCTGTCCTTGCTGGAACGCCACCTTGACGCCGGCCCGCTCGCGCCGCACGACGAGCTCCGTATTCTCGCCCACTTTGACGACGCTCCGATCCGAGAGCTCGACGGAGCCGCCCTGGCCCTCCGAGGCGACGACGCGGCCGCCCTCCGCGACCAGCGTGCCGGACACGACGCGCACCGCGGCTCCCGGCCGCGCCGTCCAGAGCCCGGCCGCCAGCAGCGCGGCCGCCGCGACGCCCCACCGGCGACACGAGCGCGGGCGCCGGGCCGCCGACGGTCGGCGCACGGAGGCCATTACCTTGGCGACGAAGACGTCGTCGTCTCCATCGCCCGCGCGAGCGAGCTCCCGCAGGAGTCCGTCGACGACCCTGCAGTCGGCGCGACGATCGAGGGCAAGCCCCTCGTTCGGCGCCTCGGAATAGCGTTCCGCGTCCATTCGTTAACCCTCTACGTCGCGCCGTCGCAGACAGTCGCTCAGCGCCTCGCGCGCGCGCTGGAGCCGCTTGCGGATGACGACCTCCGTCGTCCCCAGCATCTCCGCGATCCGCGCGCAGGATTGCCCGTCCGTATAGAACATCTCGACCGTGGAGCCCAGATGGGTGGAGAGAAGCTGGAGGCAGGTGCGGACGGCGCTGACGGCGTCCTCGCGGCCGTGCTCGACCGCCCGGTCCCACGCGCGGTGACGCTCCTCGATCGCGTCCAGCAGGCGGCCTTCGAGACGCTCCATGCGGTGCGCTCGCGCCCACTCGAGATACTTCATCCGCACGATCCCGCGGACCCACGCGCCAAAATCTCGCGTCGGGTCGAACTTCGCGAGGTCCCGGTGGGCGACGAGGAAGGCCTCCTGGACGAGATCTTCGGCGACCTCTTGCCGGTGGGTCAGGGCGAGCGCGTAGGCCAGCACGCGCCGGTGGTTGAGGCGCACGAGGATCTCGTACGCTCGCCCCTCGACGGCGGGCCGGGCTTCCACCACCGGGTTTTGCAGCATCTCAGCTCTATAGGGGGTTGAGTCCCTTCCCCGGATAGTGACGTGAAAAGATCAAATTCCTATACACTTATCAACGCAAGCGGAGAAACCGGATGCCGGATTCCGGATGTCCGATGTCCGATGGAATACGAAGTCGTAGGTCTTCGTGTCCTGCAGCAATTCAGACATCAGATATCTGACATCCGGCATCCGGACCGTTCGTCCAACTCGAGAACGACGCGCGACAAGACGGTTACCGCCTCGGCATGTCCCGCGCGGGCGAGCGCACCCAGCATGCGAACGGCGCAGCAGCGGTCCAATGGAAGGGCGGTCGCGGATTCGGCCAGCGCCGATGCTCGGCGAAAGGCGACCGCAGGGTACCCCAGAGCGAACAGCCGCGCCTCGCAGGAATTGCCCATCTTGCGTCAGATACCCCGGAATTGAACCGCCGAGCGCGCCGAGACCGCCGAGAAGACACAGTTTTGGAGGACCCTTCACTCCGCAACTCGGCGATCTCGGCGTCCTCG
>Ga0187892_10008912_pt1 | contig 13456 bp, 6 predicted proteins | sample MA1701073metaG_FD_139345 | JGI IMG/M metagenome (GOLD analysis project Ga0187892, IMG submission 139345) | Bio-ooze microbial communities from a basaltic lava cave in the Kipuka Kanohina Cave System on the Island of Hawaii, USA - MA170107-3 metaG ...
CAGCGCCTGCGGCCGTCGGTGCTGCTGATCCTCCAGTTGCTGGCCGTCCTGCTGCTGGCGGCGGCGGCCGCCCGCCCCGTCCGCACCACCACCGCCCCCCTGGCCCGCCACACCGTCTTCATCGTGGATGCGTCGGGCTCCATGGCCGCGGCGGACGGCAGCCCCGACCGCATCGGCGCGGCGGTGGAACGGGCCCGGGACCTGCGCCACCAGTTGCCGGCGGGCGGGGTCGCAAGCGTGGTGGTGGCCTCGGCCCAGCCTCGCGTGGTCCTGTCCTCCAGCCCCGACCGGCGGGCGTTCGACGAGGCGGTGGGCGCCATCCGCACCACCGCCGGCGCCGCCGACTTCGCCACCACCTTCTCCCTGGCCGAGAGCCTGGAGACGCCGGGCACGCCCGTCGGCTTCCTCCTCCTCTCCGACGGCGGCCTCACCGACGCCGAGCAGGCCCTCCTGCCTCCCGGCACCCGCTACGTGAAGATGGGCGAGCAGGCCACCAACCGGGCCGTGGCCCGCCTCACCCTCGAGCCCCGGGGCAGCGGCCTCCATGCCCGGGCGACGCTCCGCAACACCGGCGGCCCGTCCGCCACGCAGCAGCTGCGCCTCGACGTGGACGGGCGCACGGCCCACCGGGAGCGGTTGACCCTCGACACCGGTTCCACCGTCGAGCGGGAGGTCGATCTGCCCGCCGGCGACCGGGTCGAGGCCTTCCTCGAGGGCGAGGACCTGCTGGGCGCCGACAACCGGGCGGTGGCGGTGGCCACCGCCCGCCGGGCCCTGCGGGTGCTGTGGGCCGGCCCCGACGACCTCTACCTGGAGCGGCTGCTGAGCGTGCTGCCCCAGTTGGTGGTGGAACGGGTGCCCGACGGCCGCCCCGCCCCCGGCTACGACCTGGCCATCTACGCCGGCGTGGCCGTGCCCGCCGACCCCGGCGTGCCCTTCCTGGCCATCGCCCCGCCCGGCGGCGCCCCCGGCGTGCGGGTGACCGGCACCGCCGACAACCCGGCCGTCACCCTCGTCCGCAGCGGCGACCCGCTGCTCGACGGCATCGACCTGTCCGAGGTGGCTGTCGCCACCGCCCAGCGCGTCGACGCCGCCGGTGACGAGATCCTGGTGGGCTCCGAGGCCACGCCCCTCCTCGTGCGGGGCACCCGCAACGCCCGCCCCTTCGCCTACCTGGGCTTCGCCCTGGCCCAGTCCAACCTGCCCGTGCAGGTCGCCTTCCCCGTCCTGGCCGACCGCCTGCTGACCGACCTGGCCGGGGCCGCCGCACCCCCCGCCGACCTGCGGGTGGGCCAGTCCCTGCCCCTCTCCCTGGCCGAGGGCACCACCATCGAGGCCCCGGGCGGCGCCCGCATGACCGTGCCCGCCGGCGGGGCCGCCCCCGTCCTCGACCGCCCCGGCTTCTGGACCATCACAAGGGAGGGCCGGCCCCCGCTCACCGTCGCGGTCAACCCCGACCCGGCCGAGTCGGCCCTCGCGCCGGCGGGCAGCCTTCCCGCCCCCCAGCGCCCGACCGCCCCGGGCGAGGAGCGGCCGGTCGGCGAGCGGTCGATCCTGGCCTGGTTCGCGGCCGCCCTGGCCGCCGTCCTGGCCGCCGAGCTCTTCGTCAGCCGCCGCCGCCGGGGCGTGAGCCGCCGCCAGTGGCGGGTGGCGGTGGCGGCCCGCATCGCAGTGGCCGCCCTGCTGGCCGGGGCCGTCCTCGGCCTCACCCTGCCCAGGACGGGCCGGCAGGTGGCCGTGCTGTTCCTCGTCGACGGCTCGGACTCGATGGGCGCGAGCGGCCGCAGCGAGGCCGTCACCTGGGTGCGCGACGCCCTGGCCCGCCAGCCCGGCGGGGCCCGGGCCGGCGTGGCCCTGTTCGGGGGCGATGCCCGATTGGAGCTGACCGTCCAGGACGAGGCCCGCCTGCTCCAGCCGTCGGTCCGCATCGACCCGTCCCGCACCGACCTGGCCGGCGCCCTCCGCCTGGCCGCCGCCGTGCTCCCCTCCGACGCCCGCCGCCGCATCGTCGTCGTCTCCGACGGGCGGGCCACCGAGGGCGACGCCGCGGCCGAGGCCCGCCGGCTGCGGGAAGCGGGCGTGAAGGTCGACATCCACCTCGTCGACGGGACCACCGGCCCCGACGTGGCCGTCGACCGGGTCGACGCCCCCGCCACCGCCCGGGCGGGCGAGACGTTCACGGTGCGGGCCACCGTAGTCTCGCCCACCGCCCAGACCCTGCGCGTCCGCTGGGAGCGGGACGGCCGGACTGTCGAGGAGAGGCTGGTGGACGTCGCCCCCGGCCGCACCGTGCTCGAGCTGCCCCAGACGGCCGGCGCCGAGGGCGCCCTGGCCCGCTACTCCCTCGCCGTCACCGGTCCTGACGACGCCGTGGTCGAGAACGACGTGGGCTTCGCCGCCGTCGCGGTGGAGGGCCCGGCCCGCGTGCTGGTGGCCGAGGGCATGCCCGGCCAGTCCGCCGCCCTGGCTGCCGCCCTGCGGGCGGGGGGCATCCCCACCGACGTGGTGGCGGCCACCGACCTGCCTCCCCTCGACCGCCTGGCGTCCTACCGGGCCACCGTGGTGGTCGACGTGGACGCCCGGTCCCTGCCCGCCGGCCACGTCGAATCCCTCACCGCCGCCACCCGCGACCTCGGCCACGGGTTGGTCGTGGTGGGAGGCGACCGGTCCTACGCCCTGGGGGGCTACCTGGGCAGCGACCTGGAAAAGCTGCTGCCCGTCACCAGCGACGTGAAGGACCCCAAACGGCGGCCTTCGGTGGCCCAGGTGCTGGCCATCGACGCCAGCGGCTCGATGGGCGCCTGCCACTGCCGCGAGGGCGGCGCCAACGGCCTCGTCACCGGCGGCAACCGGGCGGACGGGGGCGTCAACAAGACCGACATCTCCCGGGCCGCCGCCAGCCGCACCATCTCCGCCCTCTCCGCCCAGGACCAGGTGGGCGTGCTCGCCTTCAACACCGACGAGCGCTGGATCGTCCCCCTTCAGCAACTGCCCGCCGAACAGGTCGTCAACCGGGGCCTTTCCGGCCTCCAGCCGGCGGGCGGCACCAACCTGGCCCTGCCCCTGGCCGAGGCGGGCGAGGCCCTCAAGGCGGCCAAGGCCAGCCTGCGCCACATCATCCTGTTCACCGACGGCTTCACCAGCCCCCAGGCCCTGGCCACCCTGCGCCAGCAGGCCGCCGACCTGGCTGCCCAGGGCATCACCGTGTCGGTCCTGGCCACGGGGGAGACGGGGGCCGACCAGAACCTGTCGGCGGTGGCCGAGGCGGGACGGGGCCGCTTCTACAACGAGATCGACCTGTCCGAGGTGCCGCAGCTGATGATGCAGGAGGCCGTGCTCGCCTCCCGCCAACTGGTCGAGGAGGGCGAGTTCTACCCCAGGGTCACGTCGTCGGCCGCCCCCGTCCGCGACCTGCGCTCCGCCCCGCCCGTGCTCGGCTACCTGGTCACCACGGCCAAGCCCGCCTCCACTGTCCACCTCGCCGTGGGGGACGAGGACGACCCGCTCCTCGCCTCGTGGCAGGTCGGCCTGGGCAAGGTCACTTCCTGGACGAGCGACGCGTCGGCCCGCTGGAGCCAGCAGTGGGCGGCCTGGCCGGGCTACACCGACTTCTGGACCACGCTGGTCAAGGACACGTTCCCCCTGGCCGGGTCGAGCGGGACGGCGGTGCGGGCCGAGGCCGACGGCGACCGGGTGCGGGTGGTGGCCGAGTCGGCCGAACCGTGGCCCGACGGGGCCTCCGCCACCGCCCGACTCACCGGCCCCGATCTGGTCGGGCGCGACCTCCCCCTCGAACGGGTCTCCCCCACCGCCTTCGTGGGCGAGGCCCCCGCCACCGCCTCCGGCACCTACGCCGCGGGTGTGGCCGTGGCCGGACCGGGCGGGCCGCTCCTCACCGCCACCGCCACCGCAGTGCAGGCCTACTCGGCCGAGTACCGCCCCGGCCCCTCCGACCCCGAGGCCCTGGCCCGGGTCTCCACCCTCACCGAGGGCCGGGGCCCCATCGGCCCCGAGCAGGCCTTCGACACCGGCGGCCTCGTGGCCGGCACGGGCCGCATCCCGCTGACCGGCTGGTTCCTGCTGGCCGCCGCCCTCCTGTGGCCGGCGGCGGTGGCCCTCGGCCGCCTCGCCTTCCACGGTTCGGCGGCGGCCGCGGTGCGGGCCCGCCGGCGTCACGTGGCCGACGCCGTCCGCCGGGGCCTCCGACGCTCGGGCCACGCAGGCGGGTCCCGGCGTGGTCCCGGCCCGTCGACTCCCGCCGGTACCCGTCCCCCGCCCCGGGGGCGCACGAGGCGCGACCGCCCTCCCGAGCCCGTCGCACCCCCTCCGACCATCGACCGCCTCCTCCGCAAGAAGCGGGGCGAGACGGGCGACCCGCAGCCCTGAGACCGGGCGAAGGGCGGCTCAGGCCTGGAAGCGCAGCGTCTCGGCCACCGCTCCCGGCCCGCGCCACGTGAGCAGGCGGGCCACGGGCGGAGAGGGCGGCGAGGTGCCCCGCCGCACCTCCACGAAGGTGGGGCGGATGGTGCGCAGCGTGTCGCTGCGGGCGTTCAGCACCGACGACCACGTCCCCGTGTTGACGTACTGGGGTGCGCCTGCGCCGAGGGCGAGCGGGAGGTGGCGGGCGACGTGGGTGTGGCCGAAGACGTACAGCGGCTCTGCCTCGCCCGAGCGGCGCAGCGCCGAGTGGACGGTGCTGGCGGCCCTGGCGAGGTAGTGGTCGGTGCCACCGGCGGGGATGGGGCGCGCCGGCCGTACCCGCCTGGCGGTCCGGATGGCGACCTGCCGGGCCAGCGCCGCCACCGGCGCCGTCGTGGCCGAGCTCAGGCCGTCAAGGGCGAGCAGCGCGCCATGGCTCAGGCCGACGCCGGCGGCGTAGTCGGCGAGGATCGTCTCGCGGTAGCACGCCCGCCGGCTCGACCGCTCCGTTCCCGAGAGGCTCCGAGCGTGGGCGACGACCCGCCCGGCCAGCCGGGCGTTCGCGCCCAGCAGCCGCCGGCGGGCCGAGGGGTCCGCCTTGCGGGCGAGGCGGAAGTAGTCCCGCGGCGGCGTGGCGTGGTCGAGGCAGGGGTCGAAGGAGAGCAGGGTGCGCTGCCCCTTCATGAACAGGAAGGTGCCCACCGGTTGCTCGAACTCGCCGGCGGGGCCGGCCACGGGGTCGAGCAGGGTCGTGAAGGCGTTCAGGTCGTCGTACTGGCTGCCGTGCTCGGCATAGAGGAGGCCGGGCACGTGGTAGATCCAGGGGAAGAACCGCACGTCGCCGCCCCCGAGCGCGTCCCGGAGACGCTGCTGGAGCGCCGGCCTCAGCAGCTCCAGGTCGTGGTTGCCGAGCACCACGTCGAGCCCGAAGCCATGGTCCACGAACCGGCGCAACGCCTCCACCACGAGGGGGTGGCCGGACACCACGCGCTCGAGGGCGACCCGGGCCACCTCCTCCGTGCAGGGAAGGCCCTCGGGGTTGGTGACGAGCTGGGCCCGGAGGAAGTCGACCGAGTCCCCGAGGAGCACCAATCGCCAGTGCCTGCCCTCGTGGTCGGCCCGCTCCAAGAGCCAGGTGACGAAGCCGTCGAACACCGAGTCGTTGGCAAAGCCCTCGACGCACTCGTGCGGGCCCGGCCCCAGGTGAAGGTCGCTGATCACGATCAGCTCCTCGTCGAGTGTCAACAGGTCACCCACCGTGTCGTGGTCGAGTGGCATCCATGGCCGGAGGGACAGCCCGACCCCGGGCCGGGAGGCGCGCCTACTCGGGAGCGACGGTCGCCGCCAGCTCCTCGCGGTCCATCGAGGAGCGGCCGGGGATCTCCTGCTCCTTGGCCAGCCCCTTCAGCTCCTGGGTGGTCAGCGCCTCCTTGTCGGCCGCGGTGGGGGCGCCCAGCCGGGCCTTCATGGCCTCCATGCGCTCGGCCATGTCGGTCAGCGTGGCGGAGTCGAGCGCCCCCCTGACCTTGGGGAACATCTCCGTCTCCTCCTCCTCGGCGTGGTGCTCCACGTTCTCGATGATGACCGTCATCTTGGCCGCCCAGGCCTCGTCGGCGGGCGGGAGCTGCTTGACCTCCGCAGCCAGCACGTCGACCACGTGGTGCTCCTCGACGCCCTCGCTGACCAGTTCCTTGATCTCCTCGCTGGCGGCGCTGACCTCGGGGTAGAAGATGTCCTCCTCAAGCTTGGTGTGGACCTCGAGCTCGGTGAGGATCTTGGCCGCCACCTCAACCATCTCGGCCGTGTCCTCGCTCTCGTGCGCCGCCTGGAACTTGGCGAACAGGCCCCGCACCCGGTTGTGGTCAGCAGTCAGCAGCATCACGGCGTCCATTGGACCTCCCTGGTCGTTTGCCGCTTCCCTTCCCCTGCCTCGACCGGCGTGAAACCGCCGCCCGCGAGCGAAAGCGCCAGCCCCGCCGCCATGAGCAGGCCTCCCCACCACACCCACTGCATCAGGGGCGTGACGGCCACGTCGACCACCGCCCCGTCGCCCTGGGGGCCCACCACCCGCAGCGTCACCTGCAGGTCCTCCAGCGGCGTCGACCGCAGCCCCGACACCGACACCCGCTGGCCGGCCCCCGACAGCATGGCCTTGGGCCGCAGCGTGGCCACCTGCTCTTCGCCCCGCTGGACGGCGATGGTGGCAGTGACCGCCGCCCCTGGGCCCTCGGCGTCGCCCGGGGCCAGGGCCACCAGCCGCAACGTGTACCCGGCCACGGTCACCGCCTGGTCGGGCCCGAGCACCCCCCGGTCCCGGGTGGCGGCCGACGTGGCCAGCACGCCCACCAGCAGCACCGCCACTCCCAGATGGACGAGCAGCCCGCCGCACCGGCGCCAGCCCCGGTCGGCCGCCTCGGCCACCGTCAGCCCGGCCGTGGACCCGCCCAGGGCGGCCCCGACGACGGCGAGGGGACGCCCCACCGTGGCCGCCGCCGCGACCCCGGCCGGCACGCCCGCCAAGGCGGGGACGAACCGCCGCAGCGGCGTCGCCCGCCCCCGCCACCGGGGACCGACCCCGGCCAGCGCGAGCAGGGCCAGGGCGAATGGCAGGGCCGTCACCGCGAAGTAGCGCCCCTCGACCAGCGATCCGCCCTCCCGCACCAGGGGGATGATCGTGCCCGCCCCGACCACCGCCACCACCCCGCCCAGCAGGGCGGCGGCCAGGGTGTACACGTCGCCGCCGGTTGGCCCGTCGGCACAACTGGACGCCGACCGGGCCCGCACCTCCACCAACACCACCGCCGCGACCACGACGGCCAGCAGGCCGGCCAGCACGGCGCCCACCGTCCCCGCCTCGGCGAAGGCATGGACCGAGCCGGTACTTCCCGAGCGGGTCAGCACGGCCCCGCCCAGGGCCAGCCCGAAGCTCAGGGCCGCCATCCGGGCCGGCCCCGCTCCCGTGTCGCCGCGGCCCGCAACCGGCCGGCGGGCCAGGAGGCTGGTGTCTTTCGCGTTCGGCGCTACGCGCCGAGGCGGCCGACCTGCCTCTGACCAGCACCTTTGCACCACGAGGTCGCCGCCAGCAGGGCGGTCGACCGCCGAAGGAGGGCTTAGACACCTGCCTCCCAAATGCAGGAACGCCGCTCCCGCCAGCCACGGCAGCAAGGCTGCATTCTCGACCGGGTCCCAGGCCCAGTACCCGCCCCACCCCAGGTTGACGTAGGCCCAGTGGGCGCCCGCCACCACCGCCACCGCCAGCACGGCCAGGCTCACCAGCATCCAGCGGCGGGCCTCGGGCACCCACTGCGTCGCCGGCACGCCGCCGGCCCGGGCGCCCAGTGCGATGGCGAAGGGCACGATCAGCCCGGCCTGGCCGATGTAGAGCAGGACCGGGTGGTAGAGCATGGCTGGGTGGCGGAGCACGGGCGTGAGCCCGCCGCCGTCGATGGCGGGCACCTCCAGGCGGGCGAAGGGCGACGCCGCCCACAGCAGCAGCCCGACCACGACGGCCAGCACGGCCGCGGCGGGCAGGGCCGTCACTGCCGCCGACCGGGGCCGGGCCCACCGGGCGGCGGCCACCGCCCACAGCGACAGGAGCCACGCCCACACCAGCAGCGACCCCTCCATGCCACCCCACAGGGCGGCCAGGCGGTAGGCCCACGGGGTGTCGCGGCTCGTGTAGTCGGCCACGTAGACGAGCGACCAGTCGCCCCCCAGCAGGGCGGTCGCCAGCGACACCACCGCCACCGACAACGCCACCGCCGCCCCCCACAGCAGCCGCCGGGCCGTGGCCGCCCGCCCCCCGACCGCCGACCCCGCCGCCGCGGCCGAGCACGCCAGCGCCACCGCCAGCGCGCCGGGGCCGGTCAGGTCCGCAGCGTCCCTCCCACCGCCGTCACCGCGGCGATGCACCGTTCCCGCACGGCGGCCAGCTCCTCGTCGCTGAGGGTGTGGTCGGGAGCTGCCACCCGCACCCGGTAGGCGAGGCTGCGGCGGCCCTCACCCAGCTGCGGCCCCCGGAAGACGTCGAACAGCGACAGGTCCTCCACCAGCTCCCCGGCCGCCTTGGCGATGGCGGACGCCACCGTCGCCGCCGGGACGTCCTCGCCGACCACCACGGCCAAATCGAAGTCGGCCGACGGGTAGCGGCTGACGGGCCGGTACTCGCCCGACCGCCGCGGCGCAGCCAGCAGGGCGCCCAGGTCGAGCTCGAACCACCCCACCGGCCCCTCCAGCCCGTGGTCGGCCAGCACGGCGGGGTCGACCTCGCCCACGACCCCGACCGGCGTCCCCGACGCCAGCACCGCCGCCGACCGTGACGGGTGCAAGCCCGCACACGAAGCGGGTTCGACCGCCACCCCGTCCACCCGCAGCGCCTCCACCAGCGTGTTCACCACCCGCATGGCCTCGGCCGCATCGGCCCCGGCCAGGGTCGCCCCCACCCGCTCGGGCTCGTCGGGCAGGCGGCCGCCCCCGGTCGGCGGCAGGAACACCGTGCCGATCTCGAACAGCCGCACGGACGGGTACCGGCGGTTGGCGTTGGTCACGACGGCCCGCAGCAGGCCCGGCAGGAGGGACGTGCGCAGCACCGACTCCTCTTGGGCGAGTGGGTTCTCGACCTCCACCGCGTCCGTCCCGAGCCCGGCCCGGGCCAGGTCGGACGGCGCCACCAGCGATGTCGACCACGCCTCGGCCAGCCCCGCACCGACCAGCGCGGCGCGGGCCGCCCGCCGCCCTCGCGCCAACGGGGTCAGGCCGCCCACCCGGGTGACGGCCGGCAGCGTCCGCTCGATGTTGGCGTAGCCGTGGTGGCGGGCCACCTCCTCGATGACGTCGGCCTCCCGCCCGGAGTCGGGCCGCCACGACGGGATCGTCACCTCGAAATCGCCGTCAGCCCCCGCCACCGCCGTGCAGCCGAACCCGATCGGCTCCAGGTAGCCCCGCACCTGCGCGGGCGTGAGGGACGAACCCAGCAGGCCGTTGACCTTGGCCGTCCGCACCCGGGCCCGGGGCCGGGGCGGGCGAGGCGCGCTGACGTCCACCGTGGGCCCGGCCACCGCCGCCCCGGCCACCTCGGCCGCCAGTTGGCAGAAGCGGGCCACCGACCGCTCGATGTTCTCCGGGTCCGTCCCCCGCTCGAAGCGCACCGATGCCTCGGTGCGCAGGCCCAGCCGCTTCGACGTGCGGGCGATGGCCATCGGGTCGAAGTAGGCCGCCTCCAGCAGCACGGTGGCGGTGGTCTCGGCGATCTCGGTGGACGCCCCGCCCATGATGCCGCCCACGCCCACGGGCGCCCCTTCGGCGTCGCAGATCACGCAGTCGTCGCCCGCCAGCCGCCGGGCCACCCCGTCCAGAGTCTCCAAGACCTCGCCCTCGGCCGCCCGCCGCACCGAGAGGCCCTTGCCGGCCAGCAGGTCGAGGTCGTAGGGGTGGTTGGGCTGGCCCAGCTCGAGCATCACGTAATTGGAGACGTCGACCACGTTGTTGATGGGGCGCATCCCCGCCAGCGCCAGGCGGCTCGCCATCCACCCCGGCGAGGGCCCGACCTCCACACCCGTCAGGAGGGTGGCCGTGAACCTCGGGCACAGGTCGGGCGAGTCCACGACCACGCTCGCCAGCCAGTCGCCGCCACCCGCCACTGCCTCCGCCAGCTTGGGCGTGGGCACGTCCAGCGGCACCCCCAGCTTGGCCGCCACGTCCCGGGCCACGCCCAGCATCGACAGGGCGTCGGGCCGGTTGGGCGTGATGTCCAGGTCGAACACGACGTCGGGCGTGATACCGAGGGCCTCGGTGAGCGGGACGCCCGCAGCCAGCCCCTCGGGCAGGACGAGGATGCCCTCGTGGTCGTCGGACAGCCCCAGCTCCCGCCCCGAGCACAGCATCCCCTCCGACCACCTGCCCCGGACCTTGCGCCGCCCGATCTCCATCCCGCCCGCCAGCCGCGCCCCGACGGGGGCGAAGGGCAGCAGGTCTCCGGGGCCGAAGTTGAACGCCCCGCACACCACCTGGGTGACGGCCCCATCCCCCCGGTCGACCTCCACCAGCTGCACCCGGTCGGCGTCGGGATGGGGGGCGGTCGACAGCACCCGGGCCACGACGATGTCGCCCAGCCCCTCGCCCCCCTGCTCCATGCCCTCCACCACCAGCCCCAGCCCGGACAGCACGGCGGCCAGCTCATCGGCGGGCACTTCGATCGGCGCGAAGTCGCGCAGCCAGGAGGAGGGGACTCGCATTGGTCGTCAGGGTAGACGGCCGTACTCAAGTCGACTTCGACCTTTCCCGGGCGTAGGCGAGCAGCGCCGCGACCCCTGCGAGCAGCACCATCGCCCCGCCCCCGTAGGCCACCAGCAGGCCCCAGGCGGGGACGTAGGCGACGGCTGCACCGCTGTCGACGCCCAGCTGCGTCGTCATGGCCCCCGTCGTCACCACCAACGCGAGCGCGCCGGCGGCCACGACCCAGATGGCCGACAGCGAGCCGGCGCGCCGCAGGCCCCACGTCACGCCCACACCCGCCACCGCCGCCACCAGCGAGCCTGTCCCGAGCCCGAGCGCATCCCACCCCGACTGCAGGTCCTCCGCGCCCAGGGCCGCGACCTGCCGGGAGAACCACGGGAGCCACAGGGAGATGAGCAGGGCCAAGCCCCCGGCGACCGCAACCACGTCCAACCGTAGGGGCCATGCCACGGCTGTGCAGAAATGCCGGATATACCGGCATTTCTGCACACTCAGGCCGTCGCGCCCCCTCGCCGGCGCGACAGGGCCAGCACGAGCAGAGCGGTCAGGCCCATGCCGACGGCGGCCGAGGCGCCGACCAGCAGCCACGCCGGCGGCCCGCCGTCATCGTCCGACGCGGCCAGCTCGACGGCCCCGAACCGCACCGCCGCGAAGTAGATGTCCTCGGCCTGGGCGTTGACGTTGCCGTTGCGGGAGTCCTGCCAGGCAACGTAGGCGGCGTCGTCGGTCGAGGCCACCGCCACGTTGGTGTGGCTGTGGACGTTGTTGGACCAGACCCCGATGGTGCGGTCGATGATCCGGTCGGTGACCCGCACGTTGGGGGCGAACGACCGCCCCTCGTCGGTCGACCACGAGAAGTAGACGTCCTGGCTGCCCCCGGCGTTGCCGCCCGACGCCTCGAACTCGGGCACCGAGCTGTTGCGGAAGTCGTACCAGGCCGCGTCCACCCGGCCGTTGGGGGCCACCGCGATCCCCGAGTCGTAGTGCTGGATGTTGGGACGGGTGGCGTCGTCGTTGAGGGTGACCCGGTCGCCCCACGTGGCCCCGCCGTCGGTGGAGGTCCGCATGTAGATGTCCCGGTCGTCGAACTCGTCGGTCGACGGCTGCCCCGCCGGGGGCCGCCGGGCCCGCGGGTTGGGGTTGCCGTACCAGGTGAGGTGCAGCGCCCCCGTCTCCAGGTTGACGGCCAGCATGGGCTTGCGCATGAAGCTGAACCCGGCGTTGCCCGGGTCGATCTCCTGGATCGCCGACCACGTGCGCCCCTGGTCGGTCGAGCGCCGGTAGAGCATGGGCCGGATATCCGGGTCGCCCGTCGCCCCCGGCGGGCGGAACCCGTCGGCCGGGAAGATCACGTGCACGGTCCCGCTGCGGTCCACCATCGGCCGAGGCTGGTCGCCGCCCCGCCCGTCGCTCAGCTCCTGGGGCTCGGCCCACGTCCGGCCCCCGTCCCGGGAGGCGGAGAGGAAGGCCCGCCGGGGAGTACCGGTGGCGGCGCCCCGCTGCCACCCCACGTACACGTTCTGGGGGTTCTCAGGATCGACTGCGATCTGGGCTCGCCGGCTGTTGCCGATCCCGGGGTCGCCCTCCCTGCCCTCGAAGGCCCGCATGGTCTGCCACGTCCGCCCCGAGTCCCCGGAGCGGGCCACGAAGACGTGCCGGGGCGTATCGATGCGGGCGTTGAGCACCGCGTACTTGGGGTCGCTCCCGAAGAAGGCGGCCCACAGCACGCCGTCGGGCAGGAACTGGAAGGTGATGTACGGCCCGTTGGTGGCCTGCTGGGAGCAGTCGGTGAACGGGCGCATCATGGGGTCGCCGCCGGGCGCCCACGACCGGCCCCCGTCGGCCGAGATGTGGATGTCGCACGTCTTTCGGGTGCGGACCTCGGCCGAGCCGATCACGATCTCCCCCGTCACCGGGTTGACGGCCATCTGGGGCGTGGAATGGGCCCGGTTGGGATCGCGGTTGTCGGTCACCTGCACCGCCGCCGTCACTGACGGCCCGTCATCCTCCTGGGTCACCGCCGGCCCAGCGGCCGTGGCCGCCAGCCCCAGCGCCATCACCGCCGCCGTCCCCGCTCGCCGAGCCCGCCTCACGCCGCCGCCCCCACGTTGCGCCCGGCCCCGACGGCCACCAGCATGGCCAGGCCCATGCCGAGCAGCAGGCCCATGCCGACCAGGAGCCAGGTGCCGGGCTCGTCGTCGTCCGCGGCCGCCGCCGCCTCCGAGGTGTGGCGCACGGTGGCGAAATAGGTGTCCTCGGCCGACCCGTCGTTGGTCCCGTTGCGGCTGTCCTGCCAGGTCAGGTAGACGCGGTCGTCGGTCGAGATCAGCCCGACGGGGGCATGCACGTCGACGTTGTTCGACCAGATCCCGTAACGGCGGTCGATCATCCGGTCGGTCACCTTGACCGCCGGGGAGAACGTCCGCCCGCCGTCGCTGGAGTACGTGTACCAGACGTCTTGGAGGCCGGTGACCGCTCCCTCGGCCGGCACCGGGCTGTTGCGGTTGTCGAACCAGGCGATGTCCAACCGGCCGTTGGGTGCCACCGACAGGTTGGGATCGAAGTGGTGGACCCCCCGCAGCCGTTCGCTCCCGGTGTTGACCAGGATGCGGTCACCCCACGTCTTCCCCGAGTCCCGCGAGACCCGGAGGTAGACGTCGCGCTCGTCGTCGGGAAGGGTGGGCCGGGGGTTGGGGTGGCCGTACCAGACGGCGTAGAGAGTGTCGCTGTTGGGGTCGGCCCGCAGCCCCCACTTGCGGTTGTGGGCGAACCCGGCGTTGCCCTCCTCGATCTGGCGGGGCTC
>Ga0187892_10008913_pt1 | contig 13456 bp, 15 predicted proteins | sample MA1701073metaG_FD_139345 | JGI IMG/M metagenome (GOLD analysis project Ga0187892, IMG submission 139345) | Bio-ooze microbial communities from a basaltic lava cave in the Kipuka Kanohina Cave System on the Island of Hawaii, USA - MA170107-3 metaG ...
GCCGCGGGCACAGCGCTCGTCGCCATCCTCGACGAGGTCGCTCCGCTGTATCCGGATACGCGCGACTGGTTTGTCCAGAACTACGGCCGGAGCCGCGCGCTCACGCCCTACGACCTGATCCGGCGCGTGCTCGATCCGGCCATTGACGCGCCGCTCGAGAGCGCACGCAGCGGAAGCGATTTCACCGCGTTCCAGCGCGACCTCGAAGTGTTCGACGCGATCGAGCGGGCGCGGGACAGCGGCTTTGCCGCGATCGACGCCTGGATCTGCCGCGCGCCGGGCGCATCGTTCTACCGGCAGTACGAGGCGACGCGGCGCCAGCTGGTGCTGGAAGCCGCACGATCCAGGGCGCGCGGCGCTGCAGTCCGCCTTGCCCGCCAGGTTGGCGGTGCGACCGCTGCGCTGTGGGTGGCGCATCGGCTGGATGAAGAGCCCGGCCCGCACGACGAGCTGCCGGGCCCCGAGCTGCGCGAGATCCTGGAAACCCTTGTACTGCGTGCGCGGCACGCGGGCACCGCGGAGCTGCCGCCCATGGAAATGCGCATTGCGTTCATCATGCCGCCCGCACATTGCGCGGCGGCGCCATTGCGCCCGCCTCGCTGACGCGGCGCTCAGACGCCGGGCACGTTCGCGCCCCAGATCGCCTTGTGCAGCTGCAGCTGGAACCGGACGGGCAGCCCGTCCGCCAGAATCCAGTCGGCCAGTTCGCGGAACTCGAGCTGCTCCCAGACCGGCGAAAACAGAATGGCGCGCAGCGTTCCGTTCCGTACGCGTTCTGCCAGACCGCGTCCACGCACCACGCTCGCCGCCCACTCGTAATCCACGCGGTCCGCGATCACGAACTTGATCTCATCGCGGGGCGTCAGGTGCTCGAGATTGCTCCACAGGTTGCGTTCGGACTCGCCGGAACCCGGACACTTCAGGTCCATGATCTTGTGGGCACGCGGGTCGAGCGGCGCCACGTCGAACGCACCGGACGTTTCCACCAGGACCGTGTAACCCCGGTCGAGCAGCCGGCGCACCAGCTCGAAGGCGTTGCGGTGCGCAAGCGGCTCACCGCCCGTCACCTCGACCAGAGGTGCGCCCGCGGCATCCACACGGGCCACGATGTCGTCGAGGCTCAGGCGTTCGCCGCCGTGAAACGCGTACGCCGTATCACACCACACGCAGCGGAGCGGACAACCGGTGAGACGAACGAAGGTGCAGGGCAGGCCGGCCCACGTGCTTTCGCCCTGGATCGAATGAAAAATCTCCGTGATGCGAAGGAACTCGCTCATGCCTTGTCGTTGCGGCGCACCAGAAAAGCCAGCGGTGATTCCGCCAGTACGGCATTCACGATGAAGAACAGGTTCGCCGGCCGCTCGGCCATGCGCCGCATCAGGTACGGGTACCAGGCTTCGCCGTAGGGGACGTACACGCGGAGGTTGTACCCCTGGCTGTGCAGCTCGTGCTGAAGGTCGCGCCGCACGCCGTACAGCATCTGGAACTCGAAGCGCGAGGGGTCGGTCTTCGTTTCCCGCACGAATGCCAGCGTCGCACGGATCATCGCCTCGTCGTGCGTCGCGATGCCCGGGTAGTTGCCCGAGCCGACGAGCAGGCGCATGAGTCTGATGAAGTTGCCGTCCACCTCCGGCTTCCCGGGAAACGCCACGTCGTCCCGTTCCTGGTAGGCACCCTTGCAGAGACGAACACGCGCACCCATCCCATTCATGTCGAGCGTGTCCTGCTCCGACCGCCGCAGGTAGGACTGAAGCACCACGCCGATGTTGCGGTAGCCCTCGGCCCACAGCTCGCGGAAGAAATCCAGCGTGCGCTGCGTGTACTTGCTGGACTCCATATCGAATCGCACGAAGATCTCGCGGCTGTGCGCTGTATCGAGAATGCGTTTCACGTTCTCGCGCAGGAACGCGTGATCGATGTCCTGCCCCATCTGCGTGAGCTTCATGGAAACGTTGGTGTCCAGCTTCTCTGCGGCGATCCGCTCGATCAGACGGATGTACGTGTCGGCGGCAGCAACGGCCTCTTCGCGGCGGCTGACGGACTCGCCCAGATAATCCAGCGACACCTTGAGCCCACGCTTGTTGAGGGCGCGCGCCGCCGCAATCCCGTCATCGACTGTTTCGCCGGCGACGAAGCGGCGCGCCATCGCGCGCGCGCCCGGCGCGTGCGTCGCGACCCGGCGAGCCAATGTGTTTCCGCTCAGATAGATCAACGCATCGCGTATCACGATGGATCAATCCTCGAGTTCATCGCGTTTGCGCAGGATCGCGCTGTCGAGTTCCGCCTTGACTTCATAGAGGGAAAGCTCGAGAGCGGCTCGCCGCGCCTCCTCGTGGCTGGCGCCGAAGGCAACGTCGCGTGATTCCGCGTGGTCCATGATGCCCGCGCCGGTGGCCGCCCAACGAATGAAGACGAGGAACGCGGCAAACGGCCGGCTCGCGTCGTCTGTCGGCTCCGTGTCCACATCGACAGTGTAGGGCTGGCCGTCGGCGCCCTCGAAAGCGGGCACACGGTTGTGCCGCTCGATGTAGCCGCCCAGCGTGAGATCGCCGGCTACGGGTGCCGGCGGGTTGCTGGCCAGGTCCACGACGTCCAGTGACTCCGCCGCCTCCATCTCGTCTTCACCGGAGATGCGGAACAGAGCACCGCGAAGGGTTTCGTCCAGCAGACCCGGATCTTCCGGTTCTTTCTCGCCGCCCACTGACTCGACATCTGCCATGGAGGAATCACGACGTACGGCCGGCCCAAAGTACCCGAGAGCTGTGCCGGTCGCTACCCTCGAGCGCCTCGCTCGTCGCGCGCCGTCGAGGTGGCGGCTCCCGTCGCGTGCGCCTACCTTGGCGGGCCGGAACGGTCTGCCACGGCGATGAGGAAAACAAAGGCTGCGATCTTTCACGAATTCGGCGGTCCCGACGTGATCCGCGTCGAGGAAATCACGGTCCCGGATCCGGGGCCCGGCCAGGTCCGCATCGCCGTGCAGGCCGCCGCAATGAACCACCTCGATCTGTGGGCGCGGCGCGGCTTGCCCGGCGTTATGCTGCCCCACGTCGGCGGGTCGGACATTGCGGGGACTGTCGAGAGCGTGGGACCGGACGTCACCGCATGGAAGAGCGGTGATCGCGTCGTTGTCGACCCCACGCTCGCCTGCGGCCACTGCGAATGGTGCCTCAAAGGCGAGACCCCGCTCTGCGAGCAGTTCCGCATCCTGGGTGAGCACGTCGATGGCGGTTTCGCCGGACTGGTCCTTGCTCCCGCCCGGAACCTGATGCGCGTGCCGGAAGCGTTCGACATGGTGCGCGCGGCCGCCTCGCCGCTCGCGTTCCTGACGGCCTGGCGTGGCCTGGTCAGCCGTGCGCGACTCCGTGCCGGCGAAATCGTGCTCATCACGGGAGCCTCTGGCGGTGTGGCCACGGCCGCCATCCGCATTGCGCGGCACCTGGGTGCACGCGTGTTCGCGATCACGACGACCGAGAACGTCGAGCGCGTCCGCGGCCTGGGTGCGCACGAGGTTTTCGACCGGCACGAGGCCGGCCATCGCAAGGTGCTGTTCGAATTGACACAGCGCCGAGGCGTCGATGTCGTCTTCGATTCCGTGGGCGCAGCCACGTGGCACGAGAACGTGCGCGCGCTGGCTCGTGGCGGCCGGCTCGTTGTCTACGGCGCGACCACCGGCCCGAGTGCGGCCACGGATCTGCGTTTCGTATTCTGGAAGCAGATCGAGATCCTGGGCACGACCATGTCCAACCCCGAAGAGTTTCAGGCGGCGATGCGACTGGTATTCGAAGGCAGGCTGGAACCCGTCATTGACACCGTCTGGCCGCTCGATCGTGCGAGAGACGCGCACGACCGTCTCGAGAAGGGCGCGCAGTTCGGCAAGATCGTGCTCGTGCCGTGACGGTCAGCGCGGCGTCCACCGGTGGCCGTCCCGAACGCGGTACTTCTCGAGGACACGCTCGAACGCCTGATCCAGATCGATCTTCTGCGAGTTCGCGATCGCAATCAGCACGAACAGGATGTCGGCCAGCTCGAGGGCCAGATCCTGCTCCGGTTCACCCGGCTTCTTCGGCTTGTCGCCAAAGCGATGGTTCATCTCGCGCGCCAGCTCGCCGACTTCTTCGACCAGCCGCGCCAGATTCGAGAGCGGTGGCCAGTAGCCCTCGGCAAACTGGCCGACCCACGCGTCCACCGCGCGCTGCGCTTCTTCGAGCGTCACGGCCGGTCTCCCGCGACCAATGCGTCGATCACCAGGTCAACGTCCGATTCCGTGTTATAGAAATGCGGCGAAATGCGAACATGACCCGGCCGCCAGTCGACAACGATGTTCTGTTCCGCGAGCCGGGCAACCGCGGGGCCGGGATCCGCGTGCGCGACCATGACGATAGCCGACCGCGCGTCCGCTCGCGGCGCACACCGCACGCGATAACCCGCGCTGCGCGCGCGATCGATGAGGCGCGCCGTGAGCGCGGCGTTGCGCTGGCGGATCTGCGTGATGCCGGTCTCGTCAATGAGTTCCTGGCCGCCCAGCGCTGCGTGCACGGTGGGCAGAGCCGGCGTGCCCATCTCGAAACGGCGCGCGTCCGGCTTGAACTCGAAATGGCGGATATCGAAGGAGAACTGATCCATTGCGCCGAACCAGCCGGCGGTGGTCGGACGCAGCTGTTCCGCGAGTTCTCGCCGAACGTAGAGGTAGGCCAGACCCGGCCCGCCCAGCAGCCACTTGAGCGGCCCCGTGATCAGCGCGTCCGCGCCGGCCGCCTTCACATCGATCGGGACCTGGCCCGCGCTCTGATAGGCGTCGACAAGGAAGAGTGCGCCGCGCGCGTGCGCGATGCGCGCAATCGCGCCCAGATCCTGGATCGCGCCCGTCGTGAAGAAGACGTGGCTCGTCGCCAGGATCGCGGTCCGGTCCGTGACCGCATCGGCAAAACGCTGCGGATCGATGGTTGCGCCATCATCACTCTTCACATGAATCACTTCGACGCCCGGCCGCACCATCCACTGATAGGCGAGCGTGGGAAAGTCCAGCTCGGACACCACGATCTGATTCCGGCGCGAGTAGTCGATCGAGGATGCCAGGCTGGCCAGTGCGGTCGAGACGCTGGCTGTCAGCGCGACCTCTTCTGGCGTCGCGTGGATCATCCGCGCGACCGCGGCCCGCAGCTGCTCCATGCGGCTCACCCAGATCTCGTACCATGCCGACGCTCCATACATGTGCCATTCTTCCTGGAACCGATGCACGTATCCGAGCGCCCGCTGCGACAGCGCACCCAGCGAACACGAATTGAGGTAGGTCTTTTGCGCGAGAATGGGAAACTCTGCGTGCAGATCCACAGGCAACGCTCCTCCGCTGAGCCGGCCGCTGCGCTTCCGGCGGGCAAGCTACCGGCCCGCACATCGCGCGGGCAAGCAATGACGCACGGACGGGAGCACTGAGTGGCCGTCTCGCCCAGCGAACTGCTCGCCGCTCTGCCCTGGGCGCTTGCCGCGCTCCTCGCTCCCGTGCTCATCCGCCGCCGCCCGCGCCTGGTCGACAGCCGCAGCCCCGCCGTCGAAGATCAGCCGCGTGTCTCCGTCATCGTCCCCGCACGCAACGAGGCCGACAACATTGCCGGCATTGTCGCGACGCTCCTGTCCTCCGATTACGGCCGGTACGAGATCCTCATTGTGGATGACAGGAGCACGGATGGTACAACGGAGATCGCGCGCCGCCTGGCTGCCCGCCACCCGGATCGCATCCGGCTGATCAATGGCGCGGACCTGCCCGCCGGCTGGATGGGCAAGTGCTGGGCCTGCTGGCAGGGGTTCCAGCAGGCATCCGGCGATGTGCTCGTGTTCACAGACGCGGACACGCGCCACCACCCCGCATTGCTGGGCCACGCCGTCGGCGCAATTCGCCGCTACAACGCCGATCTCGTCTCCGCGTTCCCGCGCCAGCTCATGTTCACGTTCTGGGAACGCGTCGTCCAGCCCCACGTATTCACCGCCATCATGCTGCGCTACCGCGACGGTGAACGCATCAATCGAACGCGCGACGAACGCAATGTGATTGCCAACGGTCAGTTTCTCGCGTTTCCGCGCAGCAGCTATGAGGAGATCGGCGGGCACCAGGCCGTGCGCGCTGAAGTCGTGGAAGACCTCTGCCTGGCCCAGCGCACGGTGCGCCACGGCGGCAAGCTCCATCTCGCGTGGGCCGACGATCTCATCGCTACGCGCATGTACCGGTCGCTCTCCGGGCTCATTGAAGGCTGGTCCAAGAATCTGGCGCGTGCCGCACGCCACACCGTGGATCCCTGGCTGCGGCCCATCCTGCCCTGGCTGGTCGCACTCTTCCTGCTCGCCTTCTGGACGGCGCCGCCGCTGGCCCTGCTATCCACGCTGTTCCTGCAGGGCGCGCCGCCCCTCGGCTGGAGTGCCGCCGCGACTCTCGCGTCCCTGCTGTTCTGGCTCATCATGCACCGACTGCTGCGCATCTCGCCGACCACCGCGTTCCTGTATCCACTCGGCGCCCTCGTCATGGCCGGCCTGTTCATCCGCAGTGCACTGCTCGGCGAATCGATCACCTGGAAGGGGCGCAAGTACGGCGGAAGCTAGACGACCGTAAGCGCGGTGCTTCAGTCCTCGACGAAGTCGACGCGGATGCGGCGCGGGATCAGGCCAGCCTCGAAGCCGCGATCGAGAAACAGCTGGACGGCGCGGCGCCCTTCCACTCCGTAATCCAGGGTCCGCGCGTTGACATACATACCAACGAACGCATCGGTCTGCTGCGCATCGAGTCCGCGGCCATACTGGCCCGCGTGCGCCAGGGCTTCCTGGCGATGCTCGAGGCCGAACGCGATGGACGCACGCAGCATCCGCGAGATGCGCTGCATGAGCGGCTCGCCCAGGTCGCGCCGGATCACGTTGCCGCCCAGCGGCAGCGGCAGCCCGCCCGTCTCGCGCGCCCACCATTCGCCCAGATCCGCCACCAGGTGCAGCCCGGCGTCACCGAAGGTCAGCTGCCCCTCGTGAATGAGCAGTCCGGCATCAGCGCCGCCCGCCGCGACGTGCTCGATGATCTTGTCAAAAGGCACGACTTCCGTCTTGACTTCGGGGCAGAACAGCTTGAGCGCAAGGAACGCGGACGTCATGGTTCCGGGTACGACTACACGGACACGGGCCAGATCGGCGGGCGTGATGGCCTCCCGCGCAACCAGCCGGGGTCCGTAGCCTTCGCCCATTGAAGCGCCGTGCGGAAGCAACGCGTAGCGGGCCGACAGGTAGGCATAGGCATGGATCGAAACCGCGGTGACCTCCAGCTCACCCGCGAGCGCGCGCCGATTCAGCGTCTCGATGTCCTGCAGCTCGTGAACGAAGCGCAGGTCGCCCGTATCGATCCTGCCCGTCGCAAGTGCATAGAACATGAACGCATCGTCGGAATCCGGCGAATGCGAGACCCGGATCGTGCGCGGCATCGAACGCTGACCTCGTTCTTGACGGGGTGGGAAACCGCGCAGATCTTAGATCGACTGCCGCCGCGTGTCAATTTGCATCACCCCGCCGGCCACGCCGCGCGTCCTCGCGCAAAGGAGCAGCCATGCGAATCACGGCTCCCATCATTCTGATCGCGTTGCTCCTGGCGCTCCTCGCGCCCGCCCGCTCCCACGCCATGCAGGTGCGCCGGGACCAGGATTGCGTCACGCAACCCGGCAGTGCCGCCCTGCACGGCACCATCGTCGACCGCGAAACACTGCTCCCGCTGCAGGGTGCCGAGGTCACGGTTCGCTGGTTCGCGGACGCGCGGGCTCGCGCCACCGAACGCCGCATCGAAACGGATCGCGCCGGTCGGTTCCGCCTGTGCGATCTGCCCCGCAATGTCCGCCTCGAGCTGAACGCAGAGTTCATGGGCGAGGAAAGCGAAACTCGCAGCGTCACGATCTCCGACGATGAACCGCCACCCGAAGTCGTGCACGTCAGGGCGCCGCATTCCACGCTCAACGGACGCGTCATCGAGCATGACACCAAGCGCGGCATTGCGTCCGCGGCCGTCAGGCTGGGCGCCAACACGGCGCCGCGCATGACGGCGACGGATGGTGCGTTCCTCTTCGACAAGGTCCCGCCCGGTGTCTATTCACTCGAAGTTCAGCACCTGGCCTACATGACTGTGAGTGACTCGGTGCAGGTCGAGTTCTCGAGCACGGTCACGGCCACCGTGCGCATGGCGCCGAACGTCATTCCCATGAGCCCGCTCGAAGTCTCCGTTCGCAAGACATTCCTCGAGCGCGTTGGCTTCTATCTCCGACAGCAGCGAACCGGCGGAACGTTCCTCACGCGCGAGAACATCGAGAACATGCACCCGCTTCAGGGCACGGATGTGATGCGCGGCGTGGCCGGCGTGCGCATCCAGCGCGGGCGCTTCGGCAATGTGCTGCTCGGCCGCGGCGCCTGTCCGTTCCGCTTCGTCATGGATGGCGCGCGCGTGGGACCCGGCTTCTCCCTCGATGATCTCACCCCGCATGCGATCGAGGCCGTCGAGGTGTACATGGGACCCGCCGACGTGCCCATCGAGTTCCAGGGCTTCTCCTCGGACATCAACGGCATGTGCGGCGTGATCGTCATCTGGACGCGGCGTGGCTGAAGCCCGTGTGGAACGGCCCGCCGGCGAGCCTCCGCAGAGCCGAACGGATCTGGCGCAGTGGATTCGCGAGCGCGCCTGTCAGCTCGGCTTCGACGACACGGGCATTGCCAGGCTGCGGCCCAGTCAGCACGCCGCATTCTATCGTGCCTGGCTGGCCGCCGGTCGTCATGGCGATATGCACTACCTGGCCCGGCCTGACGCCGTGCACAAGCGCACAGACCCGCAGTCGGCCTGGCCCGGGCTCAAGTCTGCCATCGTATTGACGCGGCACTATACGGCGAAGCCCGAGCAATCGGACGTCGACCGATCGCGCGCCATCATCGCGCGCTACGCGCGCGGTCCCGACTACCATCGCGTCATCAGGCCCAGGCTCATTCAACTGATCCGCGACCTTGAAGCCAGGTGCGCACACGCCTTGCCGCTCGCGCGCGCCTACGTAGACACCGGTCCCGTGCTCGAGCGTGAACTCGCACAGCAGGCAGGCCTCGGTTGGCTGGGCCGCAACACCATGCTCATTCATCCTCGCCGTGGTTCGTACTTCTTTCTTGCAACCTTGCTGCTCGAGATCGACCTCGAGCCGGACGCGCCGTTCGATGCGGATCATTGCGGCAGCTGCCATGCGTGCGAGCGAGCCTGTCCCACGGGCGCACTGCTTGGTCGGGATGCGAACGGCGCGCCCATCATCGATGCACGGCGCTGCATCTCCTATCTCACCATCGAGCACCGCGGCGCCATCCCGCACGAGCTGCGCCCGCTCCTGGGCAACCGCGTTTTCGGTTGCGACATCTGCCAGGAGGTGTGCCCGTGGAATGGAGAAAAATTCGTGCAACTCACACGGCAGGCAGGCGCGGAAACGACGGACGCAGAAGCGCAGCGCCTGATTCCGTTGATGACGATGGGCGAAGCAGAGTGGGCCGAGTTCTCGCGGGGATCGGCGATCCGCCGCGCGAAGCGGGCGGGCTTCCTGCGGAACGTAGCGGTCGCCCTCGGCAACTCGGGCTTACAGGAGGCCGTGCCGGCATTGGCGGACGCTCTGGATGATCCCGAGCCTCTCGTGCGCAGCCATTCGGCGTGGGGCCTCGGGCGGATCGCATCAGCCGTCGCGCGCCGCGCACTCGTCAGACGCCTCGAAGTGGAGGTCGAGCCACAGGTGCGACGCGAGATCGCGGCCGCGTTGCTCTATTGCGACACAGTGAACCGCGTGACCCCGAGGCAACCGCCTGCGGCATCATGAGTTCGCAGGCGCGTGGGACCGGACGGGCACGCCGCGGGGTATCAGTGCAATCCAGCCACACATTCGACACGCTTTCCGCGTCTCGACTACCCGGCAGCCCAGGATTCAGAATGTCTCGAATCAGGCTCATCAGAAAAGACGGAACCCCTACGGCCTACTTCTGGTCCGACAAGGATGGCAGTGCAATGTCCGCCAAGACGCTCTACAAGCGCACGCCCGAGGGCATCAAGCGGATTCGCGGGGCTCGCTTTGATGCAAAGCGCAAGCGGCTCGTGAAGGAGTAATCGGCCGCCATCGCGAGGTGCCGCTATCAAAAGCCGGCGACTCGCGGGCTGTCGGCTTGACTGCCGGCAGGTGTTACGGTATGCTTGGACCGCACGAGTGAGTGGCTGTGGCAGAATGCCCGGCACGGACCATGGACCTGGGACAGCTCTGTCTCGGGTCCATTTTCTTTTCGCTTGGTGCGCCCGGCGGCGTGTCCGCCATCATGCGATGATGGACGAGTGGGGAAACTCCCGACCTCGGCGTCATCCCGACCTCGAGGAGAGGGTATGCGTACATCTGGAACAGTGAAGTGGTTCAACGCGGAGAAAGGTTTCGGTTTCATCACGCCCGAGGGTGGTGCCAAGGATTGCTTCGTGCACCACTCGGCCATCCAGGCGAACGGATTCAAGTCGTTGAACGAGGGTGACCGGGTCGAATTCGACATGGTTCAGGAGCCCAAGGGCCCCAAGGCGCAGAACGTCGTGCGTATCCCGTAAGCAGCGCAACGCGCCTCGCACTATGGCATCGCGGCCCAGCCCGGAACGGACTGGGCCGCTGTGCTTCATGACTTCACTCTCCCGAATTGCCCCGTCACGGACATCCCCGCGGAACGGCGTCAGGCCGAGAGGAATCACGAGACTCGCCCCGTGCGTGCCGCGCCGCCGCTCGGCGTGACGGTGCGGCCCGCGACCCGCTATTCTTCTGCAGAACCACTCCTCGGGAGCCTTGTGTGAACTCACGGTTCATCGCCGCATTGATCGCGCTGCTGATTGCGCTCGAGGCCGCCGCATTCGGCGCACTTTCGGCGATCCACGCGGGCGTGCCCATGTTCGGCATCGCGGATCCGCCGACGCGCACGGTTGCGGCGGTGGAAGCCGCGGGCATCGTGCTGTTCGTTCTGTGCCTTGGTGCTGTTCTGGCAAAACTCCGCTGGGCCCGCGCCGCCGCGTTCATCGCGCACGGCTTCGCCGTCGCCGCCGTGATGATGGGAATGGCGAATCTCGCGCTTGCGCAGACGCCACGGTCCGTCGCCAATGACTACCTCTATCGAGTCGTCTTGCTCGTGTCGCTGCTGATGCTGGTCTTCCTGCTGACGCCGGCAGCACGGGCGGCCCTCGAGCGCGGGGAACCGCGACGGCCGCCTGCGCGTACTCCGTGAACTGGCCGCGGCGCACCCATCGCAGCCAACGATGGCGCCGCGCGGGGCGTCACTGGACAGGTGACTTTGCCGTCTCATCACTTCTGCGGAGGAACCGCTGGAAACCGGACCTTCGTTGCTGGTTGACGCGCCATTGGCAGAGGAATCCGCCGTGAGGGCCGGCGCGGCAGGACACGGGCGCCTGCGCGCGTTTCTGCTCGTGATCCTGGCGGTGGGCACAGTGGGCACGGCCGTGGAACTTGCGCTGCTGGGCCACTACGAGACGGTCTGGCAATGGACGCCGCTTGCGGTTTTCGGGCTCGGCCTTGCCGTCACGCTGCACGTTCTGCTGCGGCCACGCCGGAGCGGGCTCCGTCTGTTTCAGGGCGTCATGAGCCTGTTCGTCGCGGCGGGCTTGCTCGGCCTTTATCTTCATTACCGTGGAAACGCGGAGTTCGAGCTCGAGATGGTGCCATCATTGCACGGGTTCGATCTGTTCTGGGAGGCGGTGCGCGGCGCGACGCCGGCACTCGCGCCCGGCACCATGATCCAGCTCGGGCTGCTGGGACTGGCGGTCACATACGGACACCCCTTGCTGCGCGGCTCGAAAGAGCTGCATGACTCAACCCTGGAGGATGCATGAGCACGCAGGTTCGGCGGAACGCATGGGCGGGCGCCGCGCTGGCCGCGATACTGGTCGCGCCCGGCGCAGGCATGGCGCAAGTCGGCAAGAACGTCAGCAACTACCTGGAAGCCAACCGTGCCACGCGCGAGGAGCTGCTGGCGCTGCCGGGCATGAGCGCGGAGCTGGCCGACGCCGTGATCAAGGGCCGGCCGTACAAGGACATGCTCGCGCTGAACGGCGTGGTCAGTGCCAGGCTCAGCGCGGAACAGCGCGCCGAGCTGTACAAGCGGCTGTGGCTGCCCATCGATCTGAACACGGCCACGCGGGACGAGATTGCGCTCGTGCCCGGCATGACGCCGCGCATGATTCGCGAGTTCGAGGAATACAAGCCGTACCCGGCCCTGGCGAAGTTTCATCGCGAGATCGACAAGTACGTGGATGACGCCGAGCTGGCGCGTCTCGAGCAGTACGTCTTCGTTGCGCTCGATCTGAACACGGCGAGCGATGAAGACCTGCTGACGATTCCGGGCCTCGGCCCGCGCATGCTGCGTGAGTTCAAGGAGTACCGTCCGTACACGAACGTCGCGCAGTTCCGTCGCGAGATCGGCAAGTACGTCGACCAGAACGAAGTCGCACGCCTCGAGCGCTACATCGCCATCAAGTAGAACCGACGAGCGTGGGGCCGGCGCCCGTGGAGGGTAACCGGCCCCGCGCTGCTTCCTGCGCTCCATCCGCGCGGAGACGATGACCATGCGCACGCCCGCACTGCTAACGGCAGCTCTGCTCGCCTTCGAGGTACTGCCGGCCTCGGCCCAGCGCGAGACCATGGATGCGGCCGCGCTGGCAAGAATTCGCGAGGAAGGATTGCAGCGCTCACAGGTGATGCAGACCGTGAGCTGGCTGTCGGATGTGTATGGTCCGCGGCTCACGGGCAGCCCGACCATGGACCGGGCGGCGGAGTGGGCAATGCAGCAGATGCGCGGCTGGGGGCTGAGCAACGTGCATCAGGAGCGGTTCGCGTTCGGCAAGGGCTGGTCGCTGGTCCGGTTCAGCGCACACATGACGGAGCCGCAGGTCCAGCCGATCATCGGCATGCCGAAGTCCTGGACGCGCGGGACCGGCGGCCCGGTCACGGCCGAAGTCGTGCGCGCCGATGTACGGAACGAAGCGGATATGGAGCGTTTCCGTGGCAGGCTGCGCGGCCGTATCGTGCTCACGCAGCCCGAGCGGGCCGTGCGCATGCTCGATGGCCGCATCGTACTGCGCATGAGCGACGAGGACACGCGCGAAGCCCTGAGTCTGCCTGCGCCACGGGGCGGTGGCGCGGGGCAGCGCGCGGGTGCGGCCGGCCAGCGCACGGGCGGCGGGCCGTCGGTCGGACAGATCGTACAGCAGCTGCAGCAGCGGATCCAGCAGTTCTGGATCGATGAGGGTGTGGTCGCGCTGCTCGATCGAGGGTCCGACGGCGACGCGGCCGCAGGCGGCAGCGACCTGTCCTGGCAGACACAGCGCACGGACGGCGGCACGATCTTTGTCGGGTCGGGCGGTGCGCGCGATTCCACTGCGGGCCGTGGCCTGCCC
>Ga0187892_10008914_pt1 | contig 13455 bp, 15 predicted proteins | sample MA1701073metaG_FD_139345 | JGI IMG/M metagenome (GOLD analysis project Ga0187892, IMG submission 139345) | Bio-ooze microbial communities from a basaltic lava cave in the Kipuka Kanohina Cave System on the Island of Hawaii, USA - MA170107-3 metaG ...
CTTGAGTACTGATTCATTCAGTCCGTAGCGGGCCAGCCCCATGGCGATGAGGGCGTTGTCATGGGGCCAGACCGAGCCGTTGTGATAGGACATGGGATTGTACCGTGATTCCGAGGCGGCGACAGTCCGAATTCCCCATCCAGAAAAGAAGTCTACTCCCAAAAGAGATTCTGCAATGCATCGAGCGCGTTCATGGCTGGCAATTCCTGTGAAGAGACAGTAGCCCGCATTTGATGTTCTCACTTGACACTGCCTCTTGGGGCCATCCAGCGCCAGCGCGTACGTTGACAGCTCCTCGCACCAAAAGGCCTGTTCAAACCGTTCTCGGATGACATGTGCTTGACGCAAGAGCTCTTGGGCCATTTCAGCCTTCCCTAGCGCAGAGGCTAGTTCGGCCGCCCTACACTTTGCTTCGTACACATAGCCTTGGACTTCACAGAGTGCGATGGGTCCTTCTGCTGGGGTTCCGTCTGCGTGGAACACCGCGCCCCGGGAGTCTTTCCAACCCTGATGCACGAGGCCGTTGGGAGCATGTCGGGAGTACTCGACAAATCCATCGCCATCCATATCTCCAAACTTATCCATCCATCGTAAGGCCAGCTCAATGTGAGACCAGATCTTCTCGATGAAAACGTGATCCTGTGTCCGCTCGTAATAGACCCCAGCCAGCATGACGAAGAGAGGCGTCGCGTCGACGCTGCCGTAATAGCGCCCGAAGGGAATCTCACCCAGCGTGGCCATCTCCCCTTTGCGGCTTTCGTGGAGGATCTTGCCCGGCTCGGCATCTTGTACTGGGATGACCTCCGTAGCCTGTGTGGAGGCCAGATAGGCCAGCACACCTTTGGCGATGTCCGGGTTGACCCACAGGTATTCGAGGGCCGTGATGATCCCATCCCGACCGAAGGGTGCGCTGAACCAGGGTACACCTGCATAGGGATAAGGGCCCTCGGAGGTCTCTGTGACCATCATATGAATATCCTGCTGGGAGCGGTTCAACCACTCGTTAAACTGTTCATTGGAAGTCTCGATCGCACAATTGTTGGTCTCCGCGGTTTTCAGGGCGTGTTCCGCCTCAAGGAACGCGTGATCGTAGGAATTACTACAACTGACGCGGCCTGCAGATTCGCACGAGACGATCAAAGAAAATGTTGTTTCTTCTTTCGGTTGAAGGTGGAGTTCAAACCCCACCATAGAGGAGGAAATCGTGTGTGGTTGCGGTGAACATTTAACATGAGTCCGTCGAATCACCCCGTCGAGTCCTTCATAGGCCAAGTGAACGCTTTCTACCTCGATTGTCTCCTGCAGATGCCGACCTTTCCGCGCCCTTTTTCTCCCGCGCACCTCAAAAATGTCTGCAAAGTCGGCTTCAAACCGAAATGAGAGCGCCACATCGATGGGGACAGATTCATAGTTTGAGATGCGGAGGCGCTCGTAACACGCTCCTTTCCATAGAAACTTCGTGCGTAGGAGATGTAGGGTTCCCCTGGGGATCACCACCTCTCCGTTGCGAGAGATGTCAGGATTCGTAAGGTCAACTGTGAAGAGGGCGTTGTCCGCTTTCAGCGTCGAGCTCAAGAGCATCGGACGATCGTCGGCAACAGACAGTTCCAATCGAGAAAGAAACCGAGTTCCTTCGTAGTACACTCCGTGCTCACTCAACAGAAGGGGTTGGATATCCCCGTAGCGGTCGAACACGGCGAAAGTCTCGCCCTGTTTGAGCACCCGCGTGCCGTCGTCCACCATCGGAGACGTTGCAAGCACATAAAACTGATCGTTGACGCGAATAATGTCGTCCAAAAAGCCCTCGTTATGTGTTATGTGCAAGAGGTCTTGGTTCTAATCAGCAGGGAGCATAGAGAATCATACTCCATTTCTTTGCCAGCGCGGTTAGTCCTGACGCACTCCGAAACGCTGAGCATCTTAGCCGCTCGTTCCCTCTATCCTGTCGACCGAGGCTGGCATGACCCGGTGAGCACGAACCGATCGGCTGAAGGTGGCTGCAGCGACAGCCGTGGCAAGCAAAATGAGGCCGATGCTGATCACGCTCGTCCGCTCGCCGAATTCCTGAGTGATCCAACCGAAAATGACCATGCCGGTAATAGCAGAAGCCATGGCCCCGGTGGTGTAAAGGGCAAGAACGCGGCCGATCATGTGCCTCGGAGTAATTTCTTGAAGCACCCCCCAGGCGATCGGCGTCAACGCACCTTTCCCTCCACCGATGATGCCCATAAGCAGAGCCGCGACAAGACGGTCAGAGGCCCACACCAATCCGCAGAGCGCCACCCCGCAGATCGCGCAAGATGTAGCGACGACATCGACCCGTTTGCTCAACTCCCATTCGGTCATCCCCACGAGCCTGATCGATGTGAGAAAGAGGCCGACGCCAAGCGCTGACCACAGATATCCCACTTCGACTGGACCCAGCCCCAACATCTTCTTGCCGAAAACGGGGAAAAGCGTGGCGAAGGCGCTGGCACCGAAGGTGTACAAGGCAGCCATGAGTATGAGCAGCGGGATCACCCGCTGCTTGACGAACGCGAAGCGGAACCCTTCGACCAGATCGAGGATGGTTGACAAGATGGGATTGCCTCCAGCTCGGGGCAATTTCTCGCCGAGGAGCCGAATCGGGAGCAGGCAGGAAGCTGAGACCAGGTAGGCAAGGGCGTTCACACAGAGCACCTCTTGTGAGCCAAGTGCCGCGATCCCAATGCCGCTCAAGGCCGGCCCCAGGACAATTCCCAAACTGGTCGTGCTTTGCAGCAGCGCATTGGCAGCCGTGAACTGAGGACGGGCGACAAGGAAGGGAATAGAGGCCGTCAGTGCAGGCCCAAAAATCGCTGAGGCCATGGCGTGGAGGAGCACCAGGATATACAGGCGTTCGACGGTGAAACCCTCGACAGCCACCCAGCATGGAATCAGACCGATCAGCACGGCTCGCAATACATCCGTCCCGATGAGGATCGGCTTTTTGGGCAGCCGGTCAACATAGACTCCGATCAGTGGACCTAAAATGATGGGCGGCAGCGTCTGCAGAAGACCAATGACCGTCGTCTTGAGTGCAGATCCGGTAATGGAATAGACGAACCAGAGCAAGGCCAGTTTTGAGACTCCGTCGCCGATCTGCGACACCATCTGGCTCCACCACACCAGACCGAAATCTCGTGTCAGCAGCAGTCGCTCATCCCTCACGACAGGGCGTTCCTCTCTGGGTAGATGAGGCCGCTCACCTCACCAAGCAGGAGACTCGTGTGCACGGTCATGTTCTGAAATCGTGGGCCGGAACTGGGCGTGCTCACTTTGCCTCTAGGCGAATTGCGTCGGTCTTCACGGCTCTAACGCCGGGGACCTGCCTGGCTGCTTCGGCTGCTTCCAGCGCGATCACTTGGAACCGAGTTGTTCCGCTCAGTTCTACGATGCCGTTTTCCGTCTTGACGTCGAAATCCGCCGTCTTTAAAGTTGCGCTCTTGTTGAATACCTCCTTGACGCATTCGGTAATGAACTGGTCTCGTTTCCGCATCAAGGCCGGCTCGAACTCTTTGACCACCTCTAGCTTGTTGACGACTGCCCTCACGCCCTCTACACCCTGGGCAACTTCGACCGACGCCAGCTTCTCTGCCACACTGGACACCTTTCCGGAAAGCACAACTTCCTGTCCTTTGGTTTCTACCTCGATATTGTGAGGGAACACCCGCTGGTCAGCCATCAACGCCAGCTTCACCGCAAGGATTAACGATCCAGCAGGCTTGCTCGCGGTCTCGTCATTTTTTGGTCCTTTGGCTTTGGGGTCCTGGCCCTGCGACTGCTGAGGTCTTGGATTTTGAATACCGATCACAGGCTCTTCTGCCTGGAGCAGTGTGGTCAGCAAGATGGCACAGGCCAGAATGGTTCCAGATGTCCTGCCTGTGCGAGACATGCACTTCATGGGTTATGCTCCTTTGCCTGTCTTGTGCTTTTTAGTAGGAGGGACTGCCGGAGCCAAGTCTGCCAGTCAGCAGATCCGTTGTATCGCACTGTCCTTCTCGGGTTCGCGACGTGGAGTGAGGGGACGAGGGCAGACAGCCACGTGCCTGAGCAACGGTGAGGTCCGGTTTCGCTTCTCAGGTCTGCCGGGACTTTCCTCACATGCGAGCCAGTTCAATCGCGCCTCCAGTCTCTAGGCGCTTTACGTTACCAAGTGTTTGCGCCAATGCCGTCTGCCCTTCAATGGGTTCAGTTGTAACTGCCGTATGTGACCGACTCTGTGGCAGAGCACCACCGGATCCACTATCTCCCCGCAATTGACGCACCGCCACCCTTCCCAGTTCAGCCGTCCCATATCGTCTCGGAGATCCATGAACTGGTCGAGAATCATCCACCCTCCACATCTGAGGCATCGCATGGAGTTCCTCCTAAGCGGTTGGCTATTACTCTTAGCTGACGAGACGTTTCGTTTGCTCGAACACTGTGTTGGCTGCCTGCCGCGCATCTTCGATAAGACGATCCGCGGCGCTGGTGGCGTCATCAGCAAGATGACGAAGCTGCCGACGAGTCTCACCTCCCGGTCGTGGAGCCAACAGAAGACCAGTCACCAGCCCAGTAAGCAAGCCAGTCATAAAAACCAGTCCGCTGAATACCATGCCGCTCGTTTGGTCATGCATTGATGCCTCCTTTCTCTTCCGTCCATTGCGTTGTTTTCTCTGATTACTCTGTCTTCTGGATGGAGAGGGCATAGCCGTCTCCTGCTACCTGCGCTTCGACCTTGTCCCCAACCTCAATGGTGTCTTTCAACTGGGTGGCACCGTTCAGGTGTAACGGCACAGCCTGGCCCCCGACACCCTGATCCACATAGAGCTCATCCATGATCATGTGCACTTCTTTCTTGCCGGCCGCGTCCTCCACCACTTGTAAATCGCCCGCGATCATGACTACCTCTCCCTTTACTGTCTGGGAAGCTACCTCCAATGGAACTGATGGGGGAGTTGCTGCAAGACTCGGAACTCTGCCCCCCACCGTGACAACCAAAAGCAGAAGGAGATCTCGCGCGATCTTCATGCTGTGGCAGTTCATGTCGGACCTCCCTTCGATGAACGCCCTTCATACTAATCCCTTGGCTTCGTCCTGCCGAATGGCGAAGACAGGCAGGTACCTTGCAGTGATGATTGTTCGTCACCATGACCTTCACTCGTGCAAGGGGCACTCCCCGATACGTGGAGAGTCGTCACGCAGTAAGAACAGACCAATGATCAAATGGATATGGAGGTTCAGGCGATCAAGGGAGTATTGTTTGAATCAGGGGTGGGCTAGACATCCTGTCCCTGAGTTTGGCAAACGCATTGCTCTAACTGGCTGTTCTATCTTGTGATTTTTGCCACTGACAGGTTTTCCTGTGCGGCGCAGTCTGTCCGAGGGGGAAAGATTTGAGGCAGGTCATACGACCAGAAGAGATTGCATCTCGTCCGACCATGGGGGCTGCCTCCATTCGTGACGGAGGGGATGAGCTCAGGATCCGGTTTACACACTTGGGAAGACCGGACTATCATAAGGCCATCACTTCGCCTTGGAGCAGAATGAGCCTGTCCATCAAGGTTTCCCTTGTCATCCTTCTGATCGTGGGGATATCGGCGGTTTCCGTCGAGTACTTCGAGCGCCAATACATCGGGAGCCTTGTCCAAGGAAATTACCTCCAAGAGATCATGGGTGTGGTCCGGCAGGTTGGTGCGGAAATCACCACGCTTTCGGATCTCCGTGACCAGACAGCCCGGGAAATGGAATTGAATAAGCTCAGGGCGAATCGGCCAGACCTCCTTGACGTGGCACTGTATATCCTGCCGGAGGAACAGGCCGGACCGCCCATGCTTGTCGTGAGCGCAGGTATCACCACTCTTCCTACGCTGGAACGCGCCCCTCCACTGGTCGAACAGGCGTTATTGGAAGACAAATCGGTCAGCGACCTGAGGGGATGGGAAACTGCGCATCGCGTAAAAGTGGCCTCCCCGATTACGAGGGACGGTCGACTCGTCGGCGCCACCTATGCGGAATTCTCGACGGCCCACTTTGACGAAATCCAGACCTCTCAGCGACAGCTGGAACTAACCAGGATCCTGCTGAAAGGTTTGGTCATTGTTCTGGCGATTAACCTCTTCTTGTATTTTAGGGTTCACCGTCCCGTGAAAGCGCTTCTCTCGGCAGTGGAGGCCGTCACTCGCGGCAAACTGCTCACAGCAGTCCCTGTTAGCGGCCGGGACGAGATCGGCCAGCTGGGTGAGAGGTTCAATTTGATGGTGCAGAGGATCAGGACTGCGATAGAGGAGAATAGCCGGCTGTTCGAAAAGCTTCAGCATGCGCATGATGAACTCCAGCTCAAAGTGGAGGAAGCCACGGCCGAGCTTCGCCAGAAAAACCGCGAACTGGCCAGGACCATCGAGCTCCTGTCAACTACTCAGCGGGAGGCGGCGCGCGCTCATCGGCTCTCAGCCATTGGCCAGTTGGCTGCGACCGTGGCGCACCAGATCGGCACACCGTTAACTGCACTCTCCGGCCACATGCAGTTACTGGAAGAAGATCCACAATTGGGGGCTGAGGCGCGCAGACGCCTCAAGATCGTGGAAGCCCAAATCGACCGGGCTTCTCGGAGTATTCAGGATCTCCTGGTCTATGCGCGCAAGCCGGAACCGGTGCTGTCCCCGATGGATCTTAATGCCTGCCTGGAAGAATGTGTGGCGTTACTACGCCCGGAGATCGAACGACGCAATGTCGTGCTCGCGTTATCGTTGAGTCCCGGCTTGCGTAAGGCGGAAGCCGACCAGCAGCAAATCCAGGAGGTCTTCTGCAATTTAATTGAAAACGCGCTGGACGCCATGCCGGATGGGGGCACCTTGACCATTGGGAGTCACGGCATCGAGGCACGACCACCGGAAAAGACCTCTGGCTGGCTGGCGGTTGACATTGCCGACACGGGGCAGGGTATTGCCTCTGAACACCGAGCCAAGATCTTTCAGCCATTCTTTACGACCAAAAAGGCCGGGCGCGGGACGGGGCTGGGGCTGGCGATCACGTTTGAGACTGTCCGGTCGCATGGAGGTCAGATTCTTGTTGAAAGTGAACCGGGCAAGGGAACACGATTCCGTGTGCTCTTGCCGGTATTTGGAGGAGCGCTTCAATGACCGGACCATGGCGTGTGCTCGTCGTTGACGACGACACGGAAACGCTGGAGCTTCTCCGCGAGATTCTTGCCAAGGAGGGCTACCAGGTTCAAGCCGCGGAAAGTGCCGAGGCGGCTCTTCACCTGGTTTCTCGGGAGGAGCCTCACGTGGTGATCACAGACATCCAAATGCCGGGGATGGACGGCGTGGCACTCCTCACGGAGCTTCGCGTTCGTGTTCCGAAAACCTTGGTGATTCTTGCCACGGCCTATGGATCGCTCAAGACTGCTGTCGATGGGATCAAGGCTGGCGCGTTCGACTACCTGGCGAAGCCGTTCATCGTCGACGACATTCGGCTGGTGGTGCGGCGCGCCATCGAGCACAAGCAGGTCCTCAGCGAAAATCTGGCGCTGCGTGAACAACTCAAAGACCGATACCGGTTCGACAAGATTGTCGGGAGCAGCCCCGGCATGGTCGCTGTGTATAAAATGATCGCACGCGTGGCTCAGACGGATAGCACGGTCTTGCTGCAAGGCGAAAGCGGGACCGGCAAGGAACTCGTAGCCCGGGCCATTCATGCCAGCAGCCAGCGGAGCTCAGGCCCGTTTGTAGCCGTGGATGGCGGGACGTTGGCTGAAAGCTTGCTTGAATCGGAATTGTTTGGCCACGAGCGAGGTGCCTTTACCGGGGCCACAGCCACCCAAAAGGGCCTGCTTGAGAAGGCCAATCTCGGCACCTGTTTCCTGGATGAAGTCGCCGACGTCTCACCCGCTCTCCAGAGTAAGCTGCTCCGGGTGATCCAGGAGCGCGAGATTCGGCGCGTCGGAGGGAACGAGACCATTCCCGTCGATGTGCGCGTCATTGCGGCGTCCAACAAAGACTTACAGGCTCTCGTGGAAGCTGGCAAGTTCCGTGAGGATCTATACTACCGGCTGAACGTCGTCACGATCGCCGTTCCCCCGCTACGCGAGCGACTTGAAGATATTCCGATGCTCGCGCAGTCGTTTGTCCAGAAATACGGGACCGCCAAAGAGAAGCCGGTCACGGGCATCTCATCGGATGCGATGGTGCTGCTCAGCCAATACTCGTGGCCCGGCAATGTGCGGGAACTGGAACATGCGATCGAGCGGGCTGTCGCTTTGACGCCGCATTCGATCATCCTTCCCGATGACCTCCCTCAAGCAGTTAAGTCTGCGGCGTCAGCGACCGGCAACCAAGGCGGTGGCTGGATGACCCTCGAGAATCTCGAGCGGGACTATATCTTGCGCGCACTGGAAACGCACCAGCGTGATCTCGGTCGGACTGCCGAGATCCTCGGCATCCACCGCAAGACCCTGCAACGCAAGCTACGCCGGTACGGCCTGCCCTGACTCATCCTCTCCCTGGACGGACTGTTCTCCGCTGGACAACCTGTCCATCATTAAAAATCTCACGTCATGACGGGAGGTCCAATACCTCACCCTGTGGGCTCGGTCGACAAGATGCTCCGTCGATGTCGAGCAGCGCTTGGTATGCACCTTCAAATCGATAGCCACTATCCCATTGAGAATTCATCATTTTTCTTTGGCAGGTTCCCTCCTTCGTGCAATGGCCCGTCACTTGCTGTGCACATTAAGCGTGGGGGAGGTAAAAAAACTATCGTAGGCCATTAATCAGAATCGGGATCAATTCAAAAAGAACCGCCCCTAGGGGTCATAGTGTCGAACTTGATGAAAGGGGTATCGCCATAAGGCCATAAGGATTATCAAGACCACACCAACCTGAATGACGCGCCAGAAGCACAAAGCTAATCTGAGTCTATGTGTAGTCATTCAGCGAACCGCCTTCTAGAAAGGGGGTAGTCCGATGAAACCGTTCGTCTTTACGATGGTCAGTCTGTTGCTCCTTTGGGGATTCACAGTCACACCGAGCCAAGGCGCTCTGGTCGCCTCCACCACTTTTATAGGGAGCACGATCGAGGAGATTGACTTGGCTGGTTTGAAAATCACCATCCAGACCAATGAGGGGAACAGGCACTACATGCCGGTTGCGAACGCCGAGATCATGAAGGGACTGGCCAAGGGAGACCGTGTCAGTCTCGAACTGGATGTGCAGGGAAGAGTTGTAAAGATCGTCAAGACCGCACCCGACTTGAAAATCGCCCCTGAGCCAAAGGGCTGATGATCCCATCAGTCAGAAGACATGGAAGTGAGGGTACCCTAATGACAAGGATGGTGCGTAGCACTCTACGGCAGTTCGCGCTTGCGCTGATCGTTCTCTTATCCACCTGGGCCTGTGGTGGGTTCCACGCGGCTGCACAAGCCAAGGAGGCCAAGCAGGAGAACACCGTCCGTATCTATAAGAAAGTAGCTCCTGTCACGGTCTTCATCAAGACGGCATTGGTGGCCGAACACCTGATCGGCAGGGTTGACAGCGGCATTGGATCCGGGGTGCTCCTGGATGCCCAAGGCTTCATCCTCACGAACGCCCACGTGGTGGACGGTGCTGCCAAAATTCTGGTTACACTGCATGACGGCAGCCGGATGGCCGCCACCTTGGTAGGTACCGACCCAGTCACGGACCTGGCCTTGCTGCGCGTAGGACTTCCCAAGGGTCATCGCACCACGGCCCAGCTGGGCGATTCTGACCATGTGGAGATCGGACAAGAAGTCGTGGCGATCGGCCACCCATTCGGGTTGGGCTATGCTCTGACCACTGGAGTGGTCAGCGGGTTTGGCACACCGCCGGAACCTCGGGCCACCTTCCACGAGCGAGTCATCCAGACGAGCGCAGCCATCAACCCGGGTAACAGCGGCGGACCACTCGTGGATGCGGAAGGCCGCGTCATCGGCATCAATACTGCCATCCTCGCGGGTGGACAAAACATCGGGTTTGCGATCCCGATCAACACGGCCAAAACTGTAATGGTTGAGTTGCGAACACATGGCCATGTCATTCGGCCATGGCTTGGCATCACCGGGAAGATGCTTTCAGAAGAAGTCATCGACCTTTTCGCGATTCCGCTGGCAAAGGGTTTACTCGTTGTGCACATCGACGACGACAGCCCGGCTCAGAAAGTCCGCCTGCGGGCCGGGGCACTGAACGTGACTGTCGAAGGGGAACCCTGGGTCTTAGGGGGAGACATTCTCGTGGCAGTGAACGGCCTCGATGTCACAACTGCTGAACAGTACATGAAGGTGTTCAAGGCGCTCAAGGTTGGGCAAACAATCACATTACGTATCCTGCGAAACGGGGCCAACCAAGACATCACGGTGACCCTCGAGGAGCTCCCCCTACAGCAGATCGCATATAGCCAACCGAAAGTACAAGGTAGCGCGGAATTTCGTCCGATTAACCTACGAGGTGGACCGACTGAACCCAGAATCATAGACATACGATTCTAGGCATCAACTCGGAGACGCGCAGTTTTCCCGCACGTTGCGCAGAAGCCAACCCATGCAAAGGAGGTGTCGGCATGAAGCTCACAGGAACTCTCGTCATGGCAGCGATGCTGAGCTTCGGACTGGTGACACTCAGTGGCGCGGTTGAGCCGATTCTGGCCGATTCTTCCAAGACGATGGCGATGCCCGAACAGGTCGTCAAGGGGGATGTGCTGATGACTGAAGGTGAGTTCTACATTGTGAAGGATATCACTGGCCATGAAGTGCGCCTGCACGTGAACAAGGAAACCAAGCTGGATGGCAAGGTGAAGGTCGGCGACAAGATCGAGGCCAGGGTCACACCAGAGGGGCATGCCACCTCTATTACGTTGCAAATTCCACAGAGTGGCACGGCGCCGGTCGTGCCGAGCACAAGCCCGACATCCCCCCAACGGTCCCCTGAGGGGAGCGCTAAATGAGCCTCGAGTAAATCATCTCCTCGAGCAGATAAATCAAATAGGTTCGCGCGGACAAGTAAGTAAGGAAGGTCTTAACCGGCACCTTGACTCTGTCTACGAGCAAGTCACGGTAGCGGTGCTTACAAGGTGACTACAACAAGGAGGAAGTGAGTATGAAGCGGAATCAGATTGTGGCTAGGCTGTTCGTAGTGATGATCGGGTTAGCCTTCAGCACTATGGCCTTTGCGCAAGCCACACCAGATGCCTCGACTAGGCCGTCAACTTCGGCCGGCAACAACGAACGGAGCAACAAGGGAGGCCAGCTGCGAGGCCTTGATCGCGCGGATCAGGCGGCTGGCGAACACGGCCAGCAGGGTCGCGATACTGCGCGTGATGCGCGACTCAATCACCCGAGTCGTTTCGAGCGTTTAGGACAGCCAGAGCGTCCTGTAAAGCCGGACCGGCCGGGTCGCTAGCCGCTGAACTGTTAACACAGCGGTGAAGGCCTCTCTGACCTTGCGTGTCATGATGACCGCGCAGGGAAATGGAATCTGGAAGGGAGGAGAGACGATATGAGAAGGATTCGGCCAAGGTTAATCTTGAGGCAGGCGATGATCTGGATACTGCTCGTGACCACGCTCGGAATGGGGTGGTATCCGTCCGAGGCGAAGGCCATGCTGGCCCCGGCTCAAACAACTGCTCCAGAATCAGGCCTGGGTCCGAATCGGGCTGAAGACCTCCAGAAGGTCCAACGAGTGTTGGAGAACAAGGTTGTCAGGCAGCGGTTGGAGGACTTCGGGCTCACCACAGAGGAGATCGACGCCAGGCTGCTCCGACTTTCGGATGACCAACTGCATCAATTGGCCACGCAGATTGACGCCCTCACTCCCGGCGGTAATGGCTTGGGGATCATCGTGGCACTCTTGGTGATCGCTATCCTCGTCGTCATCTTGGTATACCTGCTGGGCCACCGGATCGTCATCACCAAGCAGGGTGATGAAAAGTGAAAGTCGAGGAAATCTCTTCGCGCAGATTCGAGGTGGGAGTGGGACAGATGAGTGCCGTACTGTGGGGTGGGATATGGGGGCTGCTGCTGATCGGCTGTGCGTGGCAGCCGGTTATGGGATCCGCTGAGTTCGGAGTTGTCGAAAAGGGTGAATCCGTTCAGGGCCCTGTGGTTCAAACCGATCCCATCGATCACATCGTGCACGTCGTGGTTCCGTTCTTTCCTGACGACACTGACCAATGCGGTCCGGCAACCCTTGCCAGCGTCCTGACTTACTGGGGAGTCCCAAGCAATCCGCAAGCTCTCAAGGAAGAAATATACCTGCCCCGCCTCGGAGGGACCCTACCGATTGATCTGCTCTTGGCCGCTCAGGCGCGTGGGTTGAGGGCCGAGTTTTACAGCGGCAGTCTGGATAACGTGAGGGCCGAGTTGAAAGCCGGGCATCCCCTGGTGGCATTTCTGAATCTAGGATACACGGTCTTTCCACAAGGCCATTACGTGGTCATCACTGGGTTTGATGATCAACGTCATGGCCTGTACCTCCACTCAGGGCTGGAGCAGGACGTCTTTCTACCCTACGAGCGTTTCCTCCGGAGTTGGGAGAAGACTGGGCGGTGGACTCTGTTGATTTTGCCACATCCGGGCCAGGGGAGGGCACAGGTATGACCGTGCGAGGAAGGTCTATTGTGAGGACACTGTTGCTGTCTGTTCTGCTGGGAAGCATTCAGGCCTGTTCGAGCTTGCCCCGAGTCGTGGTGCTGCATGATCCGTTGACTCCGGCAGAACATGTGACTCTGGGGGTCACCTATGAGGCACAGGGGCGCACAGAGCTGGCGGCACGGGAGTATCACGCGGCCTTGGAGCAGGAGCATGGGTACGTACCAGCCTTTGTCGGGCTCGGTAACCTCGCATTTGCTCGCGGAGCGCTGGAGGAGGCGGAGGCCTACTATCGCCAGGCATTAGCGGTTTCTCCGCAGGACCAGGGTGCCAACAACAATCTGGCGATGCTCTATCTGGACCGTGGCGCGAACTTGGCCGAGGCCGAACGGCTGGTCCGCCAGGCTTTGACGCAGGGTGGTCCGCTGCGGCCTTATGCACTGGACACTTTGGCTCACATCTATATGCGACAGGGACGGTACCAGGAGGCAAAGGCGGCGCTGGAAGAAGCTGAAGCGATGACCCCATCAATGAACGAGATCCTCCATGAACGGATTGTTCAGTCGCGGCAAGAGCTGGCGACTGTCTTTCCTCGAGCGAAGTAAAGTTATAACGCAGAGACGACAGGATCGGCACAATTTAAAGAAAAGATGATCATTGCGTTCGTAGGCGTCTTGCAAGGAGCCTGCGATAAAACAAGGAGGGGCCTGCGATGAAACCAGCAGCAAGATTATTGGCATGGGTGCTTATAGTAGGGATGAACATGGGGCTCATCTTGTACTCGGGATGGGAAACCGTGCAGGCTGCCGAACCGACAGCCGGGACATGGTCAGGCAGTGGTGCAATTGGTTTCC
>Ga0187892_10008916_pt1 | contig 13453 bp, 7 predicted proteins | sample MA1701073metaG_FD_139345 | JGI IMG/M metagenome (GOLD analysis project Ga0187892, IMG submission 139345) | Bio-ooze microbial communities from a basaltic lava cave in the Kipuka Kanohina Cave System on the Island of Hawaii, USA - MA170107-3 metaG ...
GCTAAAAGCCCTCCTGGGAATCTTTTGTGGAACAATGATAATTTACACTCCTCTGACCCGAAGCAGATTTATGTGGGTTTGCATAACATCAGTGGTCACATTCTACAACGTATTCTACTGGGAAATATATTCAAATTATCACTATCTGCTAACATACTGGTGCATCGCGTGCACACTCGCGGTTTTTTCGAAAGAAGAAGATTTGGTCCTGAAATGGAATGCCAGAGTGCTCATAGGTCTCTGCTTTCTGTTCGCTGCCACATGGAAAATTATCGGCGGGGAATATTTTGACGGCACGCTGCAGCATTTCCTGTTTTTGATTGACAAAAGAATCGACGTATTCTCAGCTTTGTTGGGGCTCGGGAATGATGCATTGGCCCAAAACAGACATCTATTGAGCGTTTTGAAAGAAAACCCGGCCGTCGGTTTAGGAGTAACTCTCAACAGCAGCACGAATGTCCATTACCTGAGCATCCTTTCTTCATACTATACGATATTGATTGAAAGTCTGATAGCGGTTTCATTTCTGTCTTTCCACGTCTGGTTTCTGGAAAAAGCACGAGATATATTGCTGATCGTATTTATCGTATCAGTATATTTTATTTTACCGGTCCCCGGCTTCGGTTTTATTGTCACCTTGCTCGGCTTTGCGCAGTCTTCGCCCGAATCACGGAAAATTAACATTGCTTATCTCTCGTTGCTAATCCCGTTACAGCTATCGACGTTACCTATGATGATGCCAAAACTTGTCGGCACGCTCACGAGCTACCTGCTGCCGCTTGGGGTGTGAATGTTTCCGGACCTCTTTTCTAAATGATCCTGATATTCCCCGCGTGCAGGGGCGTGATCCGATTATTCCCTTATAGCTTCAAGAGAGTTTCCCGCGGGTGAATAACTATTTACAAGTAAAACATGCCGCTTAACTGGATTATTGATAAAGAGTTATATTATTGTATCGTTCGCACACCCCACTGTCCGCTGTCAGATAATAGGACGCATTCTCACGGAACAAATCCTCTAATATTCTCGCGATAACAGGCAGTTATGTTTGGCATAAAAGTTGTAATAAGTATTCTATTATGACCAGGCGAGCAGAGAGGGTGAAAAGAGAAATAAAGACTATATACCGGCCCGATGCGGAGAAACCGGCAAATATAGCAAAAAGTTATTCTTCACTGTACGTTAAGGCTTGTAAAACGTTCGGATCCTGGAGGAAGGCGCTCGAGGCGTGCGGTATAGACTACGAGAGCGCAAGAAACAACAGGAAGTGGACCCGGGAGAGGATAACCCGGGAGATTAACAGGCTCAGGACCGAAGGGGCGTGTCTCAGGCCGTCAGTCCTCAGGAAGAACGGAATGACCACGCTCGTTTCCGCGGCCGAGTACCATTTCGGCTCGTGGAGGAGGGCCGTCGAGCACTGCGGGCTCGATTACTCCTTCGGAAGGCGAAAGAAATGTATACGGCTCTCCGCGTAAGCGGTGGGCCGATAAATGCCGGCATTTTTTTAATGTCATATATTAGCTATCAATAAAGATTTTGCCTCCCAATAATAGGAATCTTGCCGGTTTACCTACTCTTTTTTATTATATATGGTACTATTTGTTTTCCTGTCCAATCCGAAATAAATCAATGGTGGGTGTAGCTCAGCTTGGTTAGAGCACTGGGTTGTGGCCCCAGAGGTCGCGGGTTCAAGTCCCGTCACTCACCCCATCCTGTACTCTCATGCATATTTGCTAGTAAATTGAATGGTTCTTTGTAATCATAACAAAGGTTTACGCCATTCCATTTGACGTTCAGAAGTACTATGTTAATTAGCAGCCTTCTTTCTTCGTATTCTGAATACCTGAATAACGCGCTGCTATGTTTAGCAAGTTGAATTATATATTCGGCGGTAATATAAAAGTCTTTATCGACCTTTTCTACGTTTCTTAGCTTGTCCTCGATTCTTTTCAATTCCGTATCATATTGTTTCAATTTTCCTTCATACATATCCTTAGTAATACTTTCATCAAAATAAGCATCATATAACTTTGATATCCTTTTGCGTGCTTTATCTTTCTCCTTCCTGAGATTATCAATGATCTCTTGAGACATAAAAAGGTTCGTTTCGTTTAATTGATGCATTTCTTGAATTATCTTTTGAGCGGTAGTTTCTGATATGGAAATACGACTAAAAGCTTCTGCAAACTCGTTTGTTAGTATGTCCTCATTTACATATTGTGCTCCATGTTTGCCACCATATTCAGTGCAGCAATAATATTTTTTGCTTCTATGTTCTTCTGGAGATATGGAGTACCCGCATGTGGAACAATTAATGAGTCCTCTGTAAAAAAATTCTTTTCCGGAGTATTTAATGCCTGAGCCCAAAAAGGGATTTCTACCTGCTTTGACTTCCTGCGCAGTGTAAAAGATATTACTTGGAACTATAGTTGGGTAAATGTGATGATATTCCGTTCCCTGTTTTTTATACTCGGCAATCCCTATGTAGAATTTGTTTTCAAGTATTTTTGCAATTGTAGATTTCCCTAATTTGACGCCAAAATCTTTATGAATTTTGTCTTTAATCTCGCTTAAAGCATATGATCCTGTTGCATACCATTCAAAAATCTTGAGTACGACGGAAGCTTCGAATGGATCGACTTCAACTGTTTTTGTATCCTCATCGAGTTTTACATTCCTGTATCCGTATGGTGCTTTTCCAAGTATTTGCCCCGACTTTATTCGTTTGTATATCGAACGCTTTACGTTATCGCTTATGGCGTCCGAGTAATATTGGGCTAACAAAGCTCCTAGGTTAAACTTGAATTTATCGGTAGCGTAAGAATCATTTCTCAACACTAAATTATCAGATGGGAAATGAAGCTCTAGCTTGTCTTTCTCCAGCAATTCCTGAATAGGTCTAATGTGCAGGAAGTTTCTTAATAATCTATCAACCTTATCGCAGCACAGAGCTACTTTGTCCTTCTGCTCGTTTAAATACGCGATCACTTCTTGGAAGTGCTCTCTATTGCTTTTATACGCAGATTCATGAAAATCAAAAATGTCCTTTTTTGTATATTCGAACCCTTCCTTGTCCGCGTATTCCTTAAGCTTAATTAACTGACTCTCAGTATTTTGTTCTTCTGTTGAAACCCTGGCTAGTAGTATTGCTTTCATTATTGGATATTCTCATTCCCCCGTTAGATCGGATAAATCGATTTCCAATGCCTTTATAATTCTCAATACCACTTCAAAAGATGGATTTTTGATCACGCCTGTTTCGAGCTTGGTTAAGGTTGAATAGCTTACACCTGACATTTTCGCAAGTTCTTTTTGCGTAATTTCTTTTTCCTCACGAATCCGCTTTATTTTTCGTGGCAAGTCTATTAATATGCTTTCCATATATTGAAACAATTTAAACTGGATATTCTATGAATTCAAGTTAGGTGAGATGGTCTTTCAAATTTAAGGGAATGTATTTCTTTAAGGAATCTGATATTGCATCGAAATTATTCGGTAATTCTCCATCAAGTTTGTATTTGCTCAGATTGGCTTTTAAATTGAACCAGGTCCGCTTGGAAAACTTGGTATCTATTAGATTTCTAAGCTTGCTAGTACCTATATCTTGTAAAAATTCCAACAAAGCATAAGTCGTAAAAGCATTTGATATTCGGGCCTCGGGATTGTTTACCAAAAAGCTGGCCAGAAATTTCTCTTTATCCTGAATATCGTAATTTAGACATCTATAGCCTTTATTTAGCTGCGTCCAATATCTTTGAAGTGCCTTAATGCTAATTTGAGTATCGAATAATCTTTCCAGTGTATGGTCTCTTTTAGGTATTCCCGCTTCATCTTTGATCCTGTTAGCGCTATTAAGCCTTATCTCTATACGTAAAACTTCAAAAGGTCTCTTTCTTCGTATTTTTTCAAAGAATTCGAGTTGTAAAGTGTTGTCTTTATCAATAGATTTCTCTATGTCCTTCTTTTTGTCATAAAGTATTAACTCGAAATCTTTAGCGTGGAATCGTAAACTCTGTCCTGAATTTCTGTAATCTCTTTCAGTGAGTTCTCTATGAAGATTGAAGTCCACTTTTCTGACTTCGCCGATCAGCATGCTCGGAATAATATAATCCGGCAATACTATGTTCTTGGAGTAATGGATCTTTACAACTTTTGCTTTTAGTAATTCGGCTTTGCTTGTAATAACTCCCATATCCGACAGTCTTGAATTTAATACGTTTACAACTTCATCCAAATCGGTGTCCTTAAGTTCATCAAAGTTATTGCCAAAGAGGATTTTTGGTGCTGAAAATTGTACGTAGAGAAATATCAAAGGCTCTGAATCCTGCCATCTCTTACGCACTGTAAGTTGTGGTTTGTATTTTCCTTCTTTAAGCTCCGACCTCGTTGGGTTTTGGTATGAATCCAAATATGCCCTTCCACCCATTTTTGCATAAGGTGGATAGAAAAAGTTGTGGGTGTCCGGACTGAATTTATAGTGGTCGGTTATTCTGAATTGGGGTGAAGTGAGTCGAATAGTTATCGTGTCGATCATTGGTTTTCACAATTTATTTTGAGTTCTTTATCTTTCGATTCGCGTGCGCGGCGCACGATATTTTCACGCTTGTCGATTTTCATTAGAATTTCAAAGAACATTCGCAATCTGGAATCTGCGCTATCTCTATTCAGATTCTTCTTGATCTCTATGTTTTTTAAACTTCTGGCCTCAGATTGCATGCTCTGAGACTAAAGGAAGGATAGTTGCGCATATCTGCGCAACTATTTACTAGAGGTCTAAGTAGTTGGGATTAATTAATATTGTTTTATTGTCGAACAATATAAATTTTTCTAACCCTGTTTGAGACTGTATCTTCTCATTCAGATGCCTGACAGTGTTGTATATAATGTTGCGCCAGTCTTTAAGGCATGTGGTGTCTTCGCCGAATGCTTCCACGATATCGTAGATCTCCCAAACTCTCTTAATGCTTGTTTTGCTGGAAAATAATAATTTACATAGGTAGTGTTGATTCGTATCGGTTCTGATTTGTATAACTGTGTCATTAATTATAAGCTCGGCTGATTTTTTGTTATAGTTGAGCTTTTTGATTTTTACTGTATTCGAGCCCCCATTACGGAAATAATCAAGCAGTTCTCCGAGCATTTCATCTTTCTTTTGCCCGTCTTTTATTACAATCTCCTTTAACTCAACTACATCTTGTTGAATATCCGTTACCTTCATCTGAACTTGCATCTGGGTCTGTTGAATAGTTTTAAGCTTTACAATTCCCAGATCTATGGTTCGTGTGGCTTCAGTATTCAGTAAATATTCGTGTCTGGATATATCAAATGGTTTGAATTCAGTTAAGTTAAATTCCAGGTTTGTTGTTTCATCCATTGAGCTACAAATGCCCGATGTCGGAATACTAAAACATTGACTTACGAGCCTTATTAATCCCTCATCCATGGGAGAGCCTAGGCTCGCTATGGCATCGGCAGCTGACGATGGTGCCAGTGTTGCCGCAAGTTGCTGGCTCAGCATTGCGTGTTCTTCATCAATTATCGGTTTGAATTCTGCAAATTGCGAAAGTTGCTCTGCTTCCGATATCAAACGGTCCATCTCCCACGGACTGTATATCAAGTCAGCTAATATCCTATTTGTTCTTTCGTATTCTTTGATGATTTCTTGAATCCTGTGGTAACCGGGACTGCTGGGTAGCGATTTCAGAAGATTCTTAATCTGATCCTCCATCATCACGCTGAATGTCGATTTACTGGTGTCAGATGATTTTTTAATAACTCAACCTCCAATCTTCGGCACATATTACTTAACTGCGCTGGCTTTTTTATTGATTTCTGGCTATATACAATTTTGCTTCGAACAGCCTTCATTTGGAATAATTATACATAAAAGTCAAATATTCAATGATTATTCTCTAGCTGCTTATTAGTTTTTTCAGATGATTTTCTGAGGCATGTTAGCAGATCTGTCTATAAGTTAAACACAGTTTTGCCCTCTAAAATTGATGATATTTAACCACTTTATTGTTGATGTGGTCAAACTGGCCAAGCACTTTTCGTGAGTTATAGAGCTTTTTCCTATAACTCACATTCTGTTCGTGGTTGTTAGCGTGGATAACATGTCCACCCACGTATTAAAAATATATTAGCTTTTCAATATGATAGGCATTTTAGGAGTTTCTTGTTATATCATGCGAGCTATAAAACAAATTATTATAACTCATAATATTGTGGTATAATGAGCTATAAAAACAAGGTAAATAGCTCATGAAATGGAACTGGCAACAGAAAGACTGGCCTGAATTCAGCTTCAAGGAAGAGGCATTATCCGATTTGGAGGCAAAATTCCTGCACCAGTCGGGCATCCTGATCGGCACTCTCAAAAGTTTTTCCGATGACGATAAACGTGCCCTTACTGTTGAGATCATCACTGACGAAGCGGTAACGACTTCCGCCATTGAAGGTGAAATCCTGGACAGGGATTCCGTTCAGTCTTCCATTGCTCAGAATTTTGGCCTGAATACATTGAGGCGCAATATACCGCCGGAGGAAAAAGGCATTGCCGAAATGATGGTCGATCTCTACAGAACCTATGATACGCCGCTGTCACATAAAATGCTCTTTTCCTGGCACACGATGCTCATGACTGGCCGCAGAGATTTACATGACATTGGTCGGTACAGGACGCATCAAGAGCCTATGCGCGTTGTATCCGGAAAGTATCAGGAGCCAAAAATACATTTTGAAGCCCCGCCATCATCCGACATGAAAATGGAGATGAATCGCTTTATAACATGGTTCAATGGCAAACGAATCACAGGCGCCTTAACACACGCCGGCATTGCTCACTTATACTTTGTCTCCATTCATCCTTTTGAAGACGGAAACGGCAGGGTAGGGCGCGCACTCGCAGAAAAGTCGCTGTCCATGAGCCTGGGGCATCCGACGCTGATTTCGCTCTCGTACATGATCGAAAAGCACAGGAAAAACTATTACAGGGCCTTGGAGTTGAACAATAAAGAGCTGGAGATAACAGACTGGCTTGTATATTTCGCAAGAACAATACTGGATGCCCAGAGCTACACGCAAAGCCTGATCAATTTCCTGATAGAGAAAACCAAATTCTACGATCAACTGCGCGGCAAGCTGAACGAACGCCAGGAAAAAGTTATCGAGCGGATGTTCCGGGAAGGCGTTGACGGATTTAAAGGCGGCCTGAGCGCCGAGAACTATATCAGTATCGCAAATACGTCACGTGCAACGGCAACCCGAGACTTGAAGGATCTGGTCGGGAAAGGCGCCCTCAAGAAAAAAGGTCAGCTGAAGCATACCCGCTACTACCTTAAAATAGAGCATGAAAGTGCGATGCCGTAATAACACGCCGTTTGAAATGGGAAAATTGTATCCCCCTTGGCGAATAAAAATTTCACATGGCTTTATGTTGATGCGTTGACGGACTGAAATCTCAACAGACCAAAAGGGCTGTTAAAAGTTGTGAAATCATCGAGTGTGATAGTATCAATATAGCCGCCTGAGAAGTATCAATACATGCAAAAAGTCCGATGAATATGTTTATATTGTTGATATATAGCATCTAATTTTTGTTCGTGAACATATGCCCTTTCGAAAACCTTATAATTCATGCTCCTTTCCCCCCAGATTGCCCAAATAATTGTTTGCCCAGTATGTGTTATATATTTCTCTAATAAATCCTTACGTAGATATAGTAAATGAGCGCTGTGATGGTTTTCTATATCTGACAATTTCATAAAGATGGTCGCTCTTTTTCCATTCCTGTCGAATAACTCAACGGATTGATTTCTATAGTTAAGGCCCAGATAATTTGAAATAGCAGGTGCCGGAACATCAAAACCGCTGTAATCGTTTACTATACTATGATAGCTTTCCCAGCTAAAACCACAGACAGGGATTTCAACTTGCACACCAGGCTTCCTTCTCCATTTTCCCGTGGCGGACTTTCTACCTAGAACAACAGAGATAGGTCCTTCTGGTGTCTCGATGGCTACAGAAGGAGCATTTTTAGGTGCTTTTCTTTTATAGGGAACGAACTCACTCTCCCTAAAAGCATCCTCTAAATGTCGTTTTGCCTGTCCGTTTTTATATCTAAGGTAAGGGGCATGTTGCCTTGACCACGGTATTTCGCCAGCAAACGTGTAGTAATCTTCCTGCGGATCGGCAATAGAAGAATTTCCTGGATAGGGTCTAGTAAAGAACTTCTTTTTAAAGTCTTCTATATTTTTTTCCTCGATAAGCAGTCCCCGTAAAAAGCTAAAGATTTCCCGTTTATCAGTACTGTTTGCTTGATGAATATAGCCATCGAGCAATACCCAAGGTCCATGCTCCCCTCTTATGCTGTCGCAAACTAGGAGATTCCCGTAGTCGGGATTTGGACCGTATTCTAACCAATGTAAAATGCCTTTAAACTTGTTTCTAAATAAATTTGGCAGCTTCAGTGAACAAGGCTTTGGGGCTTTGGGCAAACTAGGATCGAAAGTGATATCTGATATTCTGTGGTCATTTCTATCTTCTTTAAGTAATCCATTAGCTTCTCGATAACCATACATCTCGTAGTAGGCTATCCATGAATACTTTTTACCGTATCTCTCTCTTTTTGAGGGACGATCCGATCTATCCGGCCCTTGATATCGTGCAATCTCTTCGTCTATTTTTTTAAATTGGTCCGACCTATACCCAAGATCATAAATCCGCCCCTTTATCTGCTTTAAGACAGCTTGATAGTCTTGGTGATTATATTGATAATTTCCGCGACCAGGAATCAATCTTCCTATGGTATAGTTTTCAAAATCCATATGAATCGCGAACTCGACCACCTCAATTTTCTTTTTTGGTATACCTCTAGGTTTTTTGAACGATAATTTAATATGGGAAAACGGTGGTTTTAGATATTTCAGATATTGTTTGGCTATACATTTATGATCCATTAAACGTGCGATTTCTATACAATCTACAGAGCAATCTCTAGATATTGCATTGTGAGTCCCCCATTTGGCACCGGGAAGAAACATTTCTTTCACAAGGTCCTTAGCAAAATTTAGGAATGGTTCCCTAAACTTCTTTCCGTTTTCGGCCCATTTATTCATTGCAATACCGTATGAAGCGCTCAACATTCTCTCCGAAACGTAAGGGTCATTTATTGTTAAGCTGTAAAGCGTTTTTTGAAAAACCAAATCAGGATAAAGAAATCCAAGCTTTATAATCGCTTCTGTTGCCCTATCTCTCTGTGGTTTGCTGACACTGGTTAGAAACCACATAAGAATGATGATACAATTTTCTACCACACTTTTTGAAATACCTTGACTTGCAGCAGTTATCGACCACGAAATTATCTTATAGGGGGTATCTGTACCGTAACTTTTTCTAAGAAATTCAGACCATAAAAGATCGCGTTCCGGCATTGCTTTCTTATAAAGAAATGCATCCAGTCTCTTAGCACTATATGGATGATTCTTCTTCACAGCAAGTGCTAATAGAACATCAAGGACACGATGTTTCGTTTCTGCTTTCCCTATAGTAAGCAACTGGCTTACTATAGCATCTGTTCCCAGAGAAAAAGAGGAAGGCGGACGCCATAAGAGGCTATTAAGGAACGGCTCAATCGAAGGCGCAATGAGTCTTTTGCTTTTTGGGAGATAATATACAAGTTCTCTGTTTCCTGAATTCAATTTCTTAATTCTTTCAGGAAATTCGATCATAAGGGCTTCCGCCCAGTTGGGCATTTCATATTCATGACCATCCATACTGATTTCAAAAATTTTTCCTAATGGTCTGTTTGCATTAAAACTTCTCTTAATTGCTGTTACAGACTTGTTGCTTAGGTAGCGATTTAGAAGGTATCGCGCGATAATATGGTCGCTAAATTTTTGATACGGTAGCTTTATAGCGTCCACATATCCATTATCCGTCCAGATAAAATGTTCAAACAAGATACCGGAGTGAACGACGGCCTTTAAAAACTTTTTAGCTTCATTCTTTGATTTCCATTTCGTCACGTTCAAAATGATTTCTAATACTTCTTCATGAAAGAGAACTTCCTTTTGATCTCTTGCCATTCTGACGGCTATACCATCCTCTAACCCGTCTTTGGTCTTGGTTGTTCCTTTTAGAAACATCCAGCAGAATTTTCTCGGTAGATTAAAAGCTTTTTCAACAGGTTCTCCCATATCTTGAATATATTTCTCTAGGATATAAGTCATGCCCTTCTGACCTGAAGCGATGCCCGCGAAAGTGCTCTTTTTCTTTGACATAGCAAGGTTCTCTAAAGACTTACAAATCAGTTTTAGAGCAAGAGGCCGAGAAAATTCATCTGACAAGAGCGGAACTTCAGGAAAGGGAATTTTGTAATATTTAAAAAATTCTTCTTGCGCTTCAAACTCTATTTCGCTAAAACCCTGATGAAAAATAGCTTTATAACGGCGCAATATGCGCTTGTTAAAAATAAGTTTTTGAAATGGCGTGCGGCAGCTTAGAACAAGACCGACATGCTGTAGATTGCTGATGCTTTTATACAATTTAGCTACCGCGCTTTTCCACTCTTCCCTGTCGCCTTCGTTTATCCCATCTACAATTAGAAGGGAGCGACACCTATTATTTTGACCAAACTTTTCTATGCGAGAGAGCAACTCTGACATATTTTTTGCAAGCTCGCTTCTTTTGCATATTGCTTGAATAGGATCTGTGTTTAGAGGAAGATTTTGCGCTATTGAAAAAACACAATAATGGCTGTTTTCGGTTAGTCTCTTTACAAAATCGCATAAGGAATGTGTTTTTCCCGTTCCCCATTCGCCAAGTAGGAGGGCGCAATTACTTAAAATTAGATCGGGAGCGGCAGAATAAAAATATGAAACGACATCTCCTATATTTTCTTCAAAACGCATTAGCCGACTGCGTTCATATTCATAAATACTATCCTGCGAATGAGGTTCGGTGACAGATGCAGTTTGTTGTCTCTCTTTTTCGCGTTCCTTACGTTCCAACTCAAAAAGCTTATCCACTCGTTTTCTAATGGTTTTGTTAATCGCTTTAATTACAACTAGTATTTCCTTGATCAAACTTTTTGCATCTTGCGGGGTTGCCTTAGATAACTTCTCCATGAGGTTCTTCAGGTAAAGAGGCGACCTTTTTTTGCCCTTAAACAATTGACCTACCTGTGATGACTCCCCAAGTGCTTTTGCAATTACTTTTTCTAAGTCCTGAATGCGTTCTCTAAAATCCTTTGAAAAGCTTAGCGCATCAAGCCCATCTTCAAGCTCTTGAATGTGAAGATTAGGCGCTTTTCTATCCTGACCGGGTGTATAGCGAGGGCCAGCGCTTTTTATTTCAGAAAAGTTACATTTTTTGAGAGCATCAATATTCATTATGTTTTCTGGCTCAGACTTCATCTTCGGTTACGGTGCTCGCAAGTGTCACGCCAGTTTCAAGTGTTTCTGACTGCAACGAACCTTGTCCGTTTCGGTCGTGCGTAGCTTAAGGAAGTCTTTCGGGCATTTTGTCTCACGGACCAGGTGCATGGCTTGGCTATCCTGATTCAGGAGCCACCTTCACAAGCCGCGCTTCTCCCGGATCGTAGACGTATTGTGTAATTGTCCCGTCCTTAATGCGCTCGACAATTTCGTTGACTATAAAGAGAGGAACGAGGAACCATTCGCGGGGTCTAACCGGGTTGCCGAAGCGATCCTTGATTTCAATGTTCAATTGCGCTGAATCGAACACGCGATGGATTAAATTTTCGAGTTTGACTCTATTGATATTATAGAGCTCGTAAGTGGCGACGACTTCCACGTCGGCCAAAAGGAAAGTCGGGTCCAGCTTCGCATTGACGATGCGAGTTTCGATTTTCCCGCCTGTGACGCCGATCTTATGCAGAATATCGCGGTTTGCCGCGACAGACGGATGGTTGGACTTGCTGCGCAGAACGTAGATTGTACCGCTTGCCATATCTTCTTCCGAGGATTCCCCGGCGAAAAGCGGCCCTATGTCCGGATTTGTGATGAGCCGTCCCGCCGCGTCGCGGTGAAGAGCGCGCTGGAAGGAGCGCATAAGCAAGTTGCCTTCGGTACCGTTGTCGTAAATGACACGCAACCTACTATCGCGACGGTCATACTGCGTTATGAACTCTTCGCCCACCTCGGCGATGTAGGCGATTTGACCCTGAACAATGAAGTACTCGCCCTGTTGTATTCTGGCCAGATTGATCTCATCCATTGTCTGGACAGGTCGCGTACTCCGGATGCCAGACTTCAATTCATTTTTCACCTGCTCGAATAGAGGTTTGAACTTTTCGAAGTCCTCGCAGACGGTGCGATTGGCGATTTCCTCGGCGGCGCGTTTGTCAACGCTCTTGCGGACGTGCCGCAGCTCGGTGATAGCATCCCCGCCTGCCGCGTCCTGGAGCTCGGCAAGCAGCTCGTCATCGCTAATCGTCTCTACAGCAGCATCCTCGACATTCTCCATTCCGGAGAGTAGCCCCTGATGATCCAGCGGCATCAGCAAAGACCGACACTCCTCAAGAGCACGCAAGCGATCAAGACGGACGGCATAGAGACGCTCGAAAATATCGCGGTCTTCCCCATGTTGCGGAGCACGTCCGTGTTTCTCTACAAATCGTTGAATCTCCTCGAATCCGGCGATGATGCGCTCCTCACGCGGTGAGCGTCCGCCTTTCTTCTTCGGCTCCGCAAATTCGTCCAGCTCCGCACGGAGTTTGTCGAGATCTATATCACTCATATCGGCCCTCATCTTTATAACGGACAAAGGCGGCGGCACCTTCAGCCATGCGCTTTTCCCACGCATCTTGCGAAGTGAGTGAAGGTATCCGTCCCCGTTCCTTCTTGAAATTCACGGCACGCACGGCAAGCTCTCTCGCCTCTTCCGGCGTCAAGCTCGAGCGCTTGGCGGAGATAGCTGCGGCGACCTGCTTCAGGCTGTCTTCGTTCATGGATTTAGCAAGGATCGCATAGGCTTCACCGAACGGGTTTATACTGTCGATCATGTCGATGTCGAGCTCGCGCATATCCATGGCAAACCTTCGTATGCCGTCGATCAGTGCAGTGTTGGCGACCTGCTCTGTGTCGCCCCCGTCACCAAGCACAAGCTGCTTTGCTTGCTGTGTGAGATTGAGGGCGGCAACGGCGTGCTGACGCACAGCCTCACGATCTTCGTCGTCGAGCTCCGGGTATTTATCCTTGATGATCTTACCCATTCGTACCTGCGTCAGCTCCTCGGGCACAAACTCCTCGTCGAACAGACCGCGTTCAAGCGCGGTCTTGTCTTGAACGAAGGCTGCGATTACCTCGTTTAAATCTTCCTTACATATGCGTGAGGCTTCCTTGCTCTTGGGCTCGACAAGTCCTTTGATCTCGATCTGGAACTCACCCGTCTCTTCATTGAAGCCGACATTGCTTTTGGTTGGGTCGTA
>Ga0187892_10008917_pt1 | contig 13453 bp, 4 predicted proteins | sample MA1701073metaG_FD_139345 | JGI IMG/M metagenome (GOLD analysis project Ga0187892, IMG submission 139345) | Bio-ooze microbial communities from a basaltic lava cave in the Kipuka Kanohina Cave System on the Island of Hawaii, USA - MA170107-3 metaG ...
CTCGAGCCGTACCGCTTGCGCTGGATCGAGGAGCCGACCAGCCCCGACGACGTCCTCGGACACGCCGCGATTCGCCGTGCGGTCGCGCCGGTCGGCGTCGCCACCGGCGAGCACTGTGCCAACAAGGTGTTGTTCAAGCAGCTGCTGCAGGCGAAGGCGATCGACTATTGCCAGGTCGATGCATGCCGGCTGGGTGGTCTGAACGAAGTGCTGGCGGTGCTGTTGCTGGCGGCGCATTTCGGCGTGCCGGTGTGCCCGCACGCCGGCGGCATCGGTCTGTGCGAGTACGTCCAGCACATTTCACTGATCGATTACATCGCGGTGAGCGCGTCGTTGGAGGGTCGTTGCACGGAATACGCCGCGCATCTGCACGAGCACTACGTGCATCCGGTACAGGTGCGAAACGGTCGCTATCTGGTACCCGCCGCTCCGGGCTACTCGATCGAAATGTTGCCCGCTTCGCTGCAGGCACTCGAATTTCCGCACGGCTCGGAGTGGCGCAGCTTTGCACGACAGTCGAATAGAGGCGACAGCACGTGACGTCGAACTCATCCCCCAAACCCCCTTCTCTTGGGAAGAGAAGGGGGCTGGACGGAAGTCATTTCATTTTCTGGTTCCCCCTCTCTTTCCAAGAGAGGGGGGTAGGGGGTGAGTTCGGCGCTGCGGCGGTGCGTTGCGAATTCCCGTGCAAAGACGAGTGGCGCCGTGCCTGACGCGACGCAGCGCGTGGCGCTTGGGCGCACGGGTGTCCAGGTGACGCGGCTTGGACTCGGCTGCGCGCCGCTCGGCAACATGTTTGCGGCGCTTGGTGACGAGCAGGCGCGCGCTACTGTCGAGGCGGCCTGGGAGCTTGGACTCCGTTGGTTCGATACGGCGCCGTTGTATGGACACGGCTTGTCGGAGGGACGGCTCGGTGCGGTCTTGCGCGTTCATCCGCGCGCCGACTTCGCCGTCGCCACCAAGGTTGGACGACTGTTGGTGGCGGGCAGCGACCCGGCGACGATCTTCAGGGACACGCCACCGGTGCGGCCACAATTCGACTTCTCCTACGACGGCGCCATGCGCTCGTTGGAAGCGAGTCTGGCGCGAATGGGAATCGACCGCGTCGATGTCGTGCACGTACACGATCCGGATGAGCACGAGCTCGACGCCGTCGACGGCGCGTTTCGTGCCCTGCGGCGGTTGCGCGAGGAGCGTGTGATCGGTGCCGTCGGCGCCGGGATGAATCAGTCGGCGATGTTGACCCGTTTCGTCGAACGCGGCCTGGTCGATTGCGTGTTACTCGCCGGTCGTTATTCGATTCTCGATCAATCAGGCATGGCGGACCTGTTGCCGGCGGCGCAGCGCGCCGGCGTCGCGGTGATCGCGGCGGGCGTATTCAACTCCGGTCTGCTGGCGGATCCGCAGCCGGGTGCGACGTTCGACTACGCGCCGGCGTCGCCTGAGCGGATCGAACGGGCGCAACGTCTGCGCGCGGTCTGCGCTGATCACGGTGTGTCGTTACGGGCGGCGGCGCTGCAATTCCCCACGCGCCATCCGGGTGTGAGCACGGTCCTCACCGGGGCCCGGTCAGCGGCGGAGATTCGCGAAAACGCCCACTTGTTTGCCGAGGACATTCCGGGCGACCTGTGGGCGAGATTGCTTGCCGATGGGTTGATCGCGGAATAGCGCCCGATCACCACCGCAGCCCAACCGCAGTCGTCAGAAATTCCATCAACGGCACCTTCTGCTCGCACGCCTTGATGAAGCGCTTTGGAAAGTCGGCGGCGCAGGCCTGTGCCTCGGTAAAGGTTGTGCTGGCGGTGAAGCTTTTTCGCTTGAGGTCTTCGATCAACGGGTTCTGCGGGTCGTAACCTTGCGGCGGCCGTTTGAGGCGACCGTCGTCTCCTTCGTCGAGCTCAACCTTCTTCGAGACCTGCTGCCACGCCTTCGGTTTGGCGACGATGGTGTCGCGAATCGTCTTCAACGTCGGCGCCTCCGGATGCCAGACACCTGCGGCCATGAAAACGTGCCGGGGCTCGAGATGGAGATAGTAGCCGGCGCCGAGCATGCCTTCGCCGCGCGTTCCGAAGTGCATTCCGGCGTGCGTCTTGTAGGGGCTCTTGTCCTTTGAGAAGCGGGTATCGCGGTAAATGCGAAACAACGAGCCGCCGACGGGCCGCGGATCAGCGACGATGTGGCGGCTGATCTTGGCCAACGGCGAGCTGAGTTGTGCGACCAGAACGAGCAACGGGTCGCGCACCTCGTCGATGTAGCGCTGCTTGTTGGCGTTGAACCACTCGCGATTGTTGTTCGCCTTCAGCTCGCGCAAGAATTTGAAGGTTTGTTGCGAAATCAGTCCCATCCGTCGCTCCCATTGAAGCAGCCCTCAGTATCGCATCGCTCAAGGTTAGTTCAGTTCGACTGTTGCACCGTTGCCGGAGGCGTCGACAACCTCGAGAGCGACGGCAGCCGCAATCGCTTCCACATCGAGTGTCCACACGGTGCGACCGCCGCTGATCGTGGTTTCAACCGGTGTCACGGTTGTACGCGTATCATCGGCGTCGATTGCCGTGATGGTCGCATCGCGGACCGGGTTGGCGCCGCGCGAGCTGCCCTCGAGATCAATCAGCCGGAATCCGGTGGCAGGCGCATCGATCGAGCCGGTCAGGGTTGCGCCGTTCAGTTGGAGGGTGATGTTCGCCGCTACCACTTCGAACGTTGACGAAGTGAGCTCGTAGGCCGTTGTCGGCCATGGCCAGGTCTCCGCGCCGCCGGCGTAGCTCTTGCCGTAGACGTGGAAGCGGTATGTTCCGAGAGGCAAACCGGTGCGATCGATCACGTGCGATACCGCTTGCCATCCCAACCACCAGTAATGTCGTTGCGGCGCCGAGACCGGCGCGAGTGGGCTCGGCGTCGTCGAAACGATCATATCGTGCATCGGCGATGATAGCGGACGGCCGGCGGCGGTCAGCACGCGTTGCCAACCGCCGCTTGCAGTTTGTTTTTCCAACTCGACGAGCGGCAAGTCGACGCCGGGGTCGCCGCCCTCCCACATGAACTGCGCGATGTCCTGCACTCGCCGGACTTGCGCCGGCGGGGCGACGGCGCCGGCGAGGTTGCGAATCGGAATGAGGAAGCTCGGCAGCCCGGTCAGCGCGGTCCCGGCGCCGGGGGTGGTATCGGGCACGAGCCGCGGCAGCGGCGAGTCTTGGTAGACCGGATCGGGGTAGAGACCCGGCGGATCGGGCGGCTCGATCTCGTCGGTGAGCAGGACTTCCGCGGCCGCGTTCAGCAGGCCTTCCATGATGTACTCACCCTGCAGCGGGCCCCATATATTAATGTTGGGCTCATAGCCGCCGAGCAGCCAGTCTTCGGGGATCAACAGGTATCCCTGGTGATCCTGACTGTAGCCGATTGGGATCGTGTAGGCCGTGCCGAGCTCAGCGAGAGCTCGCCGGCGGAACTGCTCCGTATAGGTGGCGGTCGGCTCACCGGGGAAGAAGCCGAACAAGACTTCTTCGGTGACGATTTCTCCGGCGGCGTTGCGGATCGGCAGCGGACCGAGACGGCTGGCCGTAACCTTGGCGTGCAGACTCTCCGGAAGTGGCAGCTCGGCGTTGGCGATGCCGAAGAACAGAATGAAGGCGCCGGAGACGGCGCGCACCTCGGCGCATGAAGAGTAGGGATAGACATTGCTGCCGATCGTCTCGACCGGCAGGGCAGGGCTCTCAGCGCCGCAGAAGGCGCCGCCGGTGTCCGTGTTGAACTCGTCGATCGGCGAAAGGACGCGCCCCTGGGCGTCATAGATGATGTCATCCGGGTGGAAGGCCGGGTTGGGATCGTACGGAGCGTACTGCAACGTGGCATAGTCGCGTTCTACACGGAGGACGTCGCGGCGGGTATCGAGCGAACGCGTAATGGTTTCGATGTGAATGGGGTCGGTGGCGGTGGGAGTCTGTTCCCACAAATCGAGGATGGCGTCGGCAGCCAGCTCGCCGACCGACTCCATGCGCGCGAACAGGTCGTCGACGCCGCGCGGTGAAGCGTCGCCGCCGCCGTGCTGCATGAAGCCGACGATCACCGGGCGGTCGAAGCGCTCCTCGACCGAGGCTTCGACGTGTCCCGAGGCCTCGACACTCCAAAGCTGGTTGTCTTCGCCGGCTACCGTACCGTGCATGGCGAAGGCGAAGAACATACCGATCGGCTCACCGGCGGCGGTATCGACGCGCAGCACCGTCAGGTAGGGATCCTTGTAGGATCCAGCCGGTATGTCAGCGAAGAAGACGGTCCCGTCGTTCTCGCCGCGCCGGTCGCTGTAGATGCGGTTGTCAGGATCCCAATTTTTGGTCTGGCCGATGCCGATCGCTGCCGGCTGGCGAGCATTCCAAGCATCCAGAGCGACGTCAGCGATGCTGGCGACGTCGCGTTCGAAGACTTCGCGGTTGAACTTATCGCCACCGAGATACCAGGTGAGGCCCTGATCCCAGTTGGCGGGCGCGCTATGACTGTGGGTCGAGGTGATGATGACTTTGCCGGTGAGGTCGACGCCCGTCGCAGTGCTCAAGCGTTGTTCGACGGCGGCGACGATACCTTCAAAGATGTAGATGGCGTCGGTCTTGATGAGGACCAGAGGCTGCGTGCCATTGTCGAGCCACAGTGCGACGATCTTGGGCTGAGTTTGCTCGCCGATCGACGGATTGAACGAGTCGCTGTAGGCCGTGCGTCGAGTATCGTAGCGACCGGCGTTGCCGAAGCAGCGGCAGCGCGCTGTATAGCCGCCGAGCGGTGTACCGACCGGGAAGTCGGCGTAGCCTTCGGCCATGCCGGCGACCAGCGTGCCGCTTCCGCCACCGCCGCCGTCGTCTGCGGAACAGCCGATGAGGGCCATCGAAAGCGCGCTGGCGACAGCGAATGAGCGACTTGCTTGGTAGAAGGACCAGATCAAAGAGTAAACCTCCGCGCCGACTCGGTATGGATGTGATCGGCGAGGTCGGCGGCATTCGAATACTTAAGATACAAGGTACAAACAATACTCGATCGCAAAGCCTCAATTGGCGCACCCTGCCGACATAGAGGATTGCAACGCGTACGCTACGTCGGCGCGGGTGTCGGTGCTGCCGGCGGCGCGATCGCCAAGGGTGGTAAAGGCGCTGGTAAGGGAGCTGGTATCGGTTCCATTCTCGCTGCGACGGTTGACACCTTGTACGGACTCAACCAGGCGAACCAAGCGAATGCGCAAGCAGAAGCTGCGTACCGTTCCTGTATGGCGCGCCGCGGATACAGCGGCTGATCTTACGACTCTGCGTTCGTTTGCCCGCACATCGTCGCCGGACTGACGGCGACCTCTGCTCGATTGCGGGAAACATCTCGATAATCCTTGAGGCAACGACTGGCCTTTGGTCTTGCAAGATCAGTGGCGCTGCGCGGGAGCTTCACTTCTCGCGCAGGGAACGCCGTGATCGCGCGGCTGGAGGTTGATCCCGGAAGCGTCCCAGTCTTCCTTCAGCTGCTCGCCGATCCGGCGTTCCTCTCGGTGCGAGAACGCCGTCGCCTTTCGCTTCTAGCAGAGAGGCGACGGCGCCCTTCGCGGGTTCCCTAAACAAGCCCACATAGTCAAGCCAAACTGGCGGCTCATCCGAGCCCCGAGGCGCTCAGATGAGCCAGTCGTTTCTGAATCTTGGCTGCTTTCAGCCGACCCGGAGTGATTACAAGGCAATTCCCAAAGACAACGCTTTACACGACCGCCGTGGTCTAGTGCTTGCTGTAGCATCTGCACGCTCCAGGGGCTTCAGAGAGCTAGGGTGGTTTTGGAAATGCACATGCGCGGTGGCGGGCAGTGCGGGTGCCCGCTGTGTCCCGCACAAGGCAGTGACGACGAATTCGTCAAACGGCCTCGCCGCATCCTCGCTTCCACAGTCATTACAGCCATCCTCGTTGCGATACTTACGACGTTCGTATTCGAGGCGCCGGCCGTGGCCGGGTCTCTCGCGGCTCAAGAAAACTTCGCCAGCGGCAACTACTCGGGAGGATCCGGTTGGAGCGGTGACTGGATCGAAACTGGCGAGACGCTAACGGCCCCCATCTACACCACCGGCGACATTCGCATCTCGGGCGGCGCGCTCCTCCTCGACGACAACGGCGACAACAGCATCCAACGCCAGGTGGATCTCGTCACGCCCGCCCTCGGCATCGAGGCCGTGCTGCGATTCGACTATTCGGTGACCGATCTCGAAAGTGGAGAGCTCGCCTTCGTCGACGTCTCGAACAACGGCGGCGGCACCTGGACCCAGATCGGAAGCTTCACCGACAACAACAGCGGCGGCACGGTCAGCGCTTCGTTCAGCGCCGACATCTCCGCATTCATCGCCGCCAACACGCGCATCCGCTTCCGCAACAACACCTGGAGCGGCAGCGGGACCGACTCCTTCACTGTCGACAACATCCAGATCATCATGTACCCGGCGGTGACGGCTCCGCCGGTCGGCACAGCCGTCTACTGGATCAATGGCGCCGAAGAGCAGCTCTTCGATATCTTCATCGACAGCGACAACGATCCTACCTTGGACAAGACGGAGGGATCTCACACCGCGATCGGCGTTTCGGCTTGGGGCGACGGTATCACCGTTTGTTACGATCACTGGGAAGATGGCTACGATGCCAACATCGCCAACACGTCGACCTGCGACGAGCTGTTCAATCTGAACGAGAGCGACGATCTCACTCTCGAGCACAGCAACATTCCGATTCCGCGTCTCGCGGTTCTCAACTGCCCGGCCGTCAACCCGTCGAGCGGCGGCTGCTACTACGACGGCCGCGACCGCATTCTCGTCACCGGCGGACCCATCGCTGTGTCGCGTGCCTACTGGGTCGAATCAATCGGCACCGTCTACGCCGATGCCTTCGAGGTGTACCCGGCGAACGCCTTTGACACGAGCTACAAAACACCCGTCGGTGAGAATCTCGGCTTCGCCGACTTCACCAACACGTATGTGATCGTACAGGCGACGTTGGACGGCACCACTGTCCAGATCGACAACCCGGGTACGGGAATGTCACCCGACGTCAACGTCACCTTGAATGCCGGCGACGTAACGCAGCTCTACGGCATCAACGCCGGCACCACAGTGACCGCCAATAAGGCCGTGCAGGCCCACGTGATCGGCGGCAACGACTGGAGTGGCAACTCCTCGGACATGCGGTTCTTCAGCTTGTTGCCGACGAGCTTGTGGTCGAACGCCTACTACAACCCGGTGGCCGACCTGCCGGACGACAACCGCGTCACGGGCGGGTGCTTGGACGCTGTCAACACCGACCTCTACATCTATAACGGCCAAAACGCCGCCATCAGCGTGAACTGGCAAGATCTCAGCGGCTCGGGCTCGTTCAACGTGCCGGCCAACTCGGTGGTGCGCTATTCGACCGGCGCCGGCCACTTCGTTCCGGCAAACTCCGGTGTCTATCTTTCGTCGACTCAGAATTTCCTTGCTTACGGATCGGTCGATACCAACTGTGCCGATTTCGATTGGGGGTACGATCTCGTTCCCGCCAATACGCTCACGACCAGGTACTACATCAGCTGGGCTCCCGGCTCGACCGACCTGTCGCGCAACTGTTCGCCGTTCTGGGTGACACCGGCGCAGGATGACACGACCATCTCCGTCGACTGGGACGGCAACGGCACCGCCGATCAATCGCTGGTGCTCGACCGCCTCCAGTCAGGCCGATTCTTCGATACCGGCGACAACAACAACTCGGGCGCCATCGTCCGCAGCATCGGCGGGCCGTTCGCCATCATCTGGGGTGAAGACGGCAACGAAACTGCCAGCAATCCCTGCATCGACGCGGGCTATCAGATCATCCCGGTCGTTGCCTTCCTCGGCGCCATCGGCGACACCATCTACGACGACCAGAACGGCAACGGTGTCCAGAACGGCATGGAGCCCGGCTTGGCGAACGTCGAAGTCTGCCTGACCGGCCTCGACAACCAGGACCTCGGCGGCAGCCCCGACGATTCGGTCATCTGCGATACGACCGACGGCAACGGCTTCTACATTTTCCAGAACCTGCCGCCGGGCAACTACAAAGTAACCGTCAATACCGCCACCGTTCCCGCCGGATGGACGAACACCGGCGATCCCGACGGCGGCAATAACAGCATGAGCCAACTCAACCTGCCGAGCGGCGCTTCGAACGTGACGCAGGACTTCGGCTATCAGATGCCCGCGACGGCGACACCGACGCGGACACCGACCTTCACTCCCACACGCACACCGACCAACACGCCGACACGCACGGCCACCCACACGCCGACGTTCTCACCGACCAACACGCCGACACGCACGGCCACCCACACGCCGACGTTCTCACCGACGAACACCGCGACGTCGACCCCGACTCGTACGCCGACGAACACGGCGACCAACACACCGACGTTCTCGCCGACGAACACCGCCACCAACACCCCGACGTCGACGCCGACGAATACGCCAACACGCACGGCCACCAACACGCCGACGTTCTCACCGACGAACACCGCGACATCGACGCCAACGCGCACGCCGACGAACACCGCCACCAATACCCCGACGTCGACGCCGACGAGCACACCGACAGCAACACCGACGAATACGCCGACCTCGACGCCGACAAGTACCCCAACATCGACGCCGACGAGTACGCCGACTCAGACGCCGACTCGTACACCGACGAGCACCGCCACGAGCACTCCGACATCAACGCCGACGAATACGCCGACCTCGACTCCGACGAGCACGCCCACGAGTACCCCGACGTCGACCCCGACGAACACACCGACATCGACACCGACGAGGACGCCGACCTCGAGTCCGACGAACACGCCGACGTCGACGCCGACAAGCACGCCGACGTCCACTCCGACCGGTACCGCCACTAACACTCCGACATTGACGCCTACGAGCACTCCGACCTCGACGCCAACTCAGACGCCGACCAGCACTCCGACCAGCACGCCGACGCACACGACGACGACTCTGCCCACCAGTACGCCGACTTTCACGCCGACGTCGACGCCAACCAACACGCCGACCGATACGCCGACGTCAACACCGACCAACACGCCGACGTCGACGCCGACACGGACTCCGACCGACACGCCGACGTCGACGCCGACCAACACACCGACATCAACACCGACACGCACTCCGACCGATACGCCGACCGCCACGCCGACGAACACGCCGACCGGAACGGCGACCGATACGCCGACGTCGACGCCGACCGAGACGCCTACACGCACGCCGACCAGCACGCCGACGTCGACACCGACACAGACGCCGACTTCGACGCCGACCGGGACACCGACATCTCTCCTGGAAGTTGTGGCGCTGCCGTTCTGCCAGAACGATGCGCCGCTGGTGGACTACTCGGTGGTGCCGATCAATTTCATCCCCGACATCCTCAACCCGACCACGATCACGTGGACCAAGAACGACGGCAGCAATGAAGTGGTCCAGGTTCTGAACAATCAGCCACTAATCGGCTCGTTGTTGTGGCCGGGAACGATTCTGGACATGGGCGTCGTCGTCAAATGGCCGGGCTTCATCAGCAATCCGGACGGCACCTTCACGCCGGTGAACGACGGGCTGACGCCGACGATGCTGCTCACGTTCTCGGTGAATCCGAACCTGTCGGTCGTCGTGAACTACCCGCTGGCATTGCCGCAGTGCGACGCGCGTCCGCCATCGCTCGGTGCGATCGGCAACTTCGTCTGGTTCGATGAAAACGGCGACGGCTACCAGGATGCCGGCGAACCCGGTCTGCCCAACGTCACCGTCGAGCTGTGGAATAGCGATCACACGCAACTGATCGACACCACCGTCACCGATGCTCACGGCGGCTACAAGTTCGAGAACGTGCCTGCCGGCACGTACCAGATCGACGTTCTTGACTCGACACTGCCGCCTGGCTTTACGCAGACGAGCAACCCGGTGCTGGCCGGTCAGGACTTCGGCAATCAGACGGACCCGTACACCATCATCCTCAGTCCGGGACAGGAAAACCTGACCGCCGATTTCGGCTACAACCGTGTCACGACGACAACCATCATCGATCCGCCGCCGGGGGCGAAGGGCGTGATCGGAGATCGCGTCTGGGTCGATATCGACGGCGATGGCGCGCAGGATCCGGCAGAGATCGGTATCCCGGGCGTGCTCGTCAACCTGATCACCGCCGGCGGTGACGGCATCTTCGGAACGATGGATGACGTGGTCGCCGATACCGAAACGACGAATGCGAACGGCAACTACATGTTCGTCGATCTCGCTCCCGGCGCCTATGTCATCGAGATCGACGACAGCAACTTCAACTCCGGCGGCCCGCTCGAAGGCTTCGACCAGACCGGCGATCCGGACGACTTCGGTAGCCCGGCGGCCTCGCCCGACAACAAGACGACCAGCGCCGTCGTTCTGGGGCCTGGCGATGTCTTCCTCAATGCCGACTTCGGGTATCAGCCGGGTCCTGGAGTCGACACCGGAACGATCGGAGATCTCGTCTGGTTCGATGCCAACGGTTCCGGTACGCCGGAGCCGATCGATGCTGGTGAGTACGGAATAGCCGGCGTCACCGTCGCCCTCATCAAAGATCTCAACGGCAACGGAGTCTGGGACATGGGTGAGCCGATCATCGCCACCGACCAAACAGGTGCCGACGGTCACTACTTGTTCTCGGGCTTGCCGGTGGATGACGGGGACGGCGACGCCGACTACATCGTCTGGGTGAATGACACGAACAACGTCCTCGGCGCTCTGGCGCAGACCTTCGACGCCGATGGCATCCTGACGCCGGACATCAGCGCCACGGCGCTGTCGGCGGGCGCGCCCGACGATCTCGATCAGGACTTCAGTTACGCCGCCAGCGCGCCGGGCGATGGCCTGATCGGCGACACCATCTTCTTCGACGTCAACCAGAATGGCGCGCAGGACGGCGGCGAGTCAGGCATCGAAGGCGTCGTCGTCGAGCTCTACGACTCGACCGGCACGATGCTGCTCGCCAGCACGACGACCGATGAGAACGGCCACTACTACTTCGGCGGCCTCGACCCGACCGCGACCTACAAGGTCGTCGTCGGCGCCGCCAACTTCGCCGGCGGCGGGACGCTCGAAGGCATGTCCAATACGGCCGACCCGGATGCCACGCTCGACAGCATGTCGACGACCGATCTCTCGAACTTCGCCGATGGCATCGACCTCGATCAAGATTTCGGTTACGCCGGGCCGCAAGAGGGCGCCGGACGCATCGGCAACCTCATCTGGCGCGACAGCAACGGCAATGGTGTTTACGAACCCGGCCTCGGTGAAACGCCCATCGACGACGTCACCGTCGATCTGTACCGCGACCTCAATGGCAACGGCCAGCTCGACCCCGGCGAGCCGCTCCTCGCCACGACCGTCACCAGCGGCAGCAGCGGCACCGTTGGTTCTGACACCGGCAACTATCTGTTCACCGGCTTGCCGATCGTCGGCAATGGCGATGACGACGCTGCTGCGGAGTACGTGGTCAATGTGACCGACGTGAACGGTGTGCTGGCCGGCTACTGGCACTCGCTAGGAACCACCGGCGCCACGAACAACAGTCAGATCGACCCGTACGGTGTTCAGATCTCGGCCGGTACACCGACGAACCTGACGGCGGACTTCGGCTACTATGTCGTGCCCGCCGCAATCGGCAACCGCGTCTGGCTCGAGGTCATCGAGAACGGCATCCAGGATTTCGGCGAGCCTGGTCTCGCCGACGCGATCATCAAGCTGACCATCACCTATCCCAACGGGGACGTGACCGTCCTGATGACGATCTCCGACGTCGACGGCTTCTACTTCTTCGGCAATCTGCTGCTCGACGAGAACTACAACGGCATCGGCATGGGCGAGCCGACGTTCGTCCTCATGGCGATGTCGCCGTCGATGGATCTCGAGCCGACGCTGCTGAATCAGGGCAACGGCAAGAACGATTCCGACGATCCGGCGGGGGCGGCGGCGACTCCGGTGAAGGGGGCGAACAACGTCGCCTTGACGGCCGATCCTTCGACCGAACCGAGTGAAGCGGCGTACGACTTCGGTTTCAAGAATCTGCCGCCGGCCCTGGCTGATACGCCGACGGAGACGCCGACCGAGACGCCGACGGAAACGCCGACGTTTACTCCAACCCGGACGCCGACCAGCACGCCGACGAATACCGCCACCCGTACGCCGACACGCACGGCGACAACTTCGCCGACGCGGACGCCGACCAGTACCGCGACGCGCACGCCGATCGTCACGATCTCCGGCTGCATCTACGATGAGAAGAACGGAGACCTCGTGGGCGACGGCGAAGTTGGCGTCAGCGGTACGGCGAGCTTCTCGGTCGTTCAAGACGGCTCGTCGGGTTGCTACCTGATCCACGTGTTCGAGCCTGGCACGGTCAAGCTGCAGATGATGCCGCCGTTCAACTACACCAACAGCATGACCTGTACGCCGATGCTGCCGCAGTTCGATCCGAGCGGACTACCTGGTCCGTGTCAGAACGCCGGCGGAAACTGCAAGCTCGGCTCGAACGTGTCAGGCGACCATCTGGTCAACCACAGCTGTCTGAACAACCCGTTCTTCCGCAACTTCGACATCGAGATGGACGACCCGGATATCGTCGACAACCACTTCCCGCTGCGGCGTTTGGATCAGGATCAGATCGCACCGGCGGTGTCGGGAAGCGGCTACGTGTTCCTGATCACGCTGCTGCTGGCCGTGGCTGCCTTCACGCTGGCGCGGGGGGGGGGCGGTATCCGGTAACCGGTAACCAGTAGCCGGTATCCAGTAACCGATATCCGTATTCAGTAACCGGTTACCGGCTACCGGTTACCGGCTACCCCACCCGCCCGTTCGTCGGCGAACCAAGCGCTACGCACGTAACGCTGTAGCCCCCGCAGAATCCAGCGATTTTCGCATACGTGTGCGTTGCCAGCACATGGCAGAGCATTTGCTCCCTTCGCACCCCGTCCGACGGCCGGCCGGGTTGCATTCGCGGGCTGACATAGCACCTGCGATGCATCCTGCGTCGTGCCGCCAAACGGAGGCGCGACGTGTACGAAACCTCGAAGGTGGTGATTGTTGCGGTGGCGGTGGCGCTTCTCGGCTCCGTTGTCGCCTCGAAGTCGCGTGCCGAAGATCTGCGCGACCGGGTCGTCGCCGCGACGCTCGAAACCTACGTTCACGGTATCAATGAAACGATTGCGCGTGAACGAGTCGGCGCCGACGGCTTGCCGATTCTGCTTCAGTTGCTCGCTGATCCGACCTTTCCGCGGCGCGACAACGTCGTCGCCTTTCTCACCTATCTCGGCGATAACGACACGGCGCGGGCGCTGAACGATTTTCTGCGCAACCCGCCGGCGTCACCCGACAGACCTGAAGAGGATCGCGCCATGTTGCTGGCTCCGCACGCGCTCGGCGAGATCGCCTCA
>Ga0187892_10008919_pt1 | contig 13449 bp, 11 predicted proteins | sample MA1701073metaG_FD_139345 | JGI IMG/M metagenome (GOLD analysis project Ga0187892, IMG submission 139345) | Bio-ooze microbial communities from a basaltic lava cave in the Kipuka Kanohina Cave System on the Island of Hawaii, USA - MA170107-3 metaG ...
GCCCTTTACGCATGGATTTATTTCTGAAAAATAAAGGTCAACAAGGTCACCAAGGGTATGCAAATCCTGTCTAAGCCCACGTTCGAATGGATCAACCTGTGCCTTCTCTTCGAGGAGAGCCACGACTGCGGCCCAATCAAGAGATTCCAAACCCAGGCTCTCGTCGATCTTGCTTTCGAGCGTCATGGCAGGCGGCGAAACACCTTTCAGCTCCAAGACTTCCCGAATCACGTTAAGAATTATTTCTGTCATCTTTTCCCTAGAGACCATAAGCATCCTCTCGTCTTAAAAGCCGCGTACCCTTTGCACAGTGCATCAGACCGAACAGTCTTTGGCCAATAGATGACCAGGACCATCCCCATCCCCTCTGGTTACATGTGCGTTCGAAACGACGCTGTCGAAGGGATGAAGCTTCTTGGCCAGAGGCGGGGAGACTGCAAAAATGTAGTTAGAAGGACCGGTGAGATAGCCATGACGTAGGAAAGCCTGACACCAGGCGCGGTGCAACTGATTCGTTACGATGATATCGACACCCAACCGTTCAAGGAACCGCGTGGCCATTGTTACAACATAGGACTCTTCGCCTTCTTCAGCCAGGCAATCAACCACCGAACCGACCCTCAAACTGCCAAAGTAGTGGTCGTTCTCCATCTTGGTATTCAGGACAACCCCCCAGCCAATAGCCTTATCTCTCCGAAGCACTTTGATTCGCCTAAACCGACTGTCGGTAATGGGGTAAAGCGTGTTCAATATGGTTGCGTCTCGCATCCCAACGAATGCATAACGGTCCTTAACTTGCTTCCAGATCTCATCGGACCAGGAGGAAAAGCCGTCCACCTCCTCCATCCTAATCGCTGCCTCTACCGATCGTCCCAGTTGTCTCACCGATTGTATGGATTTAATCAGCAACCAGCCCAGTCCGGAAAACGCCAAAAGATCCAGGGCGATCACCATGAATCGTTTCTTGCGCAAAAACACAATCTCCCGCAAGAAACGGAAAGGATGGATGACCTTGAAGAAGAAAGGACATGAAACCGTAGGCCATTTCATCACTTTCAGCATTCGTGTCAGAGATTCCTGGTATCCGCCTATGCCAAGGGCAAACATCAAAGGTTCTCTCTTGAGCGCATCCTTCAACATCAAGAGCCCTACAAGCGCATACCGGCTATCGACGGTCCCCTCAGATATCGGAAGCTGATAGTCTGCAATCATTGACACTTCGCCCCTACAGGCGAACGGTTGATACTTGAGCACATACCCGCCGCGGACCGTCTTGCCTTCTTCTGAGGCAACAAAGCACTCCTGATACAAAGGGATGGGGTCGCGGCGCGGAAGCCATCGCGGAACAGGCGATTCCGGGAAGCAATAGGGAATGCGTCCTTCGCTGATCCGCTTATTGAATTCACGAACTGCGGGGACGTGTTTGTCCGAGAAAGGCTCCACTACAATGGGCACGACGACAATCTCCTGCAATTGGTTGAGGTACTCCTGCTTGATCCGCTTAGCATATGAGAGAAACTGATTGCAGGAAGCCGATAGCTCTTATGATCTCCCACGTGTATGCACAATCTTGTGCCATAGCCACCTTCTTTCCATCCGGCTTCTTTCATAACTGGTGATGCTGTGATTGCCACGAACCTTCAGAATATGATCAAGCAGGCTGTCGACCGGAACAAACCAGCCGTTCAGTTTGCTCAAGCGTTCCATTAGAAACTTGAAACGCCCATTAATTCTCCACTTCTCAAGAAATCCCGCGGCGAGATGCGTATACAAAATGCAAGCCCCACCTTCGCTCGCCAATCTATCCTGATTTTTTTCGCTTATCATCGCATTGAACGATCCCACATTCGGCCCTTCCGAACCGGCAAACCAATAATTGACATAGGGGCGCGCAGGATCATGATACGGCATCACGGGACAGGCTTTTAGAGTGTTAATTTCTCCAAACACGAAGTTTCTGACATACTTGATTTTTTCCTGGCAATGGTCGCCCCAAAAGAGCGGACTCGTCTCAACGTGCCCCTGGTGAACATTCTTCCTGTTCAGGTGAAGTGAGTCGTAAATGACCTTTTGAAGCCCGGACAGTCGTGAGTTGCCCCAGTAAATACCTTCGTTGCAACCGGTATGATTGGCCAATGAATTGGGGTAGCGCCCGAACAAGCGACGGAAAACTTCCAACCCGCGCATTGTCTCTTCTCGTTTGGAGGAATGATACGTGACATTATGGAGTGCGATCTCGAATCCCTGGTCTTGAAGACTCAGGACCCGCTTGAGGTATTGCTCGTCCTCACAGGTGGCACCACCTATTTTCGGTGTCCCATTTCCTCGGAGAGGCCAGACGGCCTTCGTCGTTCTGAACCCTATATCGCCAAGAAACGAATAGATGGCCGCGACATTCTCGACCGTATCAAAGTCAGGGTCATCGAAGATCGTGAAGGCAAACTCTTTTCCGTCCGGCCATTCGATTTTTGGAATCATTGGATGCCTGCCGCTGCCGATTCACCGCACAGTTCCAGCTTCAAAGCGGTCTGTCTTGTTCACGCACTACTCTCCACGCTTTCGAAATACCAGCTCGCGTTTTGCTGAATTGTCTGCCGCAGTTGCAACTCGCGCTCAGCACAGGCAATCCTATGGGACTCTATCGCTAGCATGATAGCTGTATTGCGACTTATCGGGAGAGCGGAAGAGCGGACGAAGTGTGAATTTCTCTCTTCCGCAGAACGAGGAAGTCGAGGAATCCTTTCAGGTAGCCTATTCCATAACTCAAGTGAAGAATCGGGAAAACGACCACTGACCAAAGGCCGCAGCGCACGCCGCTCCTAAGAGCAGCAAGAGCCGAGATGCTGAGATCAAGCGCCGCATAGGCAATGACTATCGCCGCGACGAGAACCGCCATCTTTGATGACCAGGGGGCGAGAAGCGTCGCGACGACTAAAGACATGACGAAAACTGAGGGGACTAGCTGTCGTGCGGTCATCACTGCACCGATTTTCCGCACAGCAAGCGGTTTAAAATAGCCATATTGGTAGTACATCACCCAGAGTTTTCCAAGGGATTCTCTTGCTGTATAGGATGCCTTGATTTCTGGCACAAGTAATATCCGACCGCCGCCCTTGATCAAACGATGATTTAACTCATCATCCTGATTGCGTATCAGCGCTTCGTCGTACAATCCGATTCTGTCGAACACCTCTCTCCTATAGCATCCAAAAGGAACTGTATCAACCCATTTGGGTTCGGTGGCTCCAATCCTAAAGTGTGCATTCCCCACGCCCCACGGATGAGACAAAGCAAAGGAAATCGCTTGTGCCTTGGGAGTTTGATTGGCAGGCCGGGTAATAATGATTCCGCCCACGTTATCGGCTTTCGTCCGCATGAGCCACCGAACCGATCCAGAAATGTAATTTGGCGGGTATAGGGTGTGGGCATCCATCCGCATCACGATTTGGCCTTTGGCAGATTGGATTCCGATGTTCATACCCGCTGGAGTAGTCCTGCGCGCATTAGCGAGAAGCCTGATCCACGAATGCCGTTGACTGAACTCCAAAACTATTTCTCTCGTCCCATCATCGCTCTGACCATCAACAACCAGTAATTCGAGTTGGTCCTTGGGGAAGTCGCTTGCGACAACTGAGTCCAGGCAAGAACGAATATGCTTCACCTCATTCCTGCAAGGAAGAATCACGGAAACATAAATGGGCTTCGTGTTGCTCACTGTTCTTAAATCCCGGCCTTCTCGACTAAAGTTCATGATAGCCAATACTCGTACTACGCTGGAGGATCTGACGTCTCCCCAGAAACGACGCCAGTTTCAAACTGGAGTAGAATCACGGCCCAGGAGGTCCAGACGAAAATGAGGGCCGTAGGCACGGCTCGTGCCGATGCATCGCATTATCCAATAATTTTCGGGCAACCTAGGGCAGTGGGATACCTCAAGCCCTCTCTTATGACCGGAGTCCCTGCCAATGAAACGATAGGAGGGGTCCCGACGTCATGACGGGGTCCGGGAACACGAAGAATTCAGGAGGTCCCACATGATGCGCGGACCAATAGAACTGGCACGTCGTAAGACAAATCGGTCCTACGCGTAGTCCAACTCCGCAATCGACTCAGAACTGTCGCTAGAACAACGTATAGACAAAAGGCGCGACAGCGGAACCTTGCGTGAATACAATCAATGTGCCCAACGAGAGGAGAACGACTAGGATCGGCAACAACCAGAATTTTTTACGTTCCTTCATGAACGCCCAAAGTTCCATGACAAACTCGCTCATATTTTTCCTCCTTTGGATTAAACAAAATCTAAAACTGGTTCTTCATGTGCACGGGAGATCTTGGAGAGCGGACTATCCGATAGGTCGGCGTCTCTTGAACCAAGGCGCGGCGCATAGCATCCTTGCCGAGCAGTCGCAAGAACAATCCCATGGGAGTGATCAAACCGTAAAAGATCACGCCCAAGAGAATTCGTGTATTGATCCATCCCAATGCGTGGCCGATACGCATCCATACGTTGTGGACGTGATTCAGGCTCCTCGGAATCACAACCCCCAGTCCGATCAGCCCAGCCCCAAGCGCGAGGGCCCACAGCCGAGGGGTCTCACTCCGGAAGACCAGCGGCCACAAGCCAATGACAGAAAAGATCCCCCCGACGATCAGGCCGAAGGATCGCAATTCTTTTGTTTCCGAATGAGGTTGCATAGCCAAAAGCCTCCCTAATCCAGTTCGAATTCTTTCCGCCAATCTGAATCGCTATCGAGCGGCTTCTGCTCTGATTTGTACAGAAGGCAATTTTCCATGACGAGGACTTCCATCTCCGTCCTCATAAAACAGCGATAGGCATCTTCCGGCGTGCAGACGATCGGTTCTCCCCTCACATTAAAGGAGGTGTTCACAAGGACGGAGCACCCTGTTTTGCCCTCAAACGTCTTCATCAGTTGATAATAGCGAGGATTGGTTTCCATGTGGACTGTTTGGATACGAGCCGAATAGTCCAAATGTGTGATGGCCGGGATGTCAGACCGCGGAACGTTCAACAGGTCGATGCCCCACAGTTTGGCCCTCTCGGCAGGGAGCGGGAGTCGCCGCCTCTCAAGAACGGGAGCGACGAGTAACATATAAGGACTATCCTGGTTCAGGTCAAAGTAGTCCGAAACCCGTTCCCGCAGAACCGACGGAGCAAACGGACGGAAGGATTCACGATACTTGATCTTCAGATTCATGACTGATTGCATCTTCGTATTCCTGGCGTCTCCAAGAATGCTCCGACCACCTAGGGCGCGCGGACCGAATTCCATCCGACCCTGCAGCCACCCGATCACGTTCCCTGCCGCCAGATCATCGGCAAGGCGATCAAACAGTTCTTGATCAGCTAACCGTCTATAGGGGGCTCCTCGTTTCTTGAGGAACTTCTCAATTTCATCATTCGAGAATGAGGGACCTAGGTAGCTGCCTTTCATCCGGTCGCCGTTTCCGCCCACGCTTCGCGGCTGCTCATCGAATTCGTGCCAAGCCGTCAGAGCCGCCCCGATGGCCCCGCCTGCGTCACCGGCGGCGGGTTGGATCCACAAAGCCTTGTACGGTCCCTCGCGCAGGATGCGCCCGTTGCCCACACAGTTGAGCGCCACTCCGCCAGCCAAACAGAGGTAGTCAACCCCGGTTTCCCGATGCAAGGTTCGGCTCAGCCGTAACATCACCTCTTCCGTCACTTCCTGAATCGATCGGGCAAGATCCATTTCCCGTTGCGACAGTTGGCCTTCCGGCTTCCTCGGCGGTCCCCCAAACAACTGATCGAATTTTCTGCCGGTCATGGTCAGTCCGGTGCAGTAGTTAAAGTACTCCATGTTCATGCGGAATGTGCCGTCCGGCTTCAGATCAATTAGATGCTCAAAAATGGCCTTCACGTATTTGGGTTCCCCATAAGGGGCAAGTCCCATCACCTTGTATTCACCGGAATTCACTTTGAATCCCGTGTAGTAGGTAAAAGCGGAATACAGGAGGCCCAAAGAATGGGGAAACGGGATTTCCCACAATGGCTTGAGCGTCCGTCCCTCGCCAAGCCAGGCTGATGTCGTGGCCCATTCCCCTACGCCGTCCATGCAGAGGACGACCGCCTGTTCAAACGGAGAGGGATAGAAGGCCGATGCAGCATGGGATTCATGATGTTCTGAAAACAGAAACTGTGGCAGCGCCGACTTCTTGAGCCCGGGTGAGAGCGCGATCAATTCGTTCGCCAGCAGGGTCCTGAGAAACAGCTTCTCCTTTAACCACACCGGCATTGCCGCGACAAAGGACTGTAATCCCCTTGGGGCAAACGAAAGATACGTTTCGATGAGCCGCTCGAATTTTACCAACGGCTTATCATAGAAGACGACATACTTCAGATCACTCAACGAAATCCCGCCGGCTGAAAGACAATAGGTTACAGCTTCTCGTGGGAACCCGGCATCGTGCTTCTTTCTCGTGAACCTCTCCTCTTGGGCGGCGGCAACGATCTCGCCATCGCGAATGAGACAGGCCGCGCTATCATGATAAAAAGCAGAAATTCCCAGTATATATGTCATCGGTAACTCCTAGCTATCAATTGAACCTGTTCCGAAAACAAGTCTGGTCTCTGTGGCCTATTTCGCGAGTTCTGTCGCAGCGAACAGCCCCAGTGGGACTGGCTCCGGCCACGCCGGTGGCTGTGCATGCGGGGACAGGCACCGACCGGAAGGGCGACAGTCCCCGTCCCATCCCCCAGACTTTTCCTAAGACTTCCACTTCGTGTATCCTTCTCTCGCAATTCCTGATAGCTCAAAGATATACTTCAATACAAGCATGAGGATCGATCAAGCTGTCTCAAAGAACAAATTGGTGTGTTAAGGAGGAGAATTTGTTTTCGAGGACCATTCCAAAAGCGATTTGGCTCACCGCGTTTATTTTGGTTGAAGCGGCTTGTAATCAGGATCATCGATCGATTGGTCTTGGAAAAGTGATCCAGTCAGATCAGGAATTGAACAGGATCCTTCCCAAAGATGCAAAACTTGAAAAACTCAGAGGAGGGTTTGGTCTCCTTGAAGGCCCGGTCTGGAGTCCCGATGGGTTCCTCTTATTCAGCGATATGAGAAGCCATATCATTCATAAATGGATCCCCGAAGCCGGCCTGTCGGTATTCCCGGTAAAAACTCGATTTAGAAGGGGTCCCAACGGTCTGGCGTTTGATAAGGAAGGTAGACTGACAATTTGTGAGCATGGCGATCGACGCGTGACTCGTCTTGAAATGAATGGCAGTCTAACAGTACTCGCTGAGCGCTATGGAGGAAAGCGCCTTAACAGCCCAAATGATCTGGTCTATCGATCCGACGGTCTTCTCTACTTTACTGATCCGCCTTTTGGGCTACCGGGTAGAGACACCGATCCACAAAAGGAGTTGCCATTCAGTGGTATCTTCCTCTTTTCTGAAGGAAAGCTTGAATTGGTGAGCGACGAGTTAAACGGCCCTAATGGTCTAGCATTTTCCCCTGATGAGAGATACCTGTATGTGGGCAGTAACAACGAACAGAAGCCAATCGTTATGCGATATGAAGTAGTACCCAATGGCACTTTCTCAAGAGGAGAGGTCTTCTTCCACGCGGCGTCCGTGACAAGAGCCGATTGGCTGGATGGCATGAAGGTAGACCTTCAAGGTAACCTCTATGTTACGTCTTCTCGTGGGATCATTATTATTAGCCAAACCGGGAAACATCTTGGCACAATAGAAGGACCGGAAAAGCCTCTAAATCTTGCGTGGGGCGACAGTGACGGAAAAACTCTCTATATCACTGCAGAAACCGGGTTGTATCGCATGCCTCTCAAGATACCGGGGTCCCGCCACTAGAGAATCGGCTTTTCGGGTAGCCTACCCGTAGGACTCTGATTGGATCTTATGGCCGTTTTCTTTGATCGTAAACCGTGTGGCGTGCCGGAGGGATACCTCAATTTCGGCCCCAAATAAAATTCATTATTCTCGAAACTCGCGACACGCGACATCGATACCAAAAAAGATGGTCTGCGACACGCTTCCTCTCGGCATAGAGTGGATCCACTCCGCAACGATTACCTGGCCCTCCGAACTGTTCCGATGACTGAAGCGACGGGGTTCACGAAACTTCAGCCAATGCCTCATGAACAACAGGAAGCAGACATTTTACAACCGCTGCATTGCCCTGTGGTGAATAGTGGTGCACCAGGGACCGATCAGCGGGGTTCACCTCCAGCAAACACGAGGTGGGGTCAATGTATGGAATGCCGGTCTGTTGCAGCACTCGCCTGCCGCGGGGCAGGGACGAACTCGGTTTCTCAAGCTCCTGCCTCCCTGGAAAGTACACCACGAGAGGGATCGCCCCCGTTTGCGCTACCGATTGAACGAAGGCCTTCAAAATCGAGGCATTGACTGACACCATTGCCTCATCAGAGACATCAGGATTTTTGGCTGACCAGCGAGGGTGCCATGACACAAACAGCCGAGCAAGATAGGAGAGATGATAGAGGTTCTTCTGCCAGTCGCTTTGTTTATAGCCGATATCATACTGAAGAAAGGGAAGCTCAAGAATCGATCCTCGTGAGAAGATGGCTTCAGGAGCGAGAGGCGGCACATTCATTCTCCTGAGATCTCCTTCATGCAAGATCAAACGAGGTTTTGAAAAAGGGAGGCCCCAGTCAGGGAAGTTGAGAAAGGGATAGACGGTCATGGTACGGAAAACATCATGGCTGATGAAGCCGAAGATCACAACATCCGGTTTCCACTGGCGGACATCTTTCTCATACCGCAGGTACGCCTGGTCTACGCCATAGCCCGGAACCCCAAAGTTCAAGACTTGAAACTCTGAACCTAACGCCTTCTCTAAGAGAGATCCCCATGTGTCTTCATACGTCACTTCTTCACCGAAGGCGAAGGAATCTCCCACCAGAGCAATCTCCGTCTTCCCTTTGGCCTTGGCGAACGAAACCCCCTCACGTGGAGCGCGGATTCCTTCAGAGCTGGACCAATAGAGTCCGTCGGCGCTCCGTCTCTTCGGTCCAACAGTCCATCCCATGAGGTCGTCATACACCATATAAGAAAGGTCGCCGCTGGCCTTTTCAATAATTTGCCGGTAGCGGAGTGCTGCCGTCTCCCAATTTTTCGGCTCCAACACCACGCTCCCAAATTTCTCGCCTTCTGGGGAACTGCGCGTAACGATCCTCATGGCGACCTCGCCAGTTACCACAATGAGCATCACAGTGACAAGGTTCATCATCACGATCAAGCGGAAGTGACGCGATGGTGCTCGTGTGTTTGCGAGATATTGCCAGACAAGGACCGCGCCCGCGATGAGGAAGACTGCGATTGCCAGAAGAAAAAATACACCTGGGTTACTTGAGAGGAATGCCGCGAACGGTCTGTCACCTTTCATGTATATCGCCTTCGCCATGACCGAAAAAGACAATTCCAGTATAAAAAGAGAGACAAGGAGGAGCAGGTCAATTTTCGGGGGAGGAGTGCCTCGAGCCATTGCAGCCTAGCTATTGTTTTGTATCAGCATTCGGCCCGGGTATTAGACCCCAGTGCAGTTCGAATGGGATCATCAACCAGGCCAACACTCTCATTTCGTGGTAGTTCAACAAAAATGCGGCATGACAGTCAATAAGACAGGGGATTCAGCACGACCTCCCAGCCCCTAGCCCAAGATGTTCTTTGATTGATGAAACAATTCTGTGAGCGGCCCTTCCATCCCACAATGCGATGGGCTTCCCCTTCTTATATCGTCCTTGTAAAATATCTTGTGCGGCCCGCCATATGTGCTCAGTGGATTTCCCTACCAAAGTCGAGGTCCCCTCGGAGACGGTGATTGGACGCTCAGTGTTCTCTCGAAGTGTAAGACATGGAACGCCAAGAACTGATGATTCTTCCTGTATACCACCGGAATCGGTCATGACGAACAAGGCGTGCTTCTGCAAACATAACACGTCGAGATAATCAACCGGATCAGTGACATGAAGATTCGGAGTCTTAACTAACAGAAGGTCCAGCTCCTTTAATGTTTTTACCGTCCTAGGATGAGCTGGAAATATGATTGGAATAATGCTTGATAATTCCTTGAAGCATGTCCAAAGCGATCGAAGTGTTTCCTGATCATCAACATTTGATGGCCGGTGCAACGTAAGCAATGCATATTGGCCCGGCATCAGGCCGTAGTGGGAATAGGTCTTTCGTGCGGAGCATACGGGCAAGTGACGGAGAAGAGAATCTATCATGATATTGCCGACAAAACGGATAGCGGTTTCCGGACGGCCCTCACTTCTCAGATTCACCATGCCGGCCGGCTCTGAGACTAGAAGTAGATCACTCAGACTATCAGTGACAATACGATTGATTTCCTCCGGCATGCTCCTATCGAAGCTCCGCAATCCGGCCTCGACGTGTGCGATTGGAATCCCCAGCTTTGCGCCGACCAAGGCACAGGCCATGGTGGAGTTGACATCCCCAAACACAACAACCATCGAAGGCCGCCTTCCCATGAGACAATCTTCGAAACGCTCCATAATACAAGCGGTTTGTTTAGCGTGTGACGAGGAGCCGACTTCGAGATTGACGTGTTCATGCGGAATCTCAAGAACGTCGAAAAATTCCTCTGACATTCTATTATCGTAATGCTGGCCGGTATGAACGAGGCGGAACTTCAGTTGGTCGTCGTATTGGAGCTCCCTGATAAGCGGAGCGACCTTGACAAGATTCGGCCGAGCGCCCACCACCAAGTCCAGAACACAGTATTCCTGGCTGGATTTGCTAAGCCTCATCTGTTTTGAGTCCTGGGATGGATGCATGGGCTCTCCGGGCGCGGTCTTAGCACCGCTAAGAACTCCAACCAGTAAATGGGGCAATTTAAATCGGTATTTCGACGACCGTTGGTGCGATAAACAGAGTGATGGACGGGAACACGCCCGTCCAATTGACACAAACGCGCACCAGAAATCACCCGCGAGTTTTCACAAGCGGCTCGTCCGATCACTCGCAGGTTGTCGACTCTAGGGGCGCATCATGTTAGGCGTGACGCAAGTGCTCGGCCAATCGCAATGAGAGCTGGACAATCGTGAGAGTTGGGTTCACCGCTCCACCAGATGGAAACACTGATGAACCAGCGACATACAAGTTGTCTTGTCCAAACACACGGCAGTTAGAATCCACGACACCGTTCTTAACCGAGTTTGCCATTCGAGTACCACCCATGTGGTGATAACTAGCGCCTTCATCACCAGTCACGCGGAAATCGGGTAACCCATCACTGCCAAACACCCAATCAAAATACTTTATCCGCCCGAGATTTCTGGCCATCACATAATCATTAAACAGAGAGAGGGATTTCTGCAGCGTGGCAAAATCTCGATGAGTTCGTTTCCAGTGAAGCTCCGTCAACGGAATTCCAAAACGGTCGCGTTTAGTTTCTGACAGCTTCAGATGATTATTCCAGATAGGCTCTTGTTCCCACGTCGCGGCGAGGCGTGCACCGCACACGAGTTTTTGACCGACTAGCGAAGCAGCCCATGCGCCAACCTTCGGCGCAACGCATAACAGCTCTCTCACTAGAGCCTTTGAATCCCCACTTGGGATTTCTCTCAGGATAATCGTGCAGTCTAAAGCGGATAACTTCCTTCTTGCCGCATCTGTTAAGGCGACCAAGCGTTTTGGGTGCTGAACGGGCTGCGTTAGTTTAAGATCCACGAGTGCCTCACCAACACGGAAGGAGGGATGCTCCATCCAATACCGACCTAACGGCGCTCGAGGGTCAGCGATTTTTCCATTTGCCTGATGATTACACCACAGAAGCATCCGGCTGTTTTCGATTCCGCCCATCGCTAGAACGAAATGCTTCGCCTTTATGTCGGCAGACTGCCCGGCAAAGTTCGTAGCCTTTGCGCTCATGATACGTTGACCGTTGGTCTTCAAGTTCGTTAGGTTGGCGTTCGTGACGCAGGTTACGTTTTTCGACGAATTAAGTCGCTCCCGATATTTTTCACCGAAACTAACTGGTGATATCGAAACGCCAATTTCCTTGATGCCGAATTCACGATCTAATACGCTGTCATCGGCTGGTTTGGGAATATCGAGAATAGACAGTGCTTTTTCCAAGAATGGGTCTAGGTCTCTCTTTTCTATCGGCCAATGCGCATCCTCAAATCCCTCTTTCTTTTGGAAATCCATTTCACCCAACGGTAGGCACCAGCCCCCCCAATGGCCGCTTGTACCACCCAGGTAACGTAGCCGAGCATTATCAAGTTCGAAGTAGGGATCACCTATCACGTCACCTTTATAAATCTCCTGGGAATCAGTCCTTTCATTGAGTCCGCCTCCCTCTAATAGAATAACTGAACGACCATAGTCTCCAAGTTCTAACGCGAGAGTCATTCCAGCAGGCCCTGATCCCACCACGCAGAAATCCGCTATCTTTGGAAGGCTGGTTATCGAAAGGTTAAAATCAATAAGCATCAAATATCTCCTTCTTGGAGCACCCAGCCTTGTTTCATGAATTTTCCACTCCTTTTGTTGCGAAAAATGTTGTGAATACTATTGAGCAGCCCAATTTGGGTTAATACAAAGAATCCGATCAAAAATGTTCTTCGCGAAAACATTTTTCCCTCCTTTGACATGAAGGTACCATGAGCATTGACTGAAAACTGTATTATCTTCATCCGATCCCCGAGAGTTTGCCAAATAGGCATCCCAAACCGGGCTGCAGGAGGCGCCAATTTCCAGTACGGCCCAGACGACACTCGCCCGATCATTTTCGCTCGGCGAGATAGCCCACAATGTCGTCGGCCATGTGTTCAGCCATCACTCGATGGCCTTTAGCATTCAGATGGCCATCTATCTTGGAGATTACCAGTGACAATAAGTCGAGCCCTTCAAACCATGGTCCCATGTCCTTGACCGGGACCCCATGCGCATGCCGAACCACATCGTCAAACAATGGGTTATACTCTCCCGAGTTCCACCGCTTAAAGAACACTATGAGCGGGATGTTGTGTTCTTCACACATCGCAACCAGTTCGCCTAACGCTGACATGGATTGGTTCCACCCCTCTCCACCCCGGGCTTGATTCAAAGCCTGCTCTTTCAGTTGCATGTACCAGCCATAGTAATAGGCATGATGCGCCAACCGATAGAACCAGAGCTTCCCCAACATCGTTATCACCACGTCTGGGAGTGAATCTCCATGTAGAGAACTTGCAGCCCGTGGAGTAAAAGGCCCGTTGTTCTCTTCAATGTCATTCGTCACATAGGTCAATACCACCAGATCAGGCTGGAATGTGATCCCTTCCCGCTTGAAATAGGTCACCTCCTGGACCGTGTTGTACCCCCCTACACCACTGTTGATCACACGCACCGGCCGGTGGAGGCGACCCGGCAGTAACTCTTCGAGCCTGGCGGGAAAGATTTGGTGCTGTGGCACCCCC
>Ga0187892_10008921_pt1 | contig 13447 bp, 15 predicted proteins | sample MA1701073metaG_FD_139345 | JGI IMG/M metagenome (GOLD analysis project Ga0187892, IMG submission 139345) | Bio-ooze microbial communities from a basaltic lava cave in the Kipuka Kanohina Cave System on the Island of Hawaii, USA - MA170107-3 metaG ...
GACGAGGACAAGAAGGGCACCGAGAAGCCGCAACTGATCGCCGACGAGGACAAGAAGGGCACCGAGAAGCCGCAACTGATCGCCGACGAGGACAAGAAGGGCACCGAGAAGCCGCAGCTCACCGCGTAAAACGGAGCACTAACGGCACGATTGGCTGAAGGGCGCGCGGCCGCAAGGCTGCGCGCCCTTTTCCATTCTTGACCGGCAACCCGGCGGGCCTGCCTACTTGACGGTGACGCGGGCGAACCTGCGCTTGCCGACCTGAATGAGATAAGTGCGCCCCGCGGAGAGCGCCAGCGCCTTGTCGCTCACCCTGCCGCCGTCGATCTTGATGCCCCCCTGCTGAATCAGCCGCGCGGCCTCCGAGGCGCTCCCCGCAAGCTGCGCCTGCTTCAGCACCTGCGTGAGGGCCATCGATGTCCCGCCCGCCGGCCGCACCGTGACCTCGGGAATATCCCTGGGCGTTTCGTGATCCCGGAAGCGGGCGTTGAACTCCTCGGCCGCCGACTCGGCCGCTTTGCCGCCGTGGAAGCGTTCGACGATCTGCTGAGCGAATCCGAACTTCACGTCCCGCGGATTGCCGCCCTGATCGACCGCCCGCTTCTTCGCGCCGATCTCCCGAGGCGATTCGAAGGAAAGCAGCTCGATATAACGCCACATCAGCTCGTCCGAGATCGACATCAGCTTGCCGAAGATCTCACCCGGCGGCTCGGTGATGCCGATGGTGTTGCCGAGCGACTTCGACATCTTGTTGACGCCGTCCGTCCCCTCCAGCAGCGGCAGGGTGAGGATGCACTGCGGCGGCTGCCCGTGCTCCTTCTGCATCTCGCGGCCCACCAGCAGGTTGAATTTCTGGTCGGTGCCCCCGAGCTCGAGATCCGCCCGGAGCTCGACCGAGTCGTAGCCCTGGACCAGGGGATAGAGGAATTCGTGGATCGCGATCGGCTGCCGGGCCCGGTAGCGCTTGCCGAAGTCGTCGCGCTCGAGCATGCGCGCCACCGTGTGCTTCGCCGCGAGCCGGATCAGGCCCGCGGCATTCATTCCGTCCATCCACTTCGAGTTGAACACCACCTCGGTGCGGCCGCGGTCGAGGATCTTGAACACCTGGTCGGTGTAGGTCTTCGCATTCGCCTGCACCTCCGCTCGCGAGAGCGGCGGGCGCGTCGCGTTCCGGCCGGAGGGGTCGCCGATCATGCCGGTGAAATCGCCGATCACGAAGAGTATCTGGTGCCCGAGGTCCTGCAGCTGGCGCAGCTTGCTGATGAGCACCGTGTGCCCGAGGTGGAGATCGGGGGCAGTGGGATCGAATCCGGCCTTCACCCGCAGCGGCCGTCCCGCAACGAGCTTCGCCCGCAACTCCGATTCGACGAGCAGCTCATCCGCGCCGCGCCGGATGACCTCGATTTGCCGCTCGATGGAAGTCATGGGGCTCGCCGGCCGGCGCTATGCACTATTTCACTATGCAAAATTGGGTTTTCCGCAGCGGGCGATTCTGCTAAGCTGGCCGCACCAAAAAACTCTGGGAAATCATGCAGCAAGAGAACGGTGTGATTGTAACAGCTCATGGCGGGTTTGTCGGGCGGGAGTCCGGCAGGCTTCTTCTCCGGCGCGTCGCCGGATCTCGGGCGTTTCGCGCGGCCGCGGCAATGGTTTTGAGCTTCATCGGCGTCGTGACCGCTTTCGGCATCGCTCCGAATACGGCGACCGAGCCGCTCAAGCAAACCCCTGTTTTCCTGGAGCTGGCGCTGCCCGCTGCGCGGCCCGCCGACACCCCGATCGAGGGCTACTGGCGCGAAGAGCGCGTGCTGCACGGGGACACGCTCGCGACCCTGCTGGCGCGGCTCGGCGCCGATGACCCGGAGGCGTTGCGGCACCTGCGACAGTCGCGCCCGGCGCGGGCGCTCCACCAGCCGGTAGCGGGCAGGTCGGCGCGCGCCCAGATCACCACGGAGGGGCAACTGCTCGAGCTGCACTACCGCAACGGCGCCAACCTCCTAGTCGCGAAGCGCCAGGGCGATGGAATCAGCGTCACCGAGCAGCCGGCCGAGCTCGAGCGGCGCGTGCTGATGAAGTCCGCCGAGATCCGCACGTCGCTGTTCTCCGCGAGCGACGCCGCCGGGCTCTCGGACGCCATCGCCACGCAGCTTGCGGACATCTTCTCCACCGACATCGACTTCCATCGCGACCTGCGGCGCGGCGACCGCTTCTCGGTGGTCTACGAGATGTACCACGACCGCAGCGAGCCGGTGCGCGCGGGGCGTGTGCTGGCGGCGGAATTCATCAACGTCGGCCGCCTCTACCGCGCGGTGTACTTCCAGTACGACGACAAGCGCGGCGGCTACTACACGCCCGACGGCCGGAGCATCCGCAAGGCGTTCCTGCGCTCCCCCCTCGAGTACTCGCGCATCTCGTCCGGGTTCACCAACTCCCGTTTCCATCCGATCCTCGGCCAGTGGCGGGCGCACATGGGCATCGACTACGCCGCGCCGCACGGCACCCGCGTACGGGCGACGGGCGATGGCGTGGTCGAGTCCGCGGGCTGGGATCACCGCGGCTATGGGAACCTCGTGGTGCTGCGCCACCAGTCCGGCTACACCACGTGGTACGGCCATCTCTCCGCGCTCGCAAAGGGCGTGCGCAGGGGCTCGCGCGTCCACCAGGGCGAGACGATCGGCTACGTCGGCGCGACCGGGCTCGCCACCGGCCCGCACCTGCACTACGAGTTCCGCATCAACAACGTGCACCAGAATCCCCTGCGGGTGGTGATACCCGCCGCGCCGCCCCTGAGCGCCGAGCTGAAGCCCGCGTTCGAAGCGCAGATCGAGCCCGTGCTGGCGCAGCTGAAGCTGCTGCGCAGCACCCACCTCGCCCGGCTGGACTGACCGCGGTGACCGGCGAACCGTGACCGGTGACCCGTAACCGGCAGCGCCTCGGGTTGACCGCCTACCGGCACAGGTCACGGGTCAGGGAATTCCGATGGCAGAGCTCTACATCGGAGTGATGTCGGGCACCAGCCTCGACGGCGTGGACGCGGTTCTCGCCATCGCGCGCGGCAGGAAGCTCCGCCTCGTCGAGAGTATCCACCTTGATTATCCCGCGCGGCTGCACTCGCAGCTCCTCGCCTTGCAGCGGAGCGCAGGCGACGAGCTGCACCGCTCTGCGCTTCTCGGAAACGAGCTCACCGACCTCTATGCGCGCGCCGTGCGCCGGCTGCTATCCCGCGCCGGGACCGGCGTGCGCGCCGTCGCCGCCATCGGCTGCCACGGCCAGACCGTGCGGCATCGCCCGCGCGAGGGCTACTCCCTGCAGCTCATCAACGGCGCGCGGCTGGCGGAGCGCTCCGGGATCAGCGTCGTATGCGATTTTCGCAGCCGCGACATCGCAGCGGGCGGGGAAGGTGCGCCGCTCGTGCCGGTGTTCCACCGCGCGATGTTCAGGACCTCGCGCCGTTCCCGCGCCATCGTCAACGTGGGCGGCATCGCCAACCTGACTGCGCTGCCGGTGCGCGGTGCCGTGACCGGCTTCGACTGCGGGCCGGGCAACTGCCTGCTCGACGCCTGGATCCGTGAGAAGCGCCGCAAGCGCTACGACGCGCGCGGGGCATGGGCCGCGAGCGGCCGGGTTCTCCCGCGGCTGCTCGGAAAGCTCCTCGCGCACCCGTTCTTCCGGCGCCATCCGCCGAAGAGCAGCGGGCGCGAGGTATTCAACCTGCCCTGGGTAAAGCGCATGCTTTCGGGGCGCGAGCGGGCGGCAGACGTGCAGGCGACGCTCACCGAGCTCACCGCGGTCACGATCGCCCGCGCCGCGCGCCGCTACTGCGCGGGCGCTCGCGAAGTCTTCGTCTGCGGCGGCGGTGCGCGCAATCGCGCCCTGCTCGCGCGCCTCTCCGCGCTGATGCCGGAACACCGGGTCACGACGACGGCGGCGCTCGGCATCGAGCCGGAGCACGTCGAAGCGCTCGCCTTCGCGTGGCTCGCGCGCCAGGCGCTCAGGCGCCGACCGGGCAATCTTCCTGCGGTAACCGGAGCCCGCGGTCCCCGCGTGCTCGGCGCCATCTACCCCAGGTGATGACTGACGACCGACGAGTGACGAGTAACGGGTTTTGTTCTTGGGGCCCCTGTTCGCCGCCGAGCAGTGCAGATCGGCCCGGGGTTTCGGGCGAGCACTGGGCGAGCCTCGCATACGCTCGCCATACCGCGGACATTGCCCGCCCAAAGCGTGACTAGCACGATGACCTAGCGCGAGTTGCACAGATCGCCGGGCCGGTCGAGCAGCACAGGGGCACCGCACGAGGCAACAAGGTAGCGGCGGCGAACCGGGGACGCCCTTCTTCTTTCGTGCCTTTCTTCTTGGGCGAGCAAGAAGAAAGGCACCGGCCCCCGGGGCCGCTCCCCGGAAACAAAAAAAGGCGGCATCGCCGCCTTTTCTTCCCGCCGGTTTAAGGCCTGCCTAGGCCGAGAAGGACGAGCCGCAGCCGCACGTGGAGGTCGCGTTGGGGTTCTTGATGACGAACTGCTCGCCCTCGACGTTCTGCTGGTAGTCGATTTCGGCGCCCGTCAGGTACTGCAGGCTCATCGGATCGATCAGCAGCATCACGCCGCCTTTTTCCATGCGGGTATCGTCCTCGCCCGCTTCCTCGTCAAAGGTGAACCCGTACTGGAATCCGGAGCAGCCGCCGCCCTGCACGAACACGCGGAGCTTGAGGTTGGGGTTGCCCTCCTCGTCGATCAGCCGCTTCACCTTCGCCGCCGCCGCGTCGGTAAACACCAGCGGCTGGGGCACGTTCTCGGTCACTGTGTTCATTCAAAACTCCTGCCTCGGTCAGGCCTCGTGGAATCCGTCTCACTCCGCCGCGGCCGGCTTGAGCTTCACCACGTTTTCGGACTTGTCTCCGCTCTCGTAGACGAGCCGGCCCTGGACCACCGCGCCGAGCTGGATCTCGAGCGTCTTGTAATGCACATCTCCTGTGACACTCGCCTTGGGCTGCAGTTCCACGTACTCCGCGGCGTGCACCGGCCCGATCACGGTGCCGTTGATCACCACGTGGGAGACGCGGATTTCACCCTCGATCTGCGCCTGCTCGGAGAGCACCAGGGTGCCCGGCTTGCCTTCCGTCGCAATCACGTCGCCGCGCACGCGCCCGTCCACGCGCAGGCCGCCCGTGAAGATGATGTTGCCCTCGACGGTGGTGCCGGCGCCGATCAGGCACTCGATGTTGTTGTGGGGCTTGCTGCCGCCCTTGCCGCCAAACATCCCGGACTCCTCAGGAAACGCTTACCGATTGCGATAGTTTAGGCGTTATGGAGCCGCTTTCAAAGACCCGCACTTGCAGGCTCTTGACAACGGTCCCGGGTGCCACCTTGAACGTGCCCTCCACGCGCTGGAAGAACTTGAAGTTCACCTGGTACTCCTTGGCGCTCTTCTGCTCCTCCAGCGGCAGCGTGACGACGAACTTGCGGTCGCCCTGCTCGAGGTTCACCACGAACTGCAGCGTGCCCTGGAATTCCTTCACGCGCTGCCCGCTCTGCACGAGCAGAAAGCGGTAGCGGTACTCGCCGGGGAGCGAATCGGGCTGCACGCGGAAGCGGTTGATGCTCAAGCCCAGCTCCTTTTCATCGGACGCCATCAGCGACTGGAACAGCGCGAGATCCTCCTTCAACGCGGCGTTCTCCTCGGACAGGAGCTTCACCTGCCGGCCGAGGTCGCCGTAGGTGGCGCGATCGATCTGCAGTTTCCGCTCGGCCGCCGCGACCTGGGTTCGCAGCTCGGCGATCCGCGCATCGCGGCTCTGGATCTCGCCGGTCATCTGGGCGATCTGGCGCTGCGCCTCGCTCTGCCGGAAGCCGGCGAGCTCCATGCCGTAATCGTAGGTGGTCCAGCCCACCCCGACGACGAGGCCGCCGAGCGCGATGTAGCCGAGCCAGCGCCAGTACCACGGCAGGTGCGCGCGCACCGCCACCCGCGGCGCAAAGATCCCGAACCTGCGTTTGAGCGTGCGAAGGACCTGAGCCATCAGGCGTCCACGGTCTTCAGGGCAGCAGGGCGAGCTGCCCGAGCCCGGTCGTCTCCGGCAGTCCGAACATGATGTTCATATTCTGCACCGCCTGGCCCGAAGCGCCCTTCACCAGGTTGTCGATGACGGAGAGTATCACCGCGATATCGCCGCCGCGCGGCCGGTGCACGGCGATGCGGCAGACGTTCGCGCCGCGCACCGAGCGCGTGTCGGGATGGCTGCCCGCCGGCATCACGTCCACGAACGCTTCCCCGGCGTAGCGCTTCTCGTACAGCGCCTGCAGGTCGGACCCGGCCGTGAGCCGCGCGTAGAGCGTCGCGTGGATGCCGCGAATCATGGGGACGAGGTGCGGCACGAAAACGAGGTTGACGGCGCGCCCGGCGGCCCGCTCGAGCCCCTGCGCGATCTCCGGGTGGTGGCGGTGCCCCGGCACGGCGTAGGCCTTGAAGTTGTCGGAAGCCTCGGCGAGCAGGGTGTGCACCTCGGCCCTGCGCCCGGCGCCGGAGACGCCGGACTTCGCGTCGGCGATGAGGTGATCGAGGTCGGCGATGCCGGACTCGACGAGGGGCAGGAAGCCGAGCTGCACCGCCGTCGGGTAACAGCCGGGGTTGGCGACGATGCGCGCTTCCCGGATCCGCTCGCGGTTCACTTCCGGCAGCCCGTAGACGGCTTCCGCCACCAGCTCCGGGCACGCGTGCTTGACGCCGTACCAACTCTCCCACAGCGCGACGTCCCGGATGCGGAAATCGGCGGCGATGTCGATGACGCGCACGCCCGCCTCCACCAGCGCCCGCGCCTGCTCCATGGCGACGCCGTTGGGGGTCGCGAAGAAGATCAGGTCGCAGGCCGAAAGCTCGGCCTTCGCGGGATCGGAGAACTTGAGCCCCACCCGGCCGCGCAGGTTGGGGAAGAGCTCCGCCACCCCCATCCCCGCTTCCTTGCGCGAGGTGATCGCCGCGAGCTCGCAGTGCGGGTGCTGGGCGAGCAGGCGCAGGAGCTCGACCCCGGTATAGCCGGTGCCGCCCACGATGCCCGTCCTGATGCCGTTCTTCGCCATCGCATCCCGGTCCACAGACGACAAAGCCGCCCGCAGGCGGCTTCGGCTGCGAACAATCCATTTTAACGCTTCGAGTACTGCTTGCGCCGGCGCGCCTTGTGCAGTCCCACCTTCTTGCGCTCGACGGCGCGCGCGTCGCGCGTGACCAGGCCCGCTTTCTTGAGCGCGGGCTTCAGCGCCGCGTCGTACTCGATCAGCGCGCGCGTGATGCCGTGGCGCACCGCGCCGGCCTGTCCCGACTCCCCGCCGCCGTCCACGTTGACCAGGATGTCGAAGCTCGCCGTGGTCTTCGTCACCTCCAGCGGCTGGCGCACGACCATGCGCCCGGTCTCGCGCGAGAAGAACTCGTCGACCGGCCGCCCGTTGACGGTGATCGCGCCCTTGCCGGGCCTGATGAACACGCGGGCCACCGCGGTCTTGCGGCGGCCGGTGCCGTAATGGTGCTGCCGGTCCAGTGCCATGTTGTCCCTAGATCTTCAGTGGTTGCGGCTGCTGCGCCGAGTGCGGGTGGCTTGCGCCCTTGTACACCTTCATCTTCTTCAGCATCGCGTAGCCGAGCGGTCCCTTGGGCAGCATGCCCTTGACGGCGAGCTTCAACACGCGCTCCGGCTGGCGTGCCTGCAGCTTGGCGAAGCTCTCGCTGTAAATGCCGCCGGGATAGGTCGTGTGCCGGTAGTAGATCTTGCTGTCGCCCTTGCGGCCGGTCACGCGCAGCTTATCGGCGTTGACCACGACGATATAATCGCCGGTGTCCACGTGCGGCGTGAATTCAGGCTTGTGCTTGCCGCGCAGGCGCCGGGCGATCTCGGAGGCGAGCCGGCCGAGCACCTTGCCGGAAGCGTCCACGACGTACCACCCGCGCTGCACCGTTTCCGCTCTTGCGGTAAACGTTTTCATGGGACTGCCGCCATTCGCTGGAAAGGGCCGAATTCTATTGGAAATCAGGCGCCTGTGTCAAACTATCCCTTATGGATTGGCTGATCACCCGGACCCTCTCCGTCCTGCTCGAGCCGCTGGGCATCGTCCTCATCATCCTGCTCGTAGGGGCGGCGTTGGCGTGGACCCGCCCACTGGCGGGGTGGCGGCCGATCCTCCTCGCGTTCGCCGTGCTCTACCCGTTGTCCACGCCGTACGTGGCCGACCACCTGCTGTGGTTGATCGAGCCCGCATTCCGCGATCCGGCCGCCGACAAGAGCGGGCAAATGATCGTGGTGCTGGGCGGCGGCACCTATTTCTCCGCTCCCGAATACGGCGCCGACACGGTCAGGTCGCCGGTGCTTGCGCGCCTGCGCTACGCCGCCCACCTGCATCGCGCGCTCGGCAAGCCGGTGTTCGCCTCCGGCGGTTCCCCGGAAGGCAATCCCGTTCCGGAGGCGCAGCTCATGAGGCAGGTGCTGCAGCAGGACTTCCGGGTAGCGGAGGTGTCGACCGAGGAGAACTCGCGCAACACCTTCGAGAACGCGCTTCGGAGCAGCGAGATATTGAAGTCAGCCGGCGTCCAGCGGATCTATCTCGTCACCCATGCCTGGCATATGCGGCGCGCGCGCATCGCCTTCGAGAACGCGGGCTTCAAGGTCATCCCGGCGCCGACCGGGTTCGCCACGCGCTTCAATGTCACCATACTCGATTTCCTGCCGGATGCCCGCGCGCTCCGGGACAGCGGCGTGTTCTTCCACGAAGCGATCGGGATCGGCTGGTACTACCTGCGCGGCCTCGTCGGCCGTTGGCGGGGCGGCCGATGACCAATCAATCGCGGGAACACCCGGGCGGATCGCCATGAATGTCCGCATCAAGTGGATCGAGAACGTCGCTTTTGTCGGCGAGTCCGAAAGCGGACATGCGCTGGTGATGGACGGCGCGCCCGAAGGCGGCGGGCGCAACCTCGGGCCGCGCCCGATGGAAACCGTGCTGATCGGCACCGGCGGCTGCACCGCCTACGACGTGGTGCACATCCTCAGGAAGAGCCGCGCGCCCGTCACCGATTGCGTGGTGGAAATCGCGGCCGAGCGCGCGCGGGAGGACCCCAAGGTTTTCACGAAGATCCACTTCCACTTCATCGTCTCCGGCCGGGGGTTGAAGCGCGAGCAGGTCGAGCGCGCGATCCATCTCTCCGCGGAAAAGTACTGCTCGGCCTCGATCATGCTTGCCAAGACCGCCGCGATCACGCACGACTTCGAAATTCGGGAAACCTGACCCGTGGCACAAGCTTCCTCCCCCTTTGCGGGGGAGGATTGAGGTGGGGGGTCACACTCGTAGCACAACTCGGCCCCCCCATCCCAGCCTTCCCCCGCAAGGGGGGAAGGGGGCAGCTAGATCCAGTACGCGGTCCCGGTCATCACCTTCGAGGACAGCCGCATCGCGAACTTGGCGGGTTCCGGCAGCTCCGCGCCGCCATGCGTGATGGCGCTGGTGGCATGGCGCGCCTCGTCCGCCCGCATCTCCTCCAGCACCGCGCGGCTCTTCCCGTCGGCTGCCGGCAGACGCTGCAGGTGGCCCTCGAGGTGCTTCACGACCTGGCGCTCGGTTTCCGCGAGGAATCCCAGGTTCCAGCGGTCTCCCAGCAGGCCCGCGAGCGCGCCCATCGCAAACGAGCCCGCGTAGAACGCCGGGTTGAGCAGGCTCTTGCGGCCGCCCAGTGCCTCGATCCGGCGCTCGGTCCACGCCAGGTGCTCGGTTTCCTCCTGCGCCGCGCGCTCGAGCGCTTCCCGCGCACGCGGGTTGCGTGCGGTCAGCGCCTGGCCCTGGTAGAGCGCCTGCGCGCAGATCTCGCCGGTGTGGTTGACCCGCATCAGCGCCGCCGCGTGCGCGCGGCTCTCGGCGGTCAGCTCGGCCTCGGCAAGCTCGTCCCCCGGTACCGGGCGCAGCGATTGCGCCGGTGCAAACACCGTGCGCAGGCCCCTGTCGAAGGCAACGATCAGATCGTCGAGCGTGGGCAGCATGCGTTCATTGTGCCAGATCGGCGTCCGTGCGGGCGGTCATGCCGCTTCCGCGAAGAGCTGGCCCAGCTCGGCGCCGGGGTCGGGCGCGCGCATGAACGCCTCCCCCACCAGGAAGCAGCCGACGCGGTGGTCGAGCAGGATCCGGACATGCTCGCGCGTGAGTATCCCGCTTTCGGTGACGACGATGCGGCCGCGCGGGACGCGGTCGAGCAGGTCGAGCGTCGTCTCCAGTCTGGTCTCGAAGGTGCGGAGATCGCGATTATTGATGCCGATGAGGGGGGTCGCGAGTCGAAGGGCGTGCTCGAGCTCCGCGGCGTCGTGGACTTCGACCAGCACCGACATGCCGAGCTCGTATGCGACCGCCTCCAGTTCCCGCATGCGGGCGGTCTCGAGCACGGCGACGATCAGCAGGACGCAATCCGCGCCCGCGGCGCGTGCCTCGTACACCTGATAGGGCTCGATGGTAAAGTCCTTGCGCAGCACCGGCAGCGTGCATGCGGCGCGCGCCTGCCGCAGGTGCTCGAGCGTGCCCTGGAAGAACCCGCCGTCGGTTAGCACCGACAGGCACGCGGCGCCGTGGCGCGCGTAGCTCGCGGCGATCTCCGCGGGATCGAATTTCTCGCGCAGGACGCCGCGGCTGGGACTCGCTTTCTTGATCTCGGCGATGACCGCCGGCTTGCCCGCGGCGATCCTCGCGCGCAGCGCCCCCACAAAATCCCGGGGCTGCTGCGCCCGGCGGGCGTCCGCGCGCAGCGCCGCCAGCGGCATTGCGCCTTTCGCGCGCGCGACCTCCTCGGTCTTGGCCGCGACGATGCGCTGGAGGATGTCAGCCACCGGCCAGTGACTGGGTAAAGCCCACGAACGCGTCGAGCTTCTTGCGCGCCGCGCCGCTCGCGATCGCGGCGAGCGCCTTCTGCACGCCTCCGGCGAGCGTCGGCGCGAGCCCCGCGACATAGACGCCCGCCCCCGCGTTCAGCGCCACGATGTCGCGCGCGGCGCCCGCCTCGTCGGCGAGCGCCGAGAGCACCATCGCCTTCGACTGTTGGACGCCGTCCACCTTGATCGCGGCGGGATCCTGCGGCTTCAGCCCGAAATCCTGCGGCGCGATGTCGTACTCGCGGACCGCGCCCTCCTTGAGCTCGCCGACCATGGTGGGGCCGGAAAGCGAAATCTCGTCCAGCCCTTCCTTGCCGTAGACGATCATCACGTGGCGGCTGCCCAGCCGCTGCAGCACGCGCGCCTGGATGCCCACAAGGTCGGGGTGGAACACGCCCATCACCTGGCGGCCCGCACCGGCGGGATTGGTGAGAGGCCCCAGGATGTTGAAGATGGTCTTCACGCCCAGCTCGCGGCGCACCGGCGCGGCGTGCTTCATCGCGGCGTGATGGTTGGGCGCGAACATGAAGCCGACGCCGGTTTCCTCGATGCAGCGGCCGACCTGGTCGGGCTTGAGGTTGATGTTCGCGCCGAGCGCCTCCAGCACGTCGGCGCTGCCCGACTTGCTCGAGACCGAGCGGTTGCCGTGCTTGGCGACGCGCGCCCCGGCCGCGGCGCAGACGAAGCTCGCCGCGGTCGAGACGTTGAACGTGTGCGCACCGTCTCCGCCGGTGCCGACGATGTCGACGAGACTGTCCGGATCCCCGACCGTGACCTTGGCCGCGAACTCCCGCATCACCTCCGCCGCCCCGGCGATCTCGCCGATGGTCTCCTTCTTGACCCGCAGCCCGATGAGGATCGCCGCGGTGAGCGACGCCGAGACCTGCCCGCTCATGATGGATCGCATGAGCGGCACCATCTCCTCGCGGAAGATCTCGCGGTGCTCGATGACTCGGACAAGCGCTTCCTGCGGCGTCATGGCTGGCCTCGCTCGAGAAAGTTCTTCAGCAACCGGTGGCCGTGCTCGGTGAGGATGGACTCGGGGTGGAACTGCACGCCCTCGACGGCAAGCTCCCGGTGGCGCACGCCCATGATCTCGCCATCGTCGCTCCACGCGCTCACCTCGAGGCAGCCGGGGAGGCTCGCGCGCTCGACGGCGAGTGAATGATAGCGCGTCGCGGTGAACCCGTCCGGCAGTCCGCGAAACACCCCGCGCCCGTCATGGCGTATCGCGCAGGTCTTGCCGTGCATCAGGCGCTTCGCATGCACGATCCTGCCGCCCAGCGCCTGCCCGATCGCCTGGTGGCCGAGGCACACGCCGAGGATCGGAACCTTGCCCGCGAACCGCTCGACCAGGGGCACCGAGATGCCCGCCTCGCTCGGCGTGCAGGGACCGGGGGAAATCACGATGCGCGCGGGACGCAGCCGCTCGATGCCCTCGAGCGTGTCCTCATCGTTGCGCAGCACCTTTACCTCCTCCCCGAGCTCGCCGAGGTACTGCACCAGGTTGTAGGTGAAGGAATCGTAATTGTCGATCATGAGCAACATGGCGCTTCCTCAGTCGAGCCGGGAATCGAGCCCGGACTCGGCCATCTCGGCCGCGCGCAGCAGCGCACGCGCCTTGCTCTGGGTCTCCTGCCATTCCGCCTCCGGCTGCGAATCGGCCACGATGCCCCCGCCCGCCTGCACGTAGAGCGTGCCGTTGCGGATCACCGCGGTGCGGAGCGCGATCGCGACGTCCATGTTGCCATGAAAGCCGAGGTAGCCGACCGCACCGGCGTAGATGCCGCGCTTGACGGGCTCCAGCTCGTCGATGATCTCCATCGCCCGCACCTTGGGCGCGCCGGAAACGGTTCCCGCGGGAAAGGTCGCGCGCAGCACGTCGACGGCGTTCAAGCCGGGCTTCAGCCTGCCCTCGACGTTCGACACGATATGCATGACGTGCGAATAGCGCTCGACCACCATTCTCTCGGTCACCCGGACGCTGCCGATCCGCGCCACGCGGCCGACGTCGTTGCGCCCGAGGTCGACCAGCATGATGTGCTCGGCGCGCTCCTTCTCGTCGGCGAGCAGCTCCTTCTCGAGCGCGGCGTCCTCCGCGGGCGTCGCCCCGCGGCGGCGGGTGCCGGCAATCGGACGCACCGTCACCGTTTCGCCCTCGAGCCGGGCCAGGATTTCGGGCGATGCCCCGACCACGTGGAATTCCCCCATGTCGAAGTAGTACATGTAGGGCGAGGGATTGATGGTGCGCAGCGCCCGGTAGAGCGCGAGGGGTGTCGCGCGAAACGGCTTCGCCATGCGCTGCGAGGGCACCACCTGCATGATGTCGCCCTCGAAGATGTAGCGCTTCGCCCGCTCGACCGCGGCGTGATAGGCGGCCTGCCCGAATCCCGAGACCGCGGGTTGCGACGCGCCGCGCACGTCCGCCGGGATCGCCACCGGCTCGCGCAGCCGCGCGAGCAGCTCCCGCAGCCGCGCGCGCGCCGCCTGGAACGCGCCGGGCTGGCCCGGCTCGGCGTAGACGACCAGCGTGAGCTTTCCCGACAGGTTGTCGACGATCGC
>Ga0187892_10008923_pt1 | contig 13444 bp, 10 predicted proteins | sample MA1701073metaG_FD_139345 | JGI IMG/M metagenome (GOLD analysis project Ga0187892, IMG submission 139345) | Bio-ooze microbial communities from a basaltic lava cave in the Kipuka Kanohina Cave System on the Island of Hawaii, USA - MA170107-3 metaG ...
ACCGCAGGCGTCACGCCTGCGAGTCGCGGCGGAGTCCGGCCGCGCGTGGAGAGCGGCGCACGGCAGTCGTAGACTCGCAGGCCAGAGGCCTGCGGTACGTGCAGGCGAGACGCCTGCGCTACGTGCAGGCGAGACGCCTGCGCTACGCGGCGCGGCCACGCCGCATGAGTCCGCCGCGCCATGGCACCGCTAGCATGGCCAAGCGAAGCGCGGCCATGCGGTGGCTCGCCGTGACTTCATGCCCGCGCTGGGGGACCCCAACCGCGATCTGTTTGCGGTTGGGGACCCCTGACGCTTGGGCATGCCACCCAGAATGAGATGCACGCGCGACGCGGCGACGAGAGGGTCGTCACGGATTGTTGAGCGTCAGCTCACCACCGCACTGGAGGTTGAGCGATGGGATCATCGCTCCGGCCGACTCGAATTGCGATGTGCGCTCGAATCGCATCCGGCTGGCGTCCAGCCGCGCATAGACCTCTTCGCGAGTCCCCTGAATCTGGAACGAGAAGCCGCCGAGGCCCACCGTAATGGTTGCGTCGTAGCGCACGATCACTTCGTCACCCGACTGCTCGACGTCCGTCACCAGTGAGCTGGCCGAGAACTCGCCGATGGAGAAATTGCCGACGTCGCCCACCGCCACTTCGCGGCCGTTTTCGATCGGCAGGCCGGTCGGGCCGATCATGATCATTACCGTCCCGCTCGTGGGCGTCCCGGATCCGTTGGCGTTCGAATTCGCCACTTGACCGACGCACGTTTGCGCACCGGTATAGGTCCCGGCGGCCAACCTGGTCTCGAGCCGGGTGGCTCCGGCGCCAGCCGCATCCGCGTCGGCGGCCATGGGCCGCGACGCCCGGCCGGCTGGACCACCTCCGCATCCGCAAAGACAGACGAGTACGCAGTATCTACCGACTGCCGACATCCGGCCCAACATAAGCTACGTCGACCCAGCAAACGCGACACCGGTCACAAGAGTCTCGCAGCGTACAGCGTGCCAGCCGCGGCGCAACGCGCACGCTGCAAGGTCTGGCGACCGCAATTTCGCCTATTCGTATTGCCGTGCAGCCAGCAGCATCATTGCGATCGTGTTCCACGACGGCGACTGCGGAACGGGCTCGCCGCGGTTGCGAAAGTAGCCATCCATGTCTTCGGCCCAAGCTGCGAGTGCCGCTACGTATTGATCCAACGTAGCGTTCTCCCAATGTTCACGATTCTCGTGGTAGTCGCGGACCAGCTCTCGAATGAAATCGACGAGGTCTTCTCGCGAACGCACCGCAGCAGCTCGGTTGCTGAAGTCGGTCCCGATCATCGCTCCCGCCTGACGCGGACGGCGATCCCACCGTCGCGCGTCGTGAATTTCCAAGCCTCCGTCTCGATCTCGTCAACGGTGGCCATCCGGTAAGGAACGGCTATGTGGGCTCGCCGGAACGCCTCCAGCCGACGGTTGTCCAGCGTAAAGAATACGCCGTTGCGCTCGCACAACCGGATCGGCAATACCTCATCGCCGGAAACCGCCCCCGTTCGAAGCCGCTCTGCCAAGTCGTCGATTGATGTGCCATCCGCAAACGTGTAGCTGATGCTTGCCTGGCTGAATCGTACCTCGTTCGGATCGATCGTCGCCAACGCCGGACCTTGATCACCGCGCGCATTCTAGCGTTGTCATTACAGGCTTGCAAGCTCCACGGAGCGACCGACGACCCGAATCGTGGCGCGCCAAGTGAATCCGAGGACTGCCAAGACGATCATCGCCGCGCCCCCGAAGCCGTTGCCGCAGAGCCGAAAGCCGGGCGAGTCGGGCCGATCGGCGTCTTGGCAGTCGGTCCGGTCGTCCCACAGCAGGCACCCGTCGCAGGCGACATTGGTGAAATCGGTCGGCTCGCGGTCGGAAGCGGTCGGCTCGCCGGTGAAGTCGTCGATCTCGACCACCCGCAGCGTGGCCGATGTCAGCCACCAGACCGTGCGGGTGCCATCGCCATCGACATCGAAGGCGATAAAGCCGGCCGGTTCATTCCGAAAGAAAACGTTGTCGCTCGAATCGACGCGCAGATCAGGCAGGAAGTTGTCCGGACCGTTCACCGAGACAAGCTGCTCGCCCACCAGCACAAACTGCGCGTTGGCGACGTTGATGATCCCGCATTGCGAATTGCTCTGCGAGTCGATGAAGACCAGCCACGGCCGCTCCTGGCCCAAGGCTGCCGGGGCCAAGGTACAGACGCCCAGCGCAGCAGAATACAACGACGTGTGCAACACTCTCATGGCTTGACCGTATCCCTTTCCTCAATCCCCGTCCGCGGTTGGTGGCAGTTTACGGCCATCGTACCGCCGCACCAAGGGTCCGAGAATCGCTTAAAACGGCTGGACCCCGACGCCCGTGCGATTACCATGAACATGCGGGCGGTCGTTCGCGCGGAGCCAGCGTCCGCCTGACGGAGCTGCCCAACATGGCCAATCTGATCATCGCGTTCGTGGCGCTGTTCTCTGCCGTCTATCTGTTCCTGCTCGGAAGCGTCGCTCAAAGCCCGTGACGGGCCACCTCGATTCCGATAATCAGCGCGTCGGGTCGAAACTGACCGGTAAAGATCGGTTCCCGCGAGAAGCGGCCAAGCTTCGCTGTGCGCTTGCCGACTTATCGTATGCTGAACCCGATCTTGGCGCGCCATTTCGCCGCAGGCGAAGCGTCCCGGGACGGGCCGGTCGGGGACGCCTCGGGGAATGGCCGACACGCACAGCTTAGACACACCAGTCTTGCCGATTGCCCGGTACGGGAAAGGCGAACTACGCGCCGACCCGCCGGGGGCCGATCCCACTCTCATCGCCGGTCCAGCCGGCGATTCCCAGGCCAGAACCGACGACGAGCTGCGCGACGTACTCACCGCCATCGACTCCGGGTTGAATGACCTTCGCCAGGAGGTCAGCGATGCCTGGAACGAAATCCAGACCGCGCTGGGCGACCTGGCCGCCCGCACCCGCGCGGCGGACAAACAGCTCCGGGCGCTTGAGGAACGAGAGCGCGCGGCCGCCGACCGCGCCGCCGCTATCGAGGCCCAGGCCGCCGCACTCGCGGAAGAGCGCGAGCAGGTGGCTGCGCTGGCCCGCGAGTGCACCGCTCGTGATTCGGCGACCGCCTCGGCACAGCGCGACGTCGAATCACGCCACGCGGCGTTGGCCCAGCAGTCCGAGTCATTGAAATCCAAGGCCGAGGAGCTGGTCCGCCGGGCAGGCGAGGTCGAGCGTGGCGGAGCCGAGCTGCATCAACGCTCGGCCGAACTGGACGAGTCTCAGGCCACACTTGTGGCCTCAACGGCAGAACTCGAACGGGCGAGGAGCGAGGTCGCAACGCGGGCCGACGCGATCAATATGGAGGCCCGCCGGATCGAGCAAGGCTTGGCTCAAATTGAGGCCAGCCGCCAGGAATTGCAAACGCGGCAGGCCGAGCTTGAGCAGCGCGAGGCCGAGTTCCAGCAGCGACAGGCTCGTTTGGCGGAAGTCGAGCAGAAGGCTGGCGAGCGCACCACGACACTGGACGAGCGCGAGCGGACGCTTCGACAGGAGGCCGCGTCGATCGCGCAGCGGCGCCGTGAGGCGGGTCAGGTTGAAGGCGAGCTGGCCCGGCGGACACAGGCCCTCGACGCGCGCGAGTCGGCCCTGCGTGCGGCGCAGGAAGAAGCGGAGCGCGCCGCAAGCGACGCTGAGGCCCGCAGTAACAAAGCCGCGGCCGAAGCGCGCCGGATTGACCAGGAATCGGCACGCCTGACGCGCGCTCAGCAGGACCTTGCAGCCCGGCAGGAGTCGCTCGACCAGCTTCGGGCCGAGTGCGACGCCCGTACGACCGCCCTCGATGAGGCCGAGCGGGCCAACGCGGACCGCGCCGAGGTGCTGGACCGGCGCGCAGTCGAGCTGGAGCAGGCCGGCACGGAGCTCGAGGCGGCCCAGCGCAAGCTCGCTTCGGAACGTGCTGGCCTGAGCGAGCAGCGGCGGCAGCTCGATGCGTCGCAGGCGGCCATCGAAGCGCGCGACGCTGAATCGTCGGGACGGGCGGCGGCGCTCGACGTGCGCGAGCAGTCGATCGTCGACCGTCAACGCGCGCTTGACGAGCGGCAGCAGTCGCTGGACGCACGCCGCCAGCAGGTCGAAGACGAACGCCGCAAGCTGGGCGAAGACCGCACTAGTGTCGAGCAGGCGGCCGAGGCGGCCCGCAGGCGCCGCCAGGAAATCGATGCGGCCACCGGCGAGCTGGCCGAGCGCACGGAGCGATGTGCCGAGCGCGAAGATGCGCTGCAGGCGCGGGCCGACGAGCTCGATGCCCGTGCCGCCGCGCTTGCTGGCGAGCGCGCCAACCTGGAGCGGGCCCACCAGGAGCTGGCGGCCGAGGGTGCTACGCTGCGCGGCCAGATCGCCGATCGCCAGGCGGAGCTCGAGTCCCGGCTGGCCCAGCTCGAGCAGCGCGAGACGGCCCTGGGTGAACGCGAGCGGCTGTTCCGCACGCTCAATGAGAGCGTCGACGCCAAGCAGGGGGAGTTCAAGCGCCAGCTTGATACGCTCGAACGCCGTCGCCAGGAGCTCGATCAGCTCCAGGCCGCCATCGAGCAGCGCCGCCACGAATGCGAGAAGCAGGACACTCAGCTTCGCGCCAAACTGGCTGAGTCGGAGCGGCGCGAGCAGCGGCTCAGCGAACGACAGGCCGAGCTTGATCGCGAGCGCCGCGCGCTGGATGAACGCGGACTGGCTGGCCAGAAGTCCATGGCTGACCAGCAGCAGACCGTCGCTACGGCCCGTGCGGCGATCGAGGCCGAACGGCGTGCGCTCGACGAGCAGACCGCGGCGGTGGCCCAAAGACTGGAGGCTGTCCGGGCCGAGCGCGATCAGGTGGAGGCTTTGCGGGTCAAGTGCGAACAGCACAGCCAGGCGCTCGACGAGCGCGAGACGGCCGGCGAGCAGCGCCGGCAGGAAATCGAGAGCGCTGCAGCCCGCCTGGCCGAGGAGCGGCGCGCGTTCGAGTCGCGAGCCGAGGCGCTGGAGGCCAAGGCCAAAGTCCTCGCCAGCGATGAGCACGAACGGCTTGCGGCCATTCAGCAACGTGCCGATGACGTCTCGCGTGCGGCGGCTGACATCGAGCGACAGCGCGGCGAACTCGAGCGGCGGCGTGCCGAGCTGACCAGCGCTGGCGAAGCGCACAGCGCGCGGGAGGCGGCGCTCGGCACGACCCAAGCGAACCTCGAAACGCAGGCGGCTGAACTCAAGCAGCGTGAGGACAGCCTGGCGGCCGGCGAGGCGGCTTGCGCGGCAGGGCAGTCAGCACTCCAGGAACACCTTGCCGCGGTCGCGGCTGAGGACAGCTCGCTCGACGCCGCCCGGGCCGAGATCGAACGCCTCAGTGCGGCGCTCGCCACGGCCACCGCCGAGCTGGCAGCCCGCACACACGAGCTGGCTGAGCGGGATCGCGCCATCGAAGCGCTTCGTAACGACGTCGGTGCCATCCGTGCCGACGTGTCGCTCTCGTTGCCCGACGGAGCAGCCTGCGTAGCGACCGGGGACCGTGGGGCGCAAGGCATCGTGCCACTTATCGGACTGGACCTGCATCAGCAGCTCGCCGCGGCCCGCGAAGCAGCGATGGCCGAGGCGGGAATGACGTCGCCACCCGCGGCCAAACCGCCCACAACGAATCGGCCCATAGTGGAACAGGCGACTGGCGTCCCAGTGGTGGACCCGGCTGCGCAGGCTGCTGCAGATCCGCAGGTATTACCGGCCGGTGGCGAGGCCCATTCGGCATCCAAGACAGAGTCGTCCCGCCGGGTCGCGATTGCCAATGCGAAACGAGGCGCTCCTGGTGCGTCCAAGGCCTCCAAGGCGCAACCCCGGCGCGATGCAAAGGAGGTCGCACCCGCCGCGTCCGAGAACAAGGCGGCCGCCAAGAAGCCCGAGAAGAGCGCCCTGGTCGCGTCGCTCGATCCAGAAACCGCAAAAAAGCTGCACATGCTGCGCCGGCTCAGTGGGGCGGGTAAGAGCGACGAGGAACTGCTGGCCATTATCCGGGCCGGCGACGCAAAGCCAGCAGCGACCAAGGAGAAGAAGCGCTGGTGGGGCTGATGAACGGCTACGTCCGGAAAACAACACGGTCTGCGGCGCTGTGCGTTGGCCGACATGGGCCAGATGGGCCGGGCTTCGACCGATACTGTTATTAGCTATGTCAGGTTAGTCAGGAGAGAGCGGGTCCGCGTGTCCCGAAGATCAAGATCAACCGACGTCGGTCCGATTTCGCCGGAAGGTGCTTCCGCCGCGGACGAAGCCGCCGCGGCGGACTCGCTCGTCGATGTGCCCGCCGGCGGCGATGCGGCTGACCCCGTCCCGGTCATGCCCGGCGGAGTCGACGTGACGCGCCTGCGCCTGTTGACCGACGAGCTGCTGCAGCTCTTCGGTCGGGCGCGCGGCCTGCTCGACACGCGGGCCGCCGACGCAGCCCAGCAAGTAGGCTTCGTGCAACAGCAGGCTGCCCAAGTTGAGGCGCAGTCGTCTGAGCTGCTCCATATGCGGAGCACGCTGGCGGAGCGCGAGACAGCGCTGGCCCGTAGCGAGGCCGAGCTGCGTCAACGCCGCGAGGAACTCAGCGCTGCGGCGGCGGCCTTGAGCGATCGAGAATCCCAGTGCGCTGCCGAGCAGCAGCGCATCGCCGAACAGCTTGGCACGCTGGACCGCGACCGCGCGCAGCTCGATGCACGAAGGGCCGAGCTGGATGTGCTGGTCGGCGCTCACGCCGAGTCGGCCAGGACGCTGTCCGAGCGGGAGTCCGCGACTCAGGCGCGCTGGTCCGACCTGGCCCGGCAGCAAGAACTCATACATGCGCGTGCTGTCGAAATCGAGTCCGCTCAGGCCGCGCTGGCCGCCCAGCGCGACGAGTTGAGTGAGCAGCATGCGGTTCTGGCTGCGGAACGCGATGGCCTCGACCAGGCATCTGCCGACTTGCAACGGGCCAGTGATGAGCTGGCGCAGCGCCGCGCCGCGATTGAAGGCGAAAGGGAAGCGCTGGCGGACGATCGTCGCCAGCTGGACGCGCAGCGCCGGGCGCTGGTCGCATCGCAGCAGGAAATCGCGGCTGCCACGGAGACACTGAGGGCCCGCGAGGCGCAGTTGGAACGCCAATCGGCCGAGTTGGCGGCCGCCCGTCAGGCCCACGAAACGGCCCTGCGCGAGTCGGAGTTGACCCGCGACGGGCTGGCGACGCTGCAGGATCAGCTCGAGCGCGAGCGCCGCGAGGTGGCCCAGCAGCGCGAGGAGCTCATGCGACGGCTGGCCGTCGTTCCGGCCCGCAGCGAGCCGCCGCCCGCGCAGCGAACCATCGACGCGGTCGATGCACCGGCGCCAGCGCCGCGCGATTCCGGGCGGACGCCGCAACCCAGCCCGGCGCCTCCGGCGGGGCAAGGAGAGAGCGACTCGGTCGATCAGTTCCGAAAACTGCGACGTGATGCGAAACGACGGATTCTTGGATTGAAGTAGCGAGACGGGTAGGGCATTTGAGGGCATCGGCGGCGAACGATCGGCGCCGGACACCCAGAGCGAGGCAGGTCGAACATGCCGCTGAAGTTCTTCAGTCGAAAGACACCGCCGCAGGGCCCGCCCTCGGCCGGCGCTGCGACGGCGGTCCCCGCCGGCAGAGATTCGCCGCCTGGCCGCGCCGCCAAGGCGACCCCCAAGCGCAGCCGGGCTGCGACCGTGGTCGATGTCATCAAATCGACCGTCGGCGGCGGCGCCGTGTTCGAGCCGTCGACCCGCGCCGTGCTCGACTCCGATCCCCTGCGGCAGATGCTTCAGCAGCACCGTTACCGGGCCATTCTCGATCGTCAGGAAGAGTTTGTCGCCCATCCCGGTGCGAGAACGATCATTGAGAAAGCGCGTGAGGCCCTGGAGCTTGAGCTTTCGCTGGTTCCGGCCGGCTCGGTCACGCTGACCATGACGCTGAACGAGACGGCCGACCGCAATGAGCAGGAGCTTGAGGTGGACCCGTACCTGATGGGCATCCACGCCGTGACCAATGAGCGGTTTCAGGCGTTCGTCGATGCGGGCGGATACGACGATCTCGACCTCTGGCCGCGCGACATCTGGCCGCACCTGATCGAATTCGTCGACCTGACCGGCGTGTCGGGACCGCGCTACTGGCGCGATGGCCGGCACGACCGCCGTCTGGCTGACCACCCCGTGGTTGGCGTCTGCTGGTATGAAGCCCATGCCTATTCGACCTGGCTCGGTCTGCGCCTGCCCCGCGAGGCCGAGTGGCAGATGGCCGCAAGCTGGCGCATCCGCAGTGAGGCCGATGTGTTGCGGCGCTTCCCGTGGGGCGATGCCATGGACCGCACACGCTGCAACATCTGGGGCAGCGGGCTGGGCGAGACCGTCCCGGTCGACGCCTTTGAAAGCGGCGCTGCCCCGAACAACGTACTTCAGCTTATTGGCAACGTCTGGGAGTGGACCAACTCGGACTTCGAGGTCAGCGACGACGAAGGCCGCCGCGTGTTCGGCGAGATGGCCATGAAGTCCATCCGCGGCGGCGCGTTCGACACCTATTTCGAGCTGCAGGCCACCAGCAACTTTCGAACCGGCCAGGCCAGTTTGGGCCGGACACACAATACCGGGTTCCGCTGCGCAGCGGATCTGACTTAGGGTTCAGGAGTCAGGAGTCAGGAGTCAGGAATTAGTCGCGGCGCAGCCGCGGTCGCCTTTTCTAGTCTCCAGTCTCCAGTCTCTAGTTTCCAGACGGGGTGGTATGTGTCGCCAGGCCAACTTGAAGCAACCAGCGTGGAATGCCTCATCTGCGATGCGGAGAATCCCGCCGAGGCAGCGATCTGTGCGAACTGCGCAGCGCCCATGGCACTGATTCACGACTCTGTCGCGCAGTGCCGCGAGCCGCGCATCATCAGCGTGATTGGTGACAGCAACGTCGGCAAGACGGTCTATCTCGGCCTCTTGCTCGACATGCTGGCGCGGCGGGCCGGCGACTTCGAGGCCATTCCCAAGGGCGGATACTCCGTCTTTCTGCAGCAGAACGTGGTCGGCCACCTGGCCAACCGCGTCTTTCCGCCCAAGACGCCCATGGAAGCCGACCAGTGGTACTGGGCCTATTACCAGATTGCCTACCGCTCGAAGAATGCCGGCTGGTTCGACCTGATCATGCCGGACATGGCGGGCGAGGCTCTGGCGGCCGAGGTCGACGCGCCGCGCACCTACGGCGTCATTCGCAGCCTGCTGCACAAGGCTGAAGGCGCCATCCTGCTGGTCGATGCAGCCGTGGCGGCCCAGGGCTCGGCCCAGCCCGACTTCTTCGCCCTGAAGCTGATGAGCTACCTGGACAACATGTTTGCCGTGAAGCGCACTGAGAAAGTCCGCACGCCGGTGGCCGTCGTGTTGTGCAAGGCCGACTGCTGTCCGCAGGCCTTCGACGACCCGCGCATCTTCGCCCAGACGAACATGAACCGCTTGTGGAACATCTGCGACAGCCGCTTCCACAACGTCGAGTTCTTTGCTTCGAGCATGGTCGGGTCGCTGGGCTACGTAGCGCACGCGCCGGAGCACATCGTGTCGGTCCCGCTGCACGCGGCGCCGCGCGGCATCGTGGAGCCGTTCGAATGGATTCTCGCGCAACTGTAAGCGACCCCAACCGCAAGGGGCACCCCACTCGCGAACAGTGTGCGAGTGGGGACCCCGAACCGACCGCGGCGCGGACCAGCGAAGCAACCAGGACGGTGTGCTGCGACCAGGCCATCTTCACGTCGCTGCCCTCGTGCATGGGCAGCGGCTACCGGATCGTGGCCGCCAGCCGCGGACTGCGCCCGGCCCAGCGCCAGGAGATCACGTCGCGCTCGCCTTCGCACGGCGGACTGTGCGACGAGTCGCCTACGGCCATGGCGGTGACCTACTATCCCCTGTCCGATGGCCGGTTTGGCATCGCGCACACCTGTACAGCCGGCGTGGAGCACACCGGCCGCGGCGGCCAGACGGTTTACACGCGCGTCGTAGTCGTGCCGAGCGACGGGTTCGCGCTGTTCGCGGACAACCCGTTCAACGTCGTCCGCGCCATGGAGCGGTCCGGGGTCACAGCTGCCGACCTCAAACCCACGGCCGTGCTCCCGCAGCTCGAGCTGTCGCCGCTGACGCGCGACGCGGCCGATGTGACCGAGCGGACGCTGCGCCCGCCCGGCAGTGCCGAGGTAGCCGCCTGGCGGGCCCAGTTGCTGCGCGTCCTGGCCGGCCTGATGGACGGCGAAGCGCTGGTCGTGGCGCTCGACCACGCCGGACTGGCCCTGGCCGAGGCCCTGATCATGGCCTTGCCGGCTCGGCTTCGCCGCTCGATCTCCTTCAGCACCGGGCTGCGCTTCTCGAGCGCTCGGGCCACCAAACTGAACTGCGTGTGCGGCGATCTGGCGCGCACGCGCGAACTGCTGCGCGGCCATCCGGTCGTCTGGCTAGATCTGCGGGCGACGCCCCAGGACTCGCAAGCCGCGAAGGGACCCACGAATCGAGACCCGCTCACGCCAGCAGACTCGCCACCCCGGCGGCAGGGGACCCCAACCGCAAGCAGTTCGCGGTCAGGGACCCAGCCCGCGGCAACCCCCAACGCCTGGTTGCAGATCGTGGACCGCCGCTGGTCGCAGGGACGCTGTGCAGACATTCTGACGCTGACTCAGCGAAATTTCGGCGATGCGTCCCCAGCCGTCTGCGATCGCGTCGGCCGCATCTGCCTCGATCTTGACGCGCTCGCGGCGGCGGATCTGGGCGGCACGATCGAGTTGCTGCGCCGGTACATCGCGGTCGTCGGCGAGACCGACGTCGAGTTCGAACTGGTCGAGAACCTGCTGCTGACCGGCCAGCGTCGCCTCAGCGAACAGGTCATGACGGCGCCGCCGCACGAGGCGATCGAAACGCACGGCGAGTCGGTCGTGAACCTGGCGCTCGACTCGCCGGAGGCGGCCGCCCTGTTGATGCCGGCCTGTGCACGGCTGCTGCGGCGCACCTGTGCGCACGACATCGTGCTTGCCGCGCACTGGGGCGCGGCCGTGGCGGCCAACGCTATCCCGCGACAAATCTCTGCCGCGCCCGAGGCGCTGTCCGACATTCTGTCTGCCGTCCTGGCCGCGCTGCCGAGGCTCAGCGGTGAACAGGCCGCCGCCCTTCGAGATGAACTGAGCGAATGGAGCTTTGTTCCGCAGATCAGAGATCGACTGGCGGAGGTACAGGGGGCGGTCGACGAGCGACTCAGGCACAGCGGCGATCAGACCACTGAATCGATGGAGGTGGCCTCGTGAGCAAGTGGAACAAACCGGCGCCGCCCAGCGCCGCCAAGCCAGTCCAACTCGGTCCTGTGATCCCGACGGCCAAGCCGTCAGGGCGAGGCAAGTGGCTGTTGCTGCTCCTGGTCGTGGCCGCGGCCGGCGCCGTCTTCTGGTTCAAACTGCCCGGTCAGGCAACGGCGGTCACGGAAAACGTCGAACCGCTCATCGAACGCGCCGCGAAGAGTCTGGCCGATGGCCAACCGAGCGATGCCCTGCAGGATCTCAGCGAGGCGATCCGCCGCGCCCCGCGCAACGCGCGTTCGTTCATGCTTCGCGGCGACGCACGGCTGGCATCGGGCGACCGGACGGGGGCCATCGAGGACTACGACACCGCTATCAAGCTCGACCATGGCCTGGCCGAGGCGTGGGGCAAGCGCGGCGCGGCCCGGGCTGCCGGCGGCGAGACCAATGAGGCGTTGGCCAACCTGAACAAAGCGGTCGAACTCGACCCGCAGAACGCGACCCTCTTTGTGCTGCGCGGCGATTTCCAGCGCACGCAGAACGGCATGGCGGCCGCCATCGGCGACTACAGCCGCGCGGTCGCTCTGCGCAGCGACGATCCGGCTATCCACGAAAAGCTGGCCGACGCCCAGTCGGCCGTGGGCGACTGGGCCACAGCGATCGCCGCCTACGATCACGCCTTGGCGCTGAAGCCCGACGACACACGCCTGCTGGACAAACGCGGCTCGGCCAAGGCATCGGCTGGTGATATGACCGGAGCGATCGCCGACTTCAGCGGTGCCATCGCGCTCGACAAAAACGACGCCGAGCTGCGCTATCACCGCGGCGTCGCCCTGGCGTCCAGCGGCGATCACGTTGCGGCCATCGCCGACTTCAGCGAGGCCATCCGCTTGAAGCCGGACGTCGCCCGCTATTACGGAAAACGGGGCGACGCCCAGATGGACGTCGGCGAGCGCGGCGCCGCGATCAGCGACTATACCACCGCGCTGCGGTTAGACCCCGGCGACGCCGCGACCTACAACAACCGCGGAAACGCCCGCAAGGCCAACGGCGACGTGGCCGGGGCCATCGCGGACTATACCGAGTCGATCCGTCTGCGGCCCGGACACGCCAACACCTTCTTCAATCGCGCCGCGGCCCGCCGAGCCAAGGGCGATCTGACCGGCGCCATTTTCGACTATTCGCGGGCCGCACAGCTCGCACCCACCGACGCGGAGTGTTACCTGCAGCGCGGCATCGCCCGGCAGGCCAACAACGATGCGGCCGGCGCCATCGCCGACTTCAACCTCGCCATCCGCATGAATCCCAAGGACATTTACGCCTACTGCCGTCGCGGAGACGTGCGCGTCGCCAGCGGCGATCCGGCCGGCGCGATCACCGACTACAATCAAGCCATTGCCATCAAGCCCGACGACCCTTACGCGCACTGCGGCCGCGCCGAAGCGAAGTCCGCGGCGGGCGACTTTTCGGGCGCCATTGCCGACTTCGACCAGGCCATCCGCCTCAAGCCCGATTACGCCCTCGCCCACCTGCAACGGGGCAAGGCCAAGGCTGCCGACGGCGATCGCACCGGCGCGGCTGACGACTACCGCTGGGTCATCGACCACTGCACCGATTCGCAGCTCGTCGAGCTGGCGACGAGCCTGCTCAAGAAGGTCAACAAGCCGTAGCGTCGCGAGTCGCCTTCGACCGACGCACGCAGTGCACCGAGTGTCGAGCGGCTACGGCCGGGTGTGGCTAATATGTTGGCAAGGGTCACGATCCGTCTTGGCAATTTACGGCCGCGATTCCGGTACGTTTAGCCGTCCCGGCGCACCGGGATCAGGGTCGCGCGCCAATGCCGCGGCGACGGCGACTGGCAGCCGAAGCATGGTTGCCGTGGGCCAGCGGCGCTGCTGACGAAACGTTGGTCCGGGACACGCGCGCGGCGCTAGCGCGTCCCGGATTGGCGCGCACCCCGCCTCCGGCGGGGTAGCGGCTAAACGTGGCGGTCGCCCATGCGACAAAAACTAGCGAGGCTGCGCCTCAGACCAACGAGGCATGTGCCGGGTCTGCCGGCCCCGAAGGGGCTCAGGGTTGTAGCCACGGGCGCGGACCCCAGCGGGGTCAAGCCCGTGGATGGCGATGCTCGCCAACCCCATCAGCCCCGGAGGGGCGGCGGAAGCCCT
>Ga0187892_10008924_pt1 | contig 13443 bp, 11 predicted proteins | sample MA1701073metaG_FD_139345 | JGI IMG/M metagenome (GOLD analysis project Ga0187892, IMG submission 139345) | Bio-ooze microbial communities from a basaltic lava cave in the Kipuka Kanohina Cave System on the Island of Hawaii, USA - MA170107-3 metaG ...
ATCGCCGGAGGGCCTATAACGACGCCGCCGAGCATTACCCTGGCGATAAGGCCCTTTGATCCAAGACCATCAGGCTTTCAACAATATCTGGCTCGACGTGCTCGTTCGCGAAGGCGCTTCTAGGTGGCCTATCGCTCCAATAGCATATGGGTCCCAACTCGATCCTCAGATCGCGGATCGTAGAGTGTGAATCGGCATGGAATATTGGGTCTGACGAGGTCTGACGCAATCTCGGTGCAGCAATGTCAATCGGCGCCAACGAGGCGAGCTTGAAGGAGATCAAGTTTCGCACGGCCGTACATTTGCCGCTTGACCAGCTTGAGCTTGGTGATCTGATCCTCGGTTTGGCCGCTTGACCACATCGACGTGATCGCCGCGCGGACAGCGGCGAAGTCTTTGCGGACGCCGTTCGCGAATGACCCGATCAAGCTTGTTGAAGCCCGCTCGATCCATGTTGAAAGGTCCGCCGCTGCTTTTGTCCGCAGCATGTCATGGAACGCGTCGACAATCTCGCGCGCTTCGACGAGGGTGGGCGTGCCTTCCTCGATGGCGGCGATCGTGACGGAGTCCGACTTCGACAGATCGTCTCTTGAGGTGGTCATCAGCCGCGCAATCGTTCGAGCGGAGGGCGTGCGCGCCAGGCTCTTCGCATCGGCCTTGTCGGCTCGCCGTCGACGGGTCGCCCATTCCCCCACAACGCGCGCCGACCCATGGAAACCGAGTGTTCTGAGCTGACGCCAGAGCGCAGCGGCATTGCGAACGCCGGCCTCCCATTGCGCATCGAGCCACGGAAGATGAGCTTCGATCGAACTTTGTCTCGGTCGAAACACGTCCGACCGCTGACCACGGATGATCCGGCGGATCGTCTCGCGATGATACCCGGTTCGTCTGACGATCTGCTTGATCGGAACGCCGTCCTTCCAGAGCGCCATGATGGCAGCGTTGGTTTGTTCCCGGCGCAGATAACCCTGGTATTGAATACGTTCGGCGCAGGTCAATAGGTCCGGGTTGATCTTCGTCGCGCCGATCACGCGGCGAATCTGGCGCATCGATTTGCGCACGGCCTCAAGAAAGGCCTGGGAGGCATTGTGCATGAGATGCCAGCGGTCGGCGACCTGGATCGCTTGAGGTAGGGCTTTCGAGACCGCCTCGCCGTAACCGCCGCCGCGATCACGCGCGACGATCGAGATATCGGGATGGGCACGCAACCAGCACTCCGCAGTGCCTTGTTCTCTATCGGCCAGAAGGACAACTGGCCGGCGGCGCTCCAGATCGCAGACAATCGTGCCGTATCGATGGTTCCTGCGCCAGGCGAAGTCATCGATGCCGATGACACGAAGCCGGTCATGCTTCGGACGAGCGCGCCGCCGTACGACGCGCAGCAACGTGTCATTGCTGACGGGCGCCATGAGCCGGCTCGCGAAGGCCGCGGCTGGCCGTCCACCAAGGGCAAGGCCCAACTGATGCACGATTTGCTCAAGGCGTTCGGTTCGTCGGGCACGCGGCGCCAGAGTTTCGCTCTCGAACCGCTCGGCAAAAATCCGCCGGCCACACAGTCTCTCGTCGCACCGGAACCGCCGGACTGCAACGCGCAGCTCGACTCGATGCCCGCTGAGCGGAAGATCGGCGGGCTTGCGCCAATAGCGGCTGTGCACCCGCTTCGACGAACGACCGCAACTGGGACAAACACCGCGCTCGGCCTTCGAGCGAACACAAATCGTAACCCGCTCGCCGTCGTCTTCGGTGCGCTCCACGATCATGCCGGCCGGGACCAGCGAAACACCTCGCCTCGCCATGTCACTGATTCTCCTGGGAAAACCAGCGACAGGCAGCCACGCGAATTCATCAGAAATGAGTCAGACCCAAGATTGCGTGCCGATTGACACGCTATTCGGCGAAGTGTCGATCGCCAGCGAGGGCTCGAACCCACCAATCGGTCACGAACCGCGGGGGAGTCGAGAAGCGCGTCCACCACGCTCCAGCGCTCGAGCAATGCCTTGATGCGCTCGGCAATGGAACCGTTGGGTGTCCAGGCTAGCACGTCGGAGGCGCCCGCCTTCAACAGGTTCCATGCTTGAGATCGCTCGCAAGCGTCGCTCGAAGTGGCCACCGCCAGCACGCGTTCGCGGCCGCAACAGCTGACTTCGTTGATGAAGATACAAAGCGCTTCACTAAAACGCGAGAAGCACACGATCCCCGCACCCTCCGGTGCGCCATCGCTATTAAGAGGCAGATTGAGTCGACCGACAACAGCGAGCCCTCGCATGATGTCGTGCGCGTGGGCTGCGTCGCTCGCTTCCCAAAAATGTAGCCAGGGCCCTTGATCCAAATACGTCCCCATCGCCCGTCCGACGTCGGTAAGGTCGCAGCCGGTGTACGCTTAAAGGAACGCAACGTCAGAGTGCGCCGCCGCCCACACAATCAGAACATAAAGAAGAGAGCACAAGCTGTTGCGTACCGTCATAGTGCAGCCACTAACTGATCGCTCTTGCATGAGAAACAACGGCGATGAAAAACAATACAATAGAAATATGCGCACTGAAACTGATTTTGCATCTGATCGATGCCAAACTCACTACGCTTCGAAGTAGAAAGGCGTCGAACCGCGCACCGATGCTGGAGACTCGATTTTGAGCTGCGCGACGCACAACATCCGCGACCTATGGGCAGCGACGCTGGGAGCATCTCTATCAGGCCCTCGCAGAAAATGTGGATGCTCCGACAGCAGCGCATCGAGGGCACATGAGCGCACTTGCGCGTAGACAAACGCGATGTCGCCGGCCGTTCTTAATGCGAATTTGTGACCGCAAGGATACCCGAAAAGCGTGTGCACTAAATGTGCAGTCAGAGTGGCACGAGGGCATGGCCCCAAAGCGTGTGCACTCACGCGTTCGGTCTTGTGCACACGAAGAACTGAGGCGTGTGCACTGTCTCGATGGCTGATTGCCCAGCGCGATCATCTGACGGTACTTGTGACGGTATCGGGGCTCGACAAGTGCCTTGCACAGGCGCGGGGCCCAACAATCCGAACCCTTGCGCAACCCGGTTGATGATTGGTCCCAGATGATCCGAAGAGCGCCTGTTTTGCTATTGGGTGGGCTGGATTGCCCTTTCACCAACCGCAATACGAGGCGCGCGATCGAGCCTTATGGTCAGACCACAGAGCGGTTGCAGTCCGTTCGCCGCCGCTGGTACGGCGATGGCCGGTGATCGCGCTAATAGCACGTCTCGATCGGCGCGGTGGCAGATCAGCCGTAGCAAGACTGAGCGCCGCCACATGTTGCGGCGATCGCATGCTGAACTTGCTGTCGGCTCCCGAGGATGGCGCCGACCAGCCGTCCACTCGAGAACGTGTCGTCTTCTGGCAGATCGATCGCAGCCAAGCCCGTTCCGCCAGCGGGCGGGCCCCAGACCACGATGTGTTGACCGGCATACAGGCGTGACCAGCCGACACTCCTGGCGACCAGGTCGTAGAACGCAGACGCGCTCAAAAGGTCGGCGACGCCCGCGGCGAAGGCAAGCCGTTGGCGCCCCCACGCCGACCGCACGCGCGACAGCCAGAGCCGGCGCATGTTTTGAGGCAAGCCAACGCCGAGGAGCCGCACACGGGATCGGTCGTTGGCCGCCACGACGGCCCTCAAGTCCAGAACTGCCACCACTTTCGGGGCGGGGCCGCAGGCGCACCCCTAATTTCCGTCACCGGCAGTGGGGTCTGATCGCCGCGCACTGAGCGGACGATCGCGGCCAACCGCGCCTGTCCGCCCGGCACGTCCGAGCCCGGCCCCCTGCGCGTCTCTGGCGCAATCGCATCGAAGGCATAGCCGTCTTGCAGAAAATGACCGAGATTTGAGTCGACCCAACCTGTGCAAACGCAGCGTTCTGCCTCGCCCGAGCTGATCGGTACGTGCTGGTCAAGCTCCTTCGCACCGCTCAACAACGCGGCGCTGCACCCTGCATTGCTACCTCCTGTCCAAAAGTAGCATGAGCGGCACGAACGATACTGGCCTCGCTTGCGTGCGGTACGCAAGTGATCGAGCTCGCCAACATGCGCCGCCGCTTCGACCGCGCGGCGGCGCAGTTCGGCTGCGTTCAACGCGTGGAATCTCGGCGCGGGCAAGAGGTCCTGCGCGGTGAGCTGAGGAACTCGTTTGCGCGCGTCCACCATGCTCCCCAATTCCGTTGCACAATTCTTGCAAACAACGACCGGCAGGGACGAACTCGCGAGCGCGCCAGTGAACAGACGCTCGGTCGCAGCCAAGGCATCATCGAGATCGCAGAAGTCGCGCGACAGGTTTTTCCATCCGGCCTCGCCAAACATGCGCAACTCGGCCGCCGAGGTGGGTTGCCCGCATTTGGGGCATACGATCTGACGAGGCAACATTGCCATTGGCGAAGTTTAATTGCACAGCCGCAGAGTTGGCAAATGCCCGCGGACACCTCAACACAACTTTCGGGTGATATCTCCGCCAATGTAGCCCATCGTTTCATTAAGATGATATCGAAACCACTCCGGCAAGTCTAAGCTGAAACTCTCTTTGTTAGAACTCGGCGACCAACATCATCGCGCTTTCGGCGCGCCGTTACTGACAAGTCATAGGCCACTTCGTGATGTGGTCGATGCCGGTGCGTGCGCGTCGATGCTTCAATTATGTGTCGACTTAGGCCAGAAGCGGTACACCAGAATACCGAACCCGGTGACGGTCAGAACGAGACCAATAGCCGACGCGATGATCACCAACCAGTTGTTGAAGTCGTCGCGTGTTTGATAGTCCATGATGTGCAGGGACCATAGAAAATCGTAGATGCGCCACAACCCGCTACGCCGCGCAACGACCTTGCCGCTAGCCGGCGAGACGTAAACATGGGTGTCCGCCTCGTCGTTGAAAACAAATTGCCACACGGGCAGGGTACCGCGATATTCGATCGGCGGATCCTTCTCGATCAGCGTTGCGTTTGCAATTGTCCCTTCACCTGCAAAATCTGCTTGGGCAATGGGCCGCGCGCCAGTCTCGTCGAGCGGTGAGAGGACGGCGCCAGATCGTGCGTCAATCAATGCCGCTGGTTTTCCATCAATATCCGCGCGCCACACCGCCGTGCCCAGCATCTCGCCCAGCTCAAGCCGTGTGACACGACCGGTCAGCAGGGCAGCGACGGCAGCCGGGGCCACGACATCGCTCTGTGCGCGCAGGTCAAGCGGCTCCGCCTTGCGAATGTTGTGCTCGCTGCGAACCTGTTCGATGGGTACGAAAGTCATGAAGAAGCCGCTGACCATCCACGCCAGGACCTGCAACCCGACCACGAACCCAATCCATTTGTGAATGCTGAACCACCATCGCCGCATTGAGAGCCCCCAAGTTTAGGTTGCACACACCAGTGCATGACCACATCGCCCAATTCCGGCGTGATCCGACGGGATAAGTCAATATTTCAGACGAGGACCACGCGGGTGGCCGGGCAAAGGGCCGATGATGTAGTTTCTGCGGGGCTGTCCGAGGTTTGCTTGTGGTCAAGACGAACGATGTGGATGCGGCGGGGCGCTTGACTGGCGCACGAACGGTCTCTTCCGAAGGGTCAAAAGCCTGGACTGGCCGCGCGCGGCTGGGATCATTCTGGGCTCTCCATCGGGGCGCAATCGGCGACAATGAACTCCACGCGCATCACGCATTGCAATTCACTGCCGTGAGCGGTGTTCTGAGTGTGAGCCTCGGCGGCAAAAGGATCGCGACGCCTGGAATTTTCATCGCATCGATGCGCCGTCACAAGTTGGCCGCGGTCGAAAATGCGGGGAGCCTCTATGTTGATGCGGCCTCGCCGATCGGCCGAGGGTTGAGCGAAGTCTTCGCGTCAAGATCTCCTCGCTTGGATCCGCGTGAGGTCGCGGTATTTAATGATTTGGACGTGGAAGCGGTGAGCGACGCGGTACTCGTTTCGCGTCTGGGAACACTCTTTGGGTTGAATGGCGCCCAGCGCCCGCTCGACGCCCGCCTGATGAAGGCATTGGCCGTTCTCGAGGCGGACCTTGAAGAGTCGTCCCCGTCCTTGCGGCAGCTCTCAAACGACGTTCAGCTTTCGGAGGGCCGGCTCTCGCGGTTGTTCCATCGAGAAATGGGAATGCCATATCGGCCCTATCGACGCTGGCGACGCGTGCAGCAGGCCCTGAACCTTCTGGAACGCGGCGCCAATCTAACTGAGGCGGCCATAGGCGCAGGCTTTTCCGACTCCGCCCATTTCTCCAGAACCTTTCGTCAGCTCTTTGGCGTGACTCCATCGGCCATCGCCCCACTGGTGCGTCGACGGACGGCAGATTCGTTCAAGCCTTGATGGCCGGTCGCATGCACTATGTCAGCATGCCGAACGAGGACACCGCATTCCGTGCGTTCACCGTGAGCCTGCTTGCCGTCGACGAAATTCTTCCGCATCGTCCAGAATATAGACGGCTTCGAAAATACGCAGGCCAATGCGGACGGAGCCCTGTCGCGCCTTCTTGGCGAACTTAGCAATGAGGTCCGCGTCGAACATGTCGTGGCGACGCCGACCGGCGCCATCACTCTCTTTCGTGCGACGTTGGCGAGATAGCGACCGACTTAGTCAACCGCAAAGGGGCGACCGCCACCCTGAGGCGGGGTGGCGGTCAGTCACGCGGCCCGCCGCGTCAAAAGGTGCCCGCTAGGAGCCCGTCCAGATGCGGCTGGCCACGAGTTGTTTGATCAACGATAGCCGGTTCATGCAGCTCTGACGAGCTTGAGGATGTTGTGGGCGGTGCAGATCATCGCCCACTCGGCCTTCACTTTCTCGATGCCGCGCAACAGGAACTGCCTGAACCCTCTTGCTTGCTTGATCTGTCCGAACACCGGCTCGACGATTTGTTTCCTGAGCCTGTATCTGCTTCGCCATCCCGCCCGCTTGAGTTTGCTTCGCATCGCTTGGCTGAGCGGTCCTGTGATCTTTCGCTTAACCTCGTCGGGGTGCTTGGCGCGCCCGGTCGCGATATAGGCGGCGATTTCGCGCTCGACGATCAGAGCCTCAAGATTGGCTTCGCTCAAATAGCCGGCGTCGGCCGAGGCTTCCCTCGGCTTGCGCCCGAGATTGTCCTCGATCCCGTCCACCAGCGGCACGAGTTGAGCTTGGTCGCTCATGCTGGCGGTGAGAGTGTGGGCGACGATGATTTGTGCCGCGCCATCGACGGCGGCCTGCGCGTTGTAGCCCTGGATGTAGCCGTCCTTGGTCTTCAAGATGCGGCTCTCCGGATCGGTGAAGTTGCGCTGCGTCTTGCCGTCGGGCTCGTCGGAGGGCGGAGCGGGCGCCTTGCCGCTCTTTTTGCGCCCCTCGGCCTTGCGCTGCTCTTCCGCCGCAGCGCGGCGGCGCTTCTCCTCTTCCGCGGCTTCTTTCGCTTCCGCCTCCAATTCCGCCTTGGCGGCGCGGATCTTTTCCAGCCGCTTCTGCTTGTTACTCACCCAGTCCGGCATCTCATCGCCGCGCTTGGCGCCATGGCGCTTGTCTTCCTCCGCATCGGCGGCCTCGGCGGCGGCCAGCCAGCGGTCGACCTCGGCCTGAAGCTCGGCTTCTCTCTTCTTCATGCGCTCGTAGCTCATCGCTTTGTGTTTCGACGCATTCGCCTTGATCTTGGTGCCGTCGAGCGCGACGTGGCCGAGCTTCACCAGACCCGCCTTCGAGGCCAACTTCAACACCTGCACGAACAAAGAGGCCAGCGCCCTCAGGTGACGCTTGCGGAAGTCCGAGATCGTGCGGAAGTCCGGCACATCGCCCGCCACGATCATCATGAAGTCGGCGCGCTCCTCGGCAGCCCTCGCGATCCGCCGCGACGAATAGACACCGCTCGCGTAGCCGTGCAGAAGCAGCGCCGTCATCATTCGCGGGTCGAACGGCGGCTGGCCGAGCCCGCTCGTGTAGCTGCCGGCGATCGCGCGGAGATCGAGGCTCTCCCGCACCAGCGCCACGATCAGCCGCGATACATGATCCTTGGCCACGTAGTCCTGCACACTCGGCGGCAGAAGCTGGGCCTCATCGATCTTCCAGGGGCGAAAGTGCTTGCTCATGCCGCGACAAGGAATCAGACTCGCCGCCGCTTGCAAAGTGACTACTCGGACACGCTCCTAGCTTGCAAGCAAATCTCCATCCGGCACGGCCCCGGCGCTGGCGTCTCAAGTCTGGTCTCTCGCACCATCTTGGGGTAGGATACGCCTATGGGGTATTGTGGACACACTGCCACAGGTTCTTTGCGGCGCGCGAAGCTTTCGTGCGGCAAGACTCCTTGGCGGGCGGGGTCCGCTGCAAGAGCCCTCCGCCATGCCGGCGCGAGCACGCCGCGCGCGGCATTCGTTTTCGTGCTCCTTGTTTCCTTTGTTTTGTCGACGCTTCTGAGCATCTCGCAAGGTGTGGCGGCGGAGACCCCCTACAGCGCCTCGCATGACATGACCGCGCATCACATGATTGGGTCCCACGAAATGACTGGCCCGCGCGATATGGTCGTGTCGCACGACATGACCGCGCATGAGATAGCGGCGCAAAAACCCTGTGATCATGGTCCAGACTGCAAGTGCCATGACCGGCTAATGTCGCATTGCTGCGCGCACGCGACTCCAGTGGCAGCGATTTGGACGTCCTTGGCGCTCTCTCCGCAACTGCGGGCAGAGCGCTGTGCTGATGTCCATCCAGGCTACCTGCACTACGAAACTGACAATCCTCCAACTCCACCGCCTCGATCCCTCCTTGGCTGAACTGCTCTGATCGCATTGCCGCGCACGTAGCGCGGTGAACGCGAGCGCATTCAAACAAGGAATGAGCGATGTCTCTGAACTCACGCACCGCCGCGGGTGGTCTGGCCCGACTCAAACAGCGGGTGAAGCAATCCGCCAAGCAGATCTTGGGCCGGCTGCTTCTGCCGCTGAGGCCCGATCTTCGCCGAAGGATCGAGGCGCGAAACCTCGAGCGCTACCGTTCGCATTTTCGCGACGCTCCGCTCGCCGAACGCCTTGTGCTTGCGGCGCTGCTCGCACGCCACAATGCTTCGGGAACGCAAAGCGCTGTTGCGGAATCCCATCGCCGGTACTGGGAAAGCGCAGATGCTCTAAAGCACCACATATCGCTTGAGACCCGCATTTCCCACGTCTCGGGCGGCCAGCACCACGCACTGATTGTGGCGCTGGACCAAGTCGTGGCCGGCGACCGCTACCACGCCCTCTGCGAAATCGGTTGCGGCTCCGGGCTGGTGCTGGACTACCTTGGAAGGCGGTGGCCCAATCTTCAGGGACTGATCGGTCTTGACTTGAGCTCCGAGCAAGTGGCCTCCAATCGGAACCGCTTTTCGGAGCCGCGGCTACGCTTCGATGCGGCGGACGCTTCGGTGTGGATTTCGGCGCACGCCGAAGCGGGAACGATATTTGTGACCTATGACGGCGTGCTCGAGCACTTCACGGAGCCCGCCTTGGAAACGCTACTGCGTACCTTGGCTGCGCGCACCCCGGTTTGCTTTGCGCTCATTGAGCCAATTGCTCCCGACTACGATTTGGACCGGGAAGAGCATTCCCGGTTGGATGGGGGCGAGATGTCGTTTTCGCACAACTACCCGCGCGCTTTCGCGAAGGCGGGCTTTCACATTCGCTGGCTACAAGAGCTCCCTAAAGGTCGCTACTTGATGTTGATAGCGACAGCAGGGGACGACAGCACATACGCTTTCGGCGCCACACCAAATGATGGAGTGAACAATGTCGCATTGCCGCCAACCAAAAATTAACCATCGCGCCTGCCTCCTGAGATTGCCTGTACATACTAACGAGGCCAACACGTGAGACTCCTTGACTGGCACCGCCCCAGGCTTGGCTGGACGTCGGCAATCGCGAGAAGGCCGCGCGGCAAACGTTCCTTGCTGAGAAGCGCCGAAGCTATTCTCTGCCTGCGTCCCCGGAAGGATCAGCCCACATGAAACGGAGCCTGTCCGAGCTCAATCGCCGCGCCTTGCTCAGGCGCACTGCCGGCGTTGGTGCGACCGCGCTGCTTGCGCCGCTGCTGCCTGCATGGGCGCAGACCGGCACCAGTGGCATCGCGCCCCAGATGAACACGCTATCGGGCAAGGACGCACGCCTGACGATCGCTAACTCGCACTTCACCGTCGGTGGGCGGGCTGGACACGCCGTCACCGTCAACGGCACGGTCCCCTCGCCGCTCATCCGAATCAGAGAAGGTGAGACGCTCCGAATTGCGGTCAAAAACACGCTCACCGATGAAGATGCCTCCATTCACTGGCACGGTGTACTCGTGCCGTTTCAGATGGATGGTGTCCCCGGTGTAAGCTTCCCGGGCATCAGGCCCGGCGAAACATTCGTCTATGAGTTCCCGATAAGGCATCCCGGCACGTTCTGGTACCACAGCCATTCCGGCTTTCATGAACCACTCGGCCACTATGGGCCGCTGATCTTCGATCCCGCCGGCCGCGATCCCGTCGGCTACGATCGCGAGCACGTCGTTGTGCTCTCCGATTGGAGCTTCATGCATCCGCACACGATTTTCGAGAAGCTCAAGAAGGAGGAAGGCTACTTCAACTATCAGAAGCAAACCCTGGCCGGCCTCATGAGCGGTGACGATCCCGAAGAACAGATGCCGCTCTCCGAACGGCTGATGTGGCGGCGGATGCGTATGGATCCGACGGATATCGCCGACGTCACGGGATCGACGTACACGTACCTCGTGAACGGGCACGGGCCTCAGGAGAACTGGACGGGTCTCTTCCGCCCGGGCGAGCGCGTCAGGCTGCGCTTCATTAATGCGTCGGCGATGACCAACTTCAACGTTCGCATCCCGGGCTTGCCCCTTATCGTCGTGCAGGCGGACGGAACCGACGTGCGGCCCGTTGTCGTCGACGAGTTCATGATCGCCGTCGCCGAAACCTATGATGTGATCGTACGGCCAAAAGAGGATAAGGCGTTCACGCTGGTCGCCGAATCCGTCGACCGCTCGGGCCTCGCGCGAGGCACACTTGCGCCCCGCCTAGGCATGCAAGCTGAGGTCCCGCCGTTGCGCTCGCGTCCAACCCTTGGGATGGGCGACATGGGCATGTCTCACGGTTCGATGTCGAACATGAGCCATGGCTCGACGTCAGCAAATGGTCACGGCGCTCATGGAGCGCACGGAGCAACGCCCACGGCAGCTTCCGATTCGAGCGCTGAGATGGCGAGCATGGACATGAGCGACATGGACATGCGCGATGTCTCCCGCGCCCCGGCCGACATGGACGTCGGCCCCGGTGTCGACATGATCGCGATGAGCCCCCAGGACTCGGCCGGCAAGCCCGGGCTCGGGCTCGAGAATGTAGGCCACAAGGTGTTGGTCTACACCGACCTCGTAGCGTTGAATCCGAATCCCGATCCGCGTCCGCCCACGCGATCGGTCGAGATTCATCTCACGGGCAACATGAAGCGCTTCATGTGGTCCCTCGAGGGACGCAAGTTCAGCGCCATCGTCGAGCCGATCCGCTTCGCGCGCAATGAACGCGTGCGCGTGACGCTGGTCAACGACACGATGATGCAGCATCCGATCCATCTGCACGGCCACTTCTTCGAGGTCGTGACGGGCCGCCCAGGAAATCATCCGCGCAAGCACACGGTGAACGTGCTACCCGGCACCAAGATCAGTTTTGACCTGACGGCCGACGCACCGGGCGACTGGGCGTTCCATTGCCATCTCACCTTCCACATGCACGCAGGCATGATCAACGTTGTAACGGTCCGCCCGCTCGATGGAGCTGGCGCATGAGAACGCAGCTCATCATTCTGTTGTCAACCGCCACTGCAACGGTAGCGCTCGCGCAGCACGGCGGTCACGGGACGACGCCCGCGCAACAGCCGACCCAGCCGCAAGCTGAAACGGATCCTCATGCGGGGCACGACATGGGGACGCCCAGCCCCAAAAGAAAGACACCCGCGAAACCAAAGGCCCCGGCCAAAAACAAGGCACCGGCCAAAAAGGACGATCCTCACGCCGGTCACCAGATGCCCGCGAAGGAAACGACACCGCCGCCACAGAGTGGACCGCATGCCGGCCATGGCGCGAGCTCGCAACAACCGGCCCAACCCGCTGACGCACACGCCGGCCACGGCACGGGCGCAGTGGACAAGCCTCCGCCGGGCCCACCTGATGCACCGCCTCCGCCTGAGGCGCTGACGGGTCCAGTACACGCCGCGGACACCGTTTTCGATCCGGCTGAGATGGCTGCGGCGCGCGACAAGCTGTTTGGGGAGCACGGCAATCCTCTGACCTTCTCGGTGCTCGCCGATCGGCTCGAGGCCCGCATACGCGACGGGCATGACGGCTATCTGTGGGACGCGCAAGCTTGGGTCGGTGGCGACATCGACAAGCTGTGGCTCAAGTCGGAAGGCGAGGGCATGTTCGGCGAAGGCATTGACGATGCCGAGCTGCAGGTGCTCTGGAGCCGCGCCATCGCGCCGTTTTTCGATTTCCAGGTTGGCGCGCGCCACGATTTCGAGCCCGATCCTGAACGCACGCATTTGGTCGTCGGCATACAGGGCCTCGCGCCCTATGAGTTCGAGATCGATGCCGCCGCTTTCCTGTCGGACGAGGGCGACCTCACTGCCCGTTTCGAAGGCGAGCTCGACGTGCTGATCACGCAGCGGCTGATCCTACAGCCGCGGCTTGAGTTCGATCTTGCCGCACAAGACGTTTCGGAGATCGGTGTGGGAGCAGGGCTGAGCTCGGTCGAGGCTGGTTTACGTCTGCGCTACGAACTCGCTCGCGAATTCGCGCCTTATGTTGGCATCGAGTACCAGCAGCTCGTCGGTAACACGGCAGATTCTGCGCGCGCCGCAGGCGAAGATGTCGGCGGCTGGACCTTCGTCATAGGCGTTCGCAGCTGGCACTGACGGGGCGTACACGACGGACGTTATGGGGCGGTATTCTTGCGCCCGCGTCGCCGCCCTGCGCGAGGGATCGCTTCGCAAGAGTTCCCGGAGAACGAACGCGCCGCGGAGGGCTCGGCGCAACTATTGCGCTGCACATTCCCTTCAAAGGCCTCTTCAACCGAGTGTGAGCGCGCGGCCAAAATACAACTCTTGCAAGAAACTCGGCACCAGTCGGTTGCCCTGTGGAAAACCCCAACCTATGCTGCAACTCATAGTAAACCCCCGGCGGTCGCGAAAGCGTGGGCAGCGATGCGCAAGGAGCGGGCATTTGAAGGGTAGGGCCTTCCTGGTCGTTGCCGTGTACGTTGCGAGCCTCGTTCTCGTGGCGTGCGGCCATTGCGCGCCAAGTTTCGGGTTCGCGTCCATCGCCCAAGCCGAAGACAGTCATCACGACTGCGACGACCACGGCCACAGCGGGTCAGCGGAGGATTGTCCCGCTGACTCAATGGCGAAGGGATCCGTTTCCGCACGCGCCGACGTTGTCGAGATGTCGGCAGCGAAGTCGATCGCC
>Ga0187892_10008925_pt1 | contig 13442 bp, 8 predicted proteins | sample MA1701073metaG_FD_139345 | JGI IMG/M metagenome (GOLD analysis project Ga0187892, IMG submission 139345) | Bio-ooze microbial communities from a basaltic lava cave in the Kipuka Kanohina Cave System on the Island of Hawaii, USA - MA170107-3 metaG ...
TCAGGACGGCTCGTCCGCCGCACTCTTCGACACCGAGGCAAATCTGGCCGCCGGCGGGCATGGCGTCGACCGCGTTGTAGATCATATTAACGAGGACTTCGCGCAGCTCGACGGGATCGCCCATAACCGAGGCTGTACAATCGGCAACGAGGGTCAGTTGAATATCGGCGCCGTTGACCTGAGCCTCCCAACGCGGCCGACTCATTTCACAAACATCTTTGAGCAATTCAGCGACCGCGACCGCCTGGAATTCACGGCTGGGTTGTCGTCGTGCAAAGTCCTGAATGCGGCGGATGATCTGGGCGCCATCCTCAGCGCTTTTGATGATGGTTTCGATGCCTTTGGTTATTTTTTCCGCGTCTGTGGTGCGGAGCAGCAATTGCGCGCGGCCGAGAATTCCGGTGAGGGTGTTATTGACGTTGTGAGCGACGCCGAACGACAGTTCGCCGAGGGCGGCCATTTTTTCGGCGTGGGCAGCCATTTCCCGGCGCTGTTCATATTCGGCGTGGGCGGCCGCAATTCGTTCAAGGCAGGCTTTAAGGCGATCCCGGGTAAGTTTCTGTTGCGAGTTAGCCAGCAATTGATTGGCCCGGGTTCCAATTTCGCGGCGCTCATCATCGGCGAGCTGGTCACACATCTCCTCGATAAGGATCAGGAGGGCGCGCCCAGCCCCTTCATGATCCCCACACCTCTCCGCCACGCGGTGTGCGCGTTCCAAAATTGGCTTAGCTTCGTGACGCCTTCCTAGCTTTATGAGTATCTGACCTTGGGTAGTTAAGGATTCTGCAAGTAATGCGTCGTCACCGCTAGTCTCAAGTGTTTCAACTGCTGAGCTGATAGAATCTTGAGCTGAATCATACTTACCAGAGGCCAGATAAAGCTGTGCTATTGTCTCATCGACTTGGGCCCTCCTTACTTCGTCTCTAAGTGAGTCAAACAGCTTCCTAGCGCGTTTCAGGTGCGCTTCCGCCTCCCCAAATCTCTTCAGTGAGGAAAGGAGATAACCTTGGTTATTCTCGACGATCGCGGAGTATCGTAGGTTACCAATAGCCTGAAAGTGCTCAAATGCTCTTGGATATTGTTCAAGTGCAGCCTCCAGGAAATGATGACTGTTTTCAGCTAAACCGAGGTTCTTAAGTGTGGTAGCAAGTTCGAGATGAAACCGCCCCTTTCCCCACGAGTCAGCGGAATCTATCACCGTTGCTGCCTCGTTAAGTAAAGCAAGGGCATCTCTTAACCGGCCAGAATGCCGTTCAACAATGGCGAGCCGAATTAGCGCGACTGATCTGGAATTCTCATACTCTGAGGATAAGTCCTTAAGGGAAGAGGCTAAGGTCTTGCGAGCAAGATCAAACAATCCCTCCCGATAATAGCAATAAGCCAATTCAATCCTGCACTCGGCGGCTCTTTGTGTCTCTTCCAATTGTTCAAAAAGCGCGATTGCTCCGGAAATCAGACCCTCAGCTTCCTTCTGCCCACCGAGCTGCTGTTTTGTGCTCGCGACCCAACCACTAAGCGTTCCTGCGGTAAAAAGCATTTCCGCAGCGCTGAGAGTAGGCAACCCACAAGTTTTGGGCCGCTCACCTGAGACCCACCATCTCCGTAGTGCCGCACAGCCAGCATCGAAGTCTCCAATTTCGATTTGCTCAAGGGCGATAGTGCAACAAATCTGTACCCTTTCACCTTGCGTCAGATCGGAGGAATGAATATGTTCGAGTAACTTCGCCTCTATCATGCTTTTGTCGGGTCATTCGAACACGGTGAATACCGTGTAGTCGGGTGTTACGTCTGTATACATGCAGCTCTAAGCCTCGCTTCTTATTTCCGGTAACTTAAGGCTTCGTTAGGTTTATCAATGATTTCCTTCACTTCTTCAGGCTTTCCATAGTAAGAATGGATACTGCGTATACAAGGCCTGCTTCTTTTCCGCGTGCATTTGAGCCTAACGAATCAGCGCCCGGAACCTATTGTTTGTCAATGGCTTACATGGATCCTTTGCACAGTCTTTCAAAATGGCACAGATGTTGAAATGTCAACGTCAAAAGCTAAAAACGGCACCCTCGATCGAAACCGACGAGAGATCAACCGAGGGAGCCACCCCAGCAACCAAATAGTTAACTGAGGAGAAAGTCATGCGAAGTATTAAGAAATTAGCCATTGCAATCGTTCTTGCGCTTTTCGTCTCAACATCCGCCTGGGCAGGAGATATTTCAGGTGGCCGCACGGCTAATGCCGCTGGCGACATTTCCGGTGGAAAGGCCGTAGCTGGCGATATATCAGGCGGAAAAGCCCCGGGCGACATTTCCGGCGGCAAGCTTCGAAGCTCAAAGGCCGGCGATATTTCCGGGGGAATCATCGGCATCCTCCTTACACTACTTTCAATCTCTCGTTAGAGATGTTGGAGCGCAGTCAAGATTGAGTGGCTTCGGTCAGTCTGGAAGGCCACTTATTCAAGATCGTTCAATCTGACTAAGAAAACCGCTCCTTTCTTCACCCCAGAGTCAAGGAGGGCAAGGAACATGCCAAGTTTTGTCCTCCCGGATAGAACTTCCGACAGAGCAAGAGGCTAAACGGTTTAAAAACACACCAACTGTGAAACCGATTCGCCTCTTGCTAGTTGGCTATGTAGAGAGTAAGCGAAGACAGGGGAACGGCGGTGGGGAACCGTTTTGATAACCGTACTGGCAAAAAATTCGAGGCAACTTCACTGAGGAGAATCGGCGTTACCTTTCGGAAGTAGTCGTAACGCGTTTTGGAGTTTTTGACGAGTTGTGCCGAGCTGCGCCTGAGCCAACAACTTCTCGACACGTGCTGCAAGCTCTGTTGCTTCGTCGAATTCTAAAATCTGCAGCATTTCATCAACTACAATGCAGATCGCTCGCGAGGCCCCCTGCCAGTCTCCACAACGCTCTGCCACACGGTAAGCTTCGGCTAGTGCGCCTTTTGACTCTCTGAATCGGTTCTGCCTACTGAGAACCAGTCCCTTCGTGGTCAAGGCCTCAGCCAGAAGTGCTTCTTCGTCACCTTTTTCAAGAGTTTCAATCGCACGGTCAACGAGTATCTCGGCAGAATCGAAATGCTCCTTTGCGATCTCAAGCCTAGCCAAAGTCTCATCGACCTGTGCTGTGCGAACTCGGTCACAAAATGCTTCAAACAATCTTCGAGCTCGAGATAAGTGTACTTGCGATTGGTCTAGATGACCGAACGCCAAAAGCATAAACCCCCGGTTGTTTTCAACAACTGCTGCGTATCGATGATTTCCAACAGCTTCGAACACCCGAAGAGCTTTTCGATAATTTCCTAAGGCTAAATCGAAGTGTCGAACTTCTTCTTCGGCTGCAAGGTCCTTTAAAGATGCAAATAGTGTAGATGCAAACTCTTGATGATACCGCCCTGTTACCCAAGGTCCCGTTATCTCTACCATTTCGGAAGCCTCATGAATGCGATTTAGAGATTCAGTAAGACGACCTGCGTGGCGCTCAACAACGGCCAGTCTAATCAAACTCAGACTTTTGAGCTCGTAGTTTTCGGGAGTCAACGATCCAAGAACTGAGGTTAATGTCGTTCGTGCGAGATCGAAAAGACCCTCTCTGTAATAGCAGCAGGCAAGTTCAATTCTAGCTTCAGCAGATCTGGTTCGCGAACCTGCGTTTTCAAACAGCCCTATTGCTCTGTTCAAAAGTGCCTCTGCAAACTTCTGGCCTATTCGCACTTGTCGTGAACTGGTGATGCAACCTGCTAGAGTGCCAGTAGTGAAAAGCAAATCAGCCGCCGAGTTAGGATGCAGGCTCTCAACGTTAGGCCATTCACCGATACTCCACCAAGGCTTAAGCACAGCATAACCAGCTTCAAAGTTGCCAACTTCGATTTGTTCTCTCGCAATCGCACAATGAATTTGAATTTCCTCATTCTGAGTAGGGCTCGGTTGTAATTCTTTAGGAAAATTTGGCTCACTAAATGCCATATGCCAAGTTGAATGAACATCGCGTGCGTTTTTCAAAGACTCACGGAAGAGGTTGAACGCATACAAATAAGCGGCCTGCCATTGATGCGCGGCAGGATAGTTGGATTTGAGCTCCGCAGCTCGCTTCAACTCCCGCTCGACTCCAGTCCAGTCCCACTTGTAACGCGTCTTTACTGGTTCCGGAGGCTCAACACCCTCAGCTGCAAAGCCGTCCTCGCCTTTTTCCGCCGGCATAACTCCTGGCTGCGTCTCGCTGGGCGGAATGTAGTTCGTCGCCAGTCTCAGGTAACAATCAACAATGCCGGCATAGGCCAGCGCGTAGTTGGAATCGAGCTCGATGGCCTGACGGAAAAATATTGTTGCCTGCTGCAGTCCCTCGCGAGTGAACCTGCTCCAGTGATACCGAGCCTGCAGATATGCCTGGTAAGCTTCGCCACTCTCAGTAAAACGCTGCGTCAGCCGGCGCTCATCATCCCCCGTCAGACGTAAACGCAAGGTCGTGGAGATTTGCCTGGCAATCTCTTCCTGAACCTCGAGGATCGCTTTTGCCGAACGGTCGTAAGTATCACCCCAGAGCTGCCAGCCGTCAGCGACATCTACCAGTTCTGCACTAACTTGCAGGCGCCGGCCAACGAGTTTTACCTGGCCAACCAAAACCGCGTCGACCTGTAGTTCGCGGCCAATGCTCTGAGCGTCGATCTCCTTTTCCCGGTAGCGGAATACGGCATTACGCGACATCACTCGCAACTGCTGTAACTGGGAAATACTGTTGATGATACTTTCCGTAATGCCAGCGGAAAGGTAGTCCATCCGCTCGTCCCCACTCGCATTGACGAACGGAAGAATGGCCAGCATTCGGTAATTCCGGACTCCCGCATCAAGTCCACTGAGGCCTCGCGGCGTCCCAGATATCTTGCGAACCGAAACCAGAAAGCGATACCCGCGCCGAGGTACTGTCTCGATGTAGTTGGAAACTTTCCCACCTTCACTGAGCACCTTTCGCAAGACGGAAATGTTCTGTGTCAGGTTCGCTTCCTCGACGTAGGTCGAGGGCCAAACTTCACTCATCAGCTGGTCCTTCCCCACCAGATGACCACTGTTCCGCACGAGTACCAGCAGGATGTCGACCGCCTTGGGTGCAAGAGGGACTGGCTGGCCCTCGCGCATCAGAACACGCTCCCGGCCATCCAAAGCGAATGGTCCAAACTCGTAGAGGAACTCTGGGCCTTCTGTCATCTGGCCTTGGTCCTTAGGTATTTTTGAGAACTGATTGAGGGCCTTCTAAGGACTTTCCGGGCGTCCGAAGATAATCTCCCGCGTCAAGTGAGAAAGCGCTTACGAGGACGAAGCTGGAGTCGTCGCCATTCTAGTTAAGAGGCGAGGACATTGCAATACGGAAGCGAGCGTCCTTACAGACAGCCAGGTGCAGGCTGACGCGGAAGCGCTTCTATCCTCACCCCGGCACCGACGCGACTTTGCGCCTCCACGGTTGACATTCGCCCAATCTCAATCGCCCGAGGCGCAACAGTCGCGACGGTAACTCACAGACTCTGGGGATCGGGGTGCCTGAAGTTTCTCTCAATCACCAGAGTCAGGCCCATGATGAAATAGAAGATCATCATCACCTCCGAGTCGCCCCAGTTGTAATGGACCAGTCCGCTTGTGAAGAATCCCACAGTGCCCCCAAGGGCACCCAGCACGATGCCCTGAAGCGGGATACTTTCAGTCTCGACTTTCGAAAACTCCTTATCGAAAACAGTGCGAGTCTTTTGCCACCACAGACTAAACAGCATGCGAACGTAGGCTGCGAGCAACCAAAACCAAACCAGCAGCGCGGGTAGGCCACGCTCCAACGCCAGCTGCAAAGGGTTGGAATGCATGTGACCCAAAGGCAAGCGGCCACCATCAAACAAGCCCCACTCGCGCCAGTGCGCCTTGAGCGAGTCCATCCCGACCCCTACCAAAAGATGCCGCGGTTTACTCAGCAACAGCTCGACTCCCTCCCGCCAAACCGTCAAGCGCCAGGTGGTGGAAAGATCTTGCAAATCCAAAAAGCCCACGGTCCTTCTCTGCTGCAGGAACATCGCGCCAGCAATCACCAGGAAAATCGTACCAGCCAGGAAAATAAGTAGCGCGCGTCTTGACCTGGAGAGAAAAAACATCAGTACCGCTGAAATCAGAAGGGCCGCCCAGGAGGCTCGGGTCAACGTCAGCGCCAGAGCCCAAACCAGACCCGTGAATGCCACTGCCAGCCTGATACTCTGGCGGCTCAATTTTCTTGACTGCACTAGAAGCAGCCCCAGTGTCAGCGAAGCGATCAGTTGCAGGGTTTCAGCATAGGTGGTGAAATGACCGAAAAAGCCGTGTGCCCGGCTGTCACGGCCGCGACTCCAGCCTGAGATGCCCAACTGTTCTTCCGGCGTCGAGCCGGGCAACAACCGGCCGCGCTCGACTTCCAGAGTTGGTGTCCACTCGAGCCGAAAGATCTTTAGTTGAGCAGGCTGCGCCTTTGGGTCCGCAGCAAGTGCTGCGGCCAACTCTTCAGGAGTGCTGATCTCAATTCCATCGACCTCCAAAACAGTGTCGCCGGACGCAATTGGCAACGGCTGACTTTTTGCTCGAGGCAGCAAGGTTGCGGCAGAGAGTGGACTGTCAGGCTTGACGCCCTCAACCCTGATTCCCTCACCAAGAATTTGTCGACCGGTCACGGCCAGAACACCAATCAGGCTGGAAGCAATCAAGGTCAGGGCCAGTAGTCGAACCAGGCGAAGTGAACGGACGTTTTCAGCTACCAGGTAGACAATCGTAAACAAGGCGGCAGCCCGAACCTTGCCGAACGAGACGAGTGGCTCGTATGAAAAGATTGCCGAGATACCCGTGAGGATAAAAAAACCCAGTAGGGCATAGTCAACCGGCGTCCGGCGCAATCGGGGTCGTGGATAAAAGGCAAAGCGAGCAACCCAAAGCGCCATTCCCAGTAACCAGGCGCCTTGAGTGATCGCAATGGAGTGCGGAGCGAAAGCGGCAAAGACGAAGAGTAAAGCGAGAATGGCTTTCTCAATCCAGGTCGCGACGCCGCGCTGTTCATCCCGGCTCATCAGGAATCAGGTTTTTGGTGAAGCGATTTAAGTTATGAGCCTTTTGGCCCCGAGGCTGTTTGCCGTATTAGAATGACCATTCGGGTTTAATATATCTCATTGTGCAAGGGGATTTTCCATGCAAAGACTGGCTGCCGCTTTTTCCGCCATAGGCCTTATCTCTGTTTTGTACTTTACCGGTATCGCGCAAACAGCCGCGGATTATTCTGCTCAGGTAAAACAGATTCAAGCCAATCCAAAGGTTTTGGCCGCCATCGATTACATCGACAACAATCGGGATGCCATTCTACAGGAGTGGATCGCAATCACCGAGATCAATGCACCATCGGGCCACGAGGAAGAGCGGGCGCAGTTCGTCGAGAAACTTTTGCGCCAATACAACCTGGAAGTGCGGCGCGATGCAGCGCGCAATGTTATTGCCGTTCGAAAAGGAACCGGCAACGGCCCGGTGGCTGTGTTTGATGCCCACCTGGACACAGTTTTTCAGCCCGGCTTGAAAATTAAAGCAACTGTAAGGGACGGCACAGTTCATGCTCCGGGTGTGGGCGATGATACGCGCAATATTGAAGCCTTGCTTGCGACGATCAGGGCTCTGGATGCCGCGAAAATAAAGACCAAGGGCGATCTGATATTTGTCTTCACCACTGAAGAAGAAACGGGATTGACTGGCGCCGAGCAATTCGTCAAGGACCACAAAGACAAGATCGATTATTACGTGGCCCTCGATGGTGGTTACGAGGGTTTCACCTATGCCGGAATTGGTATCAACTGGTACCGGCATCATTTTATCGGTCCAGGCGGCCATACTCGCTCGCAAACTCCCCCATATTCTGCTTCGCTGCCCGTGGCCCGCTCAATTCAAAGGATCTACGAACTCTGTGTGCCGAACAATCCGGCTTCACATTTGAACATAGGCATGCTTGGGGGCGCGGACGTTTTTAATGCCAAGGCGAGCGATGCATGGTTTACAGTCGATCTACGCTCAACGGATAACCAGGTGATTTTTGATCTGGAGAAAAAGATCGCCGCGATTCTGGAAGAAGAGGCCAAACGCGCGGGAATGACCGTCAAAACCGAGATTATCTCAAAGTCACCAGTGGCTACCGTGGCGGGTAACCGCGAATCACCTTTGGTTCAGATTGCCGAAGCTGTTCACCGGGCAATGGGCTTTGATCCGCCGATTACGAATGCGGGTTCAAACAATTCGAGCGCGGCACTGCTGCAGGGCATCTCCTCGATTTCAACGGGCGCTGGTCCTTGCAGGGATGCGCACGCGCTGACCGAGAGCTGCGAAATCGAACCGTTCTTTCTCGGGGTTAAGAAGATCTTGTTGTTGGAGTTGGCGCTAGCCGGGTTATAGGTCCTATACACCGTCGCCGCGAACCATTACGAGGATGGTGCGCAGAATGATTTTTAAATCCAACAATATTGACCAGTTCTCAATATAAAACAGATCCAGGCGAACCATTTCTTCAAACGGTAAGCGGTTCCTTCCCGAAACCTGCCACAGTCCGGTGAGGCCCGGCTTCATCTCAAGCCGCTTACGGTGCCATAACTCGTAAGCGTGCACTTCGTAATCGATCGGTGGTCGTGGTCCAACCACACTCATTTCTCCGCGTAAAACATTAAGGAACTGTGGTACCTCATCCATGCTGGTTCGTCGCAGCCAGCGACCCACTCGCGTAATTCGCGGGTCGCCAAAGAGTTTGTAAGCCGGTTTATCCGCGCTTCCCAGGTTCGCTTCCAGCCGCCCGGTTATGAATTTTTGCTGATACTCCCGGTGTATATGCGAATCGGAGCCCTGCAACATAGTGCGGAATTTGTACAAACGAAACATCCGCCCGTCCATCCCCACGCGCTCCTGAACATAAAAAACAGGTCCCTCAGAATCCAGCTTGATGAGTACAGCGATCAACAGCCAGAGCGGCAGGAAAATCAAAAATACTAGCAGCGAGAATATCAGGTCAAAAATTCGTTTGCTGAGGCGCGCCCCTCTTGACAAGGGCTCGCGAAATAGCCGGATCATCGGCAGGTTTCCAATCTGATCAATCTCAGTTTTTTTGGGCAAACAGTTGAACAGACTGGGAGCGATGCGAAACTCAATTCCTCGACGGGGCCCGCACCGCAACATCACGTCAAAGAGCGCGTCACCGTTGACCTTTGCATCGGCAATGATTACTTCATTAGCACCTGACAAGCGTATGGCATCCGGTAACCCTGCCAGATCACTGATTAGAGAGACCCCTTCAAAAGTTTCCGGGACGCTGGAATCGACGGGACCGTTTTCCACGACGCCGATGACCCGGTAACCCAATTCGGGCCGCTGGCGGGTTTCCCTGATACACAGAGCCGCTTCGGGCCCACGTCCCACTACCAAGGTGGGAATAAGATTGACGCCCTGCCGTCGCACCAGGACCTGACCACTTCTGATTAGCACGCGCACCAAACCTATCGCCGTGAGCACCAGGAAAAAGTCGAGCACAAACACCGATCGGGCATATGAGAAAGCTCGATACTCAAAACCCCCGCGATAAAGGAAGGCAGCTGCCACAATTAGAAGCGACCCGATACTGATTGCCTTGAAGATGCTGACAGCCTCGTCAAAGAAAGAAAACTCTCCTCGCAGCCGATAGAGATTGTAGTAATGCAAGCTAAGCACACGAATCAAAACGACGATGACCAACAAGGTGCCATAGGGTGCAAAACGCTGGCTCCAACCCCAACCGCCAGCAGCATTTGGCTGAAGGACGGGTGCGCCCTCTCGCAAGTAAAAGGCCAAAACAAAGGCCCCGGCAGCAATGACGAAATCAAGCAATACCAGAGTTAACTTAACTGCCGGCATGATCCAGGCCGGAGCCCTTCCAGGCACCCGCACCGCGCTAGCATCTGTCAGCCGCCGTTTGCTTCTTTCCGGTTTCATACCCGTGGTCTGCGAGGTACTGTTTCTTTCAAGCGCCTTTACTCAAGAATTAGCTTGATAACTTCGTCCCTGACTGAGGTAGCGCGACGAGGATTCAGGTGCTCCTTTTTTCGCAGGGCCAATTTTTCGAAATCCTGGATCGATGAGATGCGGCTCAAGCGCCCCTCGCGCACTAGTTCCTCATCGACTGCAGCCCACCGGCCGGCATAAACGCTGGCTGCCGGCACCCCGAGCGCGGCTGCTTCCCGATTCATGGTGCCACCGGCGCTGATAACCAGATCACTGGCCGCAATGAGAGCTGGCCCATCAAGACTCTCTTTCGGAATGACCAGGCGCTTGCTCAAAGTTCCATATTTTGCGCGCTGGACAGAATTCCGCGGTAATAAGATCACCTGAACACCTGCCTGTTCGCTTAGTTTGAATACCAACTGATCAAAAATTTCATTCTCAAAACGGTGGTAGAGCGCTGCGAGTGCCGGGGGCCGCATTACAACCAGGACATTATCCGGTTCAATCCCCAATTTGCACAAATCGTGCTCAAAGCCCTGGGCAATTTGAACGGTCGCAAGGTAAATGTCCTCCTTAGTGCCTGCGTAACGGCTGACCTTGGACGGTCGCGCTCCAAAGCGGCGCAGTTGGCTCTCCGGAAACGCCTGGGGCACCACCACACGGGTACTGAGCCGGAAGGCCAAATGATTCGCAGGTTGATATTCAAAATCCATCAGCGTCACCGTCTTCAGTCGTAACATCCTGGCCGCGACGATCTGCGCATAAGAGTTATGACTGAGCGCAAGATCAAACCGCCGGGCGCGGGCCCAACCAGCCAGGGCCAGGGCTCGACTGGTAAGGTTTGTGCCCTTAGCCGATAGGCCTTTACCACCGTGACGACCAATTACCTCAGGTGAAAGACCTGCGGCTTGCGCCAGTGAGACGGTCTCTGCAAAGTCCCGGGCAGTAACCTCGCAGCTGTGGTTAAGTCTGTGTAGGTGGTCTATGAGGGCTCGGAAGAGCGGAACATGCGGCGAGTTTGCCAGATCAACCCAAATGCGCATTGCGCTATCTTAGATCGGTAGGGCGCTAAACAGGGGCAGCACTGGCGCGTCGAAAGAACTGCCCGATAGTGTTGCTGATGTGACGAATATTATCCTTTGTAAGTTCGGGATAGACTGGCAACGACAGTGCCTCTTTAGAGACCTTCTCCGTGATTGGAAGGTCTCCTAAACCGAACCCAAGCTGCTGGTATCCCCTTTGCAAATGAATGGGTATGGGATAGTGGACTCCCGTTTGAATTCCAGCCCCGTTCAAGTGCTCTCTTAGAGCATCTCGTTGGGGGGTAAAGACCGGAAAGATATGGTAGACGCAGCGGCTTTCCGGAGTCTCTGCAAGCAGATCAACTCCGGTGTTCGCGAGCGTTTCTCGGTAGAGGCGCGCGTGCTCGCGCCGGGCTCTGTTCCACTCGTCAAGGTGACGTAGCTTGACACGGAGCACAGCTCCTTGCAGGGCCTCCATCCGGTAGTTATAACCCAACTCATCGTGATGGTACCGCTCGGTTTGACCGTGGTCTCGAAGAATTTTGAGACGCTCCGCAAAGGCTCGATTGTTCGTGACAATAGCCCCAGCCTCACCATAGGCGCCAAGATTTTTTCCGGGATAGAAACTAAAAGTCGCCAGCTCTCCCATGCTTCCTGCCCGCCGGCCCCGGTAGTCAGCCCCGTGAGCCTGAGCAGCATCTTCAATCACCGTCAGGTTGTGTTTCTGGGCAATGGCCAGAATCGGATCCATCTCGGCACAGTTGCCATAAAGATGAACGGGTACGATGATCCTGGTGCGCTCGGTGATGGCCGGTTCAAGTTTAGCCGGATCCATCGTGCAAGTTCCGGGATCGATATCGACAAATACGGGTTTAGCTCCGACATAACAAATGGCCGCTGCCGTGGCCACAAAGGTAAAGCTGGTGGTAATGACTTCATCGCCGGGTTTAACCCCAGCGGCGAGCAGCGCCAAATGCAGGGCACTGGTTCCTGAATTTAGTCCCACCGCATATTTCGTTTGACAGTACTTGGCAAACTCGGTTTCAAAGGCTTCGACCTCTTCGCCCAGGATAAACTGAGAACTGGATAAAACCTCCCGGATCGCAATATCGACTTCATCCTTGATTGTTTGATACTGTGCTTGTAGATCTATGTAGCGGATCATGTCGCTCCTCTCAAATTTCAACTAACTCGCCCCGCGCACGCAGCGAGCGTTCAGCGGCTTCAATCATGTTAACCATTCGCAGGCCTGCGGCTCCATCGGTTATGGGCTGACGGGAATTCTCAATGCAGTCAATAAAGTGTCGTGTCTCTGTTTGTAGGGCCTCAGTGTTAGCCAACCGAGGGGCCCACATATCACCGGAACGGTAACTTACAAGCATCTGGTAAACAGCCTCGCGCCCGGAAGAAACCGTTACGCCCTTGTCGTAAACCTTGATCTTTTCGCTGGGCTCGAGATCATCATAGAGAATCATTTTCTCGCTGCCACCGATGAGCGTGTGACGAACCTTTACGGGCGTCAGCCAATTTACGTGTACGTGTGCAATCTGGCGCTGGGGAAAGAACAGAGTGATGTAAGCGACATTTTCGGGTTGTCCTGGAATGTGGCTTATCCCCGTAGCCGAGACAGCCACAGGCTTGGCCGGGAGCACGTAGTCCATTATCGAAAGATCATGAATGGCCAGATCCCAGATGACGTTTACGTCATGCTGAAACAATCCCAGATTCACGCGTACTGCGTCGTAATAATAGATTTCACCGAGCGCATTCTCGGCAATGAGATCGCGAATTTTGCGCACCGCATCAGTATAGACAAAGGTATGATCGACCATCAGAGTCAGGCGCCGCGCTTCGGCTTCGGCAATCAAGGTTTGCGCCTGACTAGAATCGGCTGCCAGCGGCTTTTCCACCAGAACGTGCTTGCCAGCTCGCAGCACCCGCATTGCCAGCTCAAAATGGGAAGAGACAGGCGTGGCAATCACTATGGCATCTATTTTTGGATCGTTGATGAGTTCGCCGCAGTGCGTCAAAGTAGACAGCGAAGGGTAACGCTTTCCCGCCAGGATCAAGCGCTCGGTCCGCTCGTCGCAAACGGCCACCACCTCCGCTCCTGGCGCTTCCATAAAGTTGCGTACCAGGTTGGGTCCCCAGTACCCGTAACCTATGACTCCTACCCTTATCATTTTTTCTCTAGCTTCCGTTCACCGATGATTCGCGCGGGCACCCCCGCCGCAATGGCGTAATCGGGAACATCTTTGGTAACGACGGCGCCAGCACCAACGAGTGCCCCTTCGCCGATTGTGACGCCAGCGAGAATCGTTGCATTGCTGCCAATGGCAGCTCGTCGCTTGACCCGCGTCTCCACTATCTTCCAGTCCGCTTCCGTCTGCAACTCGCCTTGTTCATTAACTGCTCGCGGGTATATGTCA
>Ga0187892_10008926_pt1 | contig 13440 bp, 9 predicted proteins | sample MA1701073metaG_FD_139345 | JGI IMG/M metagenome (GOLD analysis project Ga0187892, IMG submission 139345) | Bio-ooze microbial communities from a basaltic lava cave in the Kipuka Kanohina Cave System on the Island of Hawaii, USA - MA170107-3 metaG ...
CGTCGCGGCGCTCGAGATGCACCCGCTCGACGTGGAGGATCGGCTGGCCGATCTGAAAGCGGCGCAGGGCGTCGGCTACTGCAACATCACGAAATGCTGCACGGCGGTCTGCCCGGAGCACATCACGATCACCGACAACGCCATCATTCCGCTCAAGGAACGGGTCGTCGACCGCTTCTACGACCCCGTCACGAAGCTCCTGCGCGTCCTCACCGGACGCCGCTGACGGGTCGAACGCCTCGGTGAGCGCGCGCCGCTCGCGGCCGGTTGTGCAACGTCGACCGCCCGGCTATACTCGTGCGGCCCATCGAGGCGCGGGCGGGTCTCGCGCGCTCGGTGGCGTCCCGCATCCGTCGTCCATGTCCGTGTTGGAGTGACTCCATGAACCGTCTCGTTCCGTATTCCACCTCGCTCCGCCGGGGAGCGGCGGCGCTCGTTGTCGTCGCCGCCTGTTTCGTGTCCGCTCGCGCCGCGCTGGCGCAGGGTGTCACGACCGGCACCATCACGGGTGTGGTCGTCGACGCGCAGAAGCGTCCGGTTTCGGGCGCGCAGGTCGTCGCCACGCACGTGCCTTCCGGCACCATCTATGAAGCGGTCACCCGCGCCGACGGGCGTTTTGCCATTCCGGCCATGCGCGTCGGCGGTCCGTATTCGGTCATCGTCGCGCCGGCCTCGACCGGCGGCACGGCCTTCCAGCCGCGCACGCAGGACAACGTAATGGTCAATCTCGGCATCGCGACGGACCTGGCCTTCGAGGTCCAGCCGCTCGTCACCGAGGAGATTACGGTCGTCGGCCGATCCGACACCGTGTTCAGCTCCGAGCGCACGGGCGCGGCCACCACCATCGATCGCGAGATGCTGGCCACGCTGCCCACCATCGGCGGCCGCCTGAACGACATGACACGGCTCACGCCGCAGTCGGGCGGCACGTTGTCGTTCGGCGGGCAGGACAGCCGGCTGAACAACATCACCGTCGACGGGTCCTACTTCAACAATTCCTTCGGCCTCCGCAACTCCCCCGGCGACACCTCGGGCGTCGCGCCGATCTCCCTGGCCGCCATCGAGCAGGTCCAGGTGAGCCTCGCGCCGTACGACGTCCGCCAGGGCAACTTCGTCGGCGCCGCCGTGAACACCGTCACCCGGAGCGGCGGCAACTCGTGGCGCGGGTCCTTCTACAACCAGTTCCGCAACGAGAGCGTCGTCGGCACCAAGGCCAAGGCGCTCGCGGTGAACCCCGGGACGTTCCAGTTCCGGAACACGGGCACCTGGGCGTCGGGTCCGATCGAGCGCAACAAGACCTTTTTCTTCGTGAACTACGAGAACGAGGCCCTCACCCAGCCGGGCACGACGTTCCGCGCCAATAGCGGCGGCGAGGCGGTCGGCGGCAGCGTCACGCGCGTGCTGAAGTCGGATCTCGACGCCATCAGCACCTTCATGAAGTCCAACTTCACCTACGACACCGGCGGCTACCAGGGGTACGACTTCACTATTCCCGCCAAGCGGTTCCTCGTGAAGGTCGACCACAATTTCAACGACCGCAACAAGCTCGTGGTCCGCTACAACCATCTCGATTCGTTCGCCGATACGCTGGTGTCGAACTCGTCGTCCCTCGGGTTCGGCAGCCGCCGGACCTCGACGTTCGGGCTGAACTTCCAGGCCTCCAACTACGCGATTCTCGAGAACATCCGATCGATTATCGGCGAGTGGAACTCCGTCATCGGCACGCGGATGGCCAACACGCTGATTGTCGGCTGGACCAAGCAGGACGAGAGCCGCAAGAACAACCAGGGGCCGTGGTTCCCCTTCATCGACATTCTGGAGTCGGACGCCGTCTACACGTCGCTCGGCTTCGAGCCCTTCACGCCGAACAACGAGCTCATCTACAAGACGTTCCAGCTGCAGGACACCTTCACGTACTTCGGCAACAGGCACGAGGTGACCTTCGGCTTCTCGGCCGAGAAGTACCACTCCCAGAACGTCTTCTTCCCCGGCGCGCAGAGCGCCTACGTGTACAGCTCGCTGGCCGACTTCTACACCGATCTGAACGGCTACCTGACGAACCCGAGCCGGACGACGTCGCCGATTACGCTCCGCCGGTTCGACCTGCGTTGGAGCAACATCCCCGGACAGATCAAACCCGTCCAGCCGCTCGACGTCTTCTACACGGGCGCCTACGTGCAGGACAGCTGGCGCCTGCGCGACAACGTGAAGATCACCGCCGGCCTGCGCTTCGACGTGCCGCTCTTCGGCGACACCGGCTACGCCAACGCCAACGCCGACGCGCTCACCTGGCGCGACGAGCACGGCAACCCCGTGCAGTACAAGACGGGCGAGCTGCCGCCGGCCAACGTCCTCTGGTCGCCGCGCGTGGGCTTCAACTGGGACGTGAACGGCGACCTGACGACGCAGGTGCGGGGCGGATCGGGCGTGTTCACAGGCCGCCCGGCCTACGTCTGGATCTCCAACCAGGTCGGCAACACCGGCATGCTCACGGGCACCGAGCGGCGGGACAACACCACGATCCGGCCGTTCAACCCGAACCCGGACTTCTACAAGCCGGCGAACGTCACCGGCGCCCCGGCCACGAGCTACAACCTGGAACTCATCGACCCGGACTTCAAGTTCCCGCAGGTCTGGCGCACGAACGTGGCTGTGGATCAGCGGCTGCCCTACGGCTGGACGGGCACGCTGGAGTTCATCTACAACCGCGACGTGAACGGCATCTACTACATCAACGCGAACCTGCCCGCCGCGCAGTCGGCGTTTACCGGCGCCGACCGGCGGCCGCGCTGGACCGGCCCGTCCTGCGGCAGCCCGACGGTCGGCCCCTGCGCGAACCGCATCAACAACGCCGCCGGCAACGTCGTGAGCACGAACGTCGTGCTGAAGAACCAGAGCGTCGGCCGCTCCTGGAACCTGGCCGCGACGGTGGAAAAGCGCTTCCAGGCGGGCTTCTGGCTGAAGACCGCGTACAGCTACGGCGAGGCGAAGAACACCGTGGACCCGGGGTCGATCGCGACCGGCTCCTTTACCTCCAATCAGATCTCGGGCGATCCGAACAGGGCGCCGCTCGCCTTCTCCGCCAACTCGCCGGGGCATCGGTACTTCGCGGTCGCGTCCTACAGCCGCGAGTTCTTCCGGTTCGGCGCGACGACGGTGTCGCTCTACTGGGAGAGCCGGACGATCGCCAACACGAGCTACATCTTCGCGGCCGACGCCAACGGCGACGGCGGCACGTCGAACGACCTCCTGTACATCCCGCGCGACCAGAGCGAGATGAACTTCGTGCAGTTCACCGTGCCGGGCGGCGGACCGACGTTCACGGCCGCCCAGCAGGCCGCGGCCTGGGACTCCTTCATCGCCCAGGACAAGTACCTCAGCGCGCACCGCGGCCAGTACGTCGAACGCAACGCGGTCTTTCTGCCGCTCGTGCATCGCGCGGACTTCAGCTTCTCGCAGGACTTCCGGTTCACGGCCGGCGGCCACCGCCACACCGTGCAGTTCCGGTGGGACGTGGACAACATCACGAACCTCCTGAACAAGAACTGGGGCGTGAGCCGGCGCCTCGTGTCGAACTCGCCGCTCACCAACCCCGGCGTGGACGCCAACGGCGCCCTCACCTACCGGCTGCGCGTTGTCAACAACCAGCTCATGTCGAAATCGCTGGAGCAGACGGCGTCGCTCTCCGACGTCTACCGGATGATGTTCAGCGTGAAGTACATCTTCTAGGCACCGCCGGCGCCGGGACCTCAGGCGTGCGTCGCGGGCGACCAGAACCCCGTCACGGATTCAATCCGGCCGTCGGGCCCGAGCGTGAAGACGTTCGTGCCCGCGGCCTTCTCCTGCCCGTCGGCCATCGTGATGCGCCAGTCGCAGAGGACCGTGCCCTGGCAGTGACGGATCTCGCCCGCACGGCGCGGGAACATGCCGGGCATGAACTTCTGCGCGGCCGTGATGTGCGGCAGAAGATCGGCAATCCCGTCGGTCAGGCCGAACTGGTCACGGAAGCGCACGCCTGACGCGGCCACACGGTGCAGCGTGCGATCGCGCGCCGCCCCGTCCGTCTCCGCCCAGGCGTCGAACCAGCCGTCCACCATGGCGGTCGCGCCCGCGTGGACTTCATTGGCGACCAGGTTGCCGAAGAGCGCGAGCTGGTAGCGCCAGCCCTGGACGTGCTCGTCTCTCACTGACGACTCGGCGAACTCGTGGCGCAGGGAGAGCCGCGTGCCGTCGCCATCGGCGGTCAGGCGGATGGTCACGCGCGACGAGCCGGGGTCGATGGGCGTGCCGCCGACGAAGCCGTACGTGAACACGAGGCGCTCCGGTGCCAGGACGTCGACGACCTCGCCCGCGGCCTGCACGCCGCCCGGATAGCAGATGAGCATGCGGCCGCCGGGCCTGGCGTCGATGGTGGATCCGGCGCCCCACCACGAGGCCCAGCGCGCCGAGTCTGTGAAGAAGCGGAAGACGGTTTCGCGCGGGGCCCGGATGTGCACCGAGCGGTCGAGGTGATGCGGCAGCGTCATGAATGTCTCTCCTGTCGCCGGCGGCGTCGGCGCCGTGGCCGCGGCCCGCGGCGCGAGTGCTCCAGCTCGGCCTGGAGCCTGAGCCGCCACAGAGCGTCGTCCCACATGCGCTCCAGCATGCGGGCCATGGGGCCGAGCGCCTGGCGCCGGGCGCGGTAGTAGCGGTGACGGTGATCCGCGCGGGTGTCGACGAGGCCGGCCCGGGCCAGCGCGCGCAACTGGAGCGAGACGGCGCCGAACGTGACGTCCGGCATGGCGCAGGAGATCTCGCCGGCGGACCGTTCGTCGCGCCAGATCAGGCGGAGGATCTCGCAGCGGCGCGGCGAGGCCAGGGCCTGGAGGACGGACGGGGCGGGGGCCGGCGGCACGAGCCAACTTTAGGTAAAACTAAAATGAAAGTCAAGGGCGCCCCGGAGTCGCGCCCGCACGACTCGCCCATTCCCTCATTGCCGCATTGCCTCATTGCCTCATTGCGGCCATTGCCCCATTGCCGCATTGCCCCATTGCCCCATTAACCCGTGCATTTCACCCCAGTGCCTCCAATCCCGCAGTACCCGTCGGGATTCTTGTGGAGGTACTGCTGGTGGTACTCCTCCGCGTAGTAGACGGGCGGCGCCTGGCGAATCTCGGTCGTGACGCGAGGATAGCCCCGCTTCATGAGCTCGGCCTCGTACGCGCCGGCCGTCCGCAGCGCGGCGGCGCCCTGCGCGTCCGACGTCACGTAGATGGCCGATCGGTACTGCGTGCCCACGTCGTGGCCCTGGCGCATGCCCTGCGTGGGGTCGTGGTTCTCCCAGAAGACGCGCAGGAGATCGTCGTAGGTCACCTTCGCGGGGTCGAACACCACGAGGACGACCTCGGCGTGACCGGTGCGGCCCGAACAGACTTCTTTGTAGGTGGGGTGCACGGTGTCGCCGCCCGCGTACCCCGCCGCCGTCGTGTAGACGCCCGGGATCGACCAGAACGTCTTCTCGGCGCCCCAGAAGCAGCCCATGCCGAAGATCGCCTGCTCCAGGCCGGCTGGAAACGGACCCGCGAGCGGCGTGCCGAGCACGGCGTGCCGGTCCGGCACGGGCATGGGCGGATTGGTCCGCGCGCCCGGCTGCGGCTTCGCGGCGGGCGCCGCGGCGTCCTTGGGCGCGAACCCGAGGGCGAGGCCGTTCATGCAGTAGCGCAGGCCGGTCGGATTCGGGCCGTCCGGAAAGACGTGCCCGAGATGCCCGCCGCACCGGCTGCAATGGACCTCGACGCGGGCCATGAGATGGCTGCGGTCCTCGGACGTGCCGACCGCGCCGTCTTTCGCCGCGTAGAAGCTCGGCCAGCCGGTGCCGCTCTCGAACTTGGTCCCCGAGTCGAAGAGTTCCTGGCCGCACCCGGCGCACAGGAAGGTGCCGGCGCGCTTTTCGGCGTTCAGCGCGCTCGATCCCGGCCGCTCCGTGCCGTGGCACCGGAGGACCTCGTACTGGCCGGGCGACAACGCGGCCTGCCAGTCCTCGTCCGTCTTCTGGATCGCGAATGTCTCAGTGGTCTTGGAGGCCATGGCGGCGATCTTACCAAACGCATCCCGGAGGCCGTCCCGCGTGCGCCGGCGCGACCAAGCTCCTGTAGGATGGCCCTCTCACCCGCGGGAGGGAGTCATGACCCGTGATGCCATCACCGCGTTCTTTGACACGCGCCAGACGCAATGGACCGCGCGCGACGTTGCGGCCCTGGCCGACGGCCACGCGCCGGATTCGACCGTGGACAGCCCGATGTTCGGGCGGCTGCAGGGCCGGTCCGCCATCCGGGACTCGTACGAATCGCTGTTTCTCACGTTTCCGGACTGGGATCTGAAGATCGACGATCTCATCATCGACGGCCATCGGGCCGTGCAGACGTTCTCGGCGACAGCCACGCACGTCGGGGAGTTCATGGGCCTCCCCGGCACGAACCGCCGATTTCAGATTCACGGGGTGCGCGTGTTCGAGATGGCCGACGGGCTCATCCAGCGCGAGAAGCGGCTGTACGACTTCACGGGCCTGCTCGTGCAGGTGGGCGTGCTGCGGGCCCGGCCCGCGAAGCTGTAAAGGAGGAGGGAGCCGTGACCACCCGACTGGCCGTCGTGCTCTCGTTGGCCGTGGCGGGGGCCGTGTCGGCCCGCGCGCAGGCACCGCGGACGCACCGGTTGCCCGCCACGCCCGAGACGGTGGCGTACGGGTACTACTGGTCCGAGGCCCCGCCGGTCCTGCGCATCGCGTCGGGTGACGTCATCGACGTGGACACCTTGATCACGAACACCCCGGCCGGGCTGACCCGGGCCGGCGTGCCGGATCACGAAATCCAGGACTCGCTCAAAGCCATCGTCACGGCCTTCCCAGGCGGCCACGCGCGCCGCGGTCCGGGCGGGCACATCCTGACGGGTCCCGTTCATGTGGACGGGGCGATGCCGGGCTCCGTGCTGCAGGTCGATGTGCTGTCGATCGACCTTGCCATCGACTACGGCTACAACGGCTGCGCGGGCTACCTCCGGGACAACTGCGACCGCCCGCCGCCGCCGGCGACCATCTTCCGCTTCGACCGCGCGGCCATGACGGCCGAGTTCAGCCCAGGTATCGTGATTCCCCTGCGGCCGTTCTTCGGCAGCATGGGCGTGGCGCCGGCGCCGGAGCTCGGCCGCGTGAGCAGCAACCCGCCCGGCCGTCACGCCGGCAACCTGGACAACCGCGAGCTCACCGCCGGCTCGACGCTGTACATTCCCGTGTTCGTGCCGGGCGCCCTGTTCCAGGTGGGCGACGGGCACGCCGCACAGGGCGACGGCGAGGTGAACCAGACGGCCATCGAGACATCGCTTCGCGGGCGACTGCGCCTGACGGTCCGCAAGGACCTCACGCTCACCTGGCCGCGCGCGGAGACCACCACCGACTACATCACCATGGCCACCGACCCGGACCTCGTCGTGGCCACGAAGACGGCGATCCAGGAGATGGTGGACTTTCTCGTCGCGACCAAGGGCCTGTCGCGCCACCAGGCCTACCAGCTCACGAGCATCGCCGGCCACGTGGCGATCACCCAGCTCGTCGACCTGCCGAACCTGGGGGTGCACGTGAAGATGGGAAAGCACATTTTCAAGAAATGAGAAACTGGAGAACTGGTCAACTGGAGAACTGGAGAACTGAAGGGCGGTGATGCAGAAACTGGTTGTTCTCGGCGTGATCGCCGTGATTGGCGGCGTGGTGGCGACGACGCTGATCCTGCGGCGGGAGGCGCCGCCGCCCGGCGCGGGCATTCCCCTCACGCTCGCCGAGTCGCGAGCGGCCCGCGTGTCGAACCTGAAGTACCAGGTCACGTTCACCATCCCCGCCGCGCGCCGCGACCCCGTCCGCGGCAACCTCATCGCGACCTTCACGCTCGGCGGCGGCCGCGCGCCGCTCGCCTTCGACTTCGCGCAGCCGGGCGAGAAGCTCATCGCCGTGCACGCGAACGGCACGGACGTGCCGACGCGCGTGTCGGACGGCCACATCGTGATTCCGCCGGCCGGGCTCGTGAACGGCGACAACACGATCGAGTTCGAGTTCGTCGCCGGCGACGAGGCGCTCAACCGGAGCGACGACTACCTCTACTCGCTCTTCGTGCCGGCGCGCGCGTCGCTCACGCTGCCGTCGTTCGATCAGCCCGATCTCAAGGCCCGCTGGCGGCTGATCCTGAACGTGCCGGCGGGCTGGACGGCCGTGGCCAACGGCCGCCAGACGGGCCGCGTGAGCTCGGGGGAGCAGGTGGGCGTCGTGTTCGAGGAAACGCCGCCGATCTCGACCTACCTCTTCGCGTTCGCCGCGGGCGTCTTCCAGGAGGAACGGGCCGAGCGTGACGGCCTCGCGTTCCGCATGCTGCATCGGGAGACGGACGTCAAGAAGGTGTCGCGCAACCGCGACGCCATCTTCGACCTCCAGGCGCGCGCGCTGCGGTGGATGGAAGCCTACACCGGCATCGCCTACCCCTTCGGCAAGTTCGACTTCGTGCTGCTGCCGGCCTTCCAGTTCGGCGGCATGGAGCACCCGGGCGCCGTTTTCTACAACGCCCCGGCGCTCTTCCTCGACGAATCCGCCACGGAGAACCAGCGGCTCGGGCGCGCCTCGCTCATTGCGCACGAGACCTCGCACATGTGGTTTGGCGACCTCGTCACGATGCGGTGGTTCAACGACGTGTGGATGAAGGAAGTGTTCGCCAACCTGATGGCGGCCAAGATCGTCAACCCGTCGTTCCCCGAGGTGAACCACGAGCTCCGGTTTCTCTACCAGCACTACCCGGCCGCCTACGAGGTGGACCGGACCGGCGGCGCGAACCCGATCCGCCAGCCGCTCGCGAACCTGAACGAGGCCGGGTCGCTCTACGGCGCCATCATCTATCAGAAGGCGCCCATCGTCATGCGGCAGCTCGAGCTCCTGCTCGGCGCGGCGGCCTTCCGTGACGGGTTGCGGGCGTACCTCCGGCAGCACGCGTTCGGCAACGCGACGTGGGCCGATCTCATCCGCGAGCTGGACGGCCGCACGCCGGTGGATCTGGCCGCGTGGAGCCGCGCCTGGGTGGACGAACCGGGCCGGCCGCGCTTCACGACCGTGCTCGAGGTGTCCGACGCCCACGTGGACCGTCTCGCGATCCGGCAGGACGACCCGCGCGGCCGGGGCCTCGTCTGGCCCGAGCGTCTGCAAGTGGTCGCGGACTCGGCCGCGGGCAGCCGCGCGTTCGACGTGGCCGTGGACGGGCCCGTGACTGACGTGCCGGCGGCCCGGGGCATGCCCAATCCCAGGTGGATTCTGCCGGCGGGCGGCGGGCTCGGGTACGGCGATTTCGTGGTCGACGACGGCACGCTGGCGTTTCTGACGGCGTCGCTCTACGAGATCGCGGATCCGGTGACGCGCGGCGCGGCGCTCGTGACGCTCTGGGAGTCGATGCTCGAGGGCCGCGTGTCGGCGGCGGCGGTCATGGACCTCCTCCTCGCCGGGCTCGCGCGCGAGACGAATCAGCTGACGATCAGCCAGATGCTGGAGTACGCCCGCGCCGGGTTCTGGCGCTTCACGGGCGCCGACACGCGCGCAAGGCTCGGACCGAAGCTGGAAGCGGTGATCCGCGCCGGCCTGGACCGGGCCACGTCGGCCTCGGCGAAGGGCGCGTGGTTCAACGCGCTGCGCCACGTGGCCAACACGGGGCCGACGCTCGCGTGGCTCGAGCGCGTCTGGCGGCGCGAGGTTCAGATTCCGGGCCTGCCGCTCTCGGAGTCGGACGAGGCCGATCTGGCGCTGGATCTCGCGGTGCGCGACGTCGCCCACGCCGAGGAGATTCTGGCCGCGCAGCTCGAGCGGTTTCAGAATCCCGATCGGAAGGCGCGATTCGCGTTCGTGATGCCGGCGCTCGCGCGCGCGGAAGCGGTGCGCGAAGCGTTTTTCACAGGCCTTAAGGACCCGGCCAACCGGCGCCGCGAGGCGTGGGTGCTCGAAGCGGCGCGCTACCTCCACCATCCGCTGCGCGCGGCCTCGTCGAAGAAGCTGATCCGACCGGCCCTGGATCTGGTGCTCGAGATCCAGCGGACGGGGGACATCTTCTTTCCGAAGCGGTGGGCCGACGCGACGCTCGGCGGCTACCAGGCGGTGACGTCGGCGTCCGAGGTGCGCGCGTTCATCGACGCGCTGCCGCCCGACTACCCGGCGCGCCTGCGGTGGGCGCTCCTCGCCTCGGCCGATCCGCTGTTTCGGGCGGCACGGCTGGCGCGGTAGCCGCCGGCGTCACCTGGCGTGCAGTGTGGCGAGGCCGGTGGCGTCGCGCACGATGAGGCCGTTGCCGAGAAAGACCGGCACCGCCCACGTTTCGCCGGCCACGCCGAGATGCTCGTACGACTTCAAAGGCGTTCGTCCCGCGCCGGGGCGACGACGAGGGTGCCGGTGTTGGCCAGAAAGATGGCGTGCCGAGGGGCGAGCAGCACCGACGCGTGCTCGCCCACGCGGCCCTCGGAGCGTCCCCGTCCCGACGGGCGTGACGATCTTCTCGTGCCAGTCATCCGCCGGGCCCTCGCCTACCGGCCGGGCGCGGCGCCGAGCAGCGTGAACCAGTTCACGACGACTTCGATGCGCGTGAGCGATTCGTCCTGATGCACCTGCTGCACGCGGAGCGTGCGGCCGTCGGCCGCGACGCTGAACGGCACGTTGCCGTTGGAGTTCGGACGAAAGCGGCCCTCGTGGAGCAGGCGCGGCGAGCCGGCCGTGAACGCGGCGCCGGCCGACACCGTGACCGCCATCAGCCGGCTCGCGGTGATGTTGGTGTACAAGAGCTCCCGGCCATCGACCGACCACGCCGGCTCCCACCCGCCATCGGTCGAGATCTGCTGGCGCGGGCCGGGCCCGGGAAACGGCTGCACGTAGACCTCGTTCCGGCCTGACACGGTGGACACGAACGCCAGCCAGCGGGTGTCGGGCGACACCACGCCGCTGAAGTCCCGGCCGGGCGTCTGCACGAGCAACCGGGGCGTCCGATCCCCCGTCAACTCCAGCGCGTACAGATCGCCACCGCCCAGGTTCCGCTGCCCGGTGTCGTAGAACACCACCCACCGGCCATCGCGGCTCGCGGCAGTCGGCGTCTGCGTCACATCCTCCTTGGTCGTCAACCGCTCCTCGGCGCCGGTGCCGTCGGCCGCTCTCAGGTAGAGATTGCGCATGCCCTGACGCGTGCCGCGATAGATGACGCGCGTGCCTTCCGGCGTCCACACGGGGGCCTGGCTGCTGCCGCCGGTCGTCACGAACGGCGTAAGCGTGCTGCGCGCGAAGTCGTACATCTAGAGGCCGGCCAGGCCCTCCATGATCTGCAGCACGGCGCGCCGGCCATCGGGTGCGAGCGCGACCGCTTCGTAGTTGCGCTCCGGAATCGGCAGCGGCTCGGTGCGGCCCGCGCGATCGACCCAGACGATGCGATGCGCGTAGCGCCGAGGACCGCCTTGCACGAACGCGAGCGTGCCGTTCCTGGCCACCGCATACGCGGGCGCGCCTTCGTTCTCCTGCCGCGCGAAGTCCGGCATCGCCCGCGGCACCGCGCCACCGAAACCGGTCGTCGACGGATCCCACGGCACGGCGTAGAGCGTGTCCTGGCGTCCGTAGAAGAGATGGCCGGCCGCAAATCTGGCGCCGTCGCCGCCGGCCACGAGGACGTGCCGCTCGCCCGTCGCGACGGTCTGGACGACGAGGACGCGTTCGTCAGCGCCCGGTCCGGTCCAGATCGTGAACACCACGCGCGAGCCCTCAGACACGGCGTGCGGCCATCGATGGCTGATCTCGCCCTTTGTCCGATCCGGCGTGGACAGCGGCGTCGCGGCGCCGCCGGCGGCCGGCACCTTGAGAATGCCGGACACGTTGGTTGGCGCGAAGTAGATCACATCGTCTCGCGCCCAGGTTCCGCCGCGGGCGTCCGGCACGCCATCGGTGACGACCTGGAGGCCGGCGCCACTCAGGGCCACTTTCTTGAGCTTGCCGTCCGCGAAGAACGCGACCCACTGGCCGTCCGGGGAGAAGAACGGCATGGCCGCGGCCTCCGTACCCTCGATCGCGACCGGCGTGGACTCGGCCAGCGCGCGACGGAACAGCTGGATCTTGCCACCGCGCAGGCCCGGATACACGACCGCGGCGCCATCGGGCGACATGGCGACGGGCATGAGGTTGGAGCTCGCAATCACGTCGCCCTCGGGCAGCACGATGGCCGTGCGCGCGATGGCCCCCACCGCAGCCGCCCCGGCGCCCGAGCGCCACCAGCCCATGGCGGCCGCCGTGACGAGCGCGGCGGCCAGCGCGATCAGGGCCGTCGCGGTCCAGCTCGGGCCTCCAGCGCGTGCGCGCGGAGCGATCGAAGGCCCGCCGACCGCGCCCGTGTGCGGCTCCGTCAGCACGTACCGGACCACCGACATGTCGGCCAGGCGCTGCGCGCGGTCTTTCACGAGACACCGCTCGACCAGCGCGCGCAAGGCCGGCGGCGTGGACGGCGGCAGCGCCTTCCAGTCGGGCTCGCCGCGGATGATGGCCGCGATCGTGTCGGTCACGTCTTCGCCCTCAAACGCCCGCCGGCCCGTGAGCATCTCAAACAGGACACAGCCGAACGCCCAGACGTCACTGCGCTTGTCAGCGGCGCGGCCTTTTGCCTGTTCCGGACTCATGTAGCCGGCCGTGCCGAGGATGACGCCCTGCTGCGTCGCCGCGAGCGTGACCGTCGGTGAGTTGGGGCGGTCGGGACCCGGCTCGTGCTCGATCGACTTGCCAAGTCCGAAGTCGAGCACCTTGACCACGCCGTCGGAGGTGATCATCACGTTGCCGGGCTTGAGATCGCGATGGATGATGCCCTTATCGTGCGCGGCCACGAGCGCGTCGGCGATCTGCCGCGCGATGGACGTCGCGTCGGCCGGCCGGATCGCGCCGTCACTGAGGACGTCGGCAAGCGTCCGGCCGTCGATGAACTCGAGAATCAGGTACGTCGACCCCGCGGATTCCTCGAGGCCGTGAATGGCCGCGATGTTCGGATGGTTGAGCACGGCGAGGAGCTGCGCCTCGCGCTCGAAGCGGGCGATGCGCTCGGCATCGCCCGCGACCGACGCGTGCAGCGCCTTGACGGCCACCCTGCGATTGAGCCGCGTATCCCGCGCGCGGTAGACCTCACCCATCCCACCGGCACCCAGGACGGCGAGGATCTCGTAGGAACCCAGCCGGGCCCCTGGCGGAAGCGGCATGGACCGAGAGTCTACCGTAGGCCTCCCTGACGCGGATCGTCCGGCAGGCGCTTTCTGCTAAGAGCGCGTTTCAGAACTCCCTGACGGCCCTCTTGTACCAAGCCGCGCCGCTTGGTACGGTCGGGCATGTCTCAGGCCCTCATCGATGATGCAATCTGGCAGCGGCTCGAGCCGCTGATCCCC